>Ga0302325_10004095_pt1 | contig 33847 bp, 24 predicted proteins | sample Palsa_T0_2_FD_201948 | JGI IMG/M metagenome (GOLD analysis project Ga0302325, IMG submission 201948) | Peat permafrost microbial communities from Stordalen Mire near Abisko, Sweden - Palsa_T0_2 | ecosystem: Environmental > Terrestrial > Soil > Palsa > Peat permafrost | place: Sweden: Abisko... | reverse complement strand
GTTGAACCTTTCTATTTGGGGATGATACACAGGTACCTTCCCTATCGCTTCGGCTTTGCCGAAGAGACGGTCGCAATAGATAAGCAGCTCAAGGATTTTAAGAGCGATCATCTGATTTTTTCCCCGCAACTCCGAAACATTTTCATGTACGACCTGCTCGAAGATGCCTTCCAACATTTTTTGATCGGGATCGGAAAGAATGAGCCATGGTCTTAGTGATGCCTTGAAGACTTTCTTTTCAACGATGTATTTTCTGGGGAAGGCATGATGGAGAAAAAAGTCGATGTTGAAGTTGAGTATATAGCCGGAGCATTGCCGGCATTCATAAAGCGTGGAGTGGATCGTGCGCTTCGGAATCAGAACCAGCGTGTTATCCTTTATCGGGAAGTTGAACACTCCGACCCATTTACGAGCCGCGCAGCGCTTGTAAAGCATAATATAGTACATGGACTGCCGGTTGGGGGGTACAATCCCATTCAATTTCAAAACAACGTCTTCGAGTCTGTGGACCTGAAAATAAAATTTGAACCTCAATCGCTTGTCCAAATCGATGACGCCATCTCTTGCATAACGTTCGAAAGCTTCCCTGTACTTTTCCAGTATTTCCTCGTCCGTTAGTTGCTTTTTCACACTCAGCTATGCTTTCGTTGAATAATCCAGGATGCGATGCCGATGCGTCGCCAACCGGTAGAAATGACTGAAAAGGATGGCGACGAGAATGATCATACCGATGATGATGATAAACCCGCACATCTCCTTGGACGCGGCCATCGTCGCCTGTGTCTGCATATCCCGATAGTACCAGGATACGGTTGGAGCATACCCCAGATCTGTATCAACGTTTCCCGCCAGAATATCCAGGTGACGAACACGGCCAGCATAAAGCAGGTAAGCATAGACACCCGATATGATGCCGCTTCCAAGAAAGGAGCGGACAAGGATCATCATCCCGCCGGCATGCATAATAACCGTCAGGGCGTAACCGCCCGTGGTGTAAAGCCCTATTACGATATACAGCACCACCGTGCCGAACCCCTTAAGCAGGGACATCACCCAGAAATCCTCCATCCCCAGACCAGTTGCTAATTTGTTGTAGAGCAGGATATAATATGCCACGAAAGCCGCAAAGCCTATGAACAAGAGGATTTCGGTATTTTGCTTAAAATAATACCAGCAATAACTGAGCACCGCGCCGGCGGCTACGCCGGGTATCAGATAGAGATTGAGTTGCCCATTGCGGATGGATTCGAAATCGAGTACTCCGGCCGTGAATGTGCCCTGGATGGAAGAGGGTAGAAAAATACCAAGCAGAAAGAAAAAGAGCAGCCCCTTTTGAAAATTTTTATGTGTAAAAATCACAAAAGGCAAGGCCGGCCGCTTTACCCGTAACTCCCGCGCCAAAAAGGCGAAAAACAAGACCGGGATAAGGACCGTAGCGCCCTGAATTTTTTCGGACTCCCACCAGTTCTCTACTTTCCCATACACCACCACATAGTTGAGAAGCATCAGCGCCGTCGCTAGCAGCAAAAGGCCAAGTATATCCAGCTGATAAAGGGGTAGGGGACGACGCAGCTTGTTATGCTGTACGAAGATCAGCGCCAGCAGAAGACAAGCCAGTACCATCATGATGATGGCAATGTAGGCATATCGCCAGTTGAAGGTATAAGCCAGCTGCGTCGTCCACCACGTAATAAAATAGATGCCGCCAAGCGCCGTAAGATACACGAAAGGGTAAAGCCGGCTCGTATCCAGTTTTTTGCTCCAGACAACCAGCCACATGATATAGATCTCGATCAGCGCGCTCATTTTCGTGAACCCAAGCACAAAACAGGATACCACGAAAACGACCGGACTCGTCGCGTTCATGTTGATGATGTTGACCAGCAGCATCACCGTGAATCCCCAAAGCAAAAGCTGTTTGCTGCTAAAACGCATCTTTAGCCGCACTTCCACGAGCAGGCCGAGCGCCATTCCAATATAAACGGCATTATAAGCCGCGGTAAAGGGTTCGGAATAGACGCCCAAACCACTGTACATGTCCGTCGAATTCCCCAGGTAAACCCCATTGGCCGTGAGGATGGTAAAAAAGAAAAGAAACAGCACCGGCAGTTTCACCCAGACCGGTACCCATTTGTAAAAGAGATCTTTCAGTTCCATGGCTGGTTTATTTTTTGCTTGCCGGCGCGCTGTATAAAACTACAGGTCGTGCCACGATTGGACAATGGTGCATTGCCGTCTCCTTGTGTATATATCTTATTTGACTCAACCCATCCCCCCTTTAGCGGATAATCTTGTTGCTAATTCCGGGAATCAGTTGGCTATATCTTAACTCACCAAACTCAAGACAGGGATTGAATCTATATTTAATGCTGCCGCCTGGAATGTAAATCTACCTGTATGAATAAAACCCTGGTCGTCGCGTGCGTCGTAACCGTGCTGTCACTCCCGGGCCGCACGCAACCAATGCCATTGCCGTCCGCGGACGAGATGCGCGCCGGCATAAAAAAAGCGACCACCGACACGGGCAGGGCCGACGGGATGTTAAACCTGGCCCTTAGTTATGTGTTTAAGGAAGGAGAATACAAAAGCGACCTCGACAGCGCCATGCTATGGGCAATACAGGCGGAAAAGATCAACCAGTCGGTAAAGGACAAACGGATCGAAGCAAAGGCGTATTTCGCCTATTCTTATATTCTCCGCGAAGCCGGAAAACCCGCCGCCGCTCATGAATATATCGAAAAATCGCTGACCCTATACGGGACCATCAACGCGCCTTCCGACATGGCGGAGGCCTTGATCGAAGCGTCCAACTACTATTCCTTTGACAATAACGATGGTATCAGAAAAAGGAGAGCAACCTTCGTGCAGGCTTTGTCCCAATTCAGAAAAGCAGGCAACAGACTCCGTGAGGCGGATGCGTTAATGAACATCGGCGATTTCGACAAGGTACTCGACGAAGACCGCCGTTTGGCAATGAAAGAGGAGAAAGAGGCGCTGGCAATCTATTTGTCCATCGGATACCCACGCCTGTATGGCGTCTATATTATCCTCGTGGACTTATGCCACGCAGAGGGCGACTATCCTAACATGGTCAGGTATTGCGACCTGGCGGTCGAAAATGCAGAAATGACTGGAGAGACATCGCTGCAAATGGCGAGAATATACAACGAGGCCGGAAACGCCTATGCCGCGCTCGACAACTTCGATACTTCAGTTGTTTTTTATAAAAAGGCCATCGGGATCGCAAACAAAAACCACAACCTGGTGCCGCTCATTTACCTGACAAGGAATCTTTGCAAATCACTGCTTACACTCGAAAGAAAAGAAGAGGCACTGCAACAAATAAAGGGACTGGAAAAAATGATTGGCAGCCAAAAAGAAACTTTCGACGATGTTCAACAGGCTGCTTTTCTTTCGATTCAATTGACGGTTTATGGCTCGACAAAACATTATGACAGGGCCGTATCCTGTGCAAAAGAATTCGTCCGGCTTCTAAGAAAATACCGGGCGACCGATCGTGTATATCTCTTTGCCTACGCGATCATCGCATATTATATCAATTTTCACCAGCCAAAGGAAGCAGAAGCCTATGCCGATTCTGGCTTAGCGTATGCCCATATGGAAAACACAAATGAAGAACTTGCCGGAGCCTACGAAGCGAAAGCCAGGGCGGACTCGGCATTAGGCGATCTCCAGGGAGCGCTCGCCCATTATAAAATGTATAAAAAGGAGATGGATTCGGTTCTTAACGAAGCATCGCGCTTCCAAGTTGCACAGCTCCAGGTGGAGTTTGAAACGGAAAAAAAAGATGACGCCATCAAGATCCTTCAGCAGCAGCAAGAGCTTCAAAAATCCAGACTGGACCACTCCAAGACCACCAATACGATCGTTATTATCAGTGTCGTCGTACTCACTTTATTACTGGCGCTAGTCTACAATCGCTACCTGATAAAACAAAGACTCAACCTGCAGCTGGAACAAAAACAACAGGCGATCAATGAAAAAAATACCGCCCTGGAACATTTAATCGGCGAAAAAGATGGCCTGATCAGGGAAAAGGACTGGCTGGTTAAAGAGATCCATCACCGTGTCAGGAACAACCTGCAGATCGTGATCAGCCTGTTGAACGCCCAGGCCGAATTTTTGGAGAACCCTTCCGCCCGCAGCGCCATACAGGAGAGCCGCGAACGGATGGAAGCCATCGCAATCGTCCACCAGAAGCTATATCAAGCCGAAAACAACACCTTGATACACGTCCGCACGTACATATTCGAGCTGGTGGATAACCTGCAGGACTGCTTTGCAAACGGCAGTTACATCCACTTCCTGTTAAGTATCGCCGATATTGTGCTGGATATTTCCCAATCGGTACCCTTGGGTCTTATCCTGAATGAAGCTATCACCAATGCCATTAAATACGCTTATCCTAAAGGCAAACACGGCGCCGTCCGCATCTCCTTACAGCCCACGGATGGGAACCGCGTCGAACTAAGGATCTCCGACGATGGGAAAGGCCTCCCGCCTAATTTCGATTGGAAAAACTCACCCTCCCTTGGCCTGCAGCTGATCAATCTGCTCGCTGAACAGCTGAAGGGAGAGCTTTTTATTGCAAATAAAAGCGGCCTGGAGATCTTGCTAATTTTTAAACCGTCTTCCTTCCACGTGGATTGACTATCAACTTTCCGTCTGCGGTATAAACTCCCTCCCATCCTTACTATAGTCGTACGGCCAGCGGTGAACTTCGGGGATCTCACCCGGCCAGTTGCCATGCCCCGGCCGGATAGGCGTGGTCCACTCCAGCGTGTTGGCCTGCCAGGGGTTCCGGGTCGTGACCCGCCTTCCCTTGAAAATGGAGTGGATGAAATTGAAGATAAACAAGAATTGAACCGCGAAAACAATAAGAGCGACCATGGAGATCATCCGGTTCAGCCCTTCGAATTGATTGAAGGAGACCCAATTGGAATAGTCCATATACCGGCGGGGCATGCCGGCCAGGCCTTCGTAATACATGGGCCAGAAGATCAGGTAGGCCCCCGCAAAAGTTATCCAAAAATGAATATGCCCCAAAGTGCTGTTCAGGAATCGGCCATACATTTTCGGGAACCAGTGGTAGATCCCGCAAAACATCCCAAACATCCCCGCGACTCCCATCACAAGGTGGAAATGAGCGATCACAAAATAGGTATCATGCAATTGGATGTCCAACGTCGAATTGCCCAGGAAAATCCCCGTCAATCCGCCCGAGATGAACATGCTGACGAAGCCGATGGCAAACAGCATCGCCGGTGTAAACCGGATATTGCCGCGCCATAACGTCGTCAGCCAGTTAAAGACCTTGATGGCCGAGGGTATCGCGATCAGTAAGGTGAGCAACACGAATACCGACCCAAGGAAAGGATTCAGCCCGGTTACAAACATATGATGCGCCCAGACAAGAAAGCCCAGGATGCAGATGGAGAAGAGGGACCCCACCATGGCCATATAGCCGAAGATCGGTTTCCTCGAATTGACGGAGATGACTTCCGAAACCAGTCCCATGGCGGGCAGGATGATGATATACACTTCCGGATGTCCCAGGAACCAGAAAAGATGCTGGTAGAGGATCGCGCTTCCCCCTTCATTGGGCAGGGCTTTGCCAGTCTCCGACAAAAAAATATCCGAAAGATAAAAGCTGGTTCCGCCATGGCGGTCGAATAAAAGCAGCACGAAACCCGAAAGCAACACCGGAAAAGAGAGCGTACTAAGGATAGCGGTGAAAAGCAGCGCCCATATCGTCAGTGGAAGCCTCGTCATGGCCATCCCCTTGGTACGCAGGGCCAGGATGGTGGAAATATAATTCAACCCGGCCAGCAGTTGCGACACAACAAAGATGGCCATGGCGGCAAGCCACAGGTCCATCCCCGCCTTCGACCCTTGTGAGGCGTCGCCCAGGGCGCTGAGCGGCGGATAGGAAGTCCAGCCGCCGGCGGCCGGTCCCGTCTCCACGAACAAAGAGATCAGCATGACAATGCTGGCCAGCACAAAAAACCAATAAGACAACATATTCAGCAGGGGCGACGCCATATCCCGCGCGCCGACTTGTAGCGGGATCAGCAGGTTGGCGAACGTTCCGCTCAGCCCGGCCGTCAGCACAAAGAACACAAGGATGGTGCCATGCATAGTAATAAGCGCATAATAGAATTCCGGTTGGATCCTTCCGCCCTTTGCCCAGCGGCCAAAAATGTCCTCCAGCCATGGAAATGCCGTGTCCGGGTAGGCAAGCTGAAACCGGAAGACCACCGACATCCCTCCGCCAATGATCGCCCAGAAAATGCCCGTGATCAGATATTGCTTGGCAATCATCTTGTGGTCCTCGCTGAATATCCATTTTCTGACGAAACTCAATTTATGCTCATGTACGGCCTCGACATGCGAGGCTGCCTGATCGATCATTCTAGTGTCCATACTATATAAATTTCCGCTGTTATGACACCAAAATTACCCAATGCCCCCGGGCAAAACCATGGTGCAATGCCGACACTTGATGGTCATGTCTTAGATACGGCTCACTCAAACCTAATTCTCAGCGCTACACCCTCATAACAATATTTGTCTTTGTGAGAATTGTCGTAATTTTACGAAGCATGAATATGAGTGCGAAAACCAAAATACTGATCGTAGAAGATCAGTTCATCGAAGCCAACAACATTCGCCTGATTCTGAAAGAAGCAGGATATGCCGTATTGCCCCTCGCCGCCTCCGTTTCCCAGGCTTTAAATGTCCTGCAGCAGGAATCCGCCGACCTCGTTCTCCTCGACATCCTGCTGGAGGGAGAACAATCTGGCATCGACCTCGCAAAGATCTTGAAGGGCCGCGGCCTGCCGTTCGTATATCTCTCCGCCAACTCGGACAAATCCACTCTCGAAAAGGCTAAGGCGACGGAACCCTATGGCTTCCTCGTAAAACCCTTGCGCAAAAAGGACGTCCTTATCATGCTCGAGGTGGCGCTCTATCTGCACCAGCAAAGGACAGTGATCAGGGGGTCATTGGTTGATCTTCCCCCGCCGCCGGAGAACGAGCAGTTGTCCATCGTTGGAGAAAGCCAGTGTATCAAAGAAGTATTGAATAATATCCGGGTCGTAGCGCCGTCGGAGCTGTCAGTGTTGATCCTGGGAGAGAATGGTACCGGCAAAGAGCTGGCCGCCGAGGCCATTCATCGCATGTCCGCCAGAAAAGACAAGCCACTGGTAATAGTGAACTGCGCCGTGCTTCCCGCGGACCTCATCGAAAGTGAGCTTTTCGGTCATGAAAAGGGTGCCTTCACCGGAGCGCATGAAAAGCGGATAGGAAAATTCGAGCAGGCCGAGGGCGGCTCGCTGTTCCTCGATGAGATCGGGGAACTGCCGCCCAATCTCCAGGCCAAATTCCTGCGCGTTCTCCAGGCCAGGGAGATAGAACCCATCGGCGGAAGAAACAGGAAAGTGAATGTCCGGATCATAGCGGCGACGAACAGAAACCTCGAGGATGAGGTTGCAGCCGGGAGATTTCGGATAGACCTGTTTTACCGGCTGAACGTCTTTTGTGTGAAGATTCCGGCCCTTCGCCAACGCAAGGAAGACATCCCCCTGCTGGCCGCGCATTTCCTGGCGCAGCATTGCCGGCAACAGCGAAAACAGATCAGCGGATTCGCGGATCCGGTCCTCAGGTCAATGCTAAACCATCTGTGGCCTGGCAATATCCGGGAGCTGGAGAATTTCGTAGCGCGCAGCGTCCTGATCGCTACGGGCCCAATTATCACAACCAGCGATCTACCTTCGCCATCGGTAAACAGTCTATCGCTTCCTGCCCAATCCCAGGTAAAATCCATGGCCCAACAGGAAAAAGAACACATCATCTCGGTACTCACCCGCAGCAACTGGAAATTGCACGGCAGAGGCGGGGCAGCCGAACTGCTCAAGATAAACGCCTCAACCCTTCGGTCGCGGATGAAAAAACTCGGCATCGACAAGAAGCTGCTTCCGGCACAGGATCAGTCATAATATCGATAGCGCACCCCCGCCTATTGGCAACCACCCATCTTCGTTAGTAGCCACCCCTGTTTACACTTACTTCTCCATTTTCCTTCGGCATCGGCGACATGCTTTATTTCGCAATTTTCGCGTAAGCCGGTGACATATCACAATCCAGACGCCGCGCATTCTCTCCATACAAGGTTGATTAAGAACGGCGTATGACGTTGGCACAATATTGTGATAGTAGTTCGCCAACCTAAATAAGAAACTATGCAACTGATCGCCAAACAGTCAGTATCTCCCAGCGATGTAGGTTTTTTCTTCGACATTGCTACGTTGGAGTCTTTTTGTTGTCACCCCGGAACGGTCGAAGACCCGGTGAGAAAACCACATCACCAGATCGTTTGGATCACCAAAGGGTCGGGATCTTGTAGCATCGACCTGGAAAAATACAGCATGTCGGACAATACCGTTTACACCATTCCGCCCGGACGCTTCCATCAATTCTCACCGGCCGGCAAAATTGCGGGCTATGTCCTATCCTTTAATACCGATTTCCTCCAGCTGGCCATAGAAGGCCCCGGCCGGCCATTTTTCAAGGAGATAAGCGCTGATCTCAAACAGGTGAACATGTTCCTGCTCCGATCAGACAACCCTGCATTGGAAAATTTGCTCGACGACATCACGCGCGAATTCGACACCCACCTGATGCTGAGACTAGAAATTCTAAGCGGCCTTTTCAAAATATTTCTCATCTACATGAAACGGCTGGCCACCACTATTTGGCAAGAAGAAGCGTCCTCCCCCAAGATGCGCCTGTATAACAATTTCTACGCTTCACTGGACAAGCAATTCAGGACCATGAAGCAGGTGGCGGAATATGCAAGCGAATTGTCGGTGACCCCAAGCTACCTGACCGACGTAGTCAAAAAAGTAACGGGCTATTCGGCGAGCTATCACATCCAGCAACGCATGGTGCAGGAAGCAAAACGGCTGGCCATTTACAGCGACGCCAATATGAAAATGGTAGCCTATGCCCTTGGGTTCGAGGACCTCTCGCATTTCAGCAAATTCTTCAAGCATGCCGCAGGCATAAATTTTACCGAGTTCAAGAAGAGCACCTTCACCCGTCACATCAATTAATCTTTAAAACATATAGACATGAAGAAAGTAGCAGATCAGCTCGTAGACCAGTTGGTTCGGGCGGGCATCAAGCGTATCTATGCCATCACCGGCGACAGCCTCAACGAATTGAACGACGCCGTTCGTCGCAGACCGGATCTGCAATGGATCCATGTACGGAACGAGGAGGCGGGCGCATTCGCCGCATCCGCCGATGCGCAATTGACCGGTATCGCCTGTTGCGCTGGCAGTAGCGGACCCGGCCATGTCCACCTCGTGAACGGCCTTTACGACGCCCAACGCAGCGGCGCACCCGTAGTAGCCATCGCATCCACCTGCGCTACCCGGGAATTCGGCAGCGGCTATTTCCAGGAAACAAACGTGACCAAGCTCTTCGAAGACTGCAGCCATTTTACGCAGGTGGCGAATACCGCCGAACAATGCCCGAGAATGGCACAGGCCGTCATCCAAACCGCTTATGCCAGGAAGGGGGTCGCTGTCCTCGGCTTCCCGGGCGACGTGGCCGGCCTCGAAGCCAAAGAGATCATGTCCTCCGACGCCAATTACCTCTTCCATTCCACCATCTGCCCGGCCGTCGAAGAACTGGAAATCCTCGCCGACATCATCAATCGACACCCCAAGATCGCCATCTTCTGCGGTCACGGCGCAGCCCAGTCCCATGACGAGGTGGTCCGCCTGGCGGAATTGCTCAAAGCACCGGTGGGCTTCGCCTTCCGGGGCAAAATGTACATCGAGTATGATAACCCCTACGAAGTAGGCATGACCGGTCTCCTGGGACTACCGGCTTGTTACCACGCCATGCATGAAAGCGATCTCATTCTGCTCCTCGGCACCGACTTCCCTTATATGCCATTCTATCCACAAGGCAAAGCAGTCGTACAGATCGATATCAGACCCGAAAACCTCGGCAGAAGGACAAAGCTCACCATGGGTCTGTACGGCGACGTCAAGACAACCATCAATGCTCTGATCCCCATGCTAAACCGGAAAGAGGATACCAGCTTCCTGGAAGCGCAGCTGCATGTCCATGCGAAAGTCAAGGAACATTTGCAGCTGTACGTAAAGGACAAAGGCAAAAAAGATATGATCCATCCCGAAGCGGTGGCCGATCAACTCAATAGACTGGCCTCGGACAACGCCATCTTCACCTGCGATACGGGCATGTGCAATGTCTGGAGCGCCCGCTACATCCGGGCCAATGGTAAGCGGGATATCATCGGGTCCTTGATCCATGGTTCGATGGCCAACGCGATGCCCCAGGCGATCGGCGCGGCATTGGCCTGCCCCAATCGCGAAGTGGTGGCCATGTGCGGGGACGGCGGTATATCTATGTTGCTGGGTGACCTCGCTACCATCAAACAATATAACCTGCCGATCAGGGTGATCGTGTTCAACAACCGAAGCCTGGGTATGGTAAAACTGGAAATGGAGGTCATGGGACTGCCCGACTTCGAGGTCGATATGCAGGACCCGGATTTTGCCCTGGTGGCCGAAGCTATGGGCATCCGCGGTATCACCATCGACGATCCGGATAGGCTGGAAGTAGATCTGGAAAAGGCCTTTGCACACAATGGCCCGGTCCTGGTCAACGTGCTCACCGACAGAACGGCGCTGGCGCTGCCCCCCCATATCGACATGAAAATGGTAAAGGGCATGGCGCTATCCATGACAAAAATGATGCTCGGTGGCAAAATGGAAGAAGTGCTCGACACCGTGAAGGGGAACTACCGGCACATGAAGGAGTTGTAGGATTAACATTTATATCAAAGACAATAGATTGGTTATGAGTAAATCGACAGAAAGGGCTTTTATCCTCGCCTGGGCTTTAGGATGTTGTTTTTATTTCATGGAGTATGTGGTGCGCAGCTCCCCGGCCGTTATGATCTCAAACCTGGCGGCAAGGCTGGAAGCGACACCGCTGGTCGTCAGCGGCATCCTGGGCGCCTACTACTACACCTATTCCGTGACCAGCTTGATTGCCGGTGTGGCCCTCGACCGCGCGGGCGCCAAATATCCGGTCTCCATTGGAATAGGTATCCTCGCTTTGGGATGCCTTCTCTTTGCCCTGCCGTCATGGCTGCCGGAGGAAACGGGACGTCTTTGCCAGGGCGCCGGCTCCGCCTTTGCCTTCACGGGCTGCGTGTACCTGGCTTCACATGGTTTCTCCGCCCGGACAATGGCAACAGCTATCGGCATGACGCAATGCATCGGCATGCTGGGCGGTTCGGCCGGTCAGTTCGTCGTGGGCCCGTTGATCCACCATGGCCTAAGCGTATGGAGCTTTTGGATAGCCTGCGCCATCATCTGCGCCGGTATCGGCCTCGGTCTGCTCGAGATCATCCCACATGAAACCAAAGAACCCCACCCCGGCAGCGCCCTCAGTAGCATCCTTACCCCGTATAAGACCGTCTTCTCCAACCCCCAATCCTGGTTAAGCGGCCTTATTTCGGGGCTGTTGTTTGCCCCGACCACGATCTTCGCGATGACCTGGGGGATCGCGTTCTTCCAGCAGGACCTGAAATTCCCTTACGAAAAAGCAGTGCTCATCAGCAGCCTGGTCCCGCTGGGCTGGGTGATCGGCTGCCCGCTGCTCGGCTGGATCTCCGACAGTACGGGTCTGCGCAAACCCACACTCTCTGGTGGGATCGCACTGATGCTCGCCAGCTTCGCCGCACTCATCCTGGCGCCAGACACCATTCCCCCCGCCGTTTCGGCGCTGATCTTCGGTATCGCCTCCGGTGCAGCCATGATCCCCTATACGATCATCAAAGAAGCCAACCCGGAACCGGTAAAAGGGAGCGCCACCGGCGGCCAAAACTTCGTGACGTTTAGCGTCACCGCTGTGCTCGGACCCTGGTTCGCGGGCTGGTATGGCAAAACCCTGAACACTACCTCTGATCCAGAGGGCCACTTCCGGTCTGCTGGCATTTTTTTCCTGATCGCCATGGCCGTCGCCCTGGCGGTAAGTCTCGCGATCCGTGAGACCGGACATAAAAAAAAAGTCGCATGAACCCCAAGTTGGCGATCTCCCTCGCGATCGCACTTATTTCCTTCACGGCGGCAAAAGCACAGGGGGGCTCGCCGCTGTATACCGACGGGATGACGATTAAACTCGACACCAGCGGCAAAAAATACATCCGCTTCCTGACCTGGGCTACCGTTTGGCTACGTTACACAAAGGCCAACCCCGGGACGGCCATCAACGGGGTGCCGCAACAGGATTGGACCGATATCGGCCTACGGCAGTTCCGGCTGGTGGTCTATACACAATTGAGCCCACGCTACCTCATCCTTGCCGATATCGGCATCGACAACCAGGCCTTTTCCACCGGCGGCTCGGCAGGCGGGGGCAACACGGGCAACGGCGGCGCCGCCTTCAGCGGCACCCTGGGCAAGAAACCGGGTCTCTATCTCCATGACCTCTGGAACGAATACACTGTTGTCGGGGACGTGAATGACCACACCGGTGTCCGCAGACCCGTTTCCCTGTATCTTGGAACGGGCCTTCACTATTGGGTGGGCATCAGCAGGATGACCAGCTGCAGTTCGGCGAATTACCTGGCGCTGGATGTACCGCTCTACAACTGGCCCTTGGTAGATGAATCGGACCAGTTCGCCCGCCAACTCGGAATATATGCAAAAGGCAACGCAGGCCCCGTAAGCTGGCGCTGGTCGGTCAACAAACCCTTTACCGTCAGCACCCCGGCAGCTGTCTTCCCCACCGGCGCTCCCGACAGCGGTTACGCGGTGGACAACAACCAGCCAGGCAAATGGTCGACCACGGGCTATGCCGCCTGGCAATTCCTGGAAAAGGAAAATAACCTGTTGCCTTATACGACGGGGACTTATGTGGGAACCGCAAAGGTGCTCAATGTAGGCGCAGGCTACTACCATGACGCCGATGCCACGACCACCCAGAACAGTAACTCCGCCAGTTCCGCTTTTATCCGTCATCCCATCACCATCTGGTCCGTTGACGCATTCGCCGACCTACCATTCGGTCCGGCCAAAAAGAACTGGGCTGTCACCGGCTATAGCGTCTACTACCACGACGGTTTCGGTCCCGGCTACCTGCGCAATTTATCCATCATGAACGCAGCAGCGACCGAGGCCGCAGGCTTTACAGGCAAACCATCCGAGGCGGGCTTCGGCAATCTTGCTCCCGTCATCGGCACCGGCAATGCCTGGTATAGCCAGGCGGGTCTCCTCCTTCCACGCGACTGGGTCCGGCAGGTCAGGCTGCAGCCCTTTGGCGAATTCAGCAGGCAGATATTCGATCGCTACGGCAGCGCGGTATTCACCTGGTGGAGCGCCGGCGGTAATGTCTACCTCGACGGTCATCATGCGCGGCTTTCATTCAAGTACCAAACGAGACCACTCGTCGTGTCCGGCAGACAGGACGGGTCCAAAGGATCTTTCATCCTCGCCACCCAGGTCTATCTGTAAAAAAGGCCGCCCGGTCAAGGGCGGCCTATATAAAAGGTTGAGGAAGATCGAATGCTATTTCTTGGCGGATATTTCCGTTGCGGCGGTCATGATCACATTGGCAACAGCCACGGGTTGCGAGATATACACGCAATGGCTGCCCTTTATTTCCGTTACCTTGGTATTAGAACGGGCGTACATCTTGCGCTCGATATCCGGGTTAAGCGTTAAGTCGATTGTAGCGACAATGCCATATGCAGGAACATGTCTCCATGCTGGATCAGTTATTGGAGCTGCGAAACCCTTGCCGGCAAACTGACCCTGCGATGCGGCCATAAATTCAGCATCTGCTTTCGGGATATCCTGACAGAAACTGATCGCATATTTCGCCGGGTCAACATAAACGATACCCTGATCATCCGGGGGCATTACACCATTTACGGATGATGGCGGTGCAGATTGAAACCAGGAAAGATCTGATTCCCCTTTGTCCGGCTGGAAGGCAGCTACGTACACCAACCCGGCGACTTTAGGATGTACCCCTCCTTCCGTGATCACGGCGCCGCCATAAGAATGGCCTACCAGGATGCACGGACCATCCAGCTTGTCCAGCTCGTGGCGCAAGGCTTTAACATCATCTTCCAGTGAGGTCATGGGTTCCTGCAGGATCACCACATGATAACCTTTTTTTACCAGAACATTGTAAACCCCTCTCCAGCCGGAGCCGTCGGCAAAGGCCCCGTGAACGAGGACCACATTCTTGATCCCCTGCGCAAAGGTGGATGAAATGCCAAGGACAATGACAAAAACAGTCGTTAGTGACAAGCGGCCAGCTTTGTTGAATGCTTTTTTCATAATTTGTTAGATTGAAATTTGAATGGTATACTACCATGATCCATGCCAACCATGCAAACAGATGAATATGAAAAAGTTGCGTGTTCAACCTCCGCCGCGGTTGACTAAATGCCGTTAATGGCCAACCGCTTTTGTTTATATGTCAACAAATGCGCCTAGTTCTTATAGGGTTTGTTGTTTTTCTTTAAGCCCGATTTTACGATACCCAGCTTCTTGATCCTGGAATTCAAAGTAGGCACCTTCATTCCCAGGACTTCCGCAGCACCGCCCGGACCATAGACCTTCCAGTCGCATGCTTTCAGGACAGCCAGAATATGCTCTCTTTCCACATCGACGATACTTTTTGAGGGCGAAGAGCCAGAAGACGGCTCCGTCCGCTGCGCCTCCAGGTCAACCGACCCGATCGTCCCGGCCGGACAAAGGATGACCGCCCTGTGGATCACGTTCTCAAGCTCTCTGATATTACCCGGCCAGTGGTACTGTTGCATCAGTTCCATTACCCGGTCATCGACCCCGCTGACCTTTTTCCCTTCCAGGGCGTTGAATTTTTTGATAAAGTGATCGGTGAGAATGGGGATATCCTCGACGTGCTCCCGCAAAGCCGGCGAAACGATGGGAAAGACATTGAGCCTGTAATATAGATCCGCCCGAAAGGCCCCCGACGCCATCGCCTCCTCCAGATCCCGGTTGGTCGCAGCCAATACCCGGACATCTATTTTCTTTGTCTTGCCGCCGATGACGGCTACCTCTTTTTCCTGCAACACCCTTAGAAACCTGATCTGTGTTTCCAAAGGGATCTCGCCGATCTCATCCAAAAAGATCGTTCCGCCCTCGGCTTGTTCAAATTTGCCGATCCTGCTAACCAAAGCGTCAGTGAATGCCCCTTTTTCATGGCCGAATAGCTCCGACTCGATAAGGTTGCCTGGTAACGCCGCGCAATTCACCGTAATAAAAGGGTGGTTGGCGCGGTTCGACTGCCTGTGAATGGTTTGTGCGATAAGCTCCTTGCCGGTACCGCTCTCACCACGAATAAGGACGGCGACCTCCGACTCAGCCACGATCTTTATATTGCTATTGAGCAGCAGCACCGCTTTGGAATCGCCGACGATACCGCTGTCTCCTGCGACCCGCCGAAGTGGATCAACGGGCGCCTTCAACTTCCCTTTCAGCTCCCGATCCTGCTGCTGCGAGAACAACGCAACTTCCAGCGCAATAAGAATGTCCTTCTCCCGAAATGGTTTCAACAGGAATCCATAAGGCCGGGTGGTCTTTGCGGCATCGAGGATATCCTGCCGTGAATTGGCGGAAATAAAAATAAATCCAATATGCTTCTGCGACAACATCTGCGCCAGGTCGATGCCCGTCAATCGGCCTCGCAGGTGGATATCCACCAGCACCATATCCGGTTTTGCACTCGCGATGACCTTGAGCGCCGCGGCCACTGACCGGGCAATATCACACACGGCATAACCGGCCCGCTTCAGGATCAGCTCCAGATTGCTGGCCTCGATATACTGATCTTCTACAATAAGTATCTTGGCTTTTGGCATAATACTAGACCTCCATGTCATCAGGAATGTTACGCAACAGCTCATCCACCCGCAGCTCCTCATCCTCCGCCAAAACACGGCCGCAAACGAGCTTTATTTCCGTACCGTGATCGGTATTGAATGAAATGCTGCCGCCGATGTCCCCGGTCAGCCCCTTTATCAACCGTAACCCCATGGATGGTGTGGGATTGTTCAGAAAGGCCGGATCGATACCCACCCCATTGTCGGCCACGATGACCACTATCTTGTCGTTCTCCTCAGATAAACTGATGCGGATCTCGCCGTTTTTTCGATCCACGAACGCGTACTTGATGGCGTTGGTGACCGCCTCGTTGATAAGCAATCCGATCGGGATGGCGATCGATGTATCAATGGATACGGAAGCCACGGCTAACCGGAAATCGATCCGGTCTTTTATATCGAAGCTGTCTTGCAAATAGTGCACGAGCGCGTCCACGTATTCGCTCATATCGACCGTTTTTACGTCTTCCTGCTCATAGAGCTTTTGGTGGATCAGCGACATCGCATAGATCCGGCGCCGGCTGTCCTCTACCGCCCTCAGGGCATCCTCCTGCAGATAAGCCGATTGTGATTCCAGCAGGCAAATGACGGTATGGAGATTGTTTTTCACCCGATGGTGGATCTCCTTGAGCAGCCATTCCTTTTCCGACACTAATTTTTCCAGCATCGAATTTGTCTTGGCGGTTTTCCTGACCGCTTTCCTATACAGGCGAACCATCCTGTACAAAAGCAGACTGACAATGATAACGGCGATCGTAAAGCCGATAGTGATATTTCTTGTTGCAACCGCCTGCTTCAGATTGGCCCGGTGCAACTGTTCGTTTTGGGTGAGGATCTGTATCTCTTGCCTGCTGTCTGCCAGCTCGTATTCCTTCTTTTGCATATCGAATAACACCCTGAGATTCGCTTCCTGGGCCGCCCTGCTCGCGGTGAAATTGGAATCTCTCAGGTTACTGTAGCGAAGCAAATACGCAACGGCGGAATCGAGCGCATGACTGGCGGTATCAAGCTGAAAATGTTCTTTAAAGCGACTGGCCTCTCCGGCCGGCGACGGAAAGAAACGCTTCATCGTGACATAAAGCGAATCCCAATAAGCATAGGCCTTTCTGAAGTCATGCGAAACACTGTAAAAAGCGGACAAAGCGTAGTACACCTCCTGTCCGTGGTCGGGGAAATGGTCCCGGCTATTGTCCTTTAGCAATTGCAGCAGCACCTCGCTATATTTTCGGCCATCCGCCACGTCCCTGATGTCGTTGTAATAATTCAGATAGAAGGTGTTCCGCCAGATTTGATTCTGAAGATCGTGTTTCGGGAACCGGGCGCTTACCCGCTCGATCAAAGGCTTCGCCTTATCGAAGCGTTTCTGACGCCGGTAGGTCGTTTGGAGGTTATTTTCAATCATGAAGCAGCCGCTCTCATCTTTGAATTTTTCCGCAAGTGTCAACGCCTGGAGCAGGTATTTTTCAGCATTTGCCAGGTCAAGGAGCAGCAGGTATTGTATGCCCGTGTAATTGTAGATCTCACACAAGGTATGGCTGCTGTCGGCGACCCTTTCCGCCGTCTGGACGGCCATCAGACAATAGTGCAGGCCCTGCTGATTGTCCCCGAGGGATCGGTAAAGGCTTGCCATTTCAATATAGATATCCTGGACATTGCGGTAACCATAGCTAAAATAAGTGTCCATCGACCGTTGGTAGGCATCGAGCGCCAATCCGATATGTCCCGCGACCTGCTCGCGCTGCTGATAAGTGTCGGCCAGGAGTTTCCAGACTGTAGCCCTGGTTTCCACATACCCTGGACTGTCAAAACACGGCAGCGCTTCTTTCAATAAGGCGATCTTTTCGTAATGCTGCTTGTCGTCGTTCGCATCCAGGTAGTCTCCCTTTTCCAGCAAGGCGCGGCCGAGGAAATCGCTGCGCGGCTTTTTCCTCAAATAGGTGAGGGCCAGGTCATTCAGCCGGTTTCCTTCATCCCTAGCCCCTTTTTGTTTGCTGATCAAGGCGGCTAAGAACAACAACTCGCCATCGGCTTCATGCGAATCGAACTGCTTCTTAAGGAACTCGCCGCGTTTAAGGGCCAAAGATGCACTGTCCAGATCGGCTGGCCCTCTTCCAGGTTTATTGACAAAATATTCACCCTGTCGCACACACGCCAGCACCCGGCCTTCTGGGCTGTTATGAGCGTCATTGATGGCCAGGTCCAGGGCCTGGGCCGACCGCTTGTCCTGCGACATCCCTTTCAGGCAACAGCAGATGAGCAGAAAGACAACATGTAACTTCCTCATAGCATATAATAAAAGTACATACAAAAGCGCGATCGCAATTCGTCATTTTTTTGTTGCTATTTCAACAAAAAAATGAAGTCGATACGGGAGAATCTGCGATTTATACATTGACTCGACCGCTCGGCTGTTCGATTTTTGAGATCGAAACCGCTGTTTTTTTGCCAAACGCCTTGCTTATGAAAATACACTGTATAATAGTGATCCTGCTGCTTTTGAGCAACAGCACGACCGCGCAACTGCCGCCGGCAGAAGCGCTGCATAGATCCAGACAGGCACAGGATGCCCATCATTATGAGGACGCCAAAACCTACGCCCGGACGGCGATCGCCGGGTATTTGAATGGCCGCCAGCCGGATTCCCTGGGCGAGGCCTATGTGATGCTTTGGTCTTCGTCTTCGCTTGCTGGTCTGGGATATTCGGGGCGGATACCTATATTGGATAAGGCGAGGCAAGCTTTTGAGCAGGCCGGGAGTCGCAGACGACTGGCCGATGTTCTTACGGATCAGGCAGAACTGTACAACCTGACGGACAGTTCGCCCGCGGCCCTGCATACGGCTTTGCAGGCTTTGCAACTTTACCGGGCCGTACGATATGATAAGCTGCAGGCCATTTACAATCTGATCACCAGTATTTACATTGCGCTGGGTGATTACAACGAAGGCGTCCGTTATGGCTTGCAGTCTATCCATACGGCAGCCGCCGCAGGGGATACGAGCGCATCGCTGTCTGCCTATTACAATCACCTGGCTGTAAGCTATACCTATCTGAATGAATGGGGCCAGGCTGAAAATTATTTTCAGAAGGGGCTGGGGATTGCATTGAAGTATCATGACACGGCCAGCATCGCGTCCCTATCGAGCAACCTGGCCAGTCTATACGGTAGCAACGGCGGGTATGAGAAATCGCGGCGTTTCTTAACCGGCCTGCTCGCCGCATATCCGGGCTATTTCGCACGCGACACCATTGAGATTGGTATCAGGTTGCTCGAGATCTATAACGGGCTGCGGCAGTTCCGGCAGGGCGAGCCCTATGTGAAAATGCTGGAAAGGTTTATCCCGCGTGAAGACGCCTTTTATTATGTCCGCACGCGGGCGGCGCTTAGGGTGGCCAGGTACTGGATGGATCAGGGGAAGTTTGATAGCGGGCGCTATTATTTGGACTACTATACCGAATTGGGAAAAAAATACAAATGGGCGCAAGCTTCGTTGGCTACACCCTTAAATTGTTTCCGGCTGGATTCGCTGTCGGGGCATTATTTGGACGCGATACGTTATTATGAACGCTATAAATCGGTATCAGACAGCATCCTGGCCGTCGCCAGGAGCCGGCAGTTGGCGCAGTACAGTGCGCTCTACGAGACAGACCAAAAGGAGCGAAGCATCCAGCAACTGAAGCAGCAGGCGGACGTGCAGGCGGGCCGGCTGCGGCAGGAGGTTTTTCTGCGGCGGGTGACTATCGGCGGGGTCGCCTTGCTACTGGTGCTGGTGTCGGTATTGTATTATGCTTACAGGGTGACTCGGCGGAGTAACCAGCTGACACTGCAAGGTAACCGGCTGCTGGAGGCGCAGCGGGCGGAGATCGATCAGAAGAACCAGCGGCTGGAACGGCTCGTCACGGAAAAGGAATGGCTCGTGACCGAGATCCATCACCGCGTCAAAAACAACCTTTACCTCATTAGCAGCCTCCTGGAATCCCAGGGCGCCTACCTGCAAAACGAAGCCTTATTCGAGATCCAAAAGAGTCAGCACCGGGTACAGGCGATCTCACTGATCCACCAAAAGCTGTTTCTCGATGGGCAGGTGACCGATATCGATATGTCGGTCTATCTGCATGAGATTGTCAGCTTTTTGCGCGATAGTTTCGAGGCTGATGACAATCTTGTGTTTAACCTGGATCTCGATCCCATCCACTTGGATGTGGCGAAGGCTGTCCCGCTTGGGTTGATCGTTAACGAAGCCGTCACCAATGCGGTGAAGTATGCCTTCCCGCGGAACGAAGCCGGAAGGATCGACATAGCCCTTAAACAGGAATTGACGGGCGAATACAGGCTGCGCATCGCAGACAACGGCGTGGGATTACCCGGGAATTACAATGCCGGCCAAAGCAAATCTCTGGGGATGAGCCTCATCGAAGGGCTTAGCCGTGCTGTGCAGGCCCGGCTACGCATCCACTCGGGCCCCGGAACGACCATCGAAGTCGTATTTGCCGATGTGTGAATCCTATAACAAATTGCAAGTAATGTATAATACTTTAACCGTGAAAGGGGGGCAGCTTTGTGGTAAGCCGGGAGAGTTTTCTCCGGCGGACAAAATTGAACGTGTTATGTCTGAGCATCGGTCCAGAGACCTGGTCTATAAATTGGCCTTTTTTGTGCTTGTCGGGGCGGCACTGGCATTGGTCGCTTTTTCCGCGAGACCCTTGCGAACCGTTCACCATTCGATAAAAGGGATCGCCACTGCCGATATCAAAGTGTTGGGTACTTCCAATCTCCACAGCTGGAGTATGGAAGACAAGGATGTCAGCTGTTCCGCCCGGTTCACGTACGTAGCGGACAAGGCAATACCTGCTACTTTGGCCAGTTTTACGTTTACTTTTCCCGTCCATGGGCTAACAAGCGGCAGATCCGGCATGGATTCGAAAGCTTTCGATGCTATGAAGGCAAAGGACGGCGGCAATATCAGCTTTACCGCTACGGCTTCGGCGATAACTCCCGTTACAGGCAATTCATTTGAAGTAAAAAGTGATGGCAACCTGACCATTGCCGGCGTGACCAGGGCTGTTGTGCTTCGGGCCGCGTGTGAGGTGAAGTCGGATGGTGTTATTGCGTGTACGGGCACGGACGCACTCAAGATGTCCGATTACCAGATCAAGCCGCCAACATATATGCTTGGGGCGCTGAGGACGGGCAATACGCTGAAGATCGCCTTTAGCATGGAGGTTATGAAATAACCGGAAACAATAATATGAGTGCGCAAAGGGATTTTTATTTCATGGCCGGGAAAATGAAGGCGCTGAATACCGCCATTTTCTCCAACTACAGCCCGGCAGTAGTCAGGTTCCCAAGTTGCATTGTCAGTGAGCTCGAATTCAATCCGCAGGGCGATGTTTTGTTCTCGATTCAACGTACTCATGAGGATATGACGGGCTTCGATCTGGCCTTCCCCGGCCATTTGCATTTCTTCAACAGTGCTTTCGACTATTATGTCGAGGCCGACGGGAGGGCGACCATCGAAGTAGAAGGCGATAAGGTATGCGTTACGTTCCGTGTCGTAAGGGCGCAGTATTGCTATTCGGCAATCCGGAACAACAAGGGATTAAGCAGGATATTCCACATCTTCCTGGAATTCATCTTTGCCCATAAGCGGTCGGAACTGTGGTATGACAATTATAGTGTTACCAATAATAATTAGAAGGGACAGTAGGGCAAAAAATGCCGCCGGACATCTATTGCGGCGGGCTTCCACCACGAAGTTGGGGAATTTATTGTGTGGCATGATATTCCCATTATCTGCAGGAGAACGCTTTCCGTTTCTTCCGCTGTGCCCTGTATTTGAGGCACTGTTATTGCGCCCTTAATGGAAACATAATTTATGGACGACAGTATGAAAGAGGGCGGCCTGAGCTTCCCGCAACGACATTGGTTGATCTTGTGTATAGTGGTCGCCATTTTAAGTCCCATAGTAGTACAAGCGCTTCAAAGCATGGCGCACAAAAAGAATTATAATCAGGCTATGGAAATCAAGCCGGCTCAAGCAGGTGACAGCGGAACCATCGCAAAGGATACTTCTTACAAGGTTGCGGTTCCGCCGCAGAGCAAATAGGCGCGGTCGCTTTTGCCCAATCGCCAAACCTATGCCATTGCAAAGCCCTTGAAAGTCCATGCTTAAGTCGATCTCCCAATTGATTCATAACCAACTCGACACGCGGGAGCCTGGTTCTGCCAAAAACTAGGGGAAGTGGGTAGTCGAATTATTTTTATTAACAATTCGTAAAACGGGTGTTTAAATTTGTATTTATTGCGTTGTATTTATACAATGCCTTGCTATGCCAAAAACAAACGACCTGTGGAAGTTCGTTGTCGGTATTGGGACCGATGACCTGAATCCTTATGATGCCGCTTTAGGAGTTACCAGAGGAATCAATCTCCTAAGCCTATTCATCTTTGCAATAAATATCATCTTTGGGCCTGCTTATTACTTTGCTACAGGAAAGCTATATATCCTGATTGGCTCTCTCTCCGAAGCTGGCTTTGTCGCCGGTCTTGTTCTTCTCAACCATTTCAAAAGACGGAATGCGGCGAATGTTACTTTTTATCTCGTACTGAATGCTGCAACTTTTTATTTTAGTGTGATCCTGGGTCAGCTTGGCGAAGCTCAACTAATGATTGTATTCCTGGTTGGTCTTGCTATGTTCATATTCCAAAAGCGGAGCACAAGATTTATTTGCATTGCGGGCACTATTTTTTTGCTGGTATTGATGGAGGCCAATTTTAAGCTCCGGGTTATAAACTCTATCAGGGCCGACGAACACTCTACTGACCTTATGAGGTGGACAGCATATGGAGTAATTATATTTCTGGTAACAATGCTCTTTTATCTTTATGCAAGGGATAAAAGCAGGCTCTTAAAGCTATTGCAAAAGCACGCGGATAAAGTAGAATTGAACTTGCGAGAAGAAAAGGCCAAAAGCAGTATAAAAACCCAATTGTTTCAAAACGCCACGCATGAAATGAAAACACAGTTTGCCGGTGTTTTTATGATTATCAACATCCTTTCCAAATTAGATAAGCACCAATTAGCGGAACAGTCCGATGATGTAATTAAAAATCTTCGGGCCGGATGTCACACTTTGGAATTTGTCCTTATGAATGTTTTGGAATATTCCAAACTGGAAGCCGGCGTAACTCCGCTTGCACGTTATGAACCTATGAATCTTATTATGACAATAGAATCCATTGTTGACGTTTATCAGTATTCAGCATATAAAAGAAATCTCAGAATTGTCTTTGAAAGCTCTTCAGATGTTCCTGAATATATTGTTAGCGACAAACTAAAGAATATTCAGATCGTTACAAACTTGCTTCACAACGCAATCAAATTCGCGACGCCTTATACCGATGTGCATTTGGGTCTGGTAAGGGAAAAGAGCAGTTGGAAACTCAGTGTGAGGAATGAGGGGCAAGGTATACCAGCCGAGAAGTTGAGGAAAATATTCGAACCATTTGTAACCGAGACAAATATTCATAATGAAGGGGGTGTAGGACTAGGGTTAAGCATAACCGAACAATTGGTGATATCTCTTGGCGGCGAAATTACTGCGGTGAGCGATCCTGGGGAAAGCGCGACTTTCGTCGTTCTGTTTCCAGTTATCGATGCCTCTATATATCAAAGGAAAAGCAAGGAGAAATACACGGAATTCCTTAGCTGAATTTTCAAGGTATTTGCGTAAATTCAACTACATTAAACCTTCCTATTATGAAACTTTACAACATTCCCACGCTGTATTGCCCCTTCCCATCTAAAATTCACCCTGACCGGGAAGCTATTCAAGAACATACCAACCAGTGGGTAATTGATTTCGATCTGATAGACTCTTTCGAGTTGTTAGAAAAGTACAAAGCGCAGAAATTTGGCAGTATGATCGCCCGCAGTTATCCATATGGTGAATATGTGGACCTCGCTGCATGGTGCGACTTGAATACCCTTCTATTCCTGGTAGATGATGATTTAGACGAAAAGGACCTTATTAAGGATTATGCCTCTTTCGCGAAATTTGAGAGCGACTTTTTTGACGTTTTGGAAGGGGGCAGGAGGTGTATGGTGAAGAAAGACGGGCCGATCCTTGCGGCTCTTTATGATTTCTGGCAACGCATGCAATTTCGCTCTACTGATATATGGAAACAAAAGTTTGTAAAAGGCATCCGGGATATGTTCGAAGGGGGATTATGGCAGTTCAAACATGTAATGAAAAACCAGCTTCCCAATTTGGAAGAATACATTGAGATTAGGCAATATCTGGGGGCTGCTAACCTTGCTACAGAATCTTTAGAAGTAATGGGGCAGATCGAGTTGAACGAGGAGGTATATCAATCTCCGATGGTCCACAAACTCACGGAAATAGCCCGCAATAGCGTTTGCTTCGCCAATGACTTATTTTCACTCAGTAAAGAAATTGCCCAGGGTGCAGGCAATGCGGCGGAATTCAATTTGGTCTCTATTATCCGGCATAAAAATCGTGTTCCCATAGAAGAAGCTATTAACGAGGTAGTTGCTATCCATGATGACCAGATCCGCGATTTCATAAAAATAGCTGAGGTAGCTCCAATATATGATTCAAAGACGAACAGTCAACTAAACAAATATATTGAATGCCTCTGCCATTTTATGAAAGGGAATATTGAATGGAGCACAAAAGAAACTAGCCGCTATCCTCACATTTACGGGAACTAACTATGCAAACTAAGATTCCCAGGGCCACCCTCGACAAGCCCCCGGTCTCCGATTTTTGTCAGGGTACCCCCCGGTGAAGGGAAGTTGCAAATTGAAAAAGGCGGTCTGAAATCGCCTGTAATAGCTTTCCAGGGCATGTTTTCGGGTTCATATCGCCTAACCGGGATAACTATCCGTAAGCTGCGAAGAAATTCGCCCCCGTAGTAGAGCAGGAGCAAGACAGCATTTGTTAGACCTCCGTCAGACCTCAAAAATAAAAACGCCTGCAATCAATTGATTAACAGGCGTCTAAAAACTTTCAATGTTCCCCGACAAGGGTTCGAACCTCGACATACAGATCCAGAATCTGTCGTACTACCATTATACTATCGGGGAATGTTTCGGTTAACACCGCCTCAAATCGGACGGCAAATATAGGGGATTTTTCGCGTTATTTGCCAAAATATCCTGGTTCCCAGACTCAAAATATGAAGTACACGGTCCTGATTTTCTGTTGCGTCCTCACCGCCGCCCGGCTCCCGCAAAACCTGGCGCAAACCGCCGATGCATCCCCATCCCCAAGGGGCTCGACACGGCCAGCTTGCTCCGCCGCATCCCCCTTCTCCACGCAAACCATGGCAGACAGCCTTCCCCAGGCCCTTGCCGATCGTAAAGCCGCCTTTGGATTTTTCGACTCCGTGTTCGCGCGGCCTTCCTTCCTCTTCACAAAACTCGAAGCAGGCTTACCCGTCGGCATGGACACCCTCCTCCTGCGGTTCAACACCGCCGTCGCAGCCAACAGACAATGGTTCAATGCTTACAAGGACAAATATGCCGCCTCCGGCCAGCAGCTGCCTTACGATCCTCACTTTGGCATCACCTACAAGGAATACCGGCGCATCCTCGACCTCGCCCACGCCCCCATCCGCCTCGCTCCGGCCGACACCCAACTGGTAACCGTCCTCAGGGAGGGTGGCCTCGTCCATTTCAAAAGCAGCGGCGAGAATCACTTCCTCGACTATCTGCTCGTCGACCCCGGACACCAACAGCTGCTATACGGCGGCGATACCATTCCCTTCGCCGGACTGTCCGATCCGGGCCTCGCCAGCCGTATCGGCCTCACCGCCACCGGCGACACCACCACCGGTTCGGCAACTGGCACCCCGCCCACTCCAGGCGCTGGTCCCCAATCCATTCCCGAAGCCATCGCATGGCAGGGCTACTCCTGGCGCCTTGAAAAAACCGATATAGCATCCGGTATCGACGGCATCCGCGTAGCCGCCCGCGTTGTTCAGATCGACCTGGGTTGGCCAACCGGACAGACCAGCCCCGTTATCCGCATCCACTACGAGCAGCTCAAGGCCGATAGCACCGTCTCCAACTTCGATCTCGTCGGCTACATTCATTGACCCCGTACCGGCGGCCACACCCCATCAATAATACCCGCGCCTCACGGCCACCGTTGACCCATGTCCCTGGGGCCTTAACCCTTTCATCCTCCCCTTCGTCCTCCCATCCTGCGCCACATGTTCTACTTAAACTTATACTGGAACACGAGGTCCAAATTTTAACATTCTATTTCTTTGTTCCACCATTAATTTCATGTCAATAATAACCGAATAAACCGCCTTCTTATGACCGAAAATCCTTCGACCCGATTCGTATCGATCCGGCTCTCGCCGGATGAATTCAAAGACGTCTACCGTTACCTGCAAGAGTCGACCTGCCGCAGCCTCACCGAATACGCAAAGAAGCTGCTGACGAACAAGCCCGTCGTCGTCAAGGTCCGCGACCAGTCCCGCGAAGACGTCTTACAACAACTCACCCTCATCAAGACGAGGCTCGACAATCTCCTCGACAACGTCGAACCGGAAAAACAAAACGGCTTGCAGGGAGAGATCGCCGAGATCAAATCCGCCATTCGTCAAATCGCCGAAAAATGCTCGCAATCGTAAAAAGCGCAGCCAGCATGCGCGGTCCCTTGCTGTACAACAACCAAAAGGTAGAGCAGAAACAAGCCCTTTTCCTGGAGGCCCACAACTTTTTGCTTGAAAAGGAAGAACTCACCATGCAAAAGGAACTGGAAGCCTTTCAAAGCCTGACGCAACTCAATGAACGCTCGAAGCAAAATGCGATCCATATCTCCCTCAACTTCGCGGAGTCCGACCACCTTGACGATCGGCAACTGATCCGCGTCGCCGGCGACTTCATGCGCGGCATCGACTTCGGCGACCAGCCCTGGCTACTCTATCAACACGTCGACGCAGGCCATCCTCATTTACATGTCGTCACGACCAATATCCGGCCCGACGGCAGCCGCATCTCCAATGACCTGCGATCGCCGCACCACCTGAAGCAAATATGCTTTCAACTCGAAGAAAAGCACCACCTGACGCCGGCTATCCCCATGCCCGACTTGTTTGGAGCAGACAAACCGCCAACCCAACAACAAGAACCCAAGTACTTGCAAAAAGCCACCTACGGCCAGTCGTCGACAAAAAAGCAGATCGAAACCATCCTGCGCACCGTAAATGAAAGATTTTCATTTACCTCCTTGGAGGCCTACAACGCCGTACTCAGCCTTTACAGGGTTCGTGCCGACCGCGGTAGGGAAGACAGCAATATGTATCGGTCTCAGGGACTGTATTATCGAATGATCGACGCGGAAGGCAGGAAGATCGGTGCGCCCATAAAAGCCAGCGCCTTCAACGAGCCGGTCACACTCAAAAAATTGGAGCAAAAATTTATTCTCAGCAAGGAAAGGATTCAAGAGGCCGATCGCCACTTACGAGTCACGATCGATTACAACCTGGCGGGACACCCGCAAGATTATTGTTGGCGTCAGTTTGCCGACGAACTGCGTAGAGAACAGATCCGGATGGTCATCCCGGCCCTCATGCAGCGGCCACGCCGCCAACGAAAACCCGTACCCCCGTCAAATACAAAACCCGACGACGGCCACAGTATATTCTATGTGGATTTTCATTATAAGACCGTGACCCGTGACACAGAGCTGGGGCCGCGCTATACCGCCGCCGCCATCCTCCAACGCACCGGCGTCGAGCGGGGACTACGCTTACTGCACGACCAGGGAAAACTGAAACTCTCGAAACGCTCGGAGCGGGAAGCGCTGGAACCCGACTACCCAAACGCCGCAGAAACAAGGCGCATCCTTTTCAAATTGTCTCCGCAATACGACGAGATCGTGCAAAAAAAGTTGGAACATAAGCAGCAGCAGAAACAGAAGCTGCGCCAAACCCTTCGTATGCGCCACTCACTTTGAGAACCCCGCCAACCGGTGCAAAACCACAGGGTCATATACCTGCCCATCCTTGATCACCACCTGCACATTGCGGATGTCCCGGATATGATGCAGCGGGTCGCCATTGACGATGATGATATCGGCAGACCTGCCTGCCATCAACGACCCCCTGGCACTCGCCTGCTTCATCACCAAAGCGGGGACCAGCGTCGCCGTTCGTATCGCTTCCAATGGCGTAAGGCCCGCTTCCACGTACAACTCCAATTCGCGATCGACACTATAGCCTGGGAAACCCATATCAGTACCCGCTACTATCGGCACGCCGTTGTCATGCAATACCTTTACCAACTTCTCCAAATCCTTGAATATCGGCCGGTATTTCTCCGCCATCGCGGGCTCCATCCCCATGTTCACAAACAATACCTGCAAAGGGTCGGGCAAACTATAGAATGCCGGCTCCATCTTCGTAATGCTATCCTTTGTGCTCCGGAAGATCATCTCGAAGACGCCCAGGGTCGGATCGATCACCACCTCGTGTTCCTTGATAAAATTGAGCCCCGCTTCCGTCTTGGGATCCCCCCAGTCGATAGTCTTGTCCTTGTTCTTAGGCAGGATATCCGCCACATATTCGATATGGTTCACCATATCCATACCCGAATCCACCCCCTGTTCCAGGTTCATGCCCTCGGGGATATGACCGGTGACGGTCAGGCCAAGCCGGTGCGCCTCGTCACAGATCGCTTTTAAGACCGGCGGCTGCACCGAGCTATAGATCTTGATCTGCATAAACCCCGAATCCTTATATCTGCGTACGACCATAACCGCCTCGCGCGCACTATTCGCACGAACGATGCCCAGCCCCATCGGCCCGGGCCCGTCGATGATCCCCGCCTTCAGGATATGCGGCCCGACGCCGGTTCCGTCGTCGATCGCCCGCTTTATCGCATTGATATAATTGAATTCATTACCGACATCCCTCACCGTCGTTACACCCGCGGCAAGGTAGGCCGGCCCCCATTCGGCCTGCTCGAAATGTGCGTGCATGTCCCAGAGACCCGGCAGGATAGTCTTTCCTTCCGCATGGATAATCTTCGCGCCCGCCGGAACGACAACACTGGCTTTCGGCCCCGCCTTGATGATCCTGCCGTTCTGGATAATTATCACCGAGGGCTCCGTGGTCTCACCCGTCGCCACATCGACCATCTTCCCGCCGACAATGGCCAGCGGTACCGCCCCGCCAATGGCTCCTGTACCACCAATGCTCCCCGCTGCCCCGCTGCCGCGCTCACCCTTCATCTCTTCTGCAAAAAGCCGCATCCCATAGGTCGCCGCCCGCCCGATCAGCTGTGGCAACAGCCCCTCGTACCTGTCCAGCATCATCTCCAGTTTGTCACCCTCCGCATCGTTTGTGATCAGGCAGATCAGGTTGCCCTGCATGTCCGTCCAAACTATTTCATTGCCCCAGATAAGCCCGTTGATCACTATCCGCTGTAACACCAGCCGCTGCCCGATCCAGGTCAGCGTATCATAACCATCCTGCCGGATACTCACCGACCCCGTTGGCAGCAAGGCCAGCTTCGCCGGCCGCCCGTGCCTGTTCCAGTACCGCAAAAGCATCATCTGCACCGTACCCGGCGAATACCCCGCAACGGGGAAAGCCGGTGCGGTAAGCACCCGGCTATAACTGGAGTCACCGACGGTGATCCGCGCCCTCCCCCGATCGATCACCACACTGTCATGTATCGTGCTAAAACGGGAAGTGCTCCCTTTTACCCAAAAACTCAACGGCTCACCCTCCGGCGTCACGACCAGTTTCGCGTCCAGCGGCACCGCGCTGCCCCGATCCACGAACTTGAATTGAATGGCATAGCTCACCCCGCTGTCCCCCACCTGCCGGTGATACACCTCCTTCCCAATATTCTGCGCAAACTTGTGCAGAAAAAAACTGGCACTGTCACCCCCCGCCGCCCCTTGCGCAACCGCCGCGCCGACTTCGGCTGCCATCAACAGTATCAACAACATATATTTTTTCATGCCCGGTTATTTTAGATTGACCTGTTTGATGTACGCTGCGAAAAGGGCAACCTTTTTTGCGTCATCTGCATCAAATAAAAAAGGTTGAACATCTTTCGCCATTTCTTTCATATCGAGTAGCTCGCATCTTTTTAACACCTGTATTTTTAATTCCTTTGCATTTTCTATCCCCGTTTTTAATTTCAGGTAGTCGTAGTTAGGCAAGTCGACTCGTGACAGCAAAAAAACCACATCGTAGAAATCCCTCCCTTTATTCCTGACCCGGTTTAATATGGCATAGAATTTTTGAGATAACAATATATCCGCAGGTGTAGTAAGTATCTGTGTAAACACATCGAAGCGGTTGAGGATATATTTTTCCGGAGTGAAAAGGAAATGCTGCGGTTCCGTATCCAGTTGGATCAGTATTTTCTCTTCTGAAAACCCCGACAACCCTTCCTTGAACAGCAATTCCGGAAATCGCATGTAACAGTGGTAAGCACCACGATAAACCGTTCGCATTTCAATCACATATCCTTCTAGCTCCAACCTGTTTTTTACATGGACGGCGACTTTCTCAAAGGCATCTTCACCCATTTGAAAATTATCAAAATCGAGGTCCTCCGAAAACCTCCGGTTCCCATGGACGATTCGAAGACAAGTGCCTCCCAGAAAGACGAGCTGATTGGCATACTCACTGTCGAAGATGACCTGCAGTATCTTATGTTGCAGGTATTCGCGCAAAATAAATCTTGGGAACCTCCGAAGGTTCTCAGCGTAGTTCGTTGTTATCTCAGCCAGCGAGAGCATGGTCAAGCATTTTTTTTAAATAGCCTACCCTGATTTTCAGGATTTTGCTACCAAAGGCAGGAATATATTTTTCCAGGAGAACCCAATCTACATCATTTTGCAAAAAAAAGCGATTGAAACGGATCGCCTCTACGTCTTGGATGCTTTGGATGCCGGTCCCAAAGTATAGATAATCCAGAATTGCCTTTTCGGGCGCTGCCATCAATACAGGTAACCCATTATAACGAACGATCTGGTATCCGAAGAAAAGCCGTGGCGGCAGGCGCCGATAGTTAAAAAAGCCTGCATGGGTTTGGTAGGATATCGTTTTCCTGCTGCTGATCGCTTCCACGCTGTATACCCCTTCCGGAATCATACCATGAAAGGAAAAGGCCGACTCAAGCGAAACATACGAGGGTTGGTAGATGCAATTGCTTATCCGATACGATAGCAGTTCATTATGCGGCAAATCCCCGAAGAAATACCACTTGTTCACCAGCTTTTTGATGTACCCTTTCTTCTGCCACTCAAAAAGCCTTCTGTTATCAAAATCGGGAAACAATTTGACCACATCCTTTGTGGAAAAAACACCAAAAGGAGCCAAGCCATGCTTGAACTGAAGGAAATTCAGGTTTATTTCTTATTTACGTTAAAAATAACAATTATAGGAAATAAAACCAAAAAAATTTCAAACCGCCCCTATCTCCTCTCCGCATACACCCCCAACTCCGCAATCGCCGGTGGCTCGGCAAACCGATCGATCAACACCCGTACCCCATCCCCCCACACCGTCGCAAAACGATGCAGCTTCACCCTCCCCGGCTTATCCCCGCTCAATAACGGCTTCCACACTCCATTGCTCCGATACTCTAACCGATAGGAATCGATATTGTCGCCGGTGACGACAATCATATTAAATGATTTTTCCCGCTCGAGATCCACTTCATACCACGGCTCCTTTACCGCCGGATTCGACTGCCACGCCGTCCTGAAATTATCATCATTGCCAAAGTCCATGATATTCATATCGTCGCTCCAACTCGATTTCGCCTGCTGATGCTTGGCGATATTGCTCGAGATGATCGGCGCCTCCGTCGGCGGCAGGACGACGGCCGGGGCGTCATTTGTCCACAGTCGACCGATCTCGGCCAACGCCGCCAACGCATTGTCATCGATCAACCCCTCCCTGTTAGGCGCCACATTCAGGATAAAATTATCGTAGATCTTATTATAAGGGACAATATCCGAGTCCACCAGCATCTGGGGATCCTTCACCGCAGTAGCCGGGAAATCCGTCTTCCAGAACCAGGCAGTATTCAAGGGCAGACAGGACAATGCCGGCAGCCGGTTTGTCGAGGTCGAGACGTGCTGACCAGCACCCTGCTCATATGACTTGATATCGGTATAGAACAAGCCCTCCGGCGGATACTTGGCGGAGTTCAGGTCCATCAGGAGACAATTGGGCTGCAGCGTCTTCACCAACGTATAGATATCTTCGAAAGGCACGTCGTCATAGGAGATCCGCGACCAGGGCGCATCCCATCCATCGATGATCAACGCCGTAATAGGTCCGTAGTTCGTCAGCAACTCCGTCAACTGCGCCTTGATCATCTCAATATGCTGCCGGTTTATAAACCCCGGCCGCAGCCGGTGATGCGTATCGAGGATACTGTAGTACAAACAAACCTTCAAGCCCTGCGCCCTGAAGGCATCGGTGTATTCTTTGACGACATCACGTTTCAAAGGACTGTTCATCACATTGTAGTCCGTGGTCTTCGTATCCCAGATACAAAAGCCGCTATGATGCTTGGTCGTCAGACAGCCATACGTCATATGCGCCGACTTGGCCGCCAACGCCCACTGGTTGCAATCCAACCGCGTCGGATTGAACAACGACACCGGTGCATCCGGGTCTGGCCAATCCTGGTTGGCAAATGTAGGAATGTTGAAATGGATGAACATCCCGAAACGCAGGTCCACAAACTGCTGTTGCAAAGCATGCAGATCACTCGCCGAAGCCAAACCCGCTACTGCCGGATTCACCGCATATTCCGCCCATAAAGCGTCCACCGTCTTACCCGTCAGCTTCACCCACAACGCCGGTGTATACTTCCCGCTCCGCAAAGCGGCATCAAGCTTATCGACCAGCTGCGCATCGCCGCGCTGCGAAGCCCATAGCAGAAAACGCGCCGTCACCTTATAAGCATTCTCATAGCTCTGCCCGGCCCGATAATCCGGCAGCACCCAGTGACTGGCCGCATTATTCACCCCAAACACAAAACGGGCATAGTCCGCAATGCCTTCGGTCAGCCATCCCGGCGGATCATGCCGGTAATCCTGTACGATATGCATCACCTCATGCGTGACGACATCAATATCTTCCGGATGTTTCTGAAACCACACGGGATTAAACCGTACGACACCCGCATCCGTCGCCGCCACACCATCATAGGACGGGTCGATCACAAAATTCACCAACCGCAAGGTCCGCGGATTGAAACGCAAGGCCTCTTTCGGATAGACTTCAAAATAAGTATCGATAAGCCGCTGACGCGTCACCGCACTGAATCCGGGGTCTTTATTAATAAATACCACGGTATAACCTGCTCTGCTGATCGTATCCCTGGTCTCCACCGCAGCCCGCGCCCTGCCGCAAAACAACAAGACGGCTGCCGATAAAATAATGTTTCTCATTTTAAACCTCCCGGTCTTTCTTTATCAGTGGAAAAGGAATAAGGATAATCGGCCGCCGATACACCCTTGCCTTTATTCGGAGCGGCACCCATCGTCAGTTTAAATTCGCCGCCCTGCAGAATAACCGAATGCGCGATCCAGTTCTTCGTGTACGGTACGCCATTCAACGATGCACTTTGCACGTACAAATTGGCGGCGCTGTTATTCGGGGCACTGATCACGAAGTCCTTCCCATTTTCCAGGTGCAACACGGTCTTGCGAAAAAGCGGCGTGCCGAGCACGTATTGACCGGATGCCGGACAGACAGAATAGAATCCCAATGCCGAGAACACATACCACGCCGAGGTCTGTCCATTGTCTTCATCCCCGCAGTAGCCGTCAGGCGTAGCGTG
>Ga0302325_10004093_pt1 | contig 33858 bp, 29 predicted proteins | sample Palsa_T0_2_FD_201948 | JGI IMG/M metagenome (GOLD analysis project Ga0302325, IMG submission 201948) | Peat permafrost microbial communities from Stordalen Mire near Abisko, Sweden - Palsa_T0_2 | ecosystem: Environmental > Terrestrial > Soil > Palsa > Peat permafrost | place: Sweden: Abisko... | reverse complement strand
TACAAGGAGAACGGCGGCATTTTCTGCCACAATAACCCCTGGGTCGTCATTGCCGAGACGGTGATGGGCCGTGGCGACCGCGCCTTCGACTACTGGAAGAAGATCACCCCGGCGTACCTCGAGGACATCAGCGAGATTCACCGCATGGAGCCCTACGTCTACGCGCAGATGATCGCCGGGAAGGAAGCCCCCAGGCACGGCGAGGCCAAGAATTCGTGGCTCACCGGGACGGCGGCCTGGACGTTCGTGGCGCTGTCGCAGCACCTCCTCGGCGTCCGTCCGGACTTCGAGGGATTGCGCGTGCACCCCGTCATCTCGACCGAGGTTCCGTCCTTCACGGTCACACGCAAGTGGCGTGGCGCCGAATACGTCGTTCGCGTGAAGAACACCGGCGGCGGTGCGCAATCGCCAAAGCTGAAGGTCAACGGAAAAGCCATATCTGGGGACCTGGTTCCGTTCGCGTCTCCGGGAGCCCACGTCGTCGTCGATTGCGAGGTCTAGTGATCAATCCTTCACGAAGGGTGGCGCTCGAGCTCGATGGCGTGCGCCTCGAGGTCGACCCGCAGGCCGGCGGACGGGTCACGTCCTTCAGCCTCGGTGGGGTCGACGTGCTGGCGGGATCGGAGGTCGACGCGAACAGCTACGGGTCGACCTTCTGGACCAGCCCGCAGAGCGACTGGGGCTGGCCTCCCCCGGCGGAGGTCGACCGAGCGCCCTATTCCCTCGTGGCCGAGGACGAGAACACCCTGGCCCTGGCGGGCGCGCCCCATCGGGCTCTCGGCGTCCGCGTGACCAAGCACTTCTCCGCCGATCGGGTGAGGGGCGTGTTCGTCCTCAAGTACTCCATTCACAACCACGGGAAGACCCCCAAGAGATATGCCCCGTGGGAGGTGTCTCGAGTCCATGCGCGCGGTCTGACGTTCTTTCCCTCGGGCCAGCCGTCGACCGGTCCTCTCGCGGTGGAGCGCCTCGGCCTGGGTACGTGGTACGCCCACGATCCGGAGGTGTTGAACGAAGTCGGGAAGAAGTCGTTCACGCACGGGACGCAGGGGCTCCTGGCGCACGTCGCGCAGGGACTCCTGTACGTCAAGAGCTTCGCCCAGGTGCCGTCGGAACTGCAGGCTCCCGGCGAGGCGCAGATCGAAGTCTATGCCAACGACCGCTACGTCGAGGTCGAGGTTCAGGGACCTTACGCGGTCATCGAGCCGGGCGCGTCGGCCGCATGGACCGTCCGCTGGTCGCTGCGCAAGCTCCCGCCAGACATGGTGCCGTTTGTCGGGAACGGCGAGCTCCTGGCCTTGGCCTCCAGCATCGCCCGCCTGAGCACTGCGCCGATGGCACGCGGGCCGGTGCAGGGTGACGCGGGTGGCGCCATGGCTTCGGGCGCGGTTCGCGCCGAGGACGTCAGCGCGCTGGGGCGCGCACCCGGAGAGTGAAGAGGGCGCTCACTCGACGGCGTTCTGTTCGATGACCTGCCGGTAGAAGAGGGCGCTGAGCTTCGGAGTGCGGCGCTGGGTCGTATAGTCCACCCAGGTGATGCCGAAGCGCTGCGTATAGCCCTGCTCCCATTCGTAGTTGTCGAGCAAGGACCAGGCGAAGTAGCCGGTGACCGGCGCGCCCGCCTCGATGGCGCGTTGCGCCGCCAGCAGGTGGTCGCGGAAGTAGCGCACGCGTTTTCCGTCCGGCACTCCTCCGGCCGAGTCGGGTCCATCGGAGTAGGCGGCGCCGTTCTCGGTGATGAGGATCTTGGCCGGGCGGTACTCGATGGTCACCCGCATGAGGACCTGGAACATCCCCTCGGGATAGACCTCCCAGCCGACGTCGGTGCAGTCCGACGGCTTGGCTGGCAGGATGGTGCGAGGCAGGTTTTCACTCTCCGGGATCTTGTCGCTGCGGGTGACGGTGCGGTTGTAGTAGTTGACGCCGATGAAGTCCGTCGGCACCGCAATCTGTCGCAGATCGCCGGCCTGAACGTAGGACGGCCCTTCCCTGGGTAAGTACCCGAGCGTCGTGTAGTCCCTCACCATGTCGGCCGGGTAGGTCGCGCGGAAGACCGGGTCGAGAAACCAGCGATTCATCCAGCCGTCGTAGTACCGGCACGCGTCGGCGTCCGCGGGGCTCGCCGACGCCGGCATGATCGGGGACAGGTTGAGGGTGATTCCCACCTCGGCGTCGGGGCTGTTGCGGCGAACGACGGGCACCGCCCAGCCGTGCGAAAGCAAGATGTGATGCGACGCGGCGAGGGCAACCGACATGTCGCGAAGGCCGGGGGCATGAATGCCCTTTTCGTGGGCGAGCAGCCCCGAGCACCAGGGCTCGTTGTGGGTGATCCAGTACTTCACGCGATCGCCGAGGTGACGGCTGACCACGTCGGTGTACTCCACGAACGCCTCGGCCGTGGCCCGGTTGGCCCAGCCGCCTTCGTCCTGCAGCGCCTGCGGAAGGTCCCAGTGGTAAAGCGTCAGGTAAGGCGTGATGCCTAGCTCGAGAAGCGCATCGACCAGCCGGGCGTAGAAATCGAGGCCCCGGGCGTTGACGCCGCCGCCGCCGCCTGCGCGTCCCTTCGGCAGGATGCGTGGCCACGCGACCGAGAAGCGGTAGGCGGCCAACCCGAGCTCTTTCATGAGGGCCAGATCTTCGCGCCAGCGATGATAGTGGTCGCACGCCACGTCGCCGTTGGAGCCATCCTTGATCCGCGCCGATTCGGTCTTGGCGAAGCGGTCCCAGATGGACTCCCCGCGCCCGTCCTCGTTCGTGGCGCCTTCGATCTGGTAGGCCGACGTGGCGCATCCCCAGACGAAGCCCCTCGGAAAGCTCGCGCGCGTCGACATGTCGGGGCGGTTCTAGCGCGATCGCGTCCATTCGACGGCAGAAAAAGGAACATCGGCCGGCAGTGGGGTCTCACTCGACCTTCAGCCGGTAGCCGACGCCCGATTCCGTCACCAGAAAGCGCGGACGGGCGGGGTCGCGTTCGAGCTTGTTGCGGAGGTGCCCCATGTACACGTGCAGGTACTGCTTTTGCGTGGCGTAGCGGGGACCCCACACGTCCTTCAGGAGCTGCTGGTAAGTGAGGACGTGGCCTGCCTTGCGGGCCAGTGTGGTGAGGAGCTTGTACTCGATGGGAGTCAGGCGCACCTCGTCGCCGCCCAGGGTGACCACGCGGCTGGCCAGGTCGATTCGCAAATCGTCCAGCGTGAAGATCGCGTCCTTCTTGTCGCCGAGCTGCTCGGCATGCCGTTCTGCGACACGAATGCGAGCCAGCAGCTCCGGCAGGCTGAAGGGCTTGGTCAGATAGTCGTCCGCGCCTGCGTCGAGCGCGGCGATCTTGTCCTGGTCCTGTCCGCGCGCCGAGAGGACGATGATGGGCGTCTCGGTCCACTCGCGCAGACGTCGGGCCACCTCGATCCCGTCGATGTCGGGGAGCCCCAGATCGAGCAAGATGATGTCGGGGCGTCTCGCCGCCGCCTCGGCGAGACCGGCCTGTCCTGTCGCGGCCTCGAAGAGCCTGTACCCGGTGGAGGCGAGCGAGCTACGCAAGAACCGCAGCACCTGCGGCTCGTCGTCGATGAGGAGCAAGGTGCGTGCGCTCATGGTCCCTCTTCCGGCCGGAGCTCGGGCGGCGTCCCGCCGAGGGGCAGGGCGAACCGAAAGACCGCACCCCCACCCTCACGGTTCTCCGCCCAGATACGGCCCCCGTGTGCCTCGACGATTCCGCGGCAGATGGCCAGCCCTAGCCCCCCGCCGCCGCCTGCGCCCTCCCGCGGCAACCGATAGAACTTCTCGAAGATCCGGTCCATGAGCTCCCCAGGGATGCCCGGCCCGCGATCGGCCAGGGCGACCACGACTGTGCCGTCCGCCGCGTCCGCGGAGAGCTCCAGAGGCGTGCCTTGCGGCGTGTACTTGGCGGCGTTCTCCAGCAGGTTGATGAGCGCTTGCTCGATGAGGAGATCGTCGATGGGGACGGACGGCAAGGCGGGCGAGATGCGCACCTCCACGCTCCGGCCACGGAGCGGCTCGGCAAGGCGGCCGAGCGCGGCGCCGACCACCCCTTCGATGGCCTGCCACTCCTTGGCGACGTGGACCGCGCCGGACGCGAGCCGTGTCATGTCGAGCAGGTTCCGCACCAGGCGATCGAGCCGCTGCGCTTCTTCGTGGATCGTTTCGGCGAGGTCGCTTCGCGCTGCGGGATCGAGGGGCGGCGCGGAACGCAGGAGCGCGCTGGCCGCCCCGGTGATGACCGAAAGCGGCGTGCGCAGGTCGTGCGAGACGGAGCTGAGGAGCGCATTCCGCAGCCGCTCGGCCTCCATCTGCGAGCTGGCGCGGTGCGCCTGCTCGTCCTGCAGCCGGACGCGACGCGTGAGGTGGCTGATGACCACCGCCACCACGAACATGACGCCGAACATCACCACGTGCTGGAAGTCCGAGACGGCGAAGCTCAGGTACGGCGGCACGAAGAAGAAGTCGAGGAGCAGCACGCTGAGCACGGCGGCCAGGATCGACGGCCCATATCCGAAGCGCAGCGACACCACGATGATGCCGAGCAGGTAGATCATGACGACGTCAGCCAGTTGCCGTCGCCCGAACAGCAGCCATGCCGCCGCCGTGGCCAGGAGGGGGGTGACCGTCCCGGCCCCCGCAAATCGTGTCGTGCGTGCGACGAGGCCCGACGAGGGACGGCGGCTCATCCCGCCAATCTAGGAGCCCGTCGGGCAAAGCCCAACGGACTCCGTCGTGACGTTCCCAGGACGGGGACGGCATTCGCCGCCCCTAGGCACCGCTCTTGGCCGCGGAGCGCCGGTTTTAGCAAACCTTTAGGGCCGCCCTCCTAGGTTGAACACGCAGAAGGAGACGGATCATGAAGCTCATGTCGGCGCTTCGCGTGCCTTGCCACTCGCGAGCGGCCTCCCCCGCCAGCGCAGTGCCGGTCGAGCCGGGGGCGCTCGCCAGGACCATGCTTTTCACGGAGCTCGTCGTCCTCGGCCTGTGCGCGGCGCGCGTCGCTACCGACCTGCGGCGCGGCCCGCTCACCTTCGAGGGTGACATCGCCCTGGCTCTTCTGGTGGTCGTGGCGATTGCGCTGCTCGAGGCCCTCGGCCTCGACAGGGTCCGGCAGGACTAGGGGCGGCAAATGCCGTCCGCGTCCTGAGAACGTCACGACGGAGTCTGTCGGGGCTTTGACCGACAGTCTCCTAGCGGCGGCGAATGCCGTCCGCGTCCTGAATCGTCACGACGGAGTCTGTCGGTGCTTTGACCGACAGTCTCCTAGCGGCGGCGAATGCCGTCCGCGTCCTGAATCGTCACGACGGAGTCTGTCGGTGCTTTGACCGACAGTCTCCTAGCCACAGCCTCCCGAAGGTCGGCTAGTTTGCTTTCGTCACGATCGCCATGGCCGTTCGCAGCGGCGCGTCCTCGGCGAGACGCCGGGGGAGGTCGGTCTCACCCCGCGCACGCAGCGTGGCGTCATCCGACTGATCCACCTCGACGTCCGGCGTCATGCCCGTCCCCTCGTAGCTCTTTCCGGCCGGGGTGGTGAAGCGGGCCACCGTGTACTTGATGGCGTATCCGTTGGAGAGATCGTCCACCCGCTGCACCGTCCATTTGCCCTGGGTGCGGCTGCCGATCACCGTCGCGTGGCGTATCTCCTGCAGCGCCGCGGTCACCAGCTCCGCGCTCGACGCCGTCTGGTGATCCACCAGGACGGCGACCGGCGTGTCGAGCATGACCGGCAGGGTCTTGGCCACGATGGGCTCGACCTTTCCGCGCTTGTTCAGGGACACCACCGTCGATCCGGAGGGAACCAGCTCGCCCACCGCCGCCACGGCGTCGTCGAACGAGCCACCCGGGCTGTGACGCAGATCGACCACCAGGGCGCGTGCGCCGCGAGAGACGAGATCGCCGAGGGCCCCGCGCAAGGCCTCCGGCGTCCTGGCGTTGAAGCCGGGAATCTCGACGTAGCCCACCCCGCCGCTCGCCATCATGTGTCCCACTTGATCGAAGGTCACCTTCTGGCGCACCAGCGGGACGCTCACCAGCTTGTCGCCGCGCAGAACGCTGAGCGTCACCGTTTCGCCGGCCTTGCCACGGATGTCGGCGACGGCATCGTTCAGCGTCAGCCCTCGGTAGAGCCTCCCGTTCACGGTGACGATCTTGTCCGGCGGAGCCATTCCTGCCCGCTCCGCCGGGGAGCCTGGATAGACGCGCTGGACATCGATGTAGCCGGTCGCCGGATCCAGCTCGATGCCCAGGCCCACGCCGACGAGCTCGCCCTCGAGATCGCTGTGGAGCTGGGACAGCTCCGACGGCGAGAGCAGCTTGTTCCACCGCCGCATGGCTGGATCGAGGCGCTCGAGCATCCCCGCCACCGCGGCGCGGTAGAGGTCGTCCTCGGTGAAAGCGCCATCGTAGTATCCCTCGAGAAGGGCCTTCTTGGCGTCCTCGAAGTTGCGCGCAGCGTCGCTGAATTTCTCGGGCGGGACGGCGAAGTCTCGTTCCGGCTCGACCGAGGCCGCTCCCGCAGACGCCTGTGCCGGGAGTTGCGCTGTCGCCGCCGCGACGGACATTCGTGCCGGGGCCGCCGGGTCCTGAGCCGAATGCCCCTCCGAGCAGGCGAGAAGAAGGAGCGGCAGAAGACGGGTGGGGGACATGGGATCCTCTGGTCAATAGATGGTGAGGCTCTCCGCCGCGGAGCGCGCGCTGTCGACGCGTTCGAGGGCGTGGGCGGGCGGCGCCGGATGGATCGCCCGCGCGACGGCCGGTCCCAGCACGAAGGCCAGGACGACGGCGGCGGCGACGGCGACTCCCTGGTAGAGCGGCACGGGTGTCGCGAACCATCGCCCCAGGACTCGTGCGGGGGTCGGCCGAAAGCGAGCTTCCACCGCGCCGCGAAGGCGCAGTCGGGCCGTCTCGCCGGGCACTTCGCCGGACGGGGCGCCGGACCCGTCGCGATCGACGTGCGCCTTGAAGGCGAGGTAGGTACGCAGGCATGCGGTGCATGCGACGAGGTGTGTCTCCACGTCGCCGCGGTCGTCGTCCGAGAGCGTGGCGAAGTGATAGCCGATGAGGGCTCCCTGAATCAGCGTGCAGTCCATGGTTCTAGCTCTTGCCGGAGTACGTTGACCATCTGGTTCATGCGTGACTTGAGGGTGCCGAGCGGGATGCCCAGCACCAAGGCCATCTCGTCGTAGCTGAGGCCCGACGAGCGAAGGTGGTACACCTCGGACAGCGGAGAGGGGAGTCGTGCCACCGCGCCGTCGAGGGCGCGCAGTAGCTCGCCTCGAGCCAGGCGTTCGTCGGGGCCGGCGGGCGTCTCCTCCAGCGGGGCGAGCCTGGCGAGCGCGGTCTGACCCCGGCCGTGCGAGCGCTGGCGGTTGAGGACCCGGTTGCGCGCGATGCGGTAGAGCCAGGTGCGGAAGCTGCCTCGGTGGAAGGTGACCTCGACGCTCTCGAGCGTCGCCAGCAGGGACTCGTGGAAGACGTCCTCGGCGTCGGCCCGGGTCGGAAGCTGAGGCCGCAGGAAGCCGAAGAGGCGCGACGCGTAACGCGCGTAGAGCTCGTCGAAGGCTCTCATGTCGCCCCGCTTGACGCGCGCGTAGAGGGCTTCGTCCGAGTTCACGGGCGTTTAAACACCGATCCTCCTGAAAGGTTCGTGGCCGGCGCTATCCTACCCGCCCTCGTGGATCCGCTGCGCGTCGACCCCTGTCCGGCCAAGACCCGCTCCGATCTGGAGTGGGACCGGGTGCTCTCCGCCCTGGCCGACCGCTGCGCCGGGCCGCTCGGGCGAGAGCTGGCCGCCGCGCTTCCCTTCGCCGGCACCCGCGAAGAAGCGCGCGCCATGATGGCTGAGGCGGCCGAGGCCACACGGACACTCGAGGAGGGGCGCCCTTTGCCGGTGGGCGAGGTCGATGACGTTCGCGAGGCCATCGAGCGCGCGCGGGTGGGAGGCGTCCTCGCCCCCGCCGAGCTTCGCGCGCTGGGCCGACTTCTCGGCGCAGCCCGGGCGCTTCGCCGTTTTCTGGGGCCGCGCCGCGCCGCCCTCCCCGCGCTCTTCGAGTCGTGCTCCACGGATCCGACCCTCGACGAGGTGGCCGACGAGATCACCGGCTGCTTCGAGGCAGACGGCACGCTGGCCGATCGCGCCAGCCCGCGCCTTCGGGAGCTGCGCGGGGAGTGGCACGCGGCCCGTCAGCGCATGCTCGCGCGCATGGAGGACATGATGGGGCGCTACGAAGGGGTCCTGCAGGATCGCTTCGTGACCGAACGCGAAGGGCGCTGGGTGCTGCCCGTGCGCAGCGACGCGCACGAGCGTTTCCCGGGCATCGTGCACGCGACGAGCGCCAGCGGCGCGACGCTCTTCGTCGAGCCGCGCGCGGTGGTGCCGATGGGCAACCGCCTCAAGGTGCTCGAGGCCGAGGTGAAGCGCGAGGAGGAGGCGGTCTATGCGCGGCTGACCGCCCTGGTGGCCGATGCCCTTCCCAGCGTGGAGGCGGCTGCGCGCGCTCTGGCGGTGGCCGACGTCCGCGCCGCCACGGCCAAGCTCGCGCACGAGCAGGCCATGGTCTTTCCGGAGATCGTCGACCAGCCGCGCATCGATCTCAAGCGCGGGCGGCACCTCCTGCTGGCGCTCGATCTCCCTCATGTCGTGCCCAGCGATCTGGTGCTGGAGGCGGGTCGGGCCATCGTGGTGAGCGGGCCGAACGCCGGTGGAAAGACGGTCGCCCTGAAGACCATGGGCCTGGCCGCGCTGATGGTGCGCGCCGGTATTCCCGTTCCCTGCGACGCGGGGAGCGTGGTGGGCCTCTTCGACGTGGTGTTGACCGACGTGGGCGACGACCAGAGCTTGCAGAAGAACCTCTCCACCTTCAGCGCCCACATCTCCAACATCTCGACCATTCTCCTCGAGACGACGCGCGGGGCCCTGGTGCTGCTCGACGAACTCGCCGGTGGCACCGATCCGCGGGAAGGCGAAGCGCTGGCAGCCGGGGTGCTCGACAGCTTGTGCGCGCGAGGGGGGGCGGTCGCGGCCACCACCCACTACGAGGGGCTCAAGGCGCTGGCGCTGGCGGACACGCGCTTCGTCAACGCCAGCGTGGGGTTCGATCTGGCCACCATGACGCCCACCTTCCGGCTCGCAATGGGCGTGCCGGGCAGCTCGAGCGCGCTGGCGGTGGCGCGTCGCTTCGGTATGCCCTCGACGGTCATCGAGCGCGCGGAGCGATTTCTCACCCGCGAGGACCACAACTTCGAGGAGGTGGTGAAGAGGCTGAACGACGAGCGCGCCGCCCTCGAGCTGGCGCGCGCTGCTGCCGACGAGCGGGAGCGCGAGGCCCGTGTGCTGCAAACGCGCCTCGAAGGCGAACTGGAGACGGCGAAGAGCCGCGAGAAGCGCGCCCTGGGCGAGGAGGCGCGCGAGCTGATGGACCGCCTGCGGCGAGCGCGCGACGACCTCCGGGGCGCCCAGGCCAGGCTGCGCGCGAAGAAGGTCGAGCCCGAGGCGCTCCGCGAGGCGGAGCGCGCGGTGGAGCGGGTCGCGGGAGAAGTGGCCCTCGGAGGGCCGCTGGAGCCGCTGATGAGGAACGGGGCCGAGCCGGAGCGCGAGGTCCTCCGCGCGCCCGCCCTTCGCCGGGGAGCGCGTGTCTGGGTGCAGCGCCTGCGCGCCGAGGCCGAGGTGCTGGAGGTCCTCCCGGGCGAGCAGGTTCGCGTCGCGGCGGGCGCGCTCAAGCTCACCGTCCCGAGCAGCGAGCTTCGCGCCGCGCTGCCGATCGAGGCCGCCGCGCGCGCGGTGCAGCGGCCTGCCAGCGCACGAGTCGATCCGTCCTCGCAAGAGCGCCCGCTGCAGACCGGCGACAACACCTGCGATCTGCGCGGCCTGCGCGTCGACGACGCGGTGGCCATGGCCACCAGCTTTCTCGATCGCGCTCTTCATGCCGGCATGCCAGCGGTGTTTCTGCTGCATGGCCACGGGACGGGCGCGCTGCGCGAGGCGCTCCGCGAAGAGCTCGGACGGACGAGGTACGTGTCGCGCTTTCGCAGCGGTTATCCCGATCAGGGTGGGGACGGGGTGACGCTGGCCTGGCTGTCCTGAGGTCGAAGGGGTGTCGCAAGCGACCGGCGTCGCCGTCGCCGTCGCCGTTCACCTCAACGACGACGACAACGACAACGATCCAGGGCGCTCAGGCGACGGCGACGGGCGAGGGCGGCGAGGCGGGCTTGAGGCGTGCCAGCGGCTTCTCTTCCAGCGCCGCGTCGATGACCTCGTCCATCCGTCCCACGAAGACGAAGTCGAGAGCGTTCTTCACCTCTTCCGGCACTTCGTCGAGGTCGCCGCGGTTTCTCTCCGGCACGATGACGCGCCGGATCCCGGCGCGGTGCGCGGCGAGGACCTTCTCCTTGAGACCTCCGATGGGAAGCACGCGGCCACGGAGGGTGATCTCGCCTGTCATGGCCACGTCGTGGCGCACGCGGATGCCGGTCAGCAGCGAGATGAGCGCGGTGAAGAGCGTCACACCCGCGCTGGGGCCGTCCTTGGGCATCGCGCCGGCGGGGACGTGGATGTGGAGGTCGTTCTCGTCGATGAAATTCTTCGCCACGCCGAAGCGGTCGGAGTTGGCGCGGACGTAGCTGAGCGCCGCCTGGGCGCTCTCCTTCATCACGTCGCCGAGCTGACCGGTCAGCGTGAGCTTGCCCTTGCCGGGCATCTTGGTCGCCTCGACGAACAGGATGGACCCGCCGACCGGGGTCCACGCGAGACCCGTCGCCACGCCGGGGTCTTCCGTGCGCTCGGCGACCTCGCTGGTGAACTTCGCCGCCCCGAGGTAGCTGCGGAGGTCGTCTTCCGTGCGCACCACGATGGTCGCGGTCGCCGTCCCTTCTGCCACCTTGACCACCACGCCGCGCACGATGGCGGCGATCTGACGCTCCAGCGAGCGGACGCCCGCTTCGCGCGTGTACTTGTCGATGACGATGTCCAGCGCCTCGTCGGTGATCTCGATCTGCGCCACGGTCATGCCGTGCTCCCCCAGCTGCTTGGGCAGGAGGTGGCGCTTGGCGATGGCCAGCTTCTCGCCGCGGGTATAGCCAGGGATCTCGATTGTCTCCATGCGATCGCGAAGCGGGCCGGGGATGGTGTCGCCCACGTTGGCGGTGGCCACGAAGACGACGCCCGACAGATCGTAGGGGATCTCCAGGTAGTGGTCGGAGAAGGTGTTGTTCTGCTCCGGATCGAGCACCTCCAGCAAGGCGGAGGAGGGATCGCCCCGGAAGTCACTCCCGAGCTTGTCGACCTCGTCCAGCATGAAGACGGGGCTCGCCGAGCCGGCCTTCTTCATCCCCTGGATGATCTGCCCCGGGAGCGCGCCGATGTACGTCCTGCGGTGACCTCGGATCTGCGCTTCGTCGTGCACCCCGCCGAGCGAGATGCGCACGAACTCGCGACCCATGGCCCGCGCAATGGACTTGCCGAGGGAGGTCTTGCCCACGCCGGGCGGACCGATGAGGCACAGGATGGGCCCCTTGGTGGTCGCTCGACCCCCGGAGGCACTTGCCGGGAGCCCGCTCTTCAGCTTGCGAACTGCCAGGTACTCGAGGATGCGTCGCTTGACCTTCTGCAGTCCATAGTGGTCCGCGTCGAGGACCTCGCGCACCTTGGCGATGTCAGGCTCCTCGGTCGCGGCGGCGAGCCAAGGGAGATCGAGGATCCAGTCGAGGTAGGATCGCACCATGCCGGATTCGGGTGACTGCGGCGCCATCCCGCGGAGGCGCTTGAGCTGCTTCTTCGCCACCTCGGCCGCCTCGGGGGAGAGCTTGGCCTCGGCGACGCGCTTCTCCAGCTCGTCGAGCTCGTTCGATTCGCCGTCCTCCTCGCCCCCCAGCTCTTCCTGGATGGCCTTCATTTGCTGGCGGAGCGCGTACTCGCGCTGCGTCTTCCCGAGCTCGTCCTTCACCTGGGAGTTGATCTTCTCCCTCATCCGGAGGACCTCCCCGCGGCGGCTGACCAGCGTCAGCATCTTGCGAATCCGCGCCTTCGGCTCGGCGGTGGCCAGGAGCTCGACCTTTTCTTCCACGCTCGCCTCGATGTACGTGGCCACGAAGTCGGCGAGGTCGGCGGGCGACTCGATGCCTTCGACGCGCGCCACGATCTCGCGAGGGATGCCGGGCAGAAGCGTGATGAGGTCGCGGGTGACGTCGCGCAGGCTCATTCCGAGGGCGGCGAGCTCGTCGTCCTTCACCACGGGAACGTCGACCGGTTCCACCCGAGCTTCCACGAACGGGGCTGACTTCTCGATGGCCGCGAGGCGGATGCGCGCCACGCCTTCGAGCACCACGGCGTAGGTGCCCTTCCTCTGCTTGTCGACGCCGAGGACGCGCGCGAGGGTGCCGTGCTCGTAGAGATCGCTCTGGCCCGGGTCGTCGACGTTGGCTACGCGCTGGGCGAAGACCACGACGAAGGGCTGGTTCTTGGCGACGACGTGCTCGGCCAGCGCGACGGTCTTGGGCCGGCCAATCTCGAAGGGAACGGTCGCGCCAGGGAAGAGCACGGCGCCGCGCAGCGGCAAGAGCGGAAAGGTCGATGCATAATTGGGGGTGGGCTGTCCGGACATGGGGCGACGAGCTCCTCGGCCACGCGCGATTCGCTGCGCGGCGATCAGGTTGAAACTGGGTCGGCCGTTCGCCGACTCCACCGTTGACGTGGACGTGGTCCACGGTTCGGGGCTTGGCGTCGTTCTTTCCGAGCGCCAAACGACCCGACTCTTTCAACCCTAATCACCTTGCCGCCGCGCGGAAGTGTCGCCAACCCGACATTCGAGCTCGACCGACCCGAGCCGAGCCCACCCGGTGCGTGACTCCCGGAGAGCGTCAGAACTCGAACTTGCCGAACGCGCCGAGATCCTTGAAGGCCTGCACCAGGCGATCGGTCGTGCCCTTCTCGCCGAGGTGCATCCAGCCGCGCGGGTCGATGTACTTCTTGTTGGGCTTGTCGGGACCTTCCGGGTTCCCGATCTGCGACATCAGGTAGGGACCCTTCTCGTCCATGAACTGCTTGACCGGGTGGGTAAAGGACCACTGCGTGTCCGTGTCGATGTTCATCTTCACGACGCCGTAGGAGACCGCCTCACGGATCTCCTCCTCGGAGGAGCCCGACCCGCCGTGAAAGACGAAGTTGACCGGCTTGTCGCCGGTCTTGCGCTGCGCCTGGATGTAGCGCTGCGAGTCGCGCAAGATGGTCGGCTTGAGTTTCACGTTGCCTGGGGCGTAGACGCCGTGGGTGTTGCCGAAGGCGGCGGCGACGGTGAAGCTGCCGATGGCGCCGAGCGCGTCGTAGGCCTTCAGCACGTCCTCGGGGTGGGTGTAGAGCTTGTCGTGCTCCACGCCGGAGTTGTCGACGCCGTCTTCCTCGCCGCCGGTGATGCCCAGCTCGATCTCCAGCGTCATGTTCATCTTGGCCATGCGCGCCAGCGTGCGGCTGCTGATCTCGATGTTCTCGGCCAGCGGCTGCTCGGACAGATCCAGCATGTGCGAGCTGAAGAGCGGCTCGCCGTTCCGGGCGAAGTACTCTTCGCCCGCCGCGATGACGCCGTCGACCCAGGGGAGGATCTTCTTCGCGCAGTGGTCGGTGTGGAGGACGACCGGCACGCCGTAAACCTTGGCCAGCGTCCGCACGTGCAGCGCGCCGGCGATGGAGCCCGCGATCGAGGCCTGCTGGGTGCTGTTGTCCAGCGTCTTGCCGGCGTAAAACTGCGAACCGGTGTGCGAGAGCTGAACGATGATCGGCGCCTTGGCCGCCTTGGCCGCCGCCAGCGCGGCGTTGGCCGAGTGCGAGCCGATGACGTTCACCGACGGCAGCGCCGCCTGGACCTCTTTGCAATGAGCGAACACCTCTTTGAGAGCGTTTCCGGTTAGAACCCCAGGTTTCAGCTTCATGGTTGCCATCGCCGGCGGAATATAGGACGGATCCCGGAGGATTTCGACCGCGCTCTCGACGCGGAGCGCCTCAAAGCGGTCCCCGCCCCACACCGACTGGACGGGCAGCCAGTGCCGTTCCTCCGGGGACGTCGGGGCAGCGCGATCTGCAACCGCGCATTCTCGCAGGTCAATCCGTGGGAACGTGCACGCGCCCCGAGGCAATGTCGGCGCGGAGCTCCTCGACGCGCGCCACGACCTCCGGCGACAGCAGCGCCGCGTGCGGCCCTTCGTGGACGTAGTCGATGGCCCCGTCCTTCACGCCGAAGACGTGCACCCCGGGCTGGAAGCGGCCCTCGCTGACCGCGCGGACGGTGTCGAAGACAGCCACGTCTGCGCGCTTGATCATGCTGGTGAGGACGACGCCCGGCATCTCGGCGTACTGATCGGAGTCCACGCCGATGGCGAAGGCCCGCGCATCGTGCGCCGCCTCGAAGACGCCGTGACCGCTGGCCCCTGACGCGTGGTAGAGGATGTCCGCGCCGGCGCTGATCTGGGCGATGGCCAGCGCCTTGCCTCGAGCGGGGTCTCGGTAGGCGTCGGGGCTCGTGCCGATGTAAGCGGCATGGACCACGCACGACGGGCACGCGGCCTTCACCCCGGCCTGGTAGCCCGCCTCGAACTTGCGGATGAGCGGACCGCGCATCCCGCCGACGAAGCCCACCTGCCGCGTCTTGCTCATCAGACCGGCCACGCCGCCGACCAGGTACGAGCCCTCCTCCTCGCGGAAGGCCAGGCCGGCCACGTTGGAAGCGGGTCCGCCCGCCGGCGGAGCGTAGTCGACGCAGGCGAACCGGACGCCGGGGAAGTCGGCGGCCACCCGATCGACGTCGCTCGAGAAGATGAACCCCACGGCGACGACCAGGTCGAACCCGCGCGCCGCGAAGAGGCGCATGGCCGCCTCGCGGTCTTCGCTGCTGGCCGGCTCGAGCAGCTCCACGCGGACCCCCAGCTCCTTCTGCGCACGCAGCAAGCCCGCGTACGCGGCGTCGTTGAAGCTCTTGTCGCCGCGACCCCCCACGTCGAAGACGAGGCCGACGCGCACGCGGGCGCCTCTTGCGCTCCCCTCCGGTGGTGGCGGATGGCGGCGCGGCAAGCAGAGGGTGGCCGCCAGGGCCGCCGCGACCAGGAGGGCCGTCCAGCGCGTCGTCGGGCTCGCGGGCATGTCAGTCCGGCGCCGAGATGCCGCGCATGTCGCCACGGGAGTCGGCCTCGATGAAGATCTTTCGCATCTGGGGCAAAGCCCCACGGATCGCCGTCTCGATGCGATTGGTCACATTCTCCACCTCGATCACGTTGAGCGTCGGGCGGAAGGCCACCTTCAACGCCAGGAGGACGACGTCGGGGCCGAGGTGCAGGGTGAGCATCTGCGTGACCGCCTCGACGCCGTCGACGTCGCGCGTCAGCTGCAGCACCATCTCCCGGTCTTCCGGCGTGGCGCTCTCCCCGATGAGAAGCCCATGGGTGATCCAGGCGATCACCACGGCGACGGCGCACAGGAGCACGCCGATGACCACACTGCCCACCGGGTCCCAGAAGTCCTCGCCGCTCCACCCGCTGGCGGCCACCGCGGCGAGAGCCAGCGTCAGCCCGACGATGGCCGTGGTGTCCTCGGCCAGCACCAGCGGGATGGTGGGGTCGCGGGCCTCCAGCAAGGCGCGGCGTAGCGAGCGGCCGGCGGCGAGCTTGCGGAACTCGCCCAGCGCCACGCGGAAGCTCAGCCCCTCCATCACCAGGGAGACGCCCAGCACCGCGTAGCTCCACCCCCGCGCGTGCACCTCGACGCTCGGATGACGGAGGTGCTCGATCCCGTCGAACACGGCGAAGGCGCCCCCCAGGCTGAAGAGCAGCAGCGCCACCACGAACGGCCAGAAATACCGCTCGCTCGCGCGGCCGAAGGGAAAGCGTTCGTCGGCCGGACGCAGCGCGAGGCGCATTCCCACCAGCAAGAGCGCCTGGTTGCCGGTGTCGGCCATCGAGTGCACGGCCTCGGCGAGCGTCGCCGTGGACCTCGACAGGTAGGCCGCGCCGAGCTTGCACGTGGCGATGGCGACGTTGCCGGCCAGCGCGGCGAGCACTACCTTGCGGGTGTCGGCGCTCATGGGCGGGTGTTGATCCAGAGCCTAACGTGCACAGAGACCGATTCTCGTTCCCGGTGGGGGAGCTCGCGACCACGGCCCTCGTTTACGCCACGGCCGTGTCGCCGCCGCAGGCCACGCTGGTGCTCGGTCACGGCGCCGGGGCGCCACAGACGCATCCCTGGATGGTGGCCATGGCCGAAGCGCTCGCGGCGCGCGGCGTCCGCACCGTCACCTTCAACTTCCTCTACACCGAGGCCAGGCGTCGCGTGCCGGACCGGCCGCCCGTCCTGGAGGCGACCTGGCGTGCCGCCATCGCCGCCGTAAAGGCGCATCTCGGGGAGGCGCGTCCCTTCATCGGCGGCAAGTCCATGGGCGGACGCATCGCCACGCAGGTCGCCGCCCAGCCAGACGTGGACGTCGCCGGTCTCGTGCTCCTCGGCTATCCGCTCCACCCTCCAGGCAAACCCCAGCAGCTTCGCACCGCGCATCTCCCCCAGGTCCGCGCGCCGATGCTCTTCGTGCAAGGCTCGCGCGATCCCTTCGGCGGAGCCGAGGAGCTGGGTCCTCATCTCGTGGGCCTGTCGCCGGGGACGCGACTCTTCGCCGTCGAGGGGGGCGATCACTCCCTCGCCGTCCCTCGCTCGCTCGCGGCCGGGACGCGGAGCGCGGCAGGCCTGACTGGTCCGCAGCAACGCGCGGGGAGTCTGGCCGCGACCGTCGACCGTGTTGCCGGGGAGATCGCGCGCTTCACCGCGTCACGATGATCCGCACGCGCGACCGCGCCGACTGCAGAAAGGCGCTCTCTGCCACCCGGACGCGCTCGACCACGAACCACCGGGCCAGCGCTTCGCGCGCCTGGTCGAAGGGCTGTCCGCGGTACGGGTGCGCCGACGTCCGGTACACCTCGCGGAGCTGCTGATCGCTGGCGTGGAGGATGGGCGTCACCGCGCGGTCGAGATACCAGGCCGCCAGCGCGGCCCGGTAGAGCAGTGCGTCGACCTCGGCGGGCTCGAGCTGCTCGGACTCGGCCGCCTCGTCGACGCGCGCTCTTCCCCCCAGTCGCTCGAGCAGCGCGGCCCCGAGCTGTTGCTCCACGCGCGGAACCTCCCCCAGACCGGGGCGCTTGCCGGCCGGGGACTCGGCGATGAGCTTCTCGGCCAGCGCGGCCAGGATCTGCTCGGCCACGTCGTGCTCCAGCGCGGCGCGCAGATCGCGTTCCTTGTAACCGTCCCCGATACCCCCGTTCTCGGCCATGGCCTCGAGGCGGGCCTCCAGCGCCAGCTCCCGCTCCAGCACGAAGCGCGGATACGCCGTCCCGCCCGTCTCCGGCGCGAAGAACCGCACCACCGCGCGATCGACCACCACCCGAGGTGCCGTCTCGGCCGAGGCGGTTCGCGGGACGAGGAACGGGAGCAGCGCCGACAGCGCGGCGGCCGACCACGCGAGCGCTGTAGGGCGCGCCATCAGGGAGTCCCGTCTTCGTCCTCGTCCTCGTCCTTCTTCGACGAGGGAGGAGCGCCGGCCACCGCGCGCTCCTGGAGCATGTGCTCGTGGTGGTGGGCGAAGCCCCGCGCCGCGCGCCGCGCCTTCAAGAACTCGGCGAAGCCCGCCACCATGTCCAGGTCGCGAGGGCCGAGCGACTCGGCCAGATCCTTGAGGTGCTGGCGCAGGGCCTCGGCGTTTCGCATGCGCCGTCCGCTCTGCGACTTCGGCGCGTCGTCCGCCCCCAGCGTGGAGTCAGGCGCGATCTCGCTCTCCGGGCCGGTCGCGGCGTCGCTCCAGGTGGGTCGGGCGATGGCCTTGATGGCATGCGCGCTGAGCCACGCCTCCATGAAGGTCCGCAGCCGCTCGCTGCGGAACGCAAACCACCGCTCGCGCTCCGGGCCGTAGGACATGAGCACGTCCTTGAACCGCCGGAACGCGCCCTTGCCGTCGATGGCCTGGGTGAGCTTTCCCCGGAGCTCGGTGTTGTCGACCATCGGAATGAAGCGCTCCATCCAGCGGTATTGCTCGCGGGAGCTCACTGGATCGATGCGCAGGTAGTTGCCGTCCGAGGCGATGCGCACGTGCATCTGCGGATCGGCGACGCCGTCGACCACCCGCAAGACCTCGCCGGTCGTCAGGTGCAGGTAACTGTGGACCTCCGGTGCGTTGTTCTCGAACGCATCCTCCAGTGCCTCCCAGTCCACCGGTACGTCACGGACTGGACCCGTCGCGGCGCCCACGCTCGACGCGCTTGGACGCTCCCCCGCGGTGCTGCTCGTCATGGCTCCCTTCCTCTCCAAAAAAGCTCGCTGAAGTGCCGGCAGACCCGGGCCGGCCTCTTGCGATAACGACACGTCGCGCCCTCCGCTCGCCTGGGCTGTGTCAGCGCGCGGAGGCCTACTTCGAACCTAAGACGCACCGTCGAGCGTCGCACGCCCGGGCGGAGCTTGGAAAGGGCCGCCTCGGGCGGGGCCTCCGGGCCGGTGTCAGGGAGCGCGCTTGGCCCGGGCGCTGGCCAGGGCGGCCGTCCAGCGGTCGAGGTGGGCGGCTCGTTCGGATGCGCCCATACGCGGCTCGAAGCGGGCCCCCACCGGCGACATGCGCGCCACATCCCCCAGGGAGAACATCCCCACGCCGATGCCCGCCAGCATCGCCGCGCCCCGGCCCGTGGACTCCACGTCGGCCGGCCGCTCCACCGAGACCTCGGCCACATCGGCCTGGAATTGCATGAGCAGGTCGTTCGCCGCCGCCCCTCCGTCGACGCGCAGGCGCCGGAGCGGTTGCTTGGCGTCCTGCGCCATGGCCAAAAGGAGGTCGCGCACCTGGAAGGCGATGCCCTCCAGCGTGGCGCGCGCCAGGTGGGCGGCCGTCGTGCCGCGGGTGAGGCCGGTGATGGTGCCGCGGGCATCGGAGTCCCAGTGGGGAGCGCCGAGACCGGCCAGGGCCGGGACGAATACCACGCCGTCGCTCGAAGGGACCCGCCGCGCCAGCGCCTCGACGTCCTTGGCGGTCTTCAAGATCCCCAGCCCGTCGCGTAGCCACTGCACCGCCGCGCCGGCGATGAAGGCCGAGCCCTCCAGGGCATACGTCGTCTCGCCTCCCAGGCTCCACGCCGGTGTGGCCACCAGTCCGTGCTCGCTGAGGATGGGGCGATCGCCGATGTTCATCAGGGCGAAGGCGCCCGTGCCGTAGGTGCATTTCGCGTCCCCCCGGGCAAAGCAGGCCTGACCGAAGAGCGCTGCCTGCTGGTCGCCCGCCATCCCGGCGATGGGCAGGCCGTCCGGAAGAAAGCGCACGCCGGCCGTTCGGCCCACGATCTCGGCGTTGCCGACGATGGTCGGGAGGAGGCTCTCGGGGACGCGAAAGGTCGCGCAAAGCTCGGCGTCCCACTCGCCGCGGGCGAGATCCATCAGCAGGGTGCGCGATGCGTTGGTGACGTCGGTCGCGTGAACCGCTCCGCTGGTGAGCTGGCTCAGCAGGAAGCAGTCGACGGTACCGAAGGCCAGCTCGCCCTTCTCGGCGCGAGCGCGGGCGCCGTGGACGTGATCGAGCAGCCACGCGATCTTGGTGGCGCTGAAGTACGCATCGATGACCAGGCCCGTCTTCTCGCGCACCCGCGCGACGGTTCCGGCGTCCTTTTTCAGCTCGTCGCACACGCTGGCGGTGCGGCGGCACTGCCAGACGATGGCCAGGTCGATGGGCTTGCGGGTGGCGCGGTCCCACACCAGGGTGGTCTCCCGCTGGTTGGTCATGCCGATCGCGGCGACATCCTCCCCGTGGAGGCCGGCGGCCTTCAGCGCTCCCCGGACGCTGGCCTCGACGCTCGCCCAGATCTCGCGGGGGTCGTGAGAGACCCATCCGGGCTTGGGGAAGTGCTGGGGGAGCTCCGTGTTCGCGCGGCCGAGCGTGACGCCTTCCCGCGACAAAATGAGCACCGTCGTCCCTGTGGTCCCTTGATCGATGGCCAGCAGTTGCTTCGGCTTGGACATGCCTTCACGAGGTTCGAGAGACGTTCGCTCGCCGTCAAGGGTCTTTTCACGCGACAGGAACCTCTACCAGATGGCCCGAGATGTTGAGGCGCCTGAAAGCCGGTACTTTGACGAAGTCCACCAGGAACGCGAATGCCACGGTCGCCGCAAACGTGGCTGCGATGACGACCCACGGCAGCGGCGCCATGGCGAGCCCCCGATTCGCCAAGGTCGAGGCGAGCAGCAGATCGACTGCCGACGAGAGCACCAGCCAGCGGCTCGGTGGAGTCGACCACAGGTGCTGGCGCGCTCGATTGGTATAGGTCGTCGCCTGGTTGCCGAACACGATGACGACGAAGGCGAGCGTTCGGAGGGCCCCGATCTCGAAGCCCAGCTCGAACTTGCCGACGACGAGGACCACCACGCAAAGCACGAGCTCGCAGAGGCCCATGAAGACGCCCGCCAGTGTCAGGTCACCGACGCGCCAGACGCTGGGCGCCATCGACGGCTTCACATTGTCGGTCGTCAAGGCCATGCCCAGGAAGTCGCCGGTGATCATGATGATGACCATCAGCATCGGAGTCAGGATCGCCTGCCCGGTGATGACCAGGCCCGCCGCCAGGAAGAGCACCTGCACGATCTTCTTGGTCACGGAATTCATGGTGTAAGTCAGGATTCGCTGGAAGGTGATGCGACCTTCCTTGACGGCGGCCACCACCCCCTCGAGACCCGGCTTGGTCAGCACGATTCCCGCTGCCGATTTGGCCACGTCGGTCGCGGTCGACACCGCGATTCCCATCTGGGCCTGGCGCAGGGCGGGGGCGTCGTTGGCACCATCCCCGCACATGCCAACGGTGTGGCCGGTTTTCTGAAACTCCTGCACCAGATGGTACTTGTCCTCCGGCATCACGCCGGCGAAGACCGCGAAGGCGTCCGGACTCACGTTCGCCGGAATGGGCCCCGGCGGGCAGACGGCTCCCGTGAGGCCCACCTCTCGCGCGATGATCTTCGCCGTCGCCGGCGCGTCACCGGTGACCATCACGGTCCGTACGCCCAGCGCGCGCAGCTGCTCGACGAGCGCGGCGGCGTCGGGGCGAGGTGGGTCGCTCAGGGCGATGATTCCCGCGAGCTTCAGCGTCGTCGCGCCAACCGCCACGGCCAGCACCCGAAAGCCCTTCCCTTCCAGGTCCTCCGCCGCCGCGGTCGCGGTGGGCGAGGCCTCGGTCAGCTTGGACACCACCGCGAAGGCCCCCTTCACCGCGCGCAGCGCGCCGCCCTTCGCATCCACGGCGCTCGCCTCGCTCAGCTTCCTCGCCGGATCGAAGGGAACGAGCTTGGTCAGCTTCGGCGGATCGGCGATGGCCTGCTTTGCGGACGCGGCACGGATCGCGGCGTCCACGGGATCCTGTCCGCCCTCGGAGCTCGCAAGAGCGGCCATCGCCAAGAGGTGCGGTTCATCGAAGCCAGCCTCGGCTCGGAGCTCGGTGATGTTCAGGGCGTTGAGCGTCAAAGTCCCGGTCTTGTCCGAGCAAAGCACGTCCAGAGTGGCCGCCTCGTCCACGGCGGACAGTCGCGTGGGCAAGACGCCCACGCGCGCCAGAGCCTTCGCGCCGAGCGCCGCCGCCAGGGTGAAGGTAGCGGGCAGAGCGACGGGAATGGACGCGAGAACCGCCGTGAGCACGAGATGGATGATGTCGCCGCCCGGCATCTTGCGAACGCGCGCGTAGGTCACCAGCAATGCGATGAGCACGCCATTGAAGATCGCCAGGTTGCGTACGACCCGCACCACGGTTTTCTCCTGGGTGCTCACGACGTGGGCGGTGCGCACCAGCTCGGCGGTATGGCCAAACCTGGTGCGCCCTCCCGTCGCGGTGACGAGGGCCGTGGCCTCTCCGCGCCGAACCAGCGCCCCGGCATAGGTTTGTAGACCTGCCCCGGCTTCGATGGGGATCGATTCGCCGGTGAGCGTCGACTGATCGAGCAGGACCGCGCCGTCAACCATCGTGACGTCGGCCGGCACGACGCCGCCGAGCGAGAGTTTCACCGTGTCGCCTGGCACCAGCCCACTCGCGGGGACATTCTTCCAGGTGCCGTCGCGTCGCACCGACGCCGTGAGCGCCAGCCGCGATCTCAGCGCGGCGAGCGTGGCCTGCGCGCGCCCCTCCTGGAAGAACCCGAGCGCGGCGTTGAAGACGAGCAGCCCCGCGATCACCGCCGCCTCGACGTACTCGTGAAGCACCAGCTGCAGAACGACCGCGGCATCGAGCATCCACGGCACCGGCGCCCAGAATTTCGCCAGCGCCGAGCGCCAAGGCCGCATCGCGGTGTCCGGCATCGCGTTGGGGCCGTACTTCTCGAGCCGGGCTCGGGCTTCGTCGCTCGAGAGACCCTCTGAGGGGGCATCCACGCCTTGCCGCCTACTCCACCTTGGCCGCGTGATACTCGCGGCGAATGTGCCCCAGATCGACCGATGGCTCGGGGAGCTTCATGTCCAGTCCCTCCAGATGTTCCACGACGATCCGCGCAATCGCCAGGTTCCGAAACCACTTGTGGTCGGATGGGATGACGAACCAGGGCGCATGGGGGGTGCTGCAGCGGGACAGGGCCTCCTCGTATGCCGCCATGTACTCGCCCCAGAACTCTCGCTCCGTGTAATCGGATTCGCTGATCTTCCATTGCTTCATCGGATCGTCGAGCCGATCCGCGAACCGTTTCAGCTGCTCGTCCTTGGAGATGTGGAGATAGAACTTGAGAATGTGGGTATGGCCATCGGCGAGCTCCTTCTCGAACCCGTTGATCCGGTCGTAGCGGTGCGACCAGACTGCGTGCGGGACGAGGTTGTGGACGCGGACGACGAGCACATCTTCGTAGTGAGATCGATTGAAGATGGCCACTTGCCCCTTGGGAGGCGCCGCTCGATGAATGCGCCACAAGAAGTCGTGTGCCAGCTCCTCGGTCGAGGGCTGCCGGAACCCCGTGACGCGACAGCCCTGCGGGTTCATGGCGCCCAGGATATGGCTGATCGTCCCGTCCTTGCCACCCGCGTCCAGCCCCTGCAGGCAGATGAGGAGCGAGCAGCGACCGTCGGCGTAGAGAAGCCCCTGGAGCGCGCGCAGCTTGCTGCTGTCACGTTGGATTTCGTCGGCTGCTGTTTTGTGGTTCTCGTGGTGGTCCTTGAAGCCCGGATCGATGTCCTTCAGCCGAACCTTGTCGCCTGGGTGCACCCGGAACCGATCGAGATATTTCATGTGGGGCCTCTTTCGAGCCTCGCCGCGCGCAGGCGCCGGTCAGCTTCCAAAGAAACGTCGAAGGTTACCATTGGCGCGCGAGGTGTGCATTTCAGCGTGCCGACTCGATGATCCCGTCGATATGCAGGGCCTTTCCGGCGGTCGAGATGAGGGGCGCGCCGTTTGCGTCGAGCGTGACCTCGCCGCCGTGGCAGTCGGATCGACTGCAGTCCGTCGAGGTCGTGTGCTCCGAGGGTGGGATGCCGTGGCACGCTCCGCACTTGGCCTCGGCACCCGAGGTGTCGCTCCAGGCCGGAACGGCCGCCGGGTCCGGGAGGTTGGCTCCGTGGCAGGCGACGTTCGTGCACTGGATGCCGTCCCAGACGGGCGCCGCGGCTCGCGCCGTGGCGAGCCCTGAGAAGGTGACGTGCACCGTGCCGTCGAGATGGACGGGATCGAGAATCGTCGTAGGCACGACGTGGCAGTTCGAGCACGCGAGAGGTTCGGTCAGGGTCGGGTTCTGGTGGGCGGGATGCGCGGCCGTGCTCGGCCAGGGACTGTCGCCCGTGCCGTGGCACGCTCCGCACAGGCCGCTGCCGTCGCCGAGATCGACGGTGCCATTCAGGTGCAGCGGTCCGCCGCTCAGGGCTGTGCCTGTAGCGTTGGCCTCGGCGTGGCAGCCGTTGCAAGGACCGGTGTAGTGGGCGGCCGGCGGCGAGAGGTGGCAGTCCTGGCAGCTGACGGGGAATGCGGCCTCCGTCCAGGTGACGTTCGGGTTCGTGCCGCCCTGCGCGTGGCAGTAGACGGCACAGGCGCCGCTGGTGCTGTCGTAGGACGCTGGCCCCGGCACGAGGGTCGGATCGAACGTGACCTCGACGATGCCGTCGCCGTGCAGGCCCCCGATCACGGGATTGCCAGGGACCGGGTGGCAGGTCGAGCACGGCACTCCGCCGGACTTCTCCGGCGAAGGCTGGACGTGCGCCGCGTGAGCCCCGCCGACATCCCCGGGGAAGAAGCAGGGATCGCGCGGCGGGTAGGCGTTCGTTCCCGATCCATGGCATGTCGAGCAGGCGAGCGCGCCGCCTGACTGGTCATGGCAACTCGTGCACGACGGAGCGGCGGGGTCCCCCTGCGTGACGCCTTCGGGGCGCGTCGGGGCGCCGTCGTGGCAGCCGCCGCAGGCGTTCGGATCGGTGGGGTCGAGCATCTGCGACCAGTGCGAGGCGCGGAGGATCGCCCCGTGAAAGCCGGGGGAGCGCGGGTCGATGATGCTCGGGTCGTGCACGCCCGCCGCATACGCGGGGCTTCCACCGGCGACGAAGGACGCGAGCGTGGATTGCTCCGCGTCGCTCAAGAGGCCCTCGTGGGGAGCGGTCTGCAGCGCCACGAGGATGGGCGCGAGGCCGTCGGGCGGCAACGTCGCCGGCACGTTCGTCGGCACGCACGCGATCACGCCCAGAAAGGACGTCGCGCTCCAGCCTGCTGCGGGGTTGGTGTCGCCGTGGCAGGAGACGCAGTGAGCCTGAAGGATCGGCGCGACGTCCGCGTCGTAGACGGGCGGCTCGGGGGCACTCGCACGCTCCTGCGAGCAGCCCGCCATCAGCGCGCAGCATGCCACGGCGCAGAGGACCGGCGCGCGATCCACGGCTCACCTCATTGAGGCCGCTTCGGGAACCCGGGGAGCGAGCCGCCCGGGACGAGGACCTGGTACGAATCGTAGAGGAGCTGTCCGATGTATTTCGGATTGTGTACCCCGTAGTCCCCTCCGCGCGCGACGAGGATGTAGTTGTAGAGGACGCCCGCCTGGTCCTGCGTCAGCAACCCGCCATCGAGCGTGGCGCCTGCCACAGGCTCGTCCTCGGCCCAGTTGCCGTCGCCGAGCTGCGCCAGCGTGAGCAGCGTGTAGGGCGCCACGTCGGCGCGTGTCAAAAAGTTCTGGCCCGAAAACCATGTCTCGATCGCCGTGAGCGCACTCTGAACGTCACCCTGGAACCCGTTGATGTTGAAGGTCGTGTTGCCCGCGTGGCATGAAAGACACGCGGAGAGGTTCGGCTGGAAGGAGTGATCGGGGACGTTGCTGTTGTCGGCGACGGGGACCATGTGACAGTCGACGCACGAGAGCTTTTGCTCGTGCGTGGCCTGGCCATACGTCTGGCCGGCGAACTGATAGCCGCCGATGCCCGTGAAGAGGTCGGCTTGCGGCCCCTCGTGGGGCCCCCAGTGCACGCTGGTGATCGCGTTTCCGGTCGGCGTGAGATAGCTCGTGATGTCGACGCGCGAACGGTGACACCACATGCATCCATTGCCGGGACCGAAATTGCCCGCGTCCGTTCCCGTCACCGCGGTGGCGGTGGGGCTCTTCTCGAGGAACACAGTGCCGCCGCCGTCGTCGTCGACCATGAGCGGGAAGGAGCCGGGCGTCCAGGGGATGCCCGTCTTGTGCGGATCGTTGGCGTCAGTCACGGCGTGGCAGGTCGTGCAGTACACCTCGGCGACGGTGGCGCTCCCGGTGTACGTCGCGGCCGTCTGCGCGCCCGTCCCGGGAGCGGCGAACAGCAGCTCGCCGCTGGCGAGGTTGACCACGCCGGCGTCGCCCGTCGTGCCCACGTTGCCGGTGACGCGCTGCTCGAGCCCATCGATGGCGTGGCAGTTGCCGCATGCGGCTCCCGGCGTCGTCCACTCGGCCTCGGGCGTCGCGGAGGTGACGTTGGCCAGGTACTCGGTGTAATGGACGCTCGTCTGGAACTGCGCGACGACGCCATTGAACCCGTGGCATGGCGAGAGGCACCCCACCGCGATGAACGCGCCGCCGTCGGCACCCGTGCCCGACGGCCCTGCCGGACCGGTGGCTCCCGCAGGCCCGGCGGGACCGGGAGTCCCCGGCCCTGCCTCCGCCGCTTCGCCCTGGGGGCCGGCCGGGCCTGTGGGGCCGGTGCAACCCACCACGAAGGCAGCGACCGCGACCGATGTCCATCCTCGGTAGATCATGCAACGCTCCGTCGTGTGCACGCGGTGTGCCTTGCGTCTTCCTTCGACTCACATCGGCGTGACGCCCTCGACGAGGCGATCGAACGCGGGACGCGCCGCGCGAATCGCCACGGCGGGCCCGGTCATCTTGAAGAAGTACGGCAGGCCCGGAGTCTCGACGATGGCGCCGACCATCGCCCAGTCGGCGCGGGGCTCGGCCGCTGCCGCGAGAGCCGTCCCGCCGCCCATGCCCCCGCCGAGATACGTCCCGGTGACGTCGACGGTGATGACGTGAAGGCCGTGCACGGTCTTCTCCACGCGTCCCTCGCGGCCCATGTTGTCGAACTGGGACATCCAGCGCTGGATGTTGGCCTCCGGCGCGCCGCCGGCGCGCGAGACGCTCACCTCGGCGCCGCCCGGAACGTGGTACGTCGCCAGTCGCATGGCATTCGGGTTCGGCGCCTGCTGCCAGCCCGCGGGCATCGTCCATGTGAGTGCGGGCGCGTCGGCGACGGCGGCGGGAAACGATCCGTGCGGCGATGCAGCGCCGATGGGCGGATGGTTCGGCGGAAGCGTCTCGCCAGTCTCGGACATCAGGCCTTCACCGCCTGGCGTCAGCGGCGGGGAGCCTGCTGGAACGGCGGCGATGGGATAGGTCGCGCGGTCGGGCGCGCGCTCGACGCCATAGACCGCCAGGGCACCTGCAATGAGGACGGCCGGGATCACCACGAACGAAGCGAGCCGCATCGACATGGGGGCCGCGGCGCTGCGGGATGCATGCCAGGCGGAGCAGCTGCCTCCTTCTCGACGGCGGTGCGCGCCGCCCTGGTTCCGGAAGGCCGTGCCGGCGTTACGCTTCTTACTTTCCTACCAAAGATTGGCATCCCGCACGATATCGGTCCCCCTCCCTTGCGCCCGTCAGGGGCGCCGGGCGATCACTTCGTCTCGGGGAGGCTGGACGTCTGGGGGAGGCTGGACCCCTTCGCGGCGCGACGTTGAGCCCGAAAGTCGGAAAGAACGACGTACCCGAATGCCCCGAACGACGCGGTCCCGAGGACCTGCCCGAGCGACATCGCCACCATGACAGGCCACACCGTCGGGTCGAAGATCTGCCAGGTCATGAGCGCGAGCGCGGCGAGGGCGCACACGCACGCGACGACGAGCCATCGACGACTGGATTGCGCGGTCAAGGCTTCGGTCCTGGTTCGGGAATCCAGAACGGATGGGCGAGGCCGTGGCAGCCTGCGCTTGCACAGCCCAGGCGGCCCGCGCGAGTATCGTCCACCGTCGCGAAGTGCGAGGGCACCTTCAGCCAGAGCGCGTCCTCGGTCGAATGGCATTCCATGCAGTTGCCGTTCATCATGCCGGGGTCGATGAGGCGGATCTCTTTCTTGTCCTCGTCGAGCGGCGTGTTGCGGTATTCGGTGAGATAGAGCCACACGTGCCGCAGGCCACCGGCCTTGGTGAGGACGGTGCCGAACATCCCGTAGTTGGCGTGGCAGACGTAGCAGTTCTCGCTGCCAAACATGGCGTTGCGCGCGTGCCGGGAGGCGAGCGAGCCGCTCGCGCGGTCGTCGGAGTCCGCGGCGTGCAGCGCCATCACGTGGCATGAGCCGCAGAAAGCGCGCTCCTTGGTCGCCTCGAAGCCTTGCACGTTGCCCGAAAAGGCCGCGCCGATGGGGAACACGCCGAGCCCGAACAGCAGCGCGATCTTCGCTCCTCGCACGAGCGGCGGACGGAAGACGAGGTAACCAACCAGGACGATCGCCGACAGCGCCGCGCAGGCGAGCTCGACGACCGAAAGGGGCGACGCGAGGAGTGTCATCAGAGCGCCCGGCGACGCGCGCCTGGGACTTGCACGGCGACCACGACCTCCATGTCGTGCAAGACGACGGCCAGTGACCGCCACCCGCGACGACTCCTCGTAGGTGCCATCGCTGCCGCGAGCTCGATGGGACTCGCGCCTCGAGCCGCCGCGGATCCGCTCCGGCTCCGCGCGGACGCTCTCGCCGAGACGCAGGGCAGCTCGTCGCCGACGGGCCTCGTCGTCCTTCAGGGCGAAGATGCGATGCGGCCGTGGATCTCCGCCGAAGGCCTGGTGTGGGCGGGGGCGACGCCATCCGTCACCGGGGACGTGCTGGTGCTGAGCGTCCGGCTTCGCGAGCCGCACGGGTACGCCGAAGCCCGCGCGGGGCGCTTCGTCCTGGCCACCGGCGCCGTGCATCCCGTGCAGATCGACGGGGCGCAGGTGATCGCTCGCGCTCCCTGGGGTTCCACCGTCGAGGCCTTTGGCGGTCTTCCCGTCGTCCCGCGGTTCGGGGCCCGTAGCTATGACTGGCTGGTCGGATCGCGCGTCGCTCAGACCATCCCCAACGCCGGGACCCTCGGCATCTCCTACGTGCAGCGGCGCGAAGACGGAGAGATCTCGAACGAGGAACTGGGGGCCGACCTTGCCGTGGCTCCGACCCGCTGGTTCGACTTTGCGGCGTTCGGCGCGTACGACGTGACCAGCCCGGGCCTCGCGGAGGCGCGCGCGTCGGCGGCGGTACGCTGGACCGACTGGCGGGTCGAGCTCTTCGGATCGCAGATGTCGCCCGGCCGGCTGCTGCCAGCCACGTCGCTCTTCTCGGTGCTCGGCGACCTGGCTTCGCAGACGCTCGGGGCGACCGTTCGATGGCGCGCCGCGCCGCGGCTCGACGTGCTGGCGAGCGGCGCCGGTCAAGACGTCGCAGGAGGTCCCGGAGGCAATGGCTGGCTGCGCGCGACGCTCCGGCTCGACGCGCAGAGCAACGGTAGCCTCGGGCTCGAAGTGCGCCGCGTGGACGTCCCCGGCTCGCAGTGGAGCGGAGTGCGCGCCATCGCCGCGCTGCCGCTCGGCAAGGGTTTTCGCTACTCGAACGAGATCGAGATCGTCGTTCCCGACCACCCCGACGGGCGAGGCGCTGCGTGGCCCTGGGGCCTCTCGGCACTGTCGTGGCGGTCCCGCGACGGCTGGGAGGTGGCCGGCGCCCTCGAGGCGTCCTCGACTCCGCAGCAGCGCTACGAGGCCGACGCCCTGCTGCGCCTCACGGTTGCGCTCGGCGGCCCGTCCCCGAACCCCACGGTCGGCGGTTCGTACACGGGGTCCCGATGAGAGCGCGCCTCACGCTGGTCATGCTCTTCGCCCTCGTGCTGGCCGCCTGCGCCAGCGTTCTCGGCCTGCGCCAGGACTCCCCGTCCCACCCGTTCGAGCACCGCGCGCACGTTCTCAAGGGCATCAACTGCGTCGAGTGCCATGCGGATGTCTCGTCCGCGGGGGAGACGGGACCGCTGCATTTCCCTACCGACGCGGTCTGCCGGCGCTGCCACGAGAAGCCCCACGACGAGCGGTCGTGCGCCGGCTGCCACGGCGAGCCGTACGTACGGCAGGCGGCGGAGCTCGCCCGGGCGCAGCTTCGCTTCGAGCACCCGACCCATATGGTCGCGGTCCGCGGCGATTGCGTCCGCTGCCATACCCAGGTGACCGAGGCTCGTCCGGAGTCGGTCCTGCCGACGATGGCGAGCTGCTTCGGGTGCCACCAGCACCGCGACCAGTGGACCCTGCGCGACTGCGACGGTTGCCACGTCGATCTTCGAGACGAGGGGGTGCCGCCCGACGACCACCTCGTTCACGACGGAGACTTCGTCCGCGAGCACGGCGTTCGAGCCGCGAGCGCGCGCGATCTCTGTGCGAGCTGCCACACCGATCGCCAATGCGCCTCGTGCCACGGCGAGGGAACCGTGCCCGCGCTGCCGTGGAAGCTGGCCCTGGGTGACGTGAGCCTCTCCGGGCTGCATCGCGCCGGCTTCCTGGCTCGCCACGCCGACGAGGCGCGCGCCGACCCCGGAATCTGCACGACCTGCCACAGCGAGAGCTCCTGCGTCGATTGCCACACCCGCCAGAACGTGGCCGGAATGGCGGCGCGCAGCCCGCACCCTCCCGGCTGGGCGAACGGGGAGCATGGCGCCCAGGCGCGGATCGACCCCGTGTCCTGCGCGGGCTGCCACGGAGGCGCGGGCGAGCAGCTGTGCGTCGGCTGCCATCGCGTCGGCGGCCCGGGCGGTAACCCGCACGGACCCGGCTTCGCGAGCCACAAGGACGAGCACCACGACCTGCCGTGTCGGCTCTGCCACGGAGTGGGGCCGTGACCCGGATCGCGCGACGGGTCGTCGGGGGCCTCGCCGCCGCGGTGGTGGTGGCGGCCGCGTGTGCCCTGGCGCTCGTGAAGCTCTGGCCGCACGGGCCGAAGGGGGTCCCGCCCGAGCTCGTCCCCGCGTCGTGGGCCGAGTACCGCCTGACGCCCGGGCACCAGACGCACGTCGGCGGGGAGAAGGCCGAGTGCCATGACTGCCACGACTTCGAGCGCGACGGATTCAAGAACCCGGGCACGGCGGTGTGCGCGAAGTGCCACTCCAAGGATATGGGCGGCGCTCACCATCGCGATCCCTCCACGTCGACCGGGTGTCTGAACTGCCACGCCTTCGCGCTCGGGCAAACCGACCCCACGTGCATCAGCTGCCACGCCAGCGCGGAAGGAAATGTGCCGGCGATCGTGCAGCACGCCACGGTCGACTGCGACATGTGCCACCACCTCGGGCAAACGCCGGCCGTCGTTCCCGCGGAGTGCACAGGGTGCCACGAGGAGCGCGATGCGAAGCACGCCGAGCACGCAGGCTCGATGGGCTGCCAGGATTGCCACGTCGGTCACGCGCCTGCGTCCGCCGCGTCGACGCGGTGCGCGTCGTGTCATGCGCAGGCCAGGGAGCCCCATCCGCCGGCACACGACGCCTGCATCAGCTGCCACCAGCCGCACGACTTCGTCGCCACCGACAGCGCGTGCATCGGGTGCCACGGCCAGAAGACCACTCTGGCCGACCGCACCGTTCCGGCTCACGACGTTTGCCTCAACTGCCACAATCCCCACGCCCCCGGAAAGGCCGGGGACGCGTGCGTGGGATGCCACCAGAACATCCAGGTGACCCACGGAAACGCGGGAGCCTGTACCACGTGCCATGCGCCCCACGGCGACGATCCGGTCGCCGTCGCCGCACCCTGCACCGGCTGTCACGCCAAGGTGGCCTTCTCCGACAAGGGAGCCCACGCGGGCGGCCTCGCATGCGAGTCGTGCCACAAGCCCCACGCCTTCGCTGGGCTCGACGAGAAGACGCTGTGTCGCGATTGCCATGCGCGCGAGACGACGCTCGTGGCCTCGAACGCGGGCCACAGCGACTGCATCTCGTGCCACGGCGTGTCGGTGGTCCACGCGATTGCCGCACCGGTCGCCTGCGGCACCTGCCACGCCGCCGAGCAGATGTCCGCGCCCGCAGGGCATCAGCGGTGCGTCGAATGTCACGAGCCGCACGCCGGACTGCCCACCCCCACCTGCGCCACCTGCCACGCCGACAAGGCTGGCGAACCGCACGGGAATCTCGCGGGCGGCTGCGCGAGCTGCCATCGCCCGCACGGCCCCGGGGGGGTCGCCTCTCCACCCGCGTGCGTCACCTGCCACGCGCCGGCCACCTTGCCCGCGCTTCACACGGCCCCGGGCCATGTCGCATGCGCAAGCTGCCACGTCTCGCCCCACGAGCCGCCACGCGACGATCGCGCGACCTGCACGGGAAGCTGCCACGAGGACAAGCGCAATCATCAACCCGATGCCAAGGTCTGCACCGGATGCCACGTGTTCCGGCGGTGACTCGCGGGCCAAGCGGACCGCCGCGTCGCGAGAGGCGTCGAGCATCCGGCTCGTGCTCGCCGACGCCGCGTCCTACCTCGAGTCCGCTCCGCCGGGGAGCTTCGACGCGCTCACGCTCTCGAACATTCTCGACGGCGCCGCCGCGTCCTACCGCGAGCGACTCTTCGCGGCGGTCCGGCGCGCCGGCGCCCCGGACGCCATGGCGGTGCTGCGTAGCTTTGGCGAGCCCATCGGGCCGATGGCCTCGAACCAGGCCGAGCGTGACCGGTCGATGCTGTGGGGCATCGTCGACGTGCGCCCGGTCGCGGAGCTGGACTGGGTGAAGCATCAGCGCGCGCAACGGCCCGACGAATCGGCAAACCGGAGGTGTCAGTGAAAAGCATCTGGGTTTTGGTCTGCGACGCCGCGAAAGCCAGGGTCTTCGAGATCCGGGACGGAGATCCGACATGGCATGCCGTGGATCTCGTCCTTCACGAAGCGTCGCGGAGCAAGGCAAGCGAGCTCGTGGGCGGACCGTCCGGGACCCGATCCTCGGAGGGCAGGTCGGTGCATCACAACGCGCTCGCCCCTGCGTCTTCGCCCAAGGACGTCGAGAAAGATCGCTTCGCCCACACGCTGGCAACGATGCTCGATCGAGCCATGCGCTCCGCGCGCTTCCGGAAGTGGGTGCTGGTGGCGCCGCCCCATTTCCTGGGGCTGATGAGAAAGGAGCTCACGAGCGAGCTCGAGAAGCACCTGATGACGACGGTCGACAAGGACTTCAACGACCTGGACGTCCACGTCCTGTCCGAGCGACTGGGCGACGCTGTGCGGGTCTCAGGTGAGTAATCAGGAGACCATTCGCGAGACCGAAAGCGCCCACGCTGGGCATGGTTGACGCCTGAAACGAGATGGGAGAAGTGAGAGTCATGAGGGAAATGCCAGCTAGGAAGGAGCTGATCGGGATCGTCGCAACGTTGCTTCTTGGCACCGGCGCGATGCTCGGATGCGGCGCGAGGGCGGCGGCCAATACCCCGCCCGCGTCCGTGGCGGGCGCGAGCGCAGAGGAGGAAGAGGACGCGACGGCCGGTCTGGTCGAGCACCACCGCTATCACCACCACGGAGGGGTGACGCTGCTCATCGCGATGAGCCTCGATACGCTGGGGCTCTCGCCCGAACAGAAGCCCGTGGTGGAGAAGCTCCGTGGCGATCTGCACGCGCGGATGGAACCAGCGCGCGCTGCCGAACAGAACCTCGTGGGCACGCTGGCCGACGGACTCGCGGCGGGGATGCTCGATCCGGTCAAGGTGGACGCCGCGGTCGCCCAGCTGACGAGCGCGGCCGCCATGGTTCACGATGCCTCGACCGAGGCGTTGAACCAGCTGCACGGCGTCCTCACGCCGCCCCAGCGTGCCGCGCTGGTCGACAAGCTGGAGGCTCACTGGTCCGTCTGGCAGAGGGCGAACACCGACGAGATCGACCATCTGACCGAGCTCACCGCGGAGCTCGACCTGACGCCGGATCAGGTCGACAAGATCCGCGCGAGCCAGGCCGAAGCGATGAAAGCCCTGCCGCGATTCGATTCGCAGGAGGTTACGGCCCATATCCGGGCGTTCGGCGACGCCTTCCGGGCGCAGACGTTCGACGCGAAGACGCTGACCACCGGGGGGGCCGCGACGGCCCACATGGTCGGCTGGGGCGCCGCGCACCTGGCGCACTTCATCGAGTCGGTGAGCCCGGTGCTGTCGCCGGAGCAGCGCGGGAAGCTCGCGCAGATGCTGCGCCAGCACGCAAACCACAATCCCAGCGCCAACGGAGGCTGAGACATGAGCCGAGCCGGACTGCTTCGAGCCATCGCCCGCGTCGCCGCTCTCGGCGGAGTCATCGCAGTCACCCCCGCCTGTGAGTTCGGCGTCGAAGGAGGCGACTATCCCGTGGCCTACGGCGACTACCCGGACGGGTGCATCGCCACCACGGACGC
>Ga0302325_10004091_pt1 | contig 33863 bp, 26 predicted proteins | sample Palsa_T0_2_FD_201948 | JGI IMG/M metagenome (GOLD analysis project Ga0302325, IMG submission 201948) | Peat permafrost microbial communities from Stordalen Mire near Abisko, Sweden - Palsa_T0_2 | ecosystem: Environmental > Terrestrial > Soil > Palsa > Peat permafrost | place: Sweden: Abisko... | reverse complement strand
ACACAGACGGCCAACCTTGGTTCCAAGCCAACGTGCTACTCGGACGCGTTCTTCGACCTCCTGGAGGACGACGCAATCAGGTCGGCTCGGGTGATCGTACCTATTCTGCTTCGTGTGCTTGAGCCATCGAGTGTAATTGACGTCGGTTGCGGGCGAGGTGCCTGGTTGAAGGCCTTCGAAGAGCATGGCATTTCGCACGTCGTTGGAATCGACGGTGACTATGTCGATCGCAGCAGATGCCTAATTTCAGCGAGTCAGTTCTCGGCGGTCGACCTGAGCAAACCGTTTAGGATCGAAGGGAGCTGGGAGCTCGCTGTTTGCCTTGAGGTCGCTGAGCATCTGCCTTTTTCGATGGGTCCGCATCTCGTGCAGGAACTGACGGCTGCAGCACCTTTCGTCCTATTCTCTGCGGCTATACCGGGCCAAGGCGGCACGAATCACATCAACGAACAGTGGCCCTCTTACTGGCAGGGTCTCTTTGCGAACCGTGGCTTTGACCTATTGGATCCGATTCGGCGCCACATTAGAGACGACCGTCGCGTCGAGTGGTGGTACCGACAAAATATTGTTCTATATGCCTCGAAAACCATCGTTTGCGAGAACGACGCGCTTCGCCGTGAAAGGGAGATGACCGGCAACGAAAGCCTTGAGTGGATTCACGCACGCGTGCTGAAGTCGCACGGCAGCGTACGCGGTACCTGCAGACTTCTGCCGCCACTGATCCGGGCGGCCTTAAGACGTAAGCTTGACAAATGGAGCACTAAGGACAATGATCGCGAGCTTCTCCGCCATCGGTAGTCGGCCTGCGGATACGCGTTTGCATCCCACGGTGTCCACCAGTAGGGTGGTCGGTGTCAGTGTCGTGATCTGTTCTCACAACGGGGACACCAGGCTGCGCCCGACGTTGGAGCATCTGGCCGCCCAAAAGGAGGCGCGTGTCCCTTGGGAGGTGATCGTTGTTGACAACGCTTCCACCGATTCCACGTCCCAGCTGGCGGTCGAATGCTGGCCCGAAGCTGCCCCTGTTTCGTTGCGAGTCGTTCGGGAGCCGAGGCTCGGGCTAAGCCACGCGCGCGAGCGCGGATTTGCCGAGTCACAGTACGAGGTTGTTAGCTTCATCGACGACGACAATTGGGTCTGTGATAGCTGGATTACGGTGGTAGCGGAGATATTTACCATGTACCCCGATGTCGGTGCGTGCGGCGGACTTAGTGAGGCGGTCCCAGAATGCGATCCGCCGGAATGGTTTGATAGGTACTGCGCGGTGTTGGCGGTTGGCAGTCCAGTTAAGTCACCTGGCTTCATGGCGGCCGGGACGCTCTGGGGGGCCGGGCTGTGTATCCGGAAATCTGCTTGGAGTGAGATTGTGAGAGCCGGCTTCCGAAGCCGCCTAACGGATCGCAAGGGAGCACTCACCACTTCGTGTGGCGACACGGAGATTTGTTTCGCCCTAAGACTAGCCGGGTGGCAACTATGGTATGAGCCGAGCCTGCAATTTAAGCATTATATTCCGGCGCAAAGGTTGTCTTGGGCGTACTTTCGCCGCCTGCACCGCGGAATCGGCAAGTCGATAGCTGTGCATGGTTATGAGTTTATGTTGCACCCCCCCCTGGGACTCAGAGGCAGAGTTCGGAAAACACGGATCTGGATACTGCAGACGGCGCTCAGAAATTTATTTCGCCAACGCACGAAAATCCTGGCCAGCCTGAAATCACCTCTCGAGGGGGATCCACAAGTGTTCCAGATGGAGTTTCATCTCGGCCGCGCAATCGGCGCCCTCACTCAGCCGACGACCGGAGCTGTGAAATGGCTTAGTAAGCTCAATACGCAGAGGCTGCAACGCAGTCGCCTGGCAAATGCCACGGTCGCTGTGGGGCGCCGCAGCGAGGACGCCTGATGACGCCGCACATTTCAGTTGTTATGAATGTGCGTAACGGCGGTATGTTACTCACGGATGCGCTGAGGAGCTTGACTTCTCAGACTTTCAGCGATTTTGAACTCATAGTGGTCAATGACGGATCGACAGACGAGACTGCAGAGGTCCTGGAGGCCTGGAGGCGTCAAGACAATCGGATTCTGGTATATCACCACGACCCTGCCGGCATTGTTTCAGCTGCGAATTTCGGCTGCTCTAGAGCGCGCGCCAAATACGTAGCCCGTATGGATGCCGACGATGTGTCCTTGCCGGACCGATTCGAAAGGCAGTTGGAGTTCCTGGTACGGAACCCTGAAGTGACGCTGGTAGGGGGAGCGGCGGCGGTCGTCGATCCGCGGGGATTGCGAATTGGAGGAATGGCGCCTCCGTGTGATAGCGCCACAATCGCGAGCTGCCTGCGCGAGGCTAATTGTTTCATCAACAGCACGGTTATGTTTGCGCGGAACGCTTTCGAGCGGTGCGGCGGCTACAGAGCTGCATTCGAACCCTCGGAAGATTACGATTTTTTCTTGCGCATGAGTGAACGATATCCGCTCGCCAATCTCGGAGAGGACTTAGTCCACTATCGAGTCCATTCGGGCCAGGTGTCGGGTCGGAGAGTGGAGCAGCAGGCGATTACGGCGGCCGGCGCGCGCGAGGCCGCCAGGCTCCGCCAGAGGGCGGGAAGCGATGCGCTCATTATGCCAGACTCGCCGCTCACTGCGGGGACTCTGCTTGAGCTCGGAGTGGCTAGGCGTGTCATCGCTGATTCAGTATTTGGAAGCTACGCACTTCAGGCCAACCGGCTTTCCCGGGCTGGTGCGGAGAATACGGCTCAAATCCTGTTACGGGACGCCCTGCAGTCCCCGCACTTGGCACAGTGTAAGGATAACAAAGCACGGCTGCATTGGCAACTCGCCAAGTCATACCGTCGGGGGGGGGACCACATTCGGGCTGCCGCTGAGGCCAGCGCGGCGTTGGTCTCAGGCCCGCAGGTGGCGCTGGCGAAGCTGCTCAGACCGTTTCGCATATGGCCTTTAGTGGCGAAGACGCGGATGATTCGGAAGGGCAGCAACCTTCCTGTCAGCGCTTCCGAAAACCACTAGACAACCGAAACAGTTTTCCCAGAAGATAATGCTGAACGGTGGAACAAAGGCGTCCTTAATTATACCGACGTACAACCGCGGCGACGTCCTTCTTGAGACGCTTCGCATGGCGCTGGCGCAAACGTATCACGATTGCGAAGTCATCGTCGTAGATCAAACTGCAACGGTTTCCGCCGGCTTGCGCGCATTCCTCAATTGTGCCGGTGACCGGATTCGGTATATCAGGCTGCCGTTTCCAAACCTTCCGGCGGCCCGAAACGCCGGAGTGCTGGCCGCCCACGGCGAGATCATTATTTTTGTCGATGACGATGTAGTTTTTGGCCGGGATTACATCGGATTGCATGTGCGCCGTTACAGTGACCCGTCCGTCGGTGCGGTCATGGGTTTGACGTTGTCGCCCGGCGGCGCTTCCGATGAGGAAACCCTGGCCGCAGCGCGTTCGCTGTTCGGCAGTCGGGAGGCCCTTGCGGATGGGCTGTTTTCAGTGTCGTGGGTGATAGGGTGCAACAGCTCGTATCGGCGGAGGGCGATTCTCGAAGCCGGTATGTCAGATGAGCGGTTTACCGGCGGTGCTTGTGCTGAAGATGTAGATTTGGCTGTCCGCGTCCGGCATTCCGGCTATAAGCTACTCCTTGACCCAAGAATTCGCCTCACCCACCTGGCTCTCCCAAGCGGCGGATGCGGCAACCGGACAGGTGACCGCGATGCTAGGGAACTGGAAAGTTGCCGTTTATTCCTGTTTTTCTCGATCAAGAACTGGAATGTTCTTGGGCCTTGTGAGGTGCTCTTCAATGTCTGGCGCAGCTATCGGGGATACGCATTCAATCGCCGGTTGGTTCAACAGCGGAACAAGTTGATGAAGCGACAATACCTGTTTATACATAGTATATTGGCGGCGTTTAGGATGCTCCGATTCGACTCAAACCGATTGAATTGCGAACGGAATCACCAGTGTTACTCCTCATCGGAGAAGTGATGGCGACCACGAAGTCACAGCCATTGTCTGGGGCGATATCGGCGATGCACTGGAAGAACTATGACTGACAATTTTGACGTCGCGGCCGTGATAGCTACTCGGAACAGGGTTGATCCGCTGCAGCGTTGCTTGGCGGCGCTCGCTGGGCAGACGGTCCATCCGACGGCGGTCTATGTGATCGACAATGCCTCGACTGATGGGACGGCTGAGTTCCTAACAAATGTTGGATCGGGGATTCAGTACCGCTATTCAGCTCACAATACCGGATCGGCGGGTGGATTTAAGGAGGCGCTAGAGTGGGCGTATGAGGCAGGACACGGCTGGCTGTGGGTCACCGATGATGACAGCCTTCCGCAAGAGGATGCGTTGGAGCAATTGTTGTTGTGCGCAACTCGTTCTTCGGATATTTTGGCTGCGGCGCCGAAAAAGCTGACGCCCGAGGGTCGCTTGTGGTGCGCCGAAATGATTTACGACCGAAAGAGGAGGGTGGCGCGGGCGCCCAGCCGAGAGTTGTATGAGAGAAATGAACCGTTTGAGTGCGACTGGACGGCGAATACTGGCCTGCTTCTACGCCGGGAGGCAATCGCACTTGGCGGCTTTCCTTTGGCCGATCTCTTTGCGTTCGGAGAGGACACTGAGTACTGTCTGCGGCTGCGCCGCCACGGGCGCCTCATTATCTCACCGTGTGCGGTTGTAGTGCATCGCGATCCCTCCCTAGCTTGGCCGGTGCCTGTTTCCCTTCTGTGGCGGAAGTATTACGTTCAGCGGAACACTATTTATCTTTCTTCACGGCGCCTCGTCATGCCGGCAAGAGGTGTACTTTTGGTTTTGCTGTCCATGATCCGGGAGGCTGTCGTGATTCTAAGAAAACTCAACGCCAAGCGGGTCCGGCTGCGCACGTTAATTGCCGCAACCTACCACGGCCTCATCGGGCGGCTCGGCCCGGCACCAAGTTGGTTAGCGCGACCATAGCCAAAATGCGTATCCTTCACGTACCCTTCTGTATCTACGCGGATCCGTCGGGACACGGAAATCTATGTGCCAGGCCTCACGCGCGAGCAGGCGCGGCTGGGCTGCACGCGTCATTAATAGCCACCAGAATATCACTGGACGATGGAGGACTTCCGCTTCGCCAACTGCGGGCTGCGCATCGAACCTGCGGCAGTACCTTTGAGACATCTTAGCCTGATGGCCAAACTCTCAAAAACGAATCGAACGATCTGGGGACTCTGGCTGGTGAACTGTTGGCTCGCTGCCGTGCTGGTCTTCTTCATCTATTCCCGTGTTGCGAACTCGGGCCTCCTCCACCGGCGGGGCGCGGGCCGGCTCGCCCAAGCGGCTTCGCTCGCAAACGCGCCGGTTGTGGTCCACACGGAAGACACCCCGCCGAGGCGCCCATGAACGTCTTGCTGGAATCCATTTCCGCTGCTGCCAGCGTGGCCTACGTGGTGCTTGCCGGAGCGGGAGCCGGACATTGGCTTTCGCGAAGGATGCCGCAGTCGCTCCGGCCCGCTGAGCGGATGGCTTTGCGGGTGCTCGGTGGTCTCGGCATCCTGGGTCTTGTTCTGTTCCTGATCGGCAACATCCGGCTATTGCCGGCCGTTATAGGTCTGGTTCTGGCCGCCCCGGCGGGGTACTGCGTTTGGTCGGCATTTCGCAACCGGGGATTGGTCCCGCGAATTCGACTGGTACGGCCAAGGCTAGGCGTGCTATGCGCGGCGGCTATCCTCCTCGTTGTGCTTGTTTCCGCTCTCGACGTGCCAATCGGAACAAGCGACGATATCTCTTACCATCTGCTGGGACCAACGCTGTGGCTCCGCGACGGCCGCGTGCAGCCGCGCGCGGATAATTTCGCGACTTCCTTCCCCGGTACGGTCGAAATGCTCTTCGCGGCAGCCATTGGGCTCTCCAATAGCCGTGCCGCCGGATTGGTCACGCTTGTTTTCGGCTCGATTCTGCTCGTTCAGGTGTGGGGCATCGCCAGACGCCTGGGCGCCAGCGCCTCTGTGGCTGACTTAGCTGTCCTACTGGCCGCTACGATGCCCGCGCTTATGGATAATGTTGGCGTGGCCTTCGTTGATGTGCCATTCGGCTGTTTCGCCCTTGCGGGCGCTCGGATCATCTTGGACCGCGCGAACCTGACGCATGTGGTGGCGGCTGGCATGTTTGTCGGCGCTGCTATCGGCACAAAGTACACAGGGCTATTCGTTCTGGCTGCCACGGCTGCATTGGTGCTCCTGCGCGCCCAGACCAGTGGCTCATTCCGCCGCCGCTTGGGTGATGCCGCTGTGCTGTCGCTGGTCTCCTGCGCAGTGGGTGGCGCTTGGTACCTCCGGAATTTCATCCAGATCGGAACACCAATCTACCCGCCGCCCGCATGGCTGGCGCGGTTCGTTTCAGTAAAGGGCATGTACCCTGGCGCCGTCCAGGCCTTTCAGGATTATGTGTTGGCAGCCGCCGGAGGGAAGTTCGGTCGCGGACTGATCGCCTTCCTTCTGCTGCCGTTCCGGCTCACCTACGATTTCTCCGCGTTCTGGGGCTGGTACGGGAGCCTGGGTATCGCACCCCTCGCGTTTGTCCCGATCGCCATCCTTGCGCTGTGGCACGACAGGTTCGCCGGGTGTTTTCTATTATGGGGACTGCTTTTGACAATCTGCTGGTTCTCAACAGCTCAGATCAGCCGGTTCCTGCTGCCTGTCTTTGCCCTTCTGCCTGCCCTGAGCGCGATCGGCGCCTCACAGATATTACAGCGAACGAACTGGACTGCCCGCATGCTGGTCCAGGCTGTCATCGCAACGTCCGTGGCCCACGGAGCTTATGTCGTCGTAGCGCAGCACTGGACACGCCTCCGCGACGTACTATCGCCAACCTATGCGACCGCCACTCGGGCGAAGAACCCATTTGCGAAGGCATTTGACTATCTGAATGCTCATTCTGAAGTTCGCGACGTTTTGATCTTGGAGCCCGTAAAGTCTTATTATTTGAACAAGCCGTACCTGATTATCCGCGGCGAATACGGCGAACAAGCGGTCGACGGGGTCTCCGACATTCGCACAGCGTTGCCGAGGCTGGGAGAGCTGGGTACGACCCATGTGCTGGATGTTCGGCATCCAGACTTCGCTGTACAGCCGGATGGCCGCCTCAAACTGGTCTTCCAGACCACGGACGCCAGAATATTTCAAGTTCAGCTTGACGGCAAAACGACGCAAGGCCGACCGTGAAGCTCCTCCACTTGCCATTTACCTTCTACCCCGATCCCGCCGGGGGCACGGAGATCTACGTGCAAGGCCTCGCGCACGAACAGCAGAGGCTGGGCTGCAGTGTAATCGTGGCGGCTCCTGCCGAAAAAGATGCCACCTACAGTTACGACGGTCTAGTGGTGCGGCGCTTCGCTGTGAGCCCAAACATGAAAGACCCGCGCGAGTTGTACGGCGACGGCGACCCGCATGCCGCCGAAGCCTTCGCGCGCATCCTGGACGAAGAACGCCCTGACATCGTGCACCTTCATGCGTTCACGCGTGGTGTCTCACTGCGTCTGGTCCGCGAAGCGAAGCGTCGCGAAATCCCGGTCGTGTTCAGTTACCACACGCCTACAGTAAGTTGCCAGCGCGGAACGCTCCTGCGTTGGGGATCCGAAATTTGCGATGGCGTTCTCAATGTTCGCTCATGCGCCCGTTGCACGCTCCACGGGCACGGACTCCCCAAGGCCGCCAGCGTAGTGGCTGGCAGCCTACCTCCCGGCATGGGACGCTTTCTAGGTGGCATCGGCGCGTCCGGCGGCTTGTGGACAGCTCTGCGCATGACGGAGCTGGTCGAGCTGCGACACGCGGCCTTTCACGACCTGATGCGGGAGGTGGATCATGTGGTCGCTCTCTGCCAGTGGGTGAAGGATCTGCTGCTGCGAAATGACGTGCCAGCCGGAAAAGTGACCGTCTCGCGGCAGGGTATCGGCCGGGAGATTCCCGTCCGCCAGAACCACACCTCATCCGCCACGTTGCGGGTCGCATTTCTGGGCCGCCTGCACCCCACCAAGGGAGTGCATCTGCTCATCCACGCGCTCCGCGGCGATCCTGGGCTGCCGGTTCGCCTGGATATTTTCGGTGTGGCCCAGCGGGAAGCGGATCAGGGCTACATCGGGAGACTGGTCAAGCTCGCGTCGGGGGACTCGCGCATCGCGTTCCGCGGTCCGATTCCGAACGAGCAAGTCGTGGAGCGGCTGCATGAGTACGATTTGTTGGCTGTGCCGTCTCAATGGATGGAGACAGGACCAATCGTGGTGCTGGAAGCCTTCGCGGCCGGTATCCCGGTTGCCGGGTCAAACCTGGGCGGCATCGCCGAACTGGTCGAGCATGGAGTGAACGGCTTGCTGGTGGAGCGGAAATTACCGGACGGCTGGGCCCAAGCTCTGCGCCGGCTCTCGCAAGACCGTGACCTGATCGCCCGGCTGCGCTCCGGCATTCGGCCTCCGCGCACGATGAGAGAGGCGGCTATCGAGTTGATGGCTGTCTACCGCCAAGTCTCACAGGAGGCGCTCGCCGTATGAGCCTCGCGGAGCCTCAGAACCAAAACAAAGCGGCAGGCGTTCAAACAAAACCAGACGGTAACTTCGGAAGCGCCTTGGCGGCCGAGAGAACGGTCCGGAGGGCCTCAGAAAAACCCATTATTCGGATTCGTCTCATATCAAACTCGTTGCAGGAATGGCATGATGCGCGCATTCGGTTCGATTGCGCATGTCCACTGGAAGAATGCGCCGGCCTTTTCCTTTGGGGTGCCATGGTTCCCGAGTTTCTCGCCTTCCTCGGCCCACGCGCTTGGTTCTTGGACGAACCGCGCGCGCAGAGCATGTGGCACACTCCGATTTTCAGGAAGGCCGTTCGGCAACTCGCACCGCCCGAGTTTCTACACCACTCGAATCCAGACCCACGCTACCGTTTCCCATGCGTGACCCACTATGGGGAGCCTACTTGCATCGACTCGCCGCGGCGGATAGATGCCGCAATTGCCGTCGTGAACAACTTCGGCGGACGGATCTGGTGGATTCGGGATTTCGTAGTCGGCGCCGCGACGAACTTTGCGATAGGTCCTTGGCTTCGTCAGGGCGTGAGGGTGAGGAACAGTTTCATTCTACAACCCTGCGTGGAACTCTTCGGATCACCGGAATCCTGGAATCAATTCCGCCGATGGCCCTGGTCGAAATCCGGTGCACCTGCAAACTACCGCGGACACCTCGGCACGAACTGGTTCGAGGAGCGCCATATCACGGCCCTCGCACAGTACAGGATTGTCATCTGCCTCGAAAATGCTTCGCTGCCCTACTATTTCACCGAAAAGCTCGTCAACGCCGCTCGGGCGGGGTGCGTTCCCGTGTACCATGCTCACCCAACCGTTCGCGATACCTTCCTGAAGGGCGCGCGATGGATTGATCCTGCAGACTTCGGTTACGATCCATCCGCAACGCTGGCAGCCGCCAGGCGATGCGACTTCGCCGAAGTGCAAGAGCGGAACCGGAAATGGCTGCAGAGTGACGCCGTGAAGGCCACCCAAGGGGAGCGAGTTTGGTCCCGGATAGCCGATCACTTTGTAGAGCGAATTACCAGCGCTCGGCTCGGCTCACAATGTGCGTGAACGAAAACTAGACCGCCCAGAGCAACAAAAGTCCGGCGCCCTACGGTTCGCCTCCAGCGCCTTGCGTCTGTTCCGGCGTGGCCTGCCAGGGAAGGCGAGGAGCGCCAGGTTGATTCTGCGTTCTTTCTTGCAAGCACAGGATGTAACGGTCAATGATGGAGCCGGATTCAAATACGTGGTTCCCAGTCTCCATGAACCCGTCGCTTTCCACCTCCTGACCGACGGCGCCTACGAACCGGAAACCCTGCGATTTGTGCTGAGTAGGCTTGGCCCCGGGTCGACGTTCGTGGACGTCGGCGCCAACATCGGCGCTTTGACTATACCGGCGGCTCGAAAGATGGGCGCAGCCGGAACCGTTGTTGCTATCGAGGCTTCGCCGCGAATCTTCCCCTACCTGGCACACAACGTGGCGATCAATGGAATCTCCAATGTGCGCCTTTGGTGCTGCGCCGCTAATGATATCGCATCGCCGGGGCTGCCTTTCTACGAAGCTCCCGCTGACCACTTTGGTATGGGGTCACTCGGGGCGCAATTTCATAGCGAGCCTTCCGTGGTGCCTGGTGAAACGCTCGACCGCATTCTCGCCGAGGAGAATGTCACTGCGGTGACTGTCCTGAAGGTAGACGTGGAGGGGTTCGAGAGTGCCGTCCTTCGAGGGGCGGCTAATTTGCTAAACTCCCCCCACGCCCCGATCGTCATTTTCGAGTTCTGCGATTGGGCCGAAGCACGCGTAGCCAACGCGAAAGTCGGTGAAGCGCAAAGACTGCTCCGCGAGTACGGCTATACCCTGTGGCTTTTGCACGACTTCGACCGTCGTCGGTCAAGGCCACTTGAAAGGGATCTCACGGTTGGCAGCGCGATGCTGGTCGCGGAGAAGTTCTCCGTGCGGAATGGTCGATCCAGCGCGAGGACCGATCGAGACGTATCTTCTACACCTCGCAAAAAGGGGCTCGTTGTATGAACGTCCCCACCACTCTGTACGAGATCTTGATGCGAGTAAGGCCCTACCAGCTCACGGACGTGTTGAAAACGTGCTCGCATATCCGCCGGCGGTCTGCCTTAACCTCAACGAATCATACGTTCTGCGTGGACCCCGTCTCGATTCTTGGCATCCACTGCTGCGAGACGGAATCCACGAGCCCCAAATGACGAAGTTGTTGTACGCATTGCTCCGCCCACCCGACACGTTTCTGGACGTTGGCGGAAATCAAGGCTACTTCTCGGTAGTCGCTTCGACGCTCGTACCCGAAAGGGCCGTGCACTGTATGGAGCCCCAAGGGCGTCTGCAACCGGTTCTGCGCAGGAATTTCGAACTGGATGGCTCGACCAGGGCGGTCGCCCACCGCACCGCTCTCTCGGATCGGCTGGAACGGTCAGTCTGTTCGTTCGGCCTTCGACGACCACGGGCGCGTCGAGCATGTTTCGACACTGGAAGGTCCGCGCGGCAACGGAGCTCGCGCCGTATACTACTCTGGATGCATTCTTCGAGAGCAACGGTCTGAACCGGGTCAGGCTAATGAAGGGGCGGAATCCCTGGTAATTGCCGGCGGCCCGAAGCGTCCTGAACAGCGGCGGCATCGACTTCATCGCCATGGATTATCATCCAACCATCTGTGGCGCCGCCCGATGCAAAGCCACACACGCGATCCTGTCCGATGCAGGTAACTGTTTAAGCCACACTGGCGGCCTGCTCGTCTATCATTTCCCCGGCTTTGAAAACGATCTCAGGGCACTCGGCGAGATTATGACCGGCGCCCCGCTCGATCATCTAGCAAGCTTGAGTCCAAGTTGAAGCGCGTTCTTTACATACAACATACGAGCACCCAGGTTGTCAGCCGCTGGAGCATGGCTCGCGAATTCTAGACTGACGAACAACGGAAAGCCCGACTCCCACTTTAATCCGCTGTGGGACTGCGGGCATATTAAGTTCTGGTCACGGGCCACGCTGTCCGCGGCTTTGAAGGAAGCAGGTTTCCAACAGATACAATACAGCTCTATGGAGCCGGCAGAATCGCGTATCTGTGGAAGAGTATGGTCCTGACGACCACGGCGCAGTGATTAGAGTGAACGTCCAGACCTGCGTTGTGCCCCATGAGAATTAGATCGCATTCGTTGCATTCGACGCGTCAACCTCGCTTTGTACTCGCTCCTGGAACGCACTTGCACATGCTGACAGACACCGGCTGCCTGCCTAGCGCAAAGTTCTGGCTATGGTCATTGAAGGAAAGCTCGCGATCGGCCTTCTATGCGTGCTTTTGGGAGTAGCACTGACCAGCTACTCCCGTTTAACCCGGGCTTCGGAGAGCAACTTCCGGTTCACCATCCTCGGAATATGGCTGTTTACTCGGATCGGCCTGTTTATCGCGATCTACGGTTTAATGGGAATTGATCCGCAGTCTGACGTTATGGGTTACTATCTCCCCCAAGGTAAGGCTGCGATGAGAGGGTTATTGGTTTACCGCGACTTCAGCACAAGCTATGCGCCGATTTTTCCCTACGTGGTAGCTTCAGCAATGAAATGGGTCTGGGCGTCCCCGAAAATGATTGTTCTGCTGGCTATCCTTGCGGATGGTGTGTCACTTCCGCTCTGGATGGGCGCAACTGCGCGTCTGCTGCCCATGGTGGACGCCCGCCGAGCGGCGCTGCTTTATGTAGCTAACGCGACCCCGCTTGTCAATGTTGTGTTTGAGGGACAAAATCAAGCATGGGTAGCGGCTTTCCTGGCGGCCGCCGCGTGGCTGTACGCGCGAGGTAGAGTACGGCTGACGGCGGTAGTCCTCAGCATTCCTGTTGTTCTAGTGAAATTTCTATCGCTGCTTACTGTACCGGCCTTCATCTTCTGGAGCAAAAAGCGGATAGCGTTCGCAGGCGCCTTCGCCGTACTGCCTCTTCTAGTTTACGGCACCCTTCTCGCGAAGGGCGTGGACATCCTGGTGCCCTTGAAGATCGAAGGCACCGATCGAACATCGGGGAGCTTGCCGTTCCTTGCGACGAGTGTCCTGAACTCCTTCGGCGTTGCAGTGTCGCCGAGGGTATACGATGCGATCACCGTGCTAGCCCTTGGAGTGCTTGTTCTGTGGTTCCTGCGCCAAAACCCACGGCTCCCCCCTGCGGCAGCGCTATGGGCTCTCGTAATGACCATGATGACGCTCTTGCTGTTCAGCAAGAAAGCCTACACTGCATATCTTGTGCTGGTCTTTTTCCCGATATGCGCACTGGTCGCTTCGCGGACGAGCGATTGGCTGAAGTCTGCAGCGTTTGGCGTATTCGGCGCGGTCGCAATGATCGAGCGGACGTTGTGGTTCCGATGGTTGGGTGCAAGACAATTGCCCGAATTCACGCAGCATCCCGTCGGCGCCAGGCTGAGTTTGCATGTCGTGACTTTTGTCTTTGTGGATTTGGTACTCCTTGCGTTCTACGGCTGGCTGTGGTATCTTGCACGGGCGCAGTTGCGATCACTCTCTGCGGATCCGTTACGGAGTTCAGTGGCCGCCTCAAGAGAACAATGAGCGTGATCGAATCACGAATCGCGGCGACGAGGCGTATCCTCTACGTACAATACACCAACCCCGCAGGTTATCCGCCACTCGAACATAGTGCGCGGATTCTTGCGGATGAAGGTTGGCAGGTATTGTTCCTAGGCACGCACGCGCTCGGCGCAGCGGCATTGCGCTTCCCGCCGGATCCCAGCATTCGCGTGCGGTACATAAACTTCTACCCTGCCGGATGGCGCCAGAAGCTGCACTGTCTTTACTTCTGCCTTTGGGTTCTCGGATGGGCAATAGTCTGGCGGCCAAGCTGGATATACGCCTCCGACCCGCTCGCGTGCCCCGTGGCCTTAGTGTTGTCTGTCGCGCCATGGCTCCGCGTCCTGTATCACGAGCATGATTCGCCCAGCGGACCTACCCACGGGAGATTTCAACGGCTGGTTACCTGGGCCCGCCGGCAACTCGCCCGTCGCGCCGAGTGCTGTGTTCTCCCCAATGAGTCGCGGCTGCAGCGCTTCAAAGTTGAGACAGGAACGCGCCAAGAAGCACTTTGCGTATGGAATTGCCCATCCGGTCAGGAGGTTGCTCCCGCGCGTGCGCCCGTAAATGGAGATTTCTGGCTTTTGTATCACGGCTCGATCGTGCCTGACAGGTTGCCTCTCGCGGTTATCGATGCACTGTCTGAATTGCCGGATCGTGTTAAGTTGCGCCTGATCGGCTATGAGACAGTAGGCAGCGGCGGCTACGTCGGACGGCTCCAGGAGCGTGCGCGCCAACTGGGTGTTGACCAGCGCCTGGAGGTCGTCGGCGCGTTGCCCACTCGCTTCGAGCTGATGGAGTGGTGCGGGCGCTCCGATGCGGGCTTGGCCCTCATGCCCCTGGACACGGCAGACATCAACCAGCAAAGCATGACCGGTGCCTCCAACAAGGCATTCGATTATCTCGCCTGCGGATTGGCCCTCCTGGTATCGGATCTTCCCGATTGGCGCGCGGCGTACGTGGAACCCGGCTACGGCCTCGCCTGCGATCCGCAAGACCCGGAGAGCATCGCCAGCGCGATTCAGCGTTTCCTGGACGATCCGGAGTTCGCGCGCTCCATGGGGGAGAAGGGACGCCAGCGCATCCTGAAAGAGTGGAATTACGAGGCCTGCTTTCTGCCTGTCTTGCGACGCCTTCAGAGGCCGCCGAATGGACTCACGTCTAGGCATTCACCCGTGACGGGGATGAGACCGAAGCGCATTCTCTACCTTCAATACACGAATCCTGCCGGCTATCCGCCTCTGGAGCATAGCTCGCGAATTCTGGCCGACGCAGGGTGGCGAGTATTGTTTCTTGGCACGCATGCGCTAGGCGTTGCCCGGCTGTGCTTCCCGCCGCACCCCAACATTCGTGTGCGATACTTGAAATCCTGCCCCGCCGGATGGCGGCAGAAGCTGCACTACCTCTTCTTTTGTTTTTGGATTGCGGGCTGGGTAATCATCTGGCGGCCAAGCTGGATATACGCCTCTGACCCGCTCGCGTGCCCTGTGGCATTAGTGTTGTCTGTCGCGCCCTGGCTGCGCGTCCTGTATCACGAGCATGATTCGCCCAGCGGACTTATCGATGGCGGATTTCAATGGCTAGTTACCTGGACCCGTCGGCGGATCGCCCACCGCGCTAAGTGTTGCGTGCTCCCAAATGAGGCGCGCCTGGCGCGCTTCAAAATCGAGACAGGAACAAGTCGCAACGTATTCTGTGTATGGAATTGCCCATCCGATCAGGAGATAGCTCCCCCGCGTGCGCCAGCCAATGGAAGTTTCTGGCTTTACCATCATGGCTCAATCGGGCCGGCCTACGTGCCTCTCGCGGTGGTCAGCGCCCTGGCTCAATTGCCGGATCGAGTGAAGTTGCGGCTGATCGGATATGAGACGGTAGGCAGCGTCGGCTATATCGAACAACTGATGGAGCATGCGCGCCAGCTTGGTGTCGACGGCCGCCTGGAAGTTGTCGCAGCGCTGCCGCGCTACGAGTTGAAGTCCTGGTCCAGGCGCTGCGATGCAGGCCTGGCTCTCATGCCCCTACGCACGGCCGATGTCAACCAGGAAAGCATGACGGGCGCCTCCAACAAGGCGTTCGATTACCTAGCCTCCGGCTTACCGCTTGTTGTTTCTGATCTTCCCGATTGGCGCGCGGCCTACGTGGAACCCGGCTACGCTCTCGCCTGCGATCCCCAAGACCCAGATAGCGTCGCGCATGCCGTTCGCCGCTTCCTGGACGATCCGGAGCTGGCGCGGTCAATGGGAGAGAAGGGGCGCCAGCGCATACTTGCCGGGTGGAATTATGAAGCCTGCTTTGCGCCGGTCCGCCGCTGTCTAGAGGCTTAATCGTGGCCCCCGTTCACCAGACCAACGTCTACCCGGTGCTGGATCATACAGCGATTAGTCGCGGAGACGCCCGGAACCGGCTCGTGGTCATCGAAACCCATCCCATTCAGTATCATGCGCCAGTCTACCGTGAGTTGCAGTCCAGGCTGGGCATACCAGTAACGGCCATTTACGCTTCGGACTTCAGCGTGGCGGGTTACCGCGACGAGGAATTCGGTGCGTCGTTCCGGTGGGATACCGATCTCCTGTCGGGCTACACGGCGTCTTTCTTGTCCACGGTGGCACGCGGTGGTGCGCGTAGCGCCGAACACGCACGGGCTCACGGCCTTTACGCGGCTCTGTGTGCGGCGCAGCCAAGCGCGATCCTGCTGACCGGCTACAGCCCCCGGTTTTATCGTAGCGCCTGGATCGCTGCCTTGCGTTTGCGCAGCCCCGTCCTTATTCGCGCCGAAACAACCGACTGCGCCCGGCAACGCTGCATGGCGCAGGACTGGCTTCGCACCCTTGTGCTGCGGTGTCTCTATCGTTACTGTGCGCGCTTGCTGTATGTGGGCCGGCAGTCGCAGGATCATTTCTCTCGACTGTCGAGCCCTCCTAAGCTGGTCTTCGCTCCCTATTGCGTGGATACTAGTACCTTTCAGTATGACGAGGAGGCCCGCGCTCGGCTCCGTCCCGCCGCGCGAAAAACGCTCGGTGTCAGCGCGACCGATACAGTTCTCCTATTTTCAGGCAAGCTCTCTCCGCGCAAAGGGCCCGACCTGTTGGTCGACGCGGTTCGACTACTCCCGGCTGAGGTCCGGCGTGCAGTCACGGTGGTTTTCCTCGGCAGCGGGGAGTTGAGGGCGAAACTGCAGGAGCTTGCGAGCGATATCCCTTCGCTCAACGTCCGCTTCCTGGGATTTCAGAACCAGACGCAATTGAGTCGCTACTATCATGCCGCAGATATGCTGGTACTGCCCAGTCGCCACTCCGAGACATGGGGTTTGGTCGTGAACGAAGCCCTGCATCACGGCGTGCCCTGTGTTGTCTCCGAAGCCGTGGGTTGCGCGCCCGACTTGGTCGAACCGGGCGTCACGGGCGAGATTGGCGCCGCGTCCGCCGCGAGCCTGGCGGCCGCCATCGAAAGAGCTCTGCCGTTGACCGGTCATGCCGAGATACGGGAGCGGTGTCGAGCCAAATGCGCAGGCTACTCCGTGGAGAGGGCCGCCGAAGGTATCGCGCAGGCTTATTGGGCCGTCGTAAACGGGAACTGATGACGGAGCGTTTGCTGATGGTGGGCAATCCGGAGCCTATCCACATCGGTGCGCACCTGCACGAAGCCGCGCGGGATCTCGGTCTCATGGTTCACTTCTGCGACGTACGCCAGGCATCCGAAGGGTGGCGCTGGCAGGCGCGCCTAAGCTGGCGCCTTCGCGAGCATCGGCCACTCCGCCTGCGGGGCTTCAGCCGCACCGTCGTCGACGCGTGCCGCGAATCCAAAGCCTCTTGGCTACTCGCGGCCGGCATTGCGCCCGTTGACGAAGAAGCGCTAATATCAATCGGCCAACTGGGCGTGAGGCGTGTCAACTATCTGACCGACGACCCATGGAATCCGGCGCATCGCGCCGCGTGGTTTCTAGAGGCATTGCCGCATTATGACCACGTGTTCTCGCCGCGGCTATCGAACCTGGAAGCGCTACGGGCACACGGATGCCTTTTAGTTTCGTATTTGCCATTCGCTTATGCTCCATCGCAGCACTGGTACGAACGCTCCCAGCCCGATGAAGCCAAGTTGGCCTCGGAAGTGATTTTCGTAGGCGGGGCCGACCGCGACCGTTTGCCTTTCGTCGCAGGGCTCATCGCAGCCGGGCTGCAGGTCGCATTGTACGGAGGCTATTGGAGTCGGTACCCGGAAACCAGGGAACAAGATCGTGGGCATGCCGATCCGTCCACCCTCCGCAAAGCCACTGGCGCCGCCAAAATTTCCCTGTGCCTCGTGCGCCGCGCCAACCGGGATGGCCACGTCATGCGCAGCTTCGAAATCCCAGCCATCGGCGCTTGCATGCTCGTTGAAGACACCGAAGAACACCGCGAGATCTTCGGACCGAACGGGGAAGCGGTCGTCTACTTCCGCTCCATTCCAGAGATGACCGATAAGGCGCGCTGGTTGCTCGATCGCCCAGCCGAGCGTCAAAGGCTGGCTGCCGCCGCTCACTCGCGCATCGTAACCGGCAGCCACACATATCAGGACCGGCTGGCCACCATGCTCGGCATCCACACGAAGGATCATGAAGATTGCTATCGCCATCCACGGTCGCTTTCATGGGTTTGACCTAGCGCGTGAACTGTCGCGGCGTCACGACGTGACGGTCTTCACTAACTACCCGAAGTGGGCTTCCCGTCGCTTTGGCCTGTCGCCCGCCCAGGTGCGAAGTTTCTGGATGCAGGGTATCGCTTCGCGGGCTGCCTGGTGGCTCCAGGCGAACCTATCAATTCCGTATCCCGAAGCCTTGCTGCATCGGCTCTTTGGTCTTTGGGCGGCCGCTCGCATCGCCCAGGAGCAGTGGGACGTCGCGCACTCTTTTAGCGGCGTTTCCGAAGAGATCCTGCATGCAACCACTGGTCATGCCGGTCTGCGAATGATGGTGCGGGGCTCAGCGCATATCCGTACACAGGCGCGGCTTCTGGAGGAGGAAGAGCTTCGAACCGGAGTCAAACTGGATCGCCCCAGCCGTTGGATTATCGCGCGGGAAGAGCGCGAATACGCGCTGGCGGAACGCATCTTGGTGCTTTCTCGATTCGCCTGGAACAGCTTCGTCGCCGAAGGGACGAGTCCCGACCGGCTTCGCTTACTACCTTTGGGCGCCCGGTTGGATCACTTTCGTCCCTCGACCGAAATCGTGGAGGCTCGCTGTGCGCGGATACTCTCGGGCGAACCGCTTCGCGTCCTGTTTGTGGGGGCGATCTGCTTTCGGAAGGGCATGCTCGACATGGCTTCAATCCTGCACAGCACGGGCAGCCAGCGATTTCAATTTCGATTTGTAGGACCAGTTTCCAGCGAAGCCAGAGGGCTTGTGCGCGGTCTCCATTCGTTGGCCGAATTCATTCCGAAGCAGCCGCAACGTGAGCTGCCGGCAAGCTATGCATGGGGCGATCTGTTTGTTTTCCCGACCATCGAAGATGGATTCGCTCAAGTCCTAGCCCAGGCCAACGCCGCGGCGCTCCCAGTGCTCACAACCACAAACTGTTGCGGCCCGGACCTGATTCACGAGGGTGAAACGGGGTGGATAATGCCCATCCGCAGCCCCGAATCATTTATCGATCGACTGCACTGGTGCGACACCCATCGGGACCAGTTAGCACAAATGGTCTGGAACACATACGACAACTTCCAGCCTCGCAGTTGGGCGGAAGTGGCTGCTGACTTTGAATCAATCTGCGAGCAGGCATGGATCCCCACGACCTAATTCCGCCCCCGACGCACAGCCGCGTGGACGCTTACGTACAGCGCTGGGTAGCGGGTACTAATGGACAACTCTACGTGCCCCTGATCAACAAATTATCGCGTTATCCGATCCCGAAATGGCCTGCGGATGGCGCTTCCCCGGCATCGAACCTGCTGCTTGACATAGGTTGCGGGTGGGGACGTTGGATGATTAGCGCCGCTCGCGCCGGATATCGCCCGGTGGGCATCGACGTCAAGGTGGACGCACTGCAGGCCGCACGACGCGTTATGAAGGCGCACAACGTCGACGGGTTCGTTGTCGTCGCGGATTTGGCCGCTCTGCCATTCAAGAGCGGTGCCTTCGACTGTGTTTTCTCCTACAGCGTGGTCCAGCATGTACACAAATCCAGGGCGGCTTCGTTCGTGGTGGAGGCTGCGCGCGTACTGAAGCAGAACGGGGCGGCCCTGATCGAATTCCCGCTCAGCCACGGTTTAACTAACTTTCGGCACTTGTTTAGGCATCGAGACGAAGACGATCCCACGTCCTGGTGCGTCCGCTATTATCGCTGGCAAGAATTAAGGGCGATGTTCTGTAGCTTGTTTGGAAATGTGCGGATAACAGCCGATTGCTTTTGTGGCATTGGTGTTCGTGGCGAGGATATCGACCTGATCTCGTGGCGGCATAAACCGGTTGTAGTTATATCCGAGATGTTGAAGTATGCCGTCCGTGTATTTCCCGCCTTAGTGCGGCTAAGCGATTCGGTTTTCGTGTTTTCACGAAAGCGAAATATAAGAGAAGAGTGCATCGTGCCGGCTTCGGCTCAACGCAGGTGCGAAGGACCGCGTAGGGTGACAGGCAGTAATGGATACCAGCAAGTTAGCTGAATACCTGCTCATCTGGATGGCCGTGATGGGTCTGTTGGCCGTCGTGCGCTCGCGGCGGAACACGCCGGGAACCGGCCTGACACTTGCCTACCTGTTCAACCTGTCGCTGATCCACTGGGCGGGTGCTGCCATCTATGTGCTCCCAGGCTATCGAGATCAGAATTCACGGTTCACGGAACTAGGTTTTGAGCAAACCGTTTATGGCGTTGCTGCATTCGCGTTCGGCTCCCTGGTGTTCACGCCGCTCCTGGCGAACCGGGGGTTCCTGCGACGCTCCCCCGAAAACCATCAACCTGATTCCAGGCTGCCCAAGGCATACATCGCCGCGGGCGTTATTTTCTATGTTCTGTCTTCCACCTTCATCGGCAGGTTGCCGACCGCCTCGGCAATCGTATCGACTGGTCAGGAACTTGTGATTGCCGGGTTATGCCTCTGTTGCTGGAAAGCCCGGCAGGAAGGCGATAAGAGAAAGCTCGCAGCATGGTTATGGGTGGCGCTTCTGATGCCTTTCGTGACCGTGATCACCCAGGGTTTTCTCGGTTACGGGGTTGTCGCCGTTTTGATCGTTCTCATTTTTGTCTCCAGTTTCGTCCGGTCGCCGCTAAAAATCGCCCTGGTGGGCGTTCCGGTCATTTACCTCGGCCTGACCGTATTCGTTAACTACATGCGCGATCGCAACGAAATTCGAGCTAGCGTCTGGGGCGGAGAGTCCTTCTCCGATAGGATTGACAAACTGACGGACACAATCGCGACATTCGAATGGTTCGATCCCGCCAACCAAGAGCACCTACAGCGAATTGATGGCCGTTTGAATCAGAATCTTCTCGTTGGAGCTGCGGTAGCCCGGCTATCGGAGACAGGTGATTATGCCCGTGGCGAAACGTTTTGGGATGCCCTTCTCGCCATCGTTCCACGCGCCATTTGGCCAGACAAGCAGATCCAGGCTGGCAGCGGAGATCTGGCCACGCGCTTCACCGGTATCAAGTTCGCGGAGGGGACTAGTGTGGGCGTTGGCCAGGTTATGGAGTTTTACGCCAACTTCGGCACGCTTGGTGTAGTGATCGGCTTCATGATCATGGGAGTCGTGGTCACTACTCTGGATTGGCAGGCAGGCGAGCGTCTGGCGCGCTCGGATCTTCACGGCTTTGTGCTATGTTTTCTGCCCGGCATCAGTCTCCTCCAGGTGAATGGTCAGCTCGTCGAACTTACGGCGAGCGCGGCAGCCAGTCTGGTCGTCGCATTGTCAGTCAATAGATATCTGGACCGTTTGCGGCGCAAGCAAGCGGCCAGGACGGCCCCGTCGGGCCCGATTATTCCGGCACTTCGGAGTTCGCCTCACAATGTATGAGAAATCTGTGGAAGACGTGGTCGGCGTGTTCCCATCGCTAGAATTGCTCGGTGGAGTGCAGGCCAGCGGCCGCGATGCATGGCGGGGCATTGTTGACCAGATCGGCGAGCAACGGGCCTGCTTCTTTAGCTACCGGCGAGGCGCGAGCAAGCCCCTCGCGGCGCTCTCGGCGCTCGCAAGGCGGCGGCAGGACGGCATTTTGCTGGTATGGCATCTCCATCTGCTCAAACTGGCTCCGTTCGCGGCAGGCGCGGCCGCGCGCGTGGTTGTGTTCCTGCACGGCATTGAAGCATGGCACCGGCAGGATTCCTTAACGCGCTGGACTTTGGGCAGAGTGAATCTATTTCTGTCGAACAGCGACCATACCTGGGAGCGCTTCACGTCGTTCAACCCCGCATTCCGAGACGTGCCGCATGCGACCGTGCACTTGGGAGCGGGGAAGCTTGCCGGCGACAGGCTGCGCGTGCCGGCCGTCAAGCCGGTTGCTCTCATGCTGGGCCGCATGCTGCGCAGCGAAGATTACAAGGGACACCGCCAGATGATCGAGGCTTGGCCGCGCGTTCTCGAAATGTCGCCCGGCGCCGAATTGTGGATCGCAGGCGACGGGGATCTCCGTCCCGTCCTGGAGAAACTCGTGCTGGCGCGCGGTCTCAGTAGCCGGGTCCGCTTCTGGGGCTGCATTTCGGAAGAGCTGAAGGAGCGCCTGATCAAAGAGTGCCGTTGCCTAACTATGCCTAGTCGCGGCGAAGGCTTCGGTCTGGTCTACCTTGAAGCCATGCGCATGGGACGTCCCTGCCTGGTCAGCGATCGTGATGCTGGCCGCGAAGTCGTCAATCCGCCAGAGGCCGGATTGGCGGTCAACCCGGACGATCAGTCGCAGCTCGCCGAGGCGACGGCTCGCCTGCTGACGCTCGGGCAAGATTGGGATCACTGGTCGCAGGCAGCGCGACGCCGCTACGAGAGCGGTTTCACCACCCAATGTTTTCAGCAGCGTTTGAACGAAGCCTTGTTCGCTGTCTAAAACCTGTGCCCGTCCACAAAATCCTGCACGTCATCCCTTCGGTCGGCCCCCAGCGCGGCGGACCCAGTGTGATGGTGCGCACCATAGCTCGCGCGCTCGCGCAATCCGGTATGGAGATCCACGTCGCCACTACCGACGACAACGGCCCCGACCGGTCGTGCGTTATACTCGGCACTCCCCAAATGGAAGATGGCGCAACGTTCTGGTATTTTCCTCGCCAAACCCGCTTCTACATCTTTTCCTGGCCCCTGACTCGCTGGCTTGCCCAACACGTACGCGAGTTCGACCTGGTTCACATTCACGCGCTCTTCTCGTATGCGGCCCTGCCGGCGGCTTTGCTGGCACACCGCGCCGGAGTGCCCTACATCGTCCGGCCCTTGGGCACGCTGAATCGTTGGGGGATCAAAAACCGCCGTCCTTGGCTGAAAAAGCTCTCCTTCCGCCTGATCGAAAGCCGCATACTAAAGAGCGCTGCGGCCATTCATTTCACCAGCGGCCAGGAATGCACCGAGGCGGCCGCGTTGGTCACGGACGGTCGCGCCGAAATTATTCCGAACCCGCTCGATGCCTCTCCACATTCGTGGCCGCTGGGTGCATTTCGTGCGCGTTTCCCGCACCTAGAAGGGCGCCGGATCATCTTATTTCTCTCGCGGATCGATGAAAAGAAGGGGCTTGACCTGCTGCTCGCGGCCTTCGCGCACGTCCAGCAGCAGTGCCCGGACACGGTATTGGTGCTGGCCGGCAGCGGTGATCCGGATTTCGTCGCCACCCTCCGGGTCCGCGCGGCCGCGCTGGGGATTTCATCGAGCGTCCTGTGGGCCGGCTTTTTGATCGGAGAACAAAAATGGGCGGCGCTAGCCGACGCCGACATTTTCGCGCTGCCGTCCTATTCCGAGAATTTCGGAAACGCCATCGTGGAGGCCATGGCGGCCGGCCTACCCGTGGTGATATCCGACCAGGTCGGTATTCATACTGAAATCGCCGAGGCCCGCGCCGGCGCGGTAGTGCCCTGCAGCGTCGACCGGCTCGCGCAGCAACTTCTGGACTTGCTCGCCGACGGCGGGCTGCGCTCTTCCATGGGACAAAATGGCCGGCGCCTGTGCCGCCGCTATTCGCCCGACGCCGTTGGCGCCCGCATGCTGGATTTGTACAACGAAATCTCCACCTGAGCTCAGCGCGATGTCAAGTCATGAACTTAACGGGAATCCCTGGTCGCTGGTGACCGGAGGAGCCGGCTTCATCGGCAGCCACGTCGCCGCGGAATGCGTGCGATTGGGCCACCACACAGTGGTGCTCGACGATCTGTCCGGCGGTTTCCTCGATCATGTTCCCGAGGCGGCTACCTTCGTCGAGGGCTCCGTCACAGATCCAGCGCTGCTCGCTGCGCTCTTCGCGCAGTATCGCTTCGATTATGTCTATCATCTGGCCGCCTATGCGGCAGAGGGCCTTTCCCATTTCATCCGGCGCCACAACTACCTTACCAATCTCGTCGGTACGGTGAACCTCGTCAACGAGGCGGTCAAGGCCGGCACTAAGCGTTTCGTCTTTACTTCTTCGATCGCCGTCTACGGCAAGAACCAATTGCCCATGACCGAGGACCTTGCACCCCGTCCCGAGGACCCCTACGGCGTCAGCAAATATGCAGCCGAGCTGGATCTGGCCGCCGCCCACGACTTCTTCGGTTTGAACTACACCGTCTTCCGGCCTCACAACGTCTACGGCGAGCACCAGAACTTGGGCGACCCTTATCGCAACGTTCTCGGCATTTTTATGAACCAGATCCTCGATGGCCAGCCTATGACCATCTTCGGCGATGGCCAGCAGACCAGGGCCTTCTCTTACGTGGACGATGTGGCCCCGCACATCGCGCGCACCGTGCATAACCCGGCCGCCCGCAACGAGGTCATCAATATCGGGGCGGACAAGCCGTATACCATCAACGAGCTCGCACGAGTGGTGGCGGCGACCTTCGGCGTAGAGCCGTTCATCCAGCACCTCGCCGCACGGGACGAAGTGGTCGACGCCTATGCCAGTCATGAAAAGGCTGCCCGTCTGCTCGGCGCCGGACCGTGCGTCAGCCTCGAGGAAGGCGTGGATCGCATGGCGCGCTGGGCCCGCCACGTCGGTTGCCGAAAGACTAAGCCATTTCAAAACATCGAAGTTCTCACGAAACTCCCGCCCTCCTGGCGCACGCTTAACGAGACACCCGCCGGGTGGACAGCCGAGAAGCTCGCATGACTACCCGACCCCTGGAAGCTCCCTCGGCCGCCGCGCCCGTCGTTGCCCGGCTGTCGGCACTCATCCTCACCCGCAATGAAGAGCGCAATCTGCCCGGTTGCCTGGAGAGCCTAGCGGGCTGGTGCGCGGATATCCACATCGTCGATTCGTTCAGCACCGACCGGACCGTCGAGCTGGCCAGCAAATACACCGAAAAGATCAGCCAACATGCCTTTGAAGGCCACACGCGGCAGCGCGCCTGGGCCTTGCAAAATCTGCCGTTCGAACATGCCTGGGTGATCGCCTTGGATGCCGACCACCGTGTGACACCCGAGCTGCGCGATGAGTTGATCCGGTTCTTCGATAACCCGCCCATTGATATCGATGGCTTGTACGTCAAGCGCCGCGAGATCTTCCGCGGCCGCTGGATGCGTTTCGGCGGCTACTATCCGAAGTACATGCTGAAGATCTTCCGCCGCGGCGCCGCATTCCTCGACGACCACGAATTCGACTACCGTTTCTACGTGCAAGGCAAGACCCGCACCCTTGGCCACGATCTGCTCGAGGCCAACGAGAACGAGTCACGCATTTCATTCTTTATCGAGAAGCACGCCAAGTTCGCCTCTGAACTGGCCGCCGAGGAGCTGCAACGCCGAGCCGGTTTGCAGTATCTGATCAAGCCCTCGCTTCTTGGAAACGCCGACCAGCGCACCCTCTGGCTCAAAACGCTGTGGCTGCGTCTTCCGCTCTACACGCGACCCTTCCTGCTCTTCATCTACCGCTATTTTCTCCGCCTGGGTTTTCTCGACGGCAAGGAAGGATTCATTTTTTATTTCATGCAAAGCTTCTGGTTCCGCCTCATGGTGGATATCCGCATCGATGAAATGATCGCCGAACAAAGGCGCTCCGCGCGCGAAGGTCGAAATACGGTGAGAACCCAACACCCATCCTCGCCCGCAGTTGGTGACAACCCATGAAAATTCTCGGACTCAACGCCTTCCACGGCGACGCTTCGGCGGCTCTTCTCTGCCAAGGCCAGCTCGTGGCGGCGGTCGAAGAAGAGCGGCTGAACCGCATCAAGCATTGGGCTGGATTCCCCAATCTCGCCGCGGCAGCCTGCCTCAACGGATCGGATCGCAATGACATTGAGCACGTCGCCATCTCCCGCAATCCCTTCGCCCACTTCTCGCGAAAAGTGCTGTACGCTGCCGCCCGGCCGGCCTCCTGGGAGCGGTCCATGTCGCGGGTCGCCAACATCGTCCAGGTGACCCGCCTCAGTTCGGAACGGCCCGGCACTATTCTCTCGGAGTTGAAACGTGCCCGCATCCACAAGGTCGAGCACCACCGTGCGCATCTTGCCAGTGCCTTCTTCGCCTCACCCTTCGAAGAAGCCGCTGTGGTCTCCGTGGATGGCTTCGGCGATTACAGCAGCGTGCAATGGGGCGTCGGCCGCGGGAATCGCATCGACGTGCTCGGATCAGTGCTGTTCCCGCATTCGCTCGGCATTTTTTACACCGCGTTCACGCAGTTTCTGGGCTTCCCAAAGTACGGCGATGAGTACAAGATGATGGGGCTGGCGGCCTACGGGGAGCCACGCTTTGCGCGACACATCCGCCAGATTGTCAGGACTGAATCCGGAAATTGCCGTTTGGACCTGGATTACTTTACACATCATAGCCGGGGCGTCAAGATGACTTGGGATGGCTGCGAGCCGATGTCCAGTAACGTGTTCTCACCGAAAATGCTCGAAGTATTCGGCGAGTCGCGCGCGCCCCGCAGCGAAATCACGGCGCGGCACGCGGACTTGGCGGCGTCCGTGCAGGCCGTCCTGGAAGAAAACTACTTCGCGCTGCTGAACCATGTCTATCGGTACACCGGGCAAAAGTCCTTGTGCCTGGCGGGCGGAGTAGCTCTCAATTGCGCAGCCAACGGCAAGATTTTCGAACAAACGCCATTTCGCGACATATATATTCAGCCCGCCGCCAGCGATGCGGGCACCTCCATCGGCGCCGCCTTATCGGTCTGGCACGAGCGACTGAATCAGCCGCGCTCCTTCGTGATGCAACATGCTTACTATGGCCCGGAATACAGCGACCGTGAAATCCACGCGGAGCTGGAAACGGCCGGCGTCGCGTATCGCCGCCTAAGCGAAGCGGAATTGGTGGAGGAGACCGCCTCCCAGATCGCCGCCTGCAAAGTGGTCGGCTGGTTCCAGGGCCGCATGGAATTTGGGCCGCGAGCCCTCGGCAACCGCAGCATCCTGGCCGACCCCCGCCGCAAGGATATGAAGGATCTGCTGAACAGCCGCATCAAGCATCGCGAACATTTTCGCCCGTTCTGCCCGTCTATCCTGGCCGAAGCTGTCTCGGATTTCTTCGAGACCAGTTATCCATCGCCCTTCATGGTGACCGCCTATCGAATCAAAGGCGGCCGCCTGCAGGATATCCCCGCCGTCGCGCACGCCGATGGTACGGGCCGGCTGCAAACCGTCGACCAGGAGTGTAATCCGCTCTATTGGAAGTTGATCCGTCGCTTCGGCGAGATCACCGGCGTCCCCGTTTTGCTGAACACCTCATTCAACGAGAACGAACCGATTGTCCAGACCCCCACGCAAGCGCTCGATTGCTTCCTGCGGACTCGCATGGATGTGCTGGCTATTGGTCCCTACATGCTCCTGAAATCCGAGAACCTGCGCTTGAGCGAACACAAGTGCGCTTTTGCTTTGGCATAACACCCGAATCCATCTCCCATTCGAGGTTCACCATGAAGATACTGCTGCTGAATCAGTGCTTCTATCCGGACGTGGTATCCACCGCACAGCACGCGAGCGATCTCGTCGCAGCACTCGCCGAGCGCGGCCATGAGGTTACCGTGGTCGCCAGCACGCGGGCCTACGATAACCCGGACATTAGGTTTTCGAAAGAAGAACGATGGCGCGGCAGCCGGATTCTGCGCGTTTGGTGTCTGGCCCTGGGGAAAACCGCGAAGTGGCGGCGCGTGGCGAACTTCGTTAGCTTCTTCCTTAGTTGTGTTCTCCGCCTCATCTTCCTCCCTCGCTTCGACGTCGTCATGGCTCTCACTTCCCCACCGCTCATCTCACTGCTCGGCGCACTCTACGTCAAGCTCAAAGGCGGCCACTTCATCTTCTGGGTCATGGATCTGAACCCCGATGAGGCCGTCGCCGCCGGCTGGCTCAACCGAGACTCGGCCTCGGCGTGCATTCTCAGCAGTCTGCTCAACTTCAGCCTGCACACCGCCGACGAAGTCGTGGTGCTGGACCGCTTCATGCGCACGCGCGTAATGAAGAAAGGAGTGCCCGCGAAGAAGATCAGCGTAATCCCGCCGTGGGCGCACAGCGAGGTGGTGCGCTACGATCCGAACGGACGCCTGGCCTTTCGCGAGCGGCACGGATTGGCCGGCAAGTACGTCGTGATGTATTCCGGCAATCATAGCCCCTGCCATCCTTTGACCACTGTGCTCGAAGCCGCCCAGCGTTTGGCCCATCGTCCAGAAATCGTGTTTTGCTTCGTGGGTGGCGGCAGCGAATTCCCCACCGTCGGCAATTTTGCAGCGGCGCACAACCTCACAAACATCCGGTGTCTACCCTACCAGCCGCTCGCGGGTCTTTCGGCTTCGCTTTCAGCCGCGGATCTGCATGTGGTTGTCATGGGCGAACCGCTGGTGGGCATCGTCCACACTTGCAAGATCTACAACATCATGTGCGTCGGTGCGCCAGTGCTGTATATCGGACCCTCCGAGAGCCATGTTATGGATATTGCAGCAGGGAACGGTATCCCCTTGTACGCGGCGGAGCACGGCGATGTGGAGATGGTCATGCACCGCATACTCGCAGGCGTTCATGCATCCGTGCCGAGTAGCCAGATGTTGGAGCGAGGCAGGCATTTTCGCCAAGAAGAGCTCGTCCCTCGCTTAACAAACCTGATCGAGTCGCTGGGCGACGAAACTCTGGCCACGGTCGGGGCGGGGTTGCCCCTTCCGTACGCGTCGAATGACGACGTTCCGAAGTCTATGGCCGCATCAGCAGGTGCTGGTGCGCAGCGTACCTACTCGGCCGGGGACTGAAGACTCGTGAATGTATTGGTAACCGGCGGCGCAGGGTTTATCGGAAGCCACTTAGTGCGGCGGTTGGTCAAGGAGCGCGCTGGCTCCGTTGCCGTACTGGATAATTTGCACCGCGGGAGTGCCGAGAGTCTGGCAGACTGTCTCGATGAAATCCGGTTCGTGCGAGGAGATGTCCGGAACGCCGCCGGCTTGCTGGAAGCTCTGCATGGCATCGACCTTGTCTACCATCTGGCTGCTCAGTCGAGTGTGATGGGCGCGGAAGAGCACGCGGATTATACATTTCGAACCAACGTATCGGGCACATTTGAGCTCTTGCGGGCGGCTCGGACGAGCGGAGTTCGGCGGGTGGTCTTCACTTCGTCGCGCGAGGTCTATGGAGATCCGCTTCGGGTTCCCGTGCCAGAGACGGCGGCACTCAAGCCCAAGAATCTGTACGGGGCCAGCAAAGTTGCCGGAGAAGCCTATTGCTCGGTTTTTGGGTCCGAGGGCCTCGAAACTGCGGTCCTGCGGCTGGCCAACGTCTACGGACCGGGCGATACAGACCGGGTTCTTCCCCTGTTCATAGAACGCGCCTTACAGGGTCAACCGCTAGTGCTCTATGGTGGACAGCAGGTGCTGGATTTCGTCTGGATCGACGTCGTGGTCGAAGCATTGTGGAAAGTTGGATTCGGCGAACTCATTCGGGAACCCCTGAACATCGGAAGCGGCCTGGGAGTCACCATCTCAAATTTATCCCGGCGGGTCCTGGAACTAACTGGCGGGCGGCCACGTTTTGAGATCGCCCCCCGTCGCCAAACCGAAGTGACCCGGTTCGTCGCGGATGTAACCCGCGCTAAGCAGGTACTCGGCCTTGAACAGCCGGCTGATCCGCTCTTTGGGCTGACGGAAATGGTGAATTGGAAGCGCGGGGGTATCGCGACGAGTCATGCGGACTCGGCATTGGTGCCGATTGCTTGATGAAGTACAAGCTCGCATCGGCTTGGCATTAGTTGTGGCTGCCGCACTGTCTGGGCAACAGCCGACCGCGAATCCGATTGAGACCTTCTCGATTCGTGAACTGTTTGGAGTCGCGCACCCTAGACAGATCGTCGATTTCGATTGTCGGAAGCGGATTGATCCAAAGAACAGCTTCATGATCGGGCCGCAAAGCGTCGAAGTTCCGTTTCAGCTTCTGTATGACGGCAAAATCGCGGTGGAGACGGACCTTCCCCCGAACGTTCAGGAGACCTGGAGACTATACACCGGTCACCCGCCTCGGCCCTTTCCAAGCGCGGTGCGCATCACCGAAAACCCGGAATGGTACGAGATAGCGAACGGCCTCACCGGCGTGCGCATCGCCCGCGCCGGGAACAACTCCCTGGCGCCAATCCAGGGCATCCTTTACCGCGACGGAACCTGGACGGCTACCGGCCCCAATGTCCTGGAGGTCGCCGGCAACGCTACCAGTATGACGGTCCGTTTCGTGGATAACGGCCCGCTGAGAGTCATCGTTGAGGTCTCCTATACCTTTGACCGCTCCCGCCTCAAGTATGCCTCTAAGCTGCTCATCCCAACCGGCCAAGGCTTCTACCGCTCCACCATCGAAATTCAGGCCGGCCAGCCCTCTATCCTCATCGAGGACGACACCGACACGGACCTCCGCTACAGCCTCGACATCTATCACGGGCTCGAGCCGGACCAGGCGCGCTATCGCGGACATCATTCGACCTCCGTTCAGAACGGCTACGAAGCCGATGGCCAGCAGTATCGCCAATGGCACGAGCGGCCTCAGATGGATGCATTTCGCGACCTGCAATATCAAACGCCTGCTCCTACCTCATACACCAGCACCGCTCCCTATCTCAGACGAATGGCTGTCTGGGATCCGTGGGTGTTCGACAGCGGATGGTACTGGCAATTGTACAATGTCAAAGCCGCGCCCGATGCCAACCTGCTCGGTATCTTTGCTGGACCCGCATCGGAAGCCATCGGCGCGGCCCATAACGGTGCAGGCATCTTTACCGCGCCCGGCCCCGTGGCCGGGATCGCCTTCGAAACGCATCGCCGTGCGCCCGACGCCCGCGTCTTCCCCCGTGTTCGCGTCTCGTGGGGAATCTTCATAGGTACCAAAGCCGCCGATCTGGGCGACCCCTACAAAGTCCAGAACATCGCCCGCCAAATGAACCTGCACGGTGGCATCAATTTGAACAAGGTCTATCGCTACCAGACCGGTTTCCCCGACCCGCCCGCCGACTACCAGCCTCTCTACATGGATCGCGCTGCGGTCGGCTCGGTCATCGCCCGTGTCCGCTCGGACGCCGATTACTACCACCGCCTCTATGATGCTGAACCGAGTGCGCGTCCCCTGCTGGACATGTGGCGCGACACCTCCGGCCGGAAGCTGATGGCGGTTGTGGACAACACCGCAAAAACCGCTCGAGAGCTGCTGGACGCGCTGGTGAACGGCGACGGCATCTACGATTTCCGCTTCCATTACTGGCACGGTGGCCTGGAAATGAGCCGGCAAGCCGTTTGGATAAACAGTGTCCTGACCAGCGATATGGCCGCCGCCGAAGACAAGGCGCGCGTGAAAGCCGTGGCCGTACTGTTCGCGAACGTCCTGTGGGACTCAGATTTCGTGCCGATGTTCGACGGACACGGCCTCAACATGGGAACCGCCAACATGCCCGTGCAACAAGGCGAGTACCGCGACCTATATGCCCTGCTGTTAGCTAATCATCCGATGATGAAAGAGCGGGTTGCATCCGCCTGCCAGAATGCCCTGGCCAATCTGCACCAGACGATCAACGAGTCCGGTGCGCACATGGGATCCACGCATTACATCGGCGCTTCGATGGGGCCGCTCCTGAGCACACTGCAACAGTTACAAATGGCCGGCGTAGTGGATGCATTCAAGACGGAAGACCGGCTCGCTAAGTTCGCAGAGTTCTACCTGAACCTGCTCACACCGCCCGAAGTGCGCTTCGGTGGGTACCGCAAGCTGATCTCGGTCGGTGACGGCTCCACCGAATCGTCCGAATTATTCGGGCAGCTTGCAACCGGCTTTTCCGATCGGGACCGCACGCTGAGTTCACGGCTGATGGCCGCATGGATTCAGGGAGGTTTCACCCACTCCGGCTTTCACGGTTCGACCATCCTGAAGATAGACGACACGCTCCCGCCTGAAAATGCGCGGCTGGGCAACGCCACTTTTCCAGGCTGGTATACCGTCTTGCGGAACGGTTGGGCCACCAGGAACGAAACGGCCGCATGGCTGGTCGACGGCGACTTCTACCGCGATCATGCCCACGAAGACAACGGCACGGTTGTCATGTATGCGCTTGGCGCTCCGCTTTCCCTGGATTGGGGCAGCACGTACTCGCCGCAGACTCCGGCCGGATTCATGCACAGCCTGGTCCTGCCCGAAAGCACGTTGCGATTCGCTTGGAATCAGGACAACCCCCCGCTTGATGGGGGCGGCTTGCGGTGGCGGCATGCTAACCAGCAAGCTTTCGAATCCTTCAGTGCCAGTGGACATGTGAGCGCGACTTATGAAGCGCCGAATGGAACGACCTGGACCCGATCGGTTTACTCGATCCACCCCGACGAGAACTACCCCATACTGATCATCCGCGATGGATTCAGTGGGCCGGAGGCCAATGCGGAAAAGATCCTGACACTTAATCTGATGGCGGACGGACCGGTAGCGACGCCGGAAGGCCCGGTGACGCCGCCTACGCGCCTTTACTCGAGCCGTGAGGGACCCAAGCAGCTACCCTCAGCCAGTCCTGTTGTTTCTCTGAAAGCTGGCTTGAACCACTTCGGATTCACCGGGCAGTGGCTTATCAACTGGGACCTCTATACCTTCAGTGCGCAATCTGCGCAAGCGCTGATGGGATGCTGGTCCCATAACTGGCACCCCAACCGCGAACAGGGTGAATTCGCCAAGGCCAATGGCCGCCCGTTTGAGGAGAAGCAGTACATCTTCCGAGCGAAAACCACGAGCGACTTCAGTGTTCTTCTACTTCCTTACCGAAAGGGCCAGGCGAAGGAACCAGAAGTCAAGATGGAAGGAGCAAAGATCGTGGTCAGCCGAGGTGGCTGGACCGCGACACTCCAGGACGACTGCTATGTCTATGCGGATGCCCACCGTATCCTGCTGACAACGTTCGGATCGACCTTGTGCGAAGCGTCGGGCATCAGCATTCAAGGCGGTCCCGCCGAGATCGATGTTGAACGAAACCGTGCTGTCATCACCGCTCATGGAGTGCCGGGACTGCGTACGATGGGTCTCCCCGGGGCCTGGAACGCGAACGGCCCGATCGTTATGAGAGGCGACAAGTACCTGCTGAACTATCGAGGCGGCACTGCGGAGACCGTAGTCTTCGACCCAAGGTAAAACCATAATAGTGACCCGGTAGCGAAAAGATACAAGCTTCGAGATCACGCCGGTCAGAAAGCACGCCACAAACCGCTTCGTGTCGGCCGTAAGTGACGTCGACACAGATTCTATATCGCTGGGATTCGGAGAACAGATGAATGTTCATTGACGTAATGTTGGTCCTCATCCTGCTCAGCCTATGGATGGGTCTGTACCAGGTGGTCAAGCAGCAAGGCCGGATCCTCCTGCGGCTAGACGCTCTGGAACAGCAGTGGGACAAAGCGGGTCCAACGCCAGAGACAGTCGGACTTCCCGAGGGTACGGTTTTTCCATCCTTCAGTCTTCCGGATCTTACGGGAAAAATCAGAAGGATCGAGGACTTCCACGGGCAACAGATCCTGCTGATCCATTGGAGCCCTGACTGCGGCTTCTGCGAAATGATCGCGCCGGATCTGGCACGTTTGCAGGTCGACTTCCCTAAGCACGACGTCCAATTGCTGCTCCTGGCTCACGGGGATGCGGAAGCAAACCGCAAGCTGGCCGGCGAACAGGGCCTGAGCTGTCCCATCCTGTTGCTCAACGGCAGCGGTCCGCCGGGGCCATTTCAAAATACAGGCACACCGGTGGCTTACCTGCTCGACCGAGAAGGACGGGTAGATCAACCGTGCGCAGTGGGGTTCGAGGAGGTAACGGCTTTGGCCCAAAATGCCATTTCCGCAGCAACTGACGCGCAACAGCGCGCTACGGGCCTTCCCAATTCCCGACAACTCCCAGGCGCGCGTCGGCTCTCGGAAAGCCGCATTGTGAGGGATGGGCTCAAAGCGGGTACCCTCGCCCCCACATTCCGCCTGCGCGATCTTGAAGGCCGCTCTGTCTCTCTCGACGACTATCGAGGCCGGCGGGTGCTGCTCGTCTTCAGTGACCCTCATTGCGGGCCTTGCGACGAACTGGCGCCGCAGTTGGCAAAGCTCCATCGGGAGCACAAGAATAACGGACTGAATTTTGTCATGATCGGCCGCGGGGACACCGCGGAAAATCTCCGGAAAGCACAA
>Ga0302325_10004090_pt1 | contig 33866 bp, 37 predicted proteins | sample Palsa_T0_2_FD_201948 | JGI IMG/M metagenome (GOLD analysis project Ga0302325, IMG submission 201948) | Peat permafrost microbial communities from Stordalen Mire near Abisko, Sweden - Palsa_T0_2 | ecosystem: Environmental > Terrestrial > Soil > Palsa > Peat permafrost | place: Sweden: Abisko... | reverse complement strand
CGCGATCTTCGACGATCTCCGCTTTGCCGCGCATCGTCACCGAACCGCGCCCCGTGCGATAGGCATTGCGGATGATCTCTTTGCCCATCAGCATGCCGCCGGTGGGGAAGTCCGGGCCCTGGACGATGTCGGCCAACGCTTCGTCGATCGCTTCGGGCCCTTCGTCGTCGTGCTCGATCATGTAGATGATCGCGTCGCAAATCTCGGCGACGTTGTGGGGCGGTATGTTCGTCGCCATGCCGACCGCAATGCCGGCCGAGCCGTTGACGAGCAACTGCGGAAGCCGTGCCGGCAGAACGACCGGCTCCGTTCCCTGGTTGTCGAAGTTGGGAACGAAATCGACGGTGTCTTTTTCGATGTCCGCCAGCATCTCGAGCGCGATGCGCGCGAGCCGCGCTTCGGTGTAGCGGTAGGCCGCCGGCGGGTCGCCGTCGATCGAACCGAAGTTTCCGTGGCCGTCGACGAGCGGGTAGCGCAGGGTGAAATCCTGCGCCATCCGCACGAGCGCGTCGTAGACCGAAGAGTCGCCGTGCGGGTGGTAGCTCTTGAGGACTTCGCCGATGACGCCGGCGCACTTGCGGTGCTGTTTATCCGGCGTGAGGTTCATTTCGCGCATCGCGTAGAGGATGCGGCGCTGCACGGGTTTGAAGCCGTCGCGAACGTCGGGAAGGGCGCGCGAAGCGATGACCGACATCGCATACGAGAGGTAGCTCTCGCGCATCTCGTCTTCGACGTTTACCTGGGAAATTCGATCTCTGTCCAATGCCTAACCTAAGTGTGCCGGCGCGGGCACGCGCGAGGGGGGCGGCGAAGTGCGGCGGATGCTTATCGCGTTTGCGCGCGCGGCTTGATGACGGCGCCAACGAAAAATCCGATGATGCCGCCGACGATCGCACCGATGATCGCGATGAGGAAAATCTTACTTCCGACGCCGCCCCCGTGTTGCCCGAGCGAGAGGAACCGCTGGGTCACGAAAAAGGCCTCGAAGAGGGCCGCGACGACTGCTGAGAAGACGCCGGTTATGACGCCGACCACCACGTCGTTTGCTCTCCACCACATTACGACTGCCTTCGCGCCGCAAGATTCCAGTTCTTTTTATAGCCCCGCCGCGCAGTGCGAAAGCATACCGTAAACGAAGCCGCGACGCTCGGGCAATTCGAGGCCCTAGCGGCGGCGTTCGCGCACGAACTCCGGCCGGGCGACGTGGTGGCGCTCGAGGGCCCGCTCGGAAGCGGGAAGACGGCCTTTGTCGCGGCCGCCGCGCGCGCGCTCGGCAACCCCGCGGAGGTCGCGAGCCCCACTTTCACCTTCTGGCACCGCTACGGCGGCTCGCCGCCGCTCGAACACCTCGACCTCTACCGTGTCGAGGATCCGGCCGAAGCGGTCGAACTCGGGCTCGAGGAGGCGTTCGGGAGCGCCGGCATCGTGTTCGTGGAATGGGCCGGCCGGCTCCCGGGCCTCGTGCCCGCGACCGCGATCGCTGTCCGCATCTCCGGCGCCGGCGACGGCCCCAGGCGCCTCGAAATCGCGTGGCCGGATCAGAGCCCCGGGCGGACCGGCTGATGTTGTGGCTCGCCCTGGACGGGGCGCTCGGCGCGTTTTCGGCGGCGCTGGCCGCGAGCGACGATTCGATCGCACCGCGAACCGCCGAAGCCTTCGGCGAAGACGCCCTCGAGCGCGGCCTCGTCATGATCGATACGGTCCTCGACGGGACGCCCCTCGCGGCGCTGGGCGCGATTGCCGTGGGTACCGGCCCCGGGAGGTTCACCGGGTTGCGGATCGCCCTCAGCTATGCGAAGGGGCTGGCCTTTGCCGCCCGCCTGCCGCTTGCGGGCGTGTCGTCGTACGACGCTCTCGAGCCCCCGGGCGCCACCGGAACGTATGCGACCTTCGTGCACGGCCGCGCCGGCATCGCGTGTGTCCGGGTACGCGGTTTGGGGAATGAGCTTACCGTGTGTGGTTCCTACGCCGCGCTCGCGGAAGCGATCGCGGCCCGGGCAGCGCCGGACGCCGAGCTGACTTGTTACGGCAACGCGGAGGGCGCCGCTCCCGCGCTTGGCGAACGCGGCATCATCGTGCGCGCGATGCAGAGAGATCAAAACGTTCCCGCGCTCGCCGTCGCGCGACGCGCGATGCTGCGCGGCGTACCGGCCGGCTCGCACGCCGTCGTCGCCGATTATGGAGAGGTGCCCCACTACGCTGCGCGTAGCGGGGACCCCAATAGTTGAAAAGGCGGTCCGGCTTCGCCTCCCCGCCCCCCACACGCAAAGCGCGTGGGGGCCCCGACGTCGTGCATAAGGCGGACCGCGGGGATTCCAACTGCTGAAGACGCGGTTTGGCGTAACGTGAAGGCCGATCTCGATCCGCGCGCGGCGGATCGTCCGGAACGCATGACGATTTCGCGGATGACGCCGGCCGACATCCGCCCGGTCATGCGCATCGAGGCGTTATCGTTCTCGACCACCTGGCCGCCGAGCGCGTTCGCGAGCGAGCTCAGCGACAACCGGCTCGCACACTACTTCATCGGGCGCATGCCGGGTGGCGACGTCGTGGCGTACGGCGGGATTTGGGTTATTCTCGAGGACTCGCACATCACCACGATCGCGGTGCATCCGGATTGGCGCGGCAAGAAATACGGCGAAGAGATGTTGGTGCGGCTCCTGCACGAAGCGATCGAGCGCGGCGCGTCGTGGATCACGCTCGAAGCGCGCGAATCCAATACGGTAGCGCAGAACCTCTACAAGAAATACGGCTTCACCACGGTTTCGACACGCCGGGCTTACTACAGCGACAACGGCGAGAACGCCGTTGTGATGTGGGCCGGCAACCTGCGCGGCGAACTGTATCGCAATCGCCTGGCCGTGCTCGAGCGTGGGCTCGGGGCCGAAGTGCCGGGAGATCGATAGATCGGCGCCTACGCAGAGCTCGCGGGCCGCGTGCGCGAGCACATCTCGCAGCCGCATCGTTACGCCCATACGGTGCGCGTCGCGCGCTTGGCCGACCGGCTCGCCCAAACGCACGGCGAAGATGCGAGCCGCGCGCGACTCGCTGGAATGTTGCACGACCTCGCGCGTCTGTACAGTGCCGAACGATTGTTGGCAGAATGCGACGCGCGCGGAATGACGATCGACGCCTTCGAGCGCCGCCACCCGATCGTGCTGCACGCGCGACTTGGCGCGCGCATTGCGCGCGAGGACTTCGGCGTCGACGACCCCGCGGTGCTCCTGGCGATCGAGCGCCACACGTTGGGTGCGCCCGCGATGTCGCGCCTCGACGCGATCGTCTACCTCGCCGACGGCCTCGAACCCGGCCGCGAGTTCGAGCATCGTGCGGCCTTCGAAGCACTCGCGTTCAAAGATTTGGAAGCGGCGATGACGGCCGTCCTGCGATCCAGCATCGCTTACTTGCGCGGGCGCGAACTGGAAGCTGCGCCGCAAACGCTGGCCGCGCTCGCGGCCTACGAACGCCTCGAAAGGAGTCCTCTCTCTGCCTGAACTCATCGACGTCGTGCGCGAAGCCGCGCTCGACCTCAAAGCCGACGACGTCCTCTTGCTGCCGCTAGACGGCCGGACGATCGTCGCCGACACTTTCGTCATCGCAACCGGCCGGTCGAAGATCCAGACGCGCTCGATCGCCGATGCGATCGTAAAGAACGCCCGCGAAGCCGGCTACAACGTTGCCCGCACGGAGGGCTATGCCGACGGCGGCTGGATCCTCATCGATCTCGGCCCCGTGGTCGCGCACGTGTTCACCCCCGACCAGCGCGCATTCTATAACCTCGAACGGCTCTGGGGACCGGTCGACGCGCAGCAGGCCCGCTCGTCCTAATGCCGGCCTGACGATGCGGAACGTCAAGTTGCGAACCCGGCGCGAGCGAAAGCTGCGCGACAACGTCAAGAAGGCGGGAATCTGGGTCTTTCTGATCCTTTTCGTCGCGAGCATCGTGGGCGTGGCCCTGGTCGCGGTCACGCACTAGCCGCCCGGCCGCGAGGAAACCTTCGGCCCCCACGGGGGTACTAGGGGATGTGACCGTTACGAGAGGTACCATGAGAATTCCGAGCGTGCTGACCGCGCTGATATTTGCAGTGACGGCGCTGGCGCAACCCGCTTCGGCGCGCGATTCCTACGTCCAAGATGGCGCCGGCCTCTTCAATGCGTCGACCGTCTCGAACCTGAATCAAACCATCGGCGACTTCGCTCGCCAAACCGGCAAGGAAGTCGTCGTCGTTACGGTTCCGTCGCTCGACGGCCAAAGCGCGCAGGACGCGGCCGAAAAGGTCTTCGCGCAGCAGCAGGTCAATGGCGTGCTCGTCTTCCTGGCCAAGGCCGAGAAGAAAGACGGCATCATCGGCGACCGCGCGTCGCAGGCGTTCTTCCCTGCTGGCAGCTTCGACAGTATCCGGCAAGGGATGCGCGGCTACTTCCGTGACGGCGACTTCGACCAGGGCATTACGACCGGCGTCAGTCTGATTCTCGCGCAGTACCGCAGTCACGAGCGGGCACTCGGCACGCAGGGGGCGCGTTCGTACGTGCCCGCTTCGTCTTCACAATCTTTCGGAGGAGGCGGCATGTCTCTCATCTGGCTCATCCTCATCCTGATCGCTGGCTTCCTCATCATCCGCGCGGTCTTCCGCGCGCTGCTGGGCGGCCCGCGCGTGATGCCGCCCGGCTATGGTGGCCCGGGCTACGGCGGTCCCGGTTACGGCGCCGGGTATGGTGCCGGCGGTGGCGGCGGCGGCAGCTTCTTCAGCGGGTTGCTCGGCGGCCTCGGCGGCGCGTTTCTCGGCAACGAACTATTCGGCCATCAAAACTTCGGCGGCGGGTTCGGCGGCACGAGCGCGGGCCTGCCGGGCGGCGATTCCGGAAACGCAGGCGACGCCGGCGGTTGGCAGGGCGATCCAGGTCAAGCCGACATGGGCAACGCATCGTTCGGCGACTTCGGCTCGAGCGGCGGCGGATTCGGTGACGGCGGCGGCTTCGGCGGCGGCGACGGTGGCGGATTCGGCGGCGGCGACTCCGGCGGCGGCTGGTAGGAAGCTAACGCACCGAAACGTAGGGCGCGATCGCGTCGAGTTTGCTCTGCGTCATGCCGGCAACGTCGAGCAAGTCGTCGGACGATCCGTATGGACCGGTTTGCTCGCGGAACGCAACGATGCGCTCCGCGAGCGCGGGACCGATCCCCGGTAAGTCCTCGAGTTCCGATTCGCCGGCTGCATTGAGATCGACCACGCTCGACGGAGCATCGTCGCGACGGTGGCGCTTCTTCTTGTGATGCGCGTGCGCACGGCCCGCGCTTGCGCGCGTGTGGGCGCTTCGCCGCGTTCCGGCCGGGGGCACGGCGACCTCGTCGCCGTCGCTGAGCGGTTGCGCGAGATTCACCGCCATCATATCCGCGCCGGCGGTCGCGCCACCCGCGGCGCGTAGCGCGTCGAAGGCGCGCGCCGACGGCGGGAGTTCGTATATGCCGGCGCGGCGCACTGCACCCGCGACGTAGACGACAATGCGCGCCGCCCGGCCCGCGCGGGCGAGCGGCGGACGCGCCTCGGGCGTTGGGGAGACTGAGGTAGCGGCCGTAAAGCCGGGCCCCGCCGGCATAACCGCGCGCACGGCCGCCGCCCCGGCGGCCGCGGCAACGATTGCCGCTACGATGGGAAGTCGAACGTTCATGCCCCACCATCGCGTCGAAGGCGCGTGGCAGCAAGGGCGGAAGAGAGGCGGATGCTCGAAGAACGGCCGGCCGCGACCTACGATTTCGCGGCGGTTGAGAAACGCTGGCGGGCGGAATGGGAACGCTCCGGCATTTATCGCGCGTTCGACGACGACCCGCGCGAGAAACGCTACATCCTGGAGATGCTGCCGTATCCTTCGGGCGATCTGCACGTCGGCCACGCAAAGAACTACACCCTCGGCGACGCAGTCGCCCGGATGACCCGCATGCAGGGCTATAACGTGGTCCATCCGATGGGCTTTGATGCGTTCGGCCTGCCGGCCGAAAACGCGGCGATCGAACGCGGCATCGACCCCAACCTCTGGACCCGCCAGAACATCGCGAACATGCAACGTCAGATCCGCGTGATGGGCACCAGTTACGATTGGTCGCGCGAGCTCGCGACCTGCGAACCGAGCTACTACCGCTGGAATCAGTGGCTGTTCTTGCGTTTCTACGAAGACGGCCTCGCGTACAAGCGCGAAGCGCCCGTCAACTGGTGCCCGAAAGATCAGACGGTGTTGGCCAACGAGCAGGTCGTGGACGGCCGCTGCTGGCGCTGCGGCACGCTCGTCGAGCGACGGAACCTCTCGCAGTGGTTCTTGAAGATCACCGACTACGCGGACCGGCTGCTCGCGGCGATCGACGGACTCGACGGTTGGCCCGACAAGATCCGCACGATGCAGCGCAACTGGATCGGACGCAGCGAAGGCGTCACGTTTTCATTCGAGGTGGAAGATCTCGACGCGACGATTTCCGTCTACACCACGCGCGCCGACACGATCTTCGGCGTAACGTATCTCGCGCTCGCGCCCGACCATCCGCTCGTCGAACGTATTCTCGCGCGCCACCCCGCACAGCGCGAGCCGGTCGAACGCTTCGCGGCCGCCGTTCGGAACAAGTCCGAACTCGAACGCACGAGCCTGATGGAGAAAACCGGCGTCTTCACCGGCGCCCACGCGCGCAATCCGCTCTCCAAGGAACGCATTCCGATCTGGGTGACGAACTACGTGCTCGCCGAGTACGGCACCGGTGCCGTCATGGGCGTGCCCGCGCACGACGAGCGCGATTTCGAATTCGCGCACCAAGCCGGTTTGCCGGTGGCACGCGTGATCGAGGATCCGCACGCGCATAGCGACGCTCCGATGACTGCGGCGTTCGTCGAAGACGGGCGCTTGATCGCGAGCGGCGACTTCACCGGCATGAACTCCGAACGCGCGCGCCAGGCGATTGCCGCGCGCTTGGTGGCGCTCCGGTGCGGCGAGACGACCGTCAACTATCGCATTCGCGATTGGCTGATCTCCCGGCAGCGCTACTGGGGCACGCCGATTCCGATCGTATACTGCCCGAACGACGGCGAAGTACCGGTGCCCGACGCGCAACTGCCGGTCATCTTGCCACCCAACGTTCCGATCACGGGCGAGGGCTCACCACTCGCACGCGATGCGGCCTTCATGGAGGTCACCTGTCCGCGCTGCGGCGGGCCCGCGCGTCGCGAGAGCGACACGATGGACACCTTCTTCGAGTCATCCTGGTACTTCGTGCGCTATCTCGACGTGCACGACGAGCAGCTCCCGTTCGCGCGCGCCAAGGCCGATCCGTGGCTCAACGTCGACCAGTACATCGGCGGCGCGGAGCACGCCGTGCTGCATCTCCTCTACTCACGTTTCTTCTACAAGTATTTTCACGACAAGGGCTGGCTCGGCGGACGCGACGAGCCGTTCGAGCGCATGTTCAATCAGGGCTTCGTCTTGCGCAACGGCGAGAAGATGTCCAAGAGCCGCGGGAACGTGGTCGGCATCGACGAGACGGCCGAACGCAACGGCGTCGACGCGATGCGCCTGTTCTTGCTCAAGGCGACCCCGCCCGAAGATACGATGGAGTGGACCGACGAAGGGATCGCCGGCCGCGTGCGGTTCCTCGATCGCGTGTGGCGCGCGGCCGAGCCGCTCTTCGAACGCGCGCGCGCGGTTCCGCTCGATCGTCTCCCGCCGATGGAAAGCGAGACGGCGCGAGGCTCCGTACGAGCGCTGCACGCCGTCTTCAAGTCGGGCGCCGAAGAGACCCAAAGCCGCCGCTTCCACTACAATACGACGCTCGCGCGTCTCGACGAACTCGTCAACGCCCTCACCAAGTTCGTCCAATCGGGTCCCGCGGACGATCCCGCGCTGCTCTATGCCGTGCACGCGTTGCCGCTCGCCCTCGCGCCGTTCGCCCCGCACATCGCCGACGAATTGTGGCACCGCTACGGTTACACGTCCTCGGTCCACATCGAGCGCTGGATCGCGCCCGATCCGGCCGCCCTCGCCGTCGACACGATCGAACTCGTCGTCCAAGTCAACGGCAAGATCCGCGCGCGCATCCCAGTCTCACCCGACATCTCCGAAGCCGACGCCCTGGCGCTCGCCGAAGCCGATCCGAACGTCCGCAACTACATCGAAGGAAAATCCATCCGCAAACGCATTTTCGTCCCCGGAAAACTCGTCAACCTCGTCGTCGCCTGAGCCGCTTGACCACCCGATCGCGCGCGAGGTATGCTACCGTTTTGCTCGGAGGTGTACGGCCATGAAGCACCAGGATCGACTCGAAGATCTCCCCAGCTTTCGAGCGGAGCAGTAAGCGCCGCTCGGGCTATCCCTCGGAAACCCAAGTAAAACGGGGCGAACGCGTCGTGCACGGCGATAAAGAGCTTGCGGAAAAACTCGGTCGAAACGACCCGTGCCCCTGCGGCTCCCACCGCCGGTTTTAAGCGCTGTTGCCTAAAGACCAAACGCTACGATGGCACCCTCCGCGCGCACTTTTTTCCGCGAGTGACGCATGGGCTGAAAAGCGTCCGTATTTTTTCGCAGGGCGAGGCGCCGAGAGGCGAAGTGTGCGCATGCACATGAGCCGCTCGGCAACGAAGCCCTGCGGAAAAAGACGGATGCTTTTCTTTAGTGGGCGGACCAGCCGCCATCTATTGAAATTGGGGCGCCCGTGATCGAGCGGGCGGCGTCGCTGCAGAGGTAGACGCAGAGTTGCGCGACCTCTTGCGGTTCGATGAACGTCTTGGTCGGCATCGCTTCGAGGAACGCGCGCTCGAGGGCTTCTTCTTCGCTGATGTTGCCGCCGTACGATTGGACGAGTTGCGGGGCTTGGTTGCGCACGAGATCGGTCATCACGGCCCCGGGGCACACGGCGTTGACCGTGATACCGACGGGTGCGCCCTCGAGCGCGGCCGCCCGCGTGAGGCCGACGACGCCGTGTTTCGCCGCGACGTAGGCGGGCTTGAACGGTGATGCAACCAGCCCGTGGATGCTCGCGATGTTGACGATGCGCCCGCGCTTGCGCGCGAGCATGTGCGGCCAGACGGCCTTGGTCGCGTAGAAGACTCCATCGAGGTTGATCGAGGTGACGAAATCCCACTTGTCGTCGGGAAACTCTGCCACCGGAGCGACGAACTGAACGCCCGCATTGTTGATCAGGTGGTCGACTGCGCCGAAATCCTGCGCCACCGCGTCGCACATCCGCCGTAAGACTTCGGTCTTGCGCACGTCGACCGCGTAGCCGCGCGCTTTGCGGCCCGTCTCACGTTCGATCGCTCCCGCGGTCGCGCTCGCTTCATCGCCGTCGAGATCGAACAGCGCCACATCGGAACCGGCGCGCGCAAGTTCCTGAGCGGCCGCGGCACCGATGCCGCGACTGCCGCCGGTTACGATGCTGACGCGCCCCGTCAGGTCGACGAATCCGGACACTAGGCCGGCAGCCGTTCGCGGAAATATTCGACCGTCGCGCGCATCCCGTCGAGCAGCGAGGTCTTGGGCGACCAATTCAATTCCTGGTGCGCGAGCGCGGGATCGAACTGCGCGTCTCGCACGTCGCCCGGCCGGCGCGGCAAGTGCTCGACCGGCGCCTCGAAGCCGGTCACCTCGACCAGCGCCCGGTAGATCTCGTTGACGCTCGTCTTGCGGTTGGTCCCGATCACGTAACAGCTGTCGGCGCCGCGCGAAAGTGCTTGCACGTTGGCCGCGGCCACATCGCCGACGTAGACGTAGTCGCGCGTTTGGTCTCCATCCCAATAGATCTTCACGCCCTGCCGGGCGAGAAACCGCCCGATGAAGATCGAGACGACACCCGCTTCTCCATTGGGATCCTGACGCGGACCGTAGACGTTGCCGTAGCGCAGCGATGTGTATTCGATGCCGTGCTGCGCCCGGTAGAACCGCAAGTAATGCTCGGCGACCATCTTGGTGATCGCGTAGGGCGATTCGGGCTGCTGCGGCGTCGCTTCGGTGATCGGGAGCTTCTTGGGCTCGCCGAACGTCGCGCCGCTGCCGGCGAAGATCACTTTCTTCACGCCGACCTTGACCGACGTTTCGAGCACGTTGAGAAGTCCCAGCACGTTGATCTGCGCGTCGAGCTGCGGATCGCGCGAGCTGATCGCGACGCTGTGTTGCGCGGCGTGATGGCTCACGATCTCGGGCGCGAACTCGCGAAAAACGCGCTCGATGCCGGCGTCGCGGATATCGATGTGCACGAACGACGCGCGCTCGGGAATGTTCTCGCGCCGGCCGCCGCCGTGCGCCCACAGACTGTCGACGACGACGACGTCGTGTCCGGCAGCGAGGTACGCATCGGTGATATGCGACCCGATGAAGCCGGCCCCGCCGGTAACGATGATCCGCATGAAACTCCTCGAGGGGTACCGGCACGAGGCCAGCCCGGCGAGGTTCGTGCGCACGGTGCGGGAGCCCTAGTTGCGGCGCTGCGCCGTCGCGATACGCGTGCGTGGGCCGGTTCCTCGTGGCCGCGGTCGCGCTCGCGTTTCTCGGCGGGATCGCCTGCGCGTCGCGCGGTGTCGCTTTGCCCGCGATCGTCGCCGGCGCGGCTCTCGCTTGCTGCCGCAATTGCGGACCCGCGGCGCTGCGGGCGACGCTCCTCGCCGCCTTTGCGCTCGGAGCGCTCGACGTGCTCGCGTTCGCGGGTGCTTCCGACGATCCCGGCGACGCGCACGTGCGCCGTTTCCCAGTTACGGTCGTGGAAACCGAATCCACCGCGCTCGATCGCTGGAGCGCCGTCGTTCGTCTCGCGGATGGGGAACGCGCGCTTATCGACGGTACCGGCGCCATGCCGATCGCCGGCGTTCGCTTACTCGTGCGCGGAAAACGCGAGGCGTTCGATGGAGCGCGCAATCCGGGCGAACCGTCGGAGCGCGATCTCGAGGCCGAACGTGGCATCACCTGGCGTATCGCCGGTGCGCACGTGCTCTCACGGGCGGCGCCGGATCCCGGCGACGCGACGCTCTGGATTCCGCGCGCTCGCGCGTGGGCCTCGGCGCGCTTGCACGCGACGCTGCCCGAACCCGGCGCGACGATTCTGGCCGGTGCGATGTGGGGTGAACGCGGTGCGCTGCCGCCCGAACTGCGCGCGGAGTTCCAAGAAACCGGAACCGTGCACATCCTGGTGACCGCGGGGCTGCACCTCGGCGTCGTCGCCGCGCTAGCTCTTGCGTTGCTGCGCGCGCTGCGCTGCGGGCGCATCGCGTCGTCGCTCGCCGCGATCGCAATCCTGTGGGCGTATGCGGCGTTCAGCGGCGGTCATTTACCGGCAGTCCGGGCTGCGACGATGCTTTCGTTCGCCTTGCTCGCGCATGCCGCTGGACGCGCGGCGCTTTCGTGGAACGCGCTCGCTATAGCGGCCGCGGTCATCGCAGCGGCGCATCCGCGCACGCTCGAGTCCGCTTCTTTCGGCCTCTCGTTTTCGTGCGTCGCTGCAATCTTGGGGTTCGCGAAACCGCTCTGCGAGCGCTTCGAGCGCGCCGGCATTCCGCGCATCGTAGCGGAATTGTTCGGCGTTTCGGTCGCGGCCCAGATCGGCACCTGGCCACTCACGGCGGCAACGTTTCTGATCGTCGCACCGTACGCTCCGCTCGCAAACGCGCTCATCGTGCCCGTCGTCGGCGTGGCGATGCTCGGTGGCTTCGCAGCGCTCGCGGCGACGCCCCTGCCGCCGCTCGCCGCGCTGATCGACAACGTCGAGATATCGTTGCTCGACTGGATCGTGACGTGCGTGCGCGGCATTGGCGCTCTTCCGGGCGCCCACATCGTCGCGACGCCGCCGCCGGAGTGGGCGCTCGCCGCGTACGACGCGACGCTCGCGCTCGGCATCGTTGCGCTCGTGCGTGGTGCTCGGCTGCGCTTCGCGCTCCTCGGGCTCGCGGCCGCGAGCGCACTCTGCCTGTGGCCACCGCGTCCGGTCTCGCACGATCTCGTCGTGACCGCCATCGACGTCGGGCAAGCCGATGCGATCCTGATCCGAACGCCGGCGGGGCATGCGTTCCTCGTCGACGCCGGTGGCCGGCTCGAGCGCGGCTCGGCGCAGAACGATTCAACGGCCGAAGCGATCGGCGAGCGCATCGTCGTTCCATTCCTCGTACGGCAAGGCGTGCACCATCTCGACGCAATTCTGCTCTCACATCCGCACGGCGATCACGCGGGCGGAATCGCACCCGTGCTGCGTAGTCTCGGCGCAGGCGGATTCGCCGACAGCGGACAGATGTACGCCGGTCATGCCTACCACGATGCGCTCGATGTCGCGCGCGAACTCGCCGTCCGGATGCTCGAACCGCGCGGTGGCACCGTCTGGCGTACGGACGACGGCGTCACCTTGCGGTTCTACGGCCCCACTCAGCCGTACGTTGCGGGTTCCCGCAACGACATCAACAGTAACTCGCTCGTCTTCCGGCTTGAGTACAAACGCTTCCACATGCTCTTCACGGGCGACGCAGGCGCCGAAACCGAGGCGCGGTTGCTCGGGAACGGCGACGATCTCCGCGCCGACGTGCTCAAAGTCGGGCATCACGGGTCGGCCTACGGCACGACGCCGCGCTTCGTGCAGGAAGTCGCTCCGCACGCTGCCATCATCTCGGTGGGCCGCCACAATCTGTTCGGTCACCCAGCGCCGGCCACGATCGACGCGCTGATGAGCCGCGGCATCCGCATCTACCGCACCGACGAAGGCGGCGCTGTGATCGTCCGCAGCGATGGAGATCGCTACACGGTTGGAAGTTTCTTGAACGCGGCCGGGACTACGGCCTACGCTCAAGAAAGCTAGGCGACGCCGGCGGATTGGAGATCGTAAGGGTGTCTTCGAGCAGTCCCGGGAGAAAGTTTTACAGCGCCGGTTTCTTGGCGCTGTGCGCATTTGGTTGCTTCGTCGTCGGCGTTGTCTTCGCGGCCATCGGTACATGCCCACCGAAAATACCATACATTGACCGGTCGTTCAAGATATGTTAGCGTGGGCGAAATGTCACGGACGCCGGACGACGCACTTCGCGAGGATCTCGTCGAGCGCGCGTTCGACTACGTCTGCAAGCACGGGCTCGCGGACCTTTCTCTGCGCCCGCTCGCCGACGCGTTGGGCTCGAGCCACAGCCTGCTGCTCTACCATTTCGGCTCGAAGGACGAGTTGATCATGAAGATCCTGGACGTCGGTCGCAGGCGACAGCATGCGGCAATCCGCGAACTCGCATCCACGACCGATCTCTCTCCGGCTACGATCGGGCGGGCGCTGTGGCGCATCTACGGCAGCAAGCGTTGGGAACCGCTCGCCCGTCTCTTCTTCGAAGTCTACGCGCTCGCGCTGCAGGACCGTTCGAGATTTCCGGGCTTCCTCACGGGCGCCGTCGACGAATGGCTCGACATCTTGGCGTCGGGGCGCAACGACCCTCAGACCCGGACCACGGCAACCATCGTGCTGGCAGCGTTCCGCGGATTTCGGCTCGATCTCTCCGCCGCGCGCGATCGCGAGCGAGTCGATCGCGCCGCCGAACAGTTTTTCGATTTGATCGAAGCGATGCCGGCCGTCACGCACTGCGCGTGAGGTCGCGGGACCGCCGTAGAACGCGTTGGTTCGATCTCGATGAGGGTGGGAACGGGGAACTCGTTACGTCGAGGCCGCGGGTCGAGGAATCGCCTCGCGGGCCGCAGGAGATGACTGGATGCCCGAGCGCGAGTTCGAGGTAGTCGTGTACGGTGCGTCCGGCTTCGTGGGCAGGCGCGCGGCGCGTTACCTCGCCGCCACGACGGAAACGCCCAGGCTGCGTTGGGCGCTGGCGGGTCGCGATCGCGCCAAACTCGAGGCGCTGGCGGCGACCGTCGGCGATCCGGCGGTCATCGTCGCGGAGGCCGGCGACGCTGCCGCGCTCGACGCACTGGCCGCCCGCACGCGGGTCGTGCTCGCGATGGCGGGACCGTTCGCGCTCTACGCCGACAAGCTCGTCGAGGCATGCGTTCGAAACGGGACGCACTACGCCGACATCACGGGTGAGACGCCCTGGGTGAAGACGCTGATCGATCGCCACCACGAGCAAGCCGCCGCCGGTGGGACGCGGATCGTGCCGGGATGCGGCTTCGACTCGGTCCCCTCGGACCTCGGCGCTTTCCTTGCCGCCCGTTGCGCGCGCGAACTCGGCGTCGAGTGCGGTCCGGTCAAAGCGTTCTATCAGCTTTCGGGCGGCGTGAACGGCGGCACGCTCGCGACCTTCATGCTGATCTCCGGCGATCCGGCGCAGAACGCCCAAATGCGCGATCCCGAGCTGCTCAACCCGCCGGGCGCGCGGTCGGCGAAGGGCGGCGCGCTACGCGACCCCACGTTCGCGGCTTTCGACGGCGACATCACGGCGTGGACCTCGCCGTTTGCGATGGGACCGATCAACACGCGCGTCGTCCGCCGCAGCGCGGCGCTCTTCGAAGCATGGAACGAGTCTTACGGCTCGCACTTCAGCTATCAGGAATACATGGCGTTCCCAGGGCCGTTCGGTGCGACGCTCGCAACCACGGTCGCCGCCGGTACGCGGATCGCGCAGACCTCGATGTCGTTCGGGTCGACGCGCAGCCTCTTGGCGCCGCTGATCCCCAAGCCCGGCACCGGCCCATCCGAGGCGACGATTCGCGACGGCTGGTACCGCTGCGAACTCGTCGCGCGCACCAGTGACGGCCGGCAAATTCGCGGCCTCGTGGCCGGGAAAGGCGATCCCGGCAACGCCGCGACCGTCGTATTCGCTTGCGAGTCCGCGCTCGGCCTCGCTCGCGATTCGGACGAGCTGCCGGGCGGTCGCGCGCGCGGCGGCGTGCTCACGCCGGCGACCGCGCTCGGCGAGGTACTGATCCGTCGCCTGCGCGCCGCCGGCACGACGCTCGAAGCGTCGATCGCGAAGGGCTAGCCTAGGTTCCCTTGTGCTCGAACATCCCTTCCAGGTTCGTGATCTCGGCATTGATCGCGTTGTTCGCCTGAAGGTCGACGCCGGTCTTGATCACGGCCTCGAACGAGCTGCCGCCCGGGACGTGGCTTGCGACGTCGTCGATCAGCGTGTTGATCGCGCCGTCGGCCGCGGTATCGACTGTCGCATCGGCGGCAAAACCGCCGACGTTTTCGGCCAAATTGGGCTGGTCCTGATCCGCCATTTTGAATCCTCGCAATTGGCTCGGCCATGGCCGCGAGCCCAAACCACGCGCCGGCAAAGCCGGCGCGTCCCGGCAGATACCGGAAACGAGCGGGCGCTCCCTCTCGGGCTGGAAACAACCGTCGCTCGTACGGGTATAGGAGAGCGTGAAGCTGCTCGCGATGTTCAACGCCGTCCGGCACAAGCTGCCGCGGGTCATTCCGCTGATGCGCGACGATCGCGTTCCGCTATGGGCCAAGTTCCTCGCGATCTTGGCCGCCGTGTTGATCGTCTCGCCGATTGATCTGCTCGGCGACATCCCGGTGCTTGGGCTGTTCGACGATGCCGCGCTGCTGCTGTTCGTCGTCCATTTGTTCGTGACGTTCGCGGAGAAACGCGCGCGCATCGGGTCCGGCGCGATCGTCGTCAACTAGCCGAGCGCCCAACCGTACTCGAGCAAGGGCTTCGCGTCGCGCGCGAGTTCGACGATACGATCGACCAAGGCCCGCGTCGCGACGTCGCGATCTTCGAGCGCCCGGTCCGCGCAGAAGGAACGCAGCCGGAAGTACGGCGCGAGGTCGCTCGCGGAGCAACCCTCGAAGCCGCGCGGCATGCGCGCGAGCGAATCGCCGTCGACATCGGGCCCGTCGATCGCGAGTCCCTTCTTCTCGAGCGAGCGCACGACGCGGCGAAATCCCGCCGGACGCGCCGCCATCGCCACGCGCCAGCGGTGGAGCATCGGCCTCTCGATCCGGTAAAACGCAACCGAGAGGAAGCAGCGCCTGGGCTCGACGTGCACGTAGATGCCGCCCGGCGTGTCGCGGCCGCCGTCATACGAAAGATACGCGGCGACGTTCGTGCGATAAGGCCGTTTGTCGGCGCGAAAGCGAATGTCGCGATAGATCCGGAACATCGAGCGTTTGCGATCTCCGCCGAGCGGAATCTTCGCGCGCGCGAGCGCGACGCTCGCGTCGGCGATGAGCGCCTCCATCGGCGCCAGCAGTTCCCGTTCGAAACGTTCTTTGCGCGGAGCGAACCACGTCCGGTCGTTGTGACGCGCAAGTCCCGCGAGCAATCGCAGGGCACCGGGGTCGAAGCCGTTGAAGGCGCCGCTCGCAGAAGCCATGGTCGCGGGCGTTCGCGTCGAATGGCGCGCATCATGTCCGACGACCGGCGCCTCGTCTACTCCACCGACGGCTCGCTGCCGCTCCCGAAATTCGAGCGTCCCAAGGCAAAGCAAAACCCCAAATCCGCAAGCGTGCCCGACGACGGCGTCGTGCGCGTCGGCTGCGAGCGCCGGCGCGGTGGGAGCGTGACGCCCGTCTACGGCTTGAGCGCCGCAGAACTCGCGGCCGTCGGCGCGGAGTTGCGGCGGCGCTGCGGAACGGGCGGGACGGCGAAGGACGGCGTGCTCGTGCTGCAGGGCGACAAGCGCGATGCGGTTCTGGCATATTTCGCCGAACGTGGCCGGCGCGCAAAACGAATGGGCGGCGAGTGACGGCCCTCCTGCTCGCGACGCTGCTCGCCCTGTTGCAACCGACGGTCGGTGGACCGACGGCCGGCCCTGCGCCCGCGCCCTCGACCGAGTCATCCCCCGCGGAAGGCGGCATCATGCGGCGGCTGCCGGTCGACATGCCGCGCATCGATCCGGGCGACATCGTGATCCGCAATTCGGGCTCGACGAACACGGCCGGCTTCACGATCGTCGTGCAGCCCGACGGCTACGCGGACATCTACAGTAACGGCGCGACCCAGCTCAAGACCGTCGGCGAGGCGCAGACCGCCTGGCTCTTCCGGAAGGTCGACGCGGCGCAGCCGCTCGAGAACCTCGCCACCGGCCGATGTATGAAGAGCGCCTCCTTCGGGACCAGGACCACGCTCGCGTACGAAGGGCACACGAGCCCCGATCTCAGCTGCGGCGGCGATGCTACGACCCGGGAGCTGGCGCGCACGGCCGCCGTGATCGTCGACCAGCTCGGCGTCTCGACCAGTATGTTCCGGCGCCGCTTGCTTTAGGGCGCCGACCGGGCCCGCGCCCCGAATGTGTGAATCAGATAACATTCCGGGGCCGCCAAACCGATATTTTCTATCAGAGATGATAGAGCGAGTGGAGCCCAAGGCACCGCTAAGCCTGCGGCCGCCCGCACTGCCGGCCCGGGTTTCGCCCGAGGCTCCCCCAGCGGGCTCCGTAATGGAACTTCCGCTGGGGGAGATCGCGGGCGACTTCCACGCGATGGCGGGCGGGCGCGGACGTCACGCGAGCTACGAGTTGCTCGTCTCCAACGACACGCCGCTGCCGGTCGCGACCTTCGCCTATTCCACGGCGCAGTCGAAAAACCGCAACCAGATGACCTGGAACGCGATCCTCGTGCCGCCATACTCCGCGATCGCCGTCGAAATCGACGTGATGCTTCCGCGTCGCGGACGCCCGCCGCGGGTCGTGGCCGAATTGCACGCCGAAGACGCCAAGCTGACGCTCGACGCCGGACCGCCTTATCAGTTTTCGCGCGGGATCGCGCGCCGCGCCACGTTGCTCCTCTCGGCTATACTGCTCTTCGCCGTAGGCGGCGTTTCGCTCGCGAAGACGCAAGCTCACGTGATCGCGCTTGCGGCGCCCGAGACCGTGCGCGGCGGCACTCCGTTCACCGTTGCATACGCGCTCGGCGACGCGACCGGCGGCGAGTACACCGTCGAAACCGCCGATGGGCTCGAAGTAGGCCGCGGCAAGCTCGGCACGGGCTCGGGGGCCTTCGCCCTCTCACTTCCGGCCAAGCCCGTTTCCAGCGGTTACGATGTGCGCGTGTTCGCCCACGGCCGTTTCGCCACCGACGTGCGCGCCGCGCACGTCGTCGCGCTCGCCGCGACCGCCGCTGCGCCGAACGCGGCGCCGCACAGCCTCAGCGTCAAGGGCCTAACGCTACAGAACGAAACCGTTCACGGCGGTGACGGAATCGTGGTCGATTATCGCACGAGCGCCACCTCGGGCTACGTGCGGCTGATCGATGAGATCGGCACCGTTCGCGCCGAGGCGCTGCTCAGTCCGCACGGGCGCTCGATGCTGCAGGCACCGTATGTCGATACGGACCAAGATCTGCGCGTCGTCGTCGATGCCCAAGCCGGCACCGCGCGCGCCGAAGCCGAAGTGCCCATTCGCATCCTACACGCCGACCCCGCGCTCATCGGCACGGGCGCGGGCGGCGCCGTTCCCGTGCCGGCCATCGTTCCGGGCGCCGGTTCCGCCGCTGCAGCCGCTCCCGTTAATGCGAACCCCGCGGCGGCATCGCTGCCCGCCGCCGACGGCGACGGCATCATCGCGGTCGCGCCGGTCCAGCATATCGGTCAGCCGATCGTCGTGCGCGTTCAACACTATCAGCCCGGCTTGCGCGTCGTCGTGATGGGCGACTCGGGTGAGGAAATCGAAGGCGTCGACGTCGGCCCGGGCGACGCGAGCGCGATTCTGCCGGCGCTTTCCGGAATTCAGCCGCACCGTCTTGCGGTCGTCGCGACCTACGCGAAAGGCTTCGGGCAAGACACTTTTATCCGGCCAATCTCGCTGCGGAGTCCGTAGCCGGTTTGCCCCTCACGCCGCTGCCTCGACTGGCGCCGGCCCTCGTCAATCGGACGCGAATCACCGCTTGGCTGGAACGTCATGCTGAAATCCCGTTACGCTTTCTCGCGGCTACCGCGGGCGCCGGCAAAACGACGGCGGTCGTAACGTATCTCGAAGGCCTCGATCACGCCTGCGCCTACGTCGCGCTCAAGGACGACGAGTCGCTCGAGACCTTTCGCGAGCGGCTCGCGCGCGCGCTCGCGATCGCGTACGTGCCGGCTTCGTTCGACTCGCTGCTCGCCGCACTCGCGACGCTTGCGCCGTGCGAGATCGCCGTCGACGAGATCGATCGCGGTACGGCGGAAACCCTCGAAGAACTCGAAGAACTCGCCGCGCAAGCGCCGGCCGGCGTCTCGTTCATCTACTGCGGCCGCTCGCGCACCGCGATCGACGGCCGCCGTTTCCTCGCGCGCGGCTTTGGTGCGATGCTCGACGGGCCCGCACTCGCATTCGACCCCGACGAAGTCGCGCGGCTCGCGGAACTGCACGGTGTCGGCTATGCGCCGGCCGACGTGGCCCGATTGCTCGAAGAGACCGAAGGTTGGGCCATCGTCGTGAGCTGGGCCGTGCGCGACGCAGCCGAAACCGCGACCGGCCTAACCGGCGCGTACGACCGCTGGCGGCGCAGCAACGGCCGTCATTTCCGGGAGTTCGTCGAAGCCGAACTGCGCGCCGCGGGCGATCGCTATCGCGCCGCCTTTCGCACCGCGCTGCGCGGCTCGGGCGCACCCGAGGAACGCGACCGGCTGGCCGAGCTCGAGGAGCGCGGACTTTTCGTCTATTTCTCCGAGGGGCTCTACCGGCCATACCGCGTCGCCCGCCAGTTCGATCTCGAACTACCGCCGCACGGGAGCGACGGCGACGCGGGCAACGCGGACCTCCTGGTCGTGCGGATGTTCGGACGCTTCGAGGTCGAAATCGGCGGCCGCCGCATCGAATGGATACGGCGCCGTGAAGCGCAGCTCTTCAAGTATTTGCTCCTCAAGCCAAACGGCACCGCAACGCGCACCGAATTGCGTGCGGTCTTCTGGCCCGGCACGGACGCCCACCTCGCCACCCAGAGCATCCGCACCGCGTCGAGCAACATTCGAAAAGCGATCGCCGCGCTCACCGGATACGCTCACGTCGACCGCTATTTCAGTTCGACCGGCGACATTTCGGTCGTCCTAGAGAACGCGGTCATCGACGTGCGCCGGTTCACGGCTCACGTCGCGAACGGCGACACCGAACTCGAGGCCGGACGGCTGCACGAAGCGTTCGCGCACTACCGCGCGGCCGAAGCGCTGTACAGCGGCGAGCTGCTGTCGGGCGAGTATCCCGAACCGTGGTACGCGGCGCGCGCCGAGATGTACAAAGCCCTCTACGGCGGCCTGCTCGTACGCATCGCGGAGTACCACGCCGACGCCGGGCGCGGGCGTCACGCGCGCGAGTATACCGAGCGCGCCCGCGACCTACGACCGGGCGACGTGTCGCTCGACCGGCTCGAATCGCGCCTGAGCTCGACCTGAGGCGGTGCGCAAGTAAAGGCGGTAGTCCGCATCGACGTACGCTTGATGCCAGCCGCGGGTAAGGGCCAGCGCCTGATCGAGCGGCGACTCGCGCTTGACGACCACGGCGTTCACGCCGCGGCGGTCGAGCACCTCACGCCACGTGTGTTCGACGCGCAAGACCGCGATAAAGTCTTCCCACACGTCGCGCGGATACGGATCGGCGCGGCCGTCCAAGAACACACGCTCGTTCGGAACCCCGAGCGCGAGCGAACACCACGCAAAATCGGCGCAGTAGATGTCGTGCTCGCCCGGTATCCGCGAAAGGGCGGCCAGCGGCGCATTCGCTAGTCCGGTCGGAGGTGGAACGAGCGCCGCGAGCTTGACGCCGACGGCGAGCGCGACACACAGGGCGCCGGCCGGCAGCGCGTAAACCGCGATCCGATCGAGCCGCGTAGGCGCCGTCTCGGGAGCGCGCGCAAACCAGGGGATCCGGCGCGAGAGCGCCGAGGCCGCGAGCGGTAACGCGACGATACCGAAGAGGTTGATGTTGCGCGCCGCCGAGAGCACCAAGAAACCGAACGCGCAGAGCACGAACAGGTCGCGCCAGCGATGGTCGTTCGGCTTCTGCGGCGTGCCTTCGCGCGTACCGAAAGCCATCGCGATCAGCAAGAGCGGGAGCGCGCCGAAGGCGAACGACATGTCGTCGATATCGGTCACCTTCCATTCGGTGATATAGGATTTGATCGGGTTGTTGAAGAGCCCGAGCGCGTAGCGCGGCAAGTCCCAGCCGAACGGATTGCAGCAGATCGCAAACCCGCAGGCAACGGCAACGACGACCAGCCGGCGCGTGCGCGTTCCGAAACCGCGTTCGTCGAGCGCCGAGCCTGCGGCGTAGATCGCGCTGACGACCGGTGCGAGCATCGCGCTCGCGTGCCAGTTCGACCAGACGGCGGCGATCGCAATCGCCGCGTACACCCACGGGCCGTCCGTGTCGAGGACGAGCATCAAGAGTGCGAGCAAGGGCCAGACCACGACTTGCGCGCGCACGCCGAACGACTCGAACAGCGCGATTCCCGACAGGGTCGCGCACAGCGCCACCGCGCGAGCGGATGCGCCGCGCCGCACCGCGTGCGCGCAGGCGATCGCGAGCGCCGCCAGCGCCGCGAGCGCACACGCGCCGGAAAAGAGTTCCCATCCAACGCCCGTGCGGCCCGCATACGCGGCGATGCCGAAGAGCCACTCCTGCGGAACCCACGGCGCGCCCTGCGCGCTGAAGGCCTCGCTACCGAGCGAACGCGGCACGGAATGCGTGCTCAGGATCCGAGCACCGAGCCAGCGTTGCCACGAAAGATCGCCGTCACCGGGCGGAAAGGCGATCGCGGTCGTGAAGAAGCGCGCGGCGAAGACGCCGATCACGAGCCACGCGTACTTCATCGCGCCACCGGCGCGCGCTCGTAGAGTACCGTGCTCGGGTCGCTCGCGACCACGTGCCACGCGGGCGACAACGCGACGATCGTCGCCAGCGGCCGGTCTCTGCGCACGAGCAGCGCATCGATGCGGTCGTCGTCGAGCACCTTGCGCCAGTGCCCCTTCAAGCGCACGATATCGCGCTGCAACTCCCGCACCGCATCCGGATAGGCCGCGATCCGGCCGTCCATGAACACGCGCACCGCAGGCGCACCCGCGAGGGCCTGGCCGCACCAGTCGACGTTATAGCAGTAGAGGCGATGCGGAACTCCGTCGGCCGCGAGCCTCGCCGCGAGCTCAAAGCCGGGCGGCAACGGCGCCGGCCGCGCACCGGCATACGCGCCGAGCCCCACCGCGAGCAGGATCAGGCCGCCGGCCACCGCGAGATCTCCGCGCATCGAACCGCCGGCGAGCCGGGCGGCGCGCGGAAAGGCCGCGGCGGCGGAGCCGGCGAGCAGCGGCGCGACGAGCACGCCGAAGACGACGACGAACGCGCCGTTCGCAAGCGCGAGCATCGCGGCGAAGACGAGCAGCGGGATCGAGCCTTCGCGGCCGCGTTGCAGTCCCAGAGCAAGCGCGGCAAACACGGCGAGCGTAAAGCCGACGCGGTAAGCGATCGGCGCGACGTCGACCGGGTGCAGCGAGACGATGCCGTCGAGCGCGCGATCGATCCGGAGCGCCTCGAGCGCGAGCCCGGGAAACGCGAGGAAGGCCGGCGTCGCGAGCGTTGCAAGCGCCGTGCCGGCGAAGGCGGCGCGCGCCCAACGCCGCTCGGCCAGGCTGCGCCCGCCGAAGGTGGCTTCCGCCGCCAAGCACAGCGCGATCAACGGCGCGAGAAGTCCTTCGGGCGCGACGTTGCACCAGAGGACGGTTAGCGCCGTGGCGGACGCGGTCGCGCGCGGGCCGGGGCGTTCCAAAACGTAAGCAACGGCTGCTGCGAATGCCGCGCTGACGATCCCGCCCGCGACGCCGAGGGAGCCCGGCGCGCAGGCGGCGGCGAGCGCGACCGCCGCGAGCGCAAAGATCCGTCCAGCGGCACGGCGCGCGCGCATTTCCACGAGCGCGAACGCCACGAGCGCCGCGAGGATCGTGGCGAACGAGGCGAGCCCGTGGCGCGACAGCAGCTCCGTCCCGAATGCCCCGAGCCACCCGAGGCCGCCGCTGTAGGCGCCGGCGGCCGTGAAGGTTTCGGCCCCGAGGTGCAGCGGGATCGAATGGTCCCGAGCGATCTGGGCGCCCGTGAAACGGGCGAGCGCGAGCGCCGCGCTGTCGGGAGGTGCAAACGCCGTCGCGGCCACGATTGCTGCGCCGAGGACGACGTACAGTCCGCGGTAGGCCGCGCCCGCAAACGGCGCCGCAATTGCCGGCACCTTCGGCTCGCCCGTCTCCGCCCGCAGCGCGCGGACCATTACTCGAGCGAGAGCCGGTCCCCGACGAGAACGTCGCGACCGAGTTCGGGCGCCGCGCCCAATTCGACGACGGTCGCCGCGCCGCGGCATCCCACCGCGAGTTTGTTCGGCCGCACCGCGCTTGCAATCTTCAACACGCGGTCCTCCTTATCGAGAAAGAAGAGATCGATCGTGGCACGCATGCCGACCGTATGGACGGCGTTGCATCGCGCGATCCAGAGCCCCTCGTCCGGCGCCACTTCGGCGCGGGGCAACAGGCCGACTCCGCGCGACCAGGGATTGGTCGCGCGGCTCACGTGGGTCGCGAGCACTTTGCCGTTGGTCGCGTTACGCAGAACGAAATCTTTCATGCGGGAAATACCGGAAGGGCGAGCGAGATGGCGATCGCGCCGGCGAGATACGGAGCGAAGGCGATCGGCTCGGAGCGCCGGCGCCGGATCGCCGCAATGAACACCGCGACCAGGCACGCGCCGGCGAAGGCGAGGAAAGCCGCCTGCACCCCGAGCACGGCGGCCCCCAGGGTTGCGAGTTTGACGTCGCCCCAGCCCATACCGCGGCCTTTGGAGAGCAGCGCGAAAACCGCGAACGGCACGAACACGATGAGCGCGCCGATGGCGGGCACGAAGTTGTGCATCAGCGCCGCGACCAAGAGCCAAAGGCCGAGCGGCACGAGCGTAAAGTAGTCGGGCACGACGCCGCACAGTACGTCGCTGTACCAGCACGCAACGAGCGACACCGTCAACAGGGCCACGATCCCGAGCGTCGGCAGATCGGCACCGCGTAGCGCGAGCGACATGCCGACCAGCGCCGAGCCGACGACGAGCGCCGTAACCGGTGGCCGGCCGGGTTTCGGGCCGTCTTCGAACGGAACGACGTTCTTGCAGACGGCGGCGCTGAGTTGAACGCTCAGAAACCCGACGCATCCGAACACGACCGTCGCGATCAGGACGATCCACCAAGGGTTCATCGCGACGATCGGCTCACTGGGGGGGCGCGGCCATATATTGCGCGACGACGCCGCCGAAGATCATGACGAACAGTGCCGGCAACATGAAGAGCGCCATCGGGATGACCATCTTCGTCGGCATGAGATTCGCGATTTCTTCCGCCCGCGTCATGCGGCGGTTGCGGACTTCCTCGGCCAGTTCTTCGAGCACGTTGGCCAGGTTCGAGCCCAGCCGCTCCGCCTGAACGATCGCGGTAACCGTCGTCGAAAGCTGTTCCAAGCGGACACGGGCCGCCATCGATTTGAGCGCGTCGGAGCGCGAGCGTCCCAAGCGGACCTCGGAAAGCACGGCCTTGATCTCTTCGCCGAGGGCGCCCATCGCCGTCTCTTGCGAGGACGCGAGCGCCGCGTTGAACGCGAGGCCGGCCTGCACGGTAGAGGCCAGCATGTCCAAGAGGTCGGGTAGCGCCTTCGTGATCGCGATCTTGCGAGCCGCGACCGCGCTCTTGAGCTGCGAGAGCGGGAAGTACATCCCGATGATCAGCAGCAACACGACGCCGGCGATGAAGATCAGGTCGAACGATTTGAAGTAGGCGGCCAAACAGATTCCGAGCGTCAGGCCGAAGATGCCGCCGGCCACGATGCGCGCGCCGATCTGCGCCGGCGAAACCGTGTACCAGCCCGCTTCGAAGAGTTGCTGCTGCAACCGGCCGCGCTGCTTTTCGTTGAAGAGCTTGTCGAAGGCCTGGCGCCGGTTCGTGCCGGTCTCCCATTTCATGCCCTCGAGATCCTCGAGGCGTTTGCTGACTTCGCTCTTGCTCGGCACGAGCGAGACGATCAGCAGGCCCGAGGCGACTGCGAACCCGAGCGCGATAACGACGATGACGAGCGGTATGCCGTAGAGCATCAGACGTCGAACCTCAGGATCCGGCTAAGCGAGTAGATGGCGGCGAACTCCAACACGACGAAGAGGCCGAGCGCGATGTGCCCGGGACCCGTATGCATGAGGGCGTCGCCCATTTCGGGCTGCGTCGCGATGACGAATCCGCCGACCAGGCAAGGCAGCGCGCCGATGATGCCCGCGCCGAAACGGCCCTGAGCGGTCAGCGCGCCCATCTTGCGCATGACGCGGCGCCGGTCGCGAATCGTCGCGGCGAGCTTTTCGAGGACCTTGGCGAGGTCGCCGCCGGTCTGCTGCTGCACCCGCACGACCTTCGCGAACATTTGCATTTCGTTGGTCGGCATGCTCTTGCTGAGCTCGTCGAGTGCGTCGACGATCGGGATACCGAGATTGGTCCGTCCGATCACGCGCATGAACTCGCGCCGCGCCGGATCGGGTACTTCTTCGGTCACCAGGATGATCGCTTGACGCAGGCCGAGACCGACGCGTAGCGCACCCGCCAACATGCGCAGAACGAGTTCGAGTTGCTGAACGAAGCCGCCGATGCGCTTGTCGCCGCGGAACTTCAAGTACAGCGAGCCGCCCATGACCGCGACGCCGAAGGCGACCGGCAGCATCAGCGCGGAGATCACGGTCGTCGTGTGCACCAGGAGCACGACGGCGAGCCACAAGAGAACGGCGCTTCCGACGACGAGCAGTGCGAACTCCTCGGGCTTGATCGTCATGTCGGCGCGATCGATCTTCTCCTGGAAACTGGAGCCGATCTTACCGGTGAACCCCACCAGGCTGATGCCCGAGGAGTAGAACAGCAGCGCGAGGATGCCGCATACCGACGCGCCGATCGCGTAAGGATAGATGCCTACCACAACGTACCTGCCGATTGCAGCTTGGCGAGCTCGCGCACGTCGTAGTGGACGCCCGACTCTTCGAATCGCGGAGCGTAGTGCGGTTGCACGCCGGTGTATTGAAACTCGCCGACGACTTTGTTGTCCTTGTCGAGGCCTTTTTGCTGATAGCGGATCAGCTCTTGCATGGTGACGATATCGCCTTCCATGCCGACCACTTCGGTGATGCTCGTAACCTTGCGCGTGCCGTCGCGCATGCGTTCGATCTGCACGATCGCGTCGACGGCGCTCGCGACCTGTTCGCGAATTGCGCGCACCGGCAGGTCGAAGCCGGCCATCAAGACCAGCGTCTCGAGACGCGCGAGCGCGTCGCGCGGAGTGTTGGCGTGCAACGTCGTGAGCGAACCGTCGTGACCGGTGTTCATCGCTTGCAACATGTCGAGCGCTTCGCCCGAACGGCACTCGCCGACCACGATCCGGTCGGGCCGCATACGCAACGAGTTCTTGACCAAGTCACGAATCGACACCGCACCGCGGCCCTCGATGTTCGCGGGCCGCGACTCGAGCCGGACGACGTGTTCTTGATTGAGCATGAGCTCCGCGGCGTCTTCGATCGTGACGATGCGGTCGCCGTTGGGGATGAAGTTCGAGAGAATGTTGAGGAAGGTCGTCTTGCCGGAACCGGTACCGCCGCTGACGATGATGTTGAGGCGCGCCTCGACCATCGCTTTGAGCAAGCCTGACGCTTCGGGAATAATCGAGCCGAAGCGAACGAGGTCGTCCATGTTCAAGCGCTTGGTACCGAAACGGCGGATCGTGAGCGTTGCGCCGTCGATCGCCAGCGGTTCGATGATCGCGTTGACGCGCGATCCGTCGGATAGGCGCGCGTCGACCATCGGCGAGGATTCGTCGATGCGCCGGCCGAGGGGAGCGATGATTCGCTCGATGATCGTGCGCAGATGCCGCTCGTCGTTGAAGCGCCGGTCGGTCAGCGTGATTTTACCGCCGCGCTCGACGTAAATCGTGTTGGGGCCGTTGACCATGATTTCGGAGACGGCCGGGTCGCGCATCAAGTCTTCGAGCGGCCCGAGGCCGAGCAGCTCGTCGATGATCTCTTGCTGCAGGCTCGCACGCTCTTCGACCGTTTCGATGTCGGAACGCTCGTTGAGGAGCTGGCCCGTGACTTCGCTGATCTGAGCGCGAAGCTCGGCGATCTTTTGCCCGTCGGTATGGGCGCGGCTCGCGGCCACGACGTCGATGCGCTTGGTAACCTGCTCGTGGATCTCCATCTTGAGCCGGTCGCGCTTGTCGGAGGTCGGGCGCTGGGACGCGGGCGTGTCGGGACGCGATCCCGAGCTGCCGTTCGAAGAAGAATGGCCGACGCCGTTGGCAACCGGAGCCGAGGTTCCGGGCGCGGCCACGTTGGCCGACGGACGCAGCGAGCTGAGCGGCGTTTCGGCCGGAGCGCTCGCCAGCCGCTTGGCCAGAGCTTCGATGGCGCGGGTGTAGTTGCGATCGCCTTTGCTCGGGACTTCGGCGATCACGGTTCCGCCGAGCGCCTTCTCGAGTTCGCGGGCAGCGATCTCCGAGCGGCCGCCGCGCAGGTTCGTGACGATCCAGATGCGTGAGAGCGGAATGCCGAAGCGCGCGAGATCTCCGATCAGCGTGCGGGCGGCCGACGTGCCGAGCAAATTGGGTTCGAGGACGACGACGTAACGTGACGCGCGCGTGACGAACGGCCGGACGGCCGAGGCGAACGGCGCGGGTGCGTCGACGATGACGGTGTCGTGCTGCTGCGTGAGTTTGTCGACGAGTCCGTCGACTTCGTCGGGCCGCAGCATATAGGCGTTGTCGAGGCTATCGGTCAACTCGACGGCCGTGATGCCGCCGCTGGAAATGAGCGAGTAGACGCCGAGCGTGCGATTCGCGTCGAACTGACGCACCGCATCGAGCATCACGGAAAGCGTCCGCCGGCCGGAGAGATCGGCATCGACCAGCGCGACGGCGCTGCCCGTCCGCTTCAACGCGCGGGCAGCTTCGAGCGCGAGCGAAGTCGCGCCGGAGCCGCCCTTGGCGTTGATGACAACGACTATTGAAGCGCTCACTTTCCGGAGATGACTTTGTCGCCGTCGATGACCGTAACGAGGGAGCCGGCCGGTGTGACCGGACGCGCCTGCATCGGCGGAAGAGCCGGCTGGAGGGGCGGAGGAACGTTGTAGACCGGGGCGGCGGGAGGCGCTGCGGGGCTGCCCAGATCGGCGAAAACGAGCCGCTCTTCGGGCAACGAGCGCACGGGCTCTTCGGGCGACCGCAGCGCCAGGCGCAGCGTCGCATTGATGTCGGCGTCCGTGAGCAGGTCGGCCTGCGCCGGCGTCACGCCCAAGGTGACCGTGCCGACGCCGCTATTGTCCGACGGCGGCGGGGTCGCGCCCGCAACGGGGTTCGGTGCCGCTTCGAGCGTCGAGTTCAGCGCGAGCACCATCGCACCGCGAATGATCGTGAACGTCTTGGGCGGAACGCCCGGGCCCTTGTTCACGGTCGCGAGGACGTCGACGCGATCGCCGGGCTGCATCAGTCCCGAAACCGACTTGACTTTGTCGACCGGGATCGAGATCGCGCGCATGCCCGGCTTGAGCCGGACGGTAAGTCCGACGGCCGCCGGCGTGCCGACGTTGGACTGCGTGAGCACGCTGCCTTGGGGCATCGAGATCAGCGCGACGTCGCCCTCGGCTTGCTTGGGATCATCCAGCGCGGCCGGCTCGACGTCGCTTGCGGGACGCTTTGCGATCGTCAGCATGTCGGCGGTGATCTTGCCGCGCGCGGGGATATCGACGTTGGTCATGACGACCGTCTTCATTTCGACGGAGGCCTGCTGCTGCTGAGCGTTCAGGTTGCTCAGGTAGCGCAGCGTCAGAATACCGGTGCCCACGGCGAGCACGATTGCGATGATAAGGGTAATCCGGCGAGTGTTCACAGTGGCAGCCTCAAGAAGGGAGCAGCGGTGTGGGATAAGGCGACGGCGAGGGCGCCGAACGCGATGGCAACGGCATATGGGAGCATGATGGGATTGGCGGGCGCGACCGCGACCGTGCCCTTATAAGCAAACGGCCGCAGAATCAACGACACGGATCTCAGGACCGAGCCCAGCCGGCCCGTGACGGTGGCGAACACGATCGCGAGAACTCCGCCTCCGATCGCGGTGTAGACCAGAAACGGCACGGCGTCGGGGAACCCGAGCGCCGCCGCGCCGGCTGCGAGCAACTTGACGTCGCCGCCGCCGAGCCAGCCGAACGAGAAGGCAACCAAACCGATGAACAGGACTCCGACCAGGGTGGCGAGGGCGATCCCGAAGGCCGCCCAGCCGCTAGTCGCGTGGAGCCCGAGCGCGGCGACGGCCAGGGCGGCCGTCAGGGCGTTGGGAATCCGGCGGGATCGCAAGTCGGTGGCGACCGCAATCGCACACGCGCCTAGGACGAGCCAGATGGCAAGGGTCGTGTTCATATAGCATCTGTATCGGCAGCTAGCGTCTAACCCGGCATCTGATTTTCAGAATTTGAGAGCGAATTGTTGTTCCGCTTGCCGAGAACGCTGAGTGCGGTGACGGCGGCGATGGCGATAAGGGCAAGGATGAGCGCGTATTCGACGAGCCCTTGGCCGCGATCGTCGCATAAACAGAGGATGGTCTTCTTAACCATTTACGCCTTCACGAGCCGCGCGCAAAAAAGTATAAAAAAATCGCTTACGATGCCGGCGCGCGTGCCGGCACCGCAAGCGATGAGGTCGTGTTAGCTGAGCGAGCCGGCGGCGTTGCTGAGCGTGTTGGACGCCTTCTTGCCGAGGACTTGCAGAGCAGTGATCGCGACGATCGAGACGAGAGCGATGATCAGCGCGTACTCGACGAGGCCCTGGCCGTCGTCGTTGATGAGCATAGCTTTGAGGTTATTGAGCACGGAATCTCCTAGTGAGCGGTGTGAGTGAGTGAGTGAGTGGTGGTGGTTGTTGTTGGTAGGGCTAACGGATCGACTTCGGGATTTCGTCGTTCGGCACGGCGACATTTGCATTCGGTAGCTTCAGCACGATCTGGGCCTTTGCGATAGAGACGCCTGAGACGGATGAAGCAACTACTGTCAGGATCGCGCCGCTGTAAAACGCCGATGCGGGTGGGATTTCGGTTTTGAAGGTTCCATCCGCGTCGCTGACGACTTCGTTGCGGCTTATGACTACATCCGGTATTTCTTTCGTGAACGTTCCGACGAGCGTTAGCATGATCGGTAAGTTCGCGGGGGCTTTACCCCAAACGTTGATATCTTGTTTTCCTGGTACTTGCGAGAGGCCGAGGCCCGTAATCGCACCGGTGGCGTTTGTGACGGTCGAACCATTCTGGACGATCAGCGCCCGTTCGCCGCTGGTTTGCGATGGGTACTTGGCTGAAATTTGTCGCAGCCGAGCAAACAACGCATCCGAGATGAAGATATCGCTGCGGGAGAACACCGGAGCACTCCCATCCATGGCTTCGGTACGATCGTTGACGTCAAATAGGCGTTCGCCAGGTCTTATGACGATGGTCACACCGGGTTTGGTGAGCGCAACGGCATCCTCGGGCCCCAGGTAGCTGTAGGCGTACCCGAGCTCGGCTGCGGCTTTCATAAGGGCTGTTTGATGGGCCGCGAACGCCGCAGGCACCGACGTCACGAGGACGGCGACTGCCATGACCGTAGCGGTCAGATACCGATTCACGATGGGTGACCTCCGATTGTGCACTCTAAGGGGTGTGCGCTTCGAGCGCAACTCTTCCGAAAAAAGATTTACGGGCCGAACACGCGGTGTTGACGCGTTAACGCCGATAACCCATTTACAAAGAGTTTCGAGCGTTCCGGTCTCGGACCTTAGCCTGACCAACGGAGTAACTCGTGATCGATCTACGTACGCGGACGTATCTAGCGAGCGCCCTGACGGCATTCGCACTCGTGGCCGGGACGGTTCCCGCTGCCGCCGATTCCATCCAAATCCTGTCGCTCCAGACGGGCCACTCGATTATCCTCAACGCCGACGGCCTCACCCGGGTCGCGGTTGGGGACGGCCGGATCGCCGGCGTCGTGCCGATCGGGACATCGCAGATCGTCGTCAACGGCAAGGCGCCGGGGCATACGACGATTTTCGTCTGGATGAACGGATCGCGGGTCACCTATGAAGTGACCGTAACCGAGCAGAGCTTCGACGACATCGCAAAGGTGCTGCGGGCCGCCATCAACGAGCCCGGCGTCCAAGTCGTCGCCTTCAACGTCAATCTGATCGTGCGGGGTAACGTCGCCGACGTCGCCGCCTACAACCGCATCAACGAAGTGATCGACCGCTTTAAGGGGATCAAGTTTAGCCAAGGCACTTCGGGGCCGGGAAACGGCGTGATCATCAACGCGGTCTCGATTTCGAAACCCCTCGGGAATCTACAGGACGAGATCGCGGCGATTCCGGGCGGCCACGGCTTGCGCGTCGACACCGATGCCAAGGGCAACGTCATCGTCAGCGGCGCGGTGCGCGACCAAGCCGAGGCACAACGCGTTCTCGATAAGGTCAACGGTCTCGCCGGCCCGTATCTCGCGGCCGACGGCAAGGTGATCGATCGCTTGGGCGTCGACCAGACGAGCCAAATCGACGTCAAAGTCTACGTCCTCGAGGTCGACAAGACGGCCCAATCGCAGCTCGGTTTGCGCTTGCAGTCGGCCCAGCCGGGCACGATCGTCGGACCGGGCTCCAACCCGCCGTTCACGATCAGCACGCAGCCGTCGTTCGTGGCGGTCAACGGCGCCAACGCTAGCTCCAACCCGTTCTCGCTCGGCGGATTCTCGCGGATCAGCCTGCTCGCGCCGACGCTCGACTTGATGCTGACCGAGGGCCACGCGCACTTGCTCTCATCGCCGAATCTGGTGACGCAACCGGGTATCGAGGCGACGTTCCTGGTCGGCGGAGAGATCCCGATTCCGATTTCCAACGGCCTCGGTACCGTCTCCATCAACTACAAGGAATTCGGCGTCAAGCTCGACGTCACGCCGACGATCCTCGGCAACGGAAGCGTCGAGGCGAAGATATCGCCCGAGATTTCCGATCTCGACTTCGCCGACGGCATCCAGATCAACGGCTTCACGATCCCGGCGCTCAAAGAGAGCAAGCTCTCGACCGACGTGATCACGCAGAACGGCGAGTCCATCGTGATGGGCGGCCTGCTGCGGCGCCAAGAGCAGAAGAACGTGACGAAGTTCCCGATTCTGGGCGACATCCCAATCCTGGGTGCGCTGTTCCGCTCGGTCTCCTACCTCAAGCAAGACACCGACGTCGTCTTCGTGATGACGCCGACCATCGTTACGAAGTAAGCCCTCGCCGGAACGGACGATCCTGGAAGAGCTCGCGCGCACGGACGCGCGCGAGCGCTCGGGGCTTAGAACGTGTCTGCGCTGATCGCTACCATCCGCACCCTGGCGCTCCCCGCGGCCGTTTTTGCCGTCGCTTACGGGCTCGCGCTGCTCGGTATGCAGAACAACCACTTTCACGTCTACAACGGCGGCTCGCGCCCCGTCTCGATCGACGGGGCCACGATCCCACCGCACGAGACGTGGACCGATACGGCCCACCGCTGCGGTACGCGGACCGTCGTCGCCGTCTATGCAGGTGGCGAGACCCGGAAATTCCCCGGCTTCGACACGTGCAGCAACGACCTCGTGCTCCCATGAGCGCCCGGTCCTCGACGTGCCGAAACTATCGGTAGATGCATCAGCGCCTCTCCTACGTCGACGGGCTTCGGGCGATCGCCGTGCTGTCGGTCATGGTCTTTCACGCCCGCGTCCACGCTCCGGGCGTGACGCTGGAACCGTGGGCCAAGGAATGCTCGCACGGCGTCGACCTCTTCTTCGTGATCTCGGGCTTTTGCCTCGCGCTGCCCACGTTCGAAAAGCTTCGCGCCGGCGGCCACGCGACGTTCGATACGGTGGGATTCGCGCTCAAACGTTGCCTGCGGATCCTGCCGCCGTATGCGTTTGCGGTGGGGCTCGCGGCGCTCTTCGGCACGATCTTGATGTGGCGCGGCATCGCGCTGCCGGGCGGCATGCCGGCTTCGTTCAACGCCTGGGACGTCGTCGGCGGGCTGCTGTTCCTGGATCGTGACCGGGTCGAACTCAACCGTTCGTTCTGGTCGCTCGCGATCGAGTTTCGCTGGTATCTGCTCTTCCCGCTCGCGCTGCTGCTGGCCGTGCGGAATATGCGCGCCTTCGTCACCGCGATCGTCTTGATCGCGTTCGCGGGCGAGCTGACGCGCGCCACCAGCACCGATCTCGGCGTCCTGCCCGCCTTCATGCTCGGCATCGCCGCTGCATACATTCGCGTCAACGCGCATCCGCTGGCCCGCTACGCCTTTCCGCTCGGACTGGTCGCGGTGATCTTGGCGCTTGCGAACGAGCAGCGACCGCACTTTCCGATCCAAACCAACGTCGGTTGGCACGTCGCGATGTTCTTCTTCGTGATCTGCGCCGGTGCGCAGCCCGCCTTGCAGCGCCTGCTCGCGACGCCCGTGCTCACCCGGGTCGGGGTCGCGTCGTACAGTATCTACCTCGTCCACGAACCGATCATCGCGGCGACCCTCGGCGTCTTGCAGCCCGCGTACGGCCAATTCGTCGCAACTGTGGTCGCGCTCACACTCGGGCTCGCGGCCGGGTTTGCGCTTTGGTTCGCGCTCGAGCGGCCGCTCGTGCGCCCGGAGGTGGTTGCGCGATTCGTTGCACGCCGGCGCGCAGGCTTGAACCGGCTCTTCGCGCTCGCCGGAATTCCGCTCGGCTTCGCACTGCACGCACCGTCCACGTCGTCGGGGCTCACGCTCGTCCCGTCGAGAAAGGAAGCAGTATGACGAACGCGCTGCGCTCGCTCGGGGCCTGGTCGCTCGCGCTCGCGACGCTCGGACCCGTCTGCGCATCCGCGCAGTCCTCGCCCGCGACCCCGGGCGGCGTGCAAGTCATCGACATGGGCCCGGCTACTCCCGCGCCGCAGAAACACGCCGCCAAACCCTCTGCCCGGCCCACGGCGACG
>Ga0302325_10004089_pt1 | contig 33884 bp, 31 predicted proteins | sample Palsa_T0_2_FD_201948 | JGI IMG/M metagenome (GOLD analysis project Ga0302325, IMG submission 201948) | Peat permafrost microbial communities from Stordalen Mire near Abisko, Sweden - Palsa_T0_2 | ecosystem: Environmental > Terrestrial > Soil > Palsa > Peat permafrost | place: Sweden: Abisko... | reverse complement strand
GGACATTACTGAAGAGCGGCTCGCGCCGCTTCGAGCAAGGTCTTGAAATCGCCGGCGATGGTTGTCGCCGCCATGATTTGCAGATCGCGCAGGATCTTCGCGCTGTCCTGCGGATGATGTTCGAGGTCGCGCGCGTAACCGTTGATGCGGGATTTCCATTCCTTGGGCGCCATCGGCTGCGCTGCCAGCAGATAGCGCCGCGCGGAAGCCGGATCCGGCACCGGCAGGATGCGCGCGCGAAACGAAAAGTCTCCGGTGCTCATCGCTTCGACGCCAACCTCCCCGGAATTTTCGGCCCCGCCCGAGGTGAGCAGGTTTTGCGTGTCACCCCGCGCGAACCGCAGCACCCCGGGCGTGCGATTCTCCACCAATATATAGAGTTGCTGATCGGAACCCTGCACGTGCAAGGCGAGCTTGCTCTTTTTTCCGGGAACCAGCGCGGGAATCGGCGGATCGAAATGCAGGCTGACCGGCGTCGTCTGCGCTTCCCATTCACCCGAAGAATTTTCCACCGTAAGTTTTGCGGGACCAGGAAGCGCTCGGGGATTTGCCAGCACCACGATACATTCGGGAGACGCGGCGAGCACAAAAGCCCGCTCGCCATTGATCGCGACATGATTGGCATCCGCTGGATCGACGAATCGCCCTCCGCAGATTGAAAACTGATCGAGCAGTGAAACGACCGGCGGGACGAGCGCTCCTTGTTTTTCATCCGGCAGCTGCGCCGCGTCGACGAGCGCCGCCACGCTGTTGCCTGAACCGTTCGCGATTACCACCGGGGAGCCGGACGGCGTCGTGAAAGTTGCTCTTCCGGTCTTATCGGTTTTCAGCCGGAGCGCATCGCCGATCGTTACGGTGATTCCCTCCGCCAGCCGGCCATCCACGCCTAGAACCGCCAGCGTGGCCGGCGCACCAGCCACGAGTTTCGGCGGAAGAACGATGGATACGGCCCAGGTTGTCGATGCGGCCGATTGTGCGCGCATGCTGGAAGGCCGCGTCGAGCCGCAGAGGCAAATCACGAGCAGCGTGAGAGCCACGGCCTTCACCTTTTGCGGAAATTTGCGGCTCGCGGATGGCATGGCCAGGGTGTGCCGCATTTATTTGGGGGCGGGTGCCAGCACCCGCTCATAAACTTTGGAATCGCGAAAAATCCGGAACAATTCCCCGTCGATTTCGTCGCCAGACACGGAAGATTCGAGAATGCTCAGTGCGCGGTCGACCGGCACGGCGCGCTTGTAAGGCCGGTCGGACGCCGTCAAAGCGTCGAAAATATCGCAGATGGTCATCATCTTCGTGGGCAGGGGGATTTCGTCGCCATGAAGTTTGTATGGGTAGCCCGTGCCGTTCAGTTTTTCGTGATGGGCGCGCGCAATTTCAGGAATGCGGCGAAGGTCTTTCGTCCACGGAATCTGGTTCAGGAAATTGAACGTGTGAATTACATGCGATTCGATTTGCAGTCGTTCGGCCGCATCCAGGCTGCCTTTGGGGATGGAGAGCAGCCGGACCTCATCCGGATTGATATAGGGGCGCTCGATCCCCTTCGGGTCGATGAAGGATTGCCGGGCGATGTCGCTCAATTTGCGAAATTTGCTTTCTTCGAGCAGTGTCGGCTCATTCGTCTCGATAATGAATTGAAAATATTCTTCGAGGCGGGTGAGGCGCTGGTCGAAATCCTCGCTGAGACGCGCAATTTCGGATAGCGCGTCGCCGCGGTCGCGCTCGATAAACATCTGCAACTTGCGCCGCACCATGCCGGCTTCCAGGTCCTTGCGGATAAAATCGAATCGCTGCTTCAAAACGTCCAACTGCAAGGGATAAAGCTTCTTCGCTTTAACCAGGACATCCTCGCGCACGCCTACTTTTCCAAAATCATGCAGCAAGGCCGCGTAACGAATTTCCTTCATCTGCTCGGCATCGAAATGCGCGCCGCTGTACGGCCCGGAGGAAACGGAATCGACGGTTTCCGCCAAGGCTTGCGTGTAAGTCGCCACACGGAGAGAGTGGCCCGACGTCGTCGGATCGCGTTGCTCGATCGCGGTTACGGCGGCCTGGACGAATCCTTCGAATAGCGTTTCGATCTCCTGATACAGCTTGCGGTTTTCGTAAGCGACCGCCGCCTGCGAGGCGAGCGAGAGAGCCAACTGCACGGAACGTTCAGGAAAGGATTGCACCTGCTTCGCCACGTCGGCTTCGTTCAGTAGCCGGGCCGTGCAATCGCGCTTGGAATTGATCAACTGCAGAACGCCCAGCACTTCCCCTTTGGCGTTGCGCATCGGCAGGGTCAGCAGTGACTTCGTTCGGTAGCCCGAATCCCGGTCGTAACGATCGTTGAAATGAAATGGAAGGTCCTTTGGAAGATGGTAGGCGTCCGGAAAATTCAAGACCTCGCCGCGCAGTGCTGTGTAGCCCGCCATGGAATCTTCCGCCAGAGGCAGGGTGAATTCTTTGAAAGGAAACTCAACGCTGTCGTTCTGCGTGAGCATAAAACGCAGGTGTCGGTGTCTCCCGGCGTCTTCATCAACGAGATAGAGGGAACCTGCGTCGGCGCCGGTAATTTCGCGCGCCTTCTTCAGAATGAGTGTCAGGAGCGCGTTCACGTCCCGCTCGGAGGAAAGCGCCACGCCAATTTCATTGAGTTGTTGCCGTTCGCGCTCCGCGATTTCGAGAGCGTGGTTTGCAGACCGGGCGCGTTCCACGAGTTCGATATTCTCGAACGCAATGGCGAGCGTTTTTTCAATTTCCTGGCGCGCAGCGGACGACGAAACGAACGCAAACACGGAGTTGCTATCGAGAGCCTGTTTCCCGGGGGATTTGAGGGTGGCCGGCGTGACGCCAACAATTCGGGAATGCGGGTCGGACAGGCGAATGCGGCCGGCAAACTCCGGCGATTCTTTTTCCGTATCCAGCAGAAAGACGCGAATCGCCTCGGCCGGCTTCGATTCGAGAACGTCCTCGGCATCTTCTGGCGCGATGGCCCGGAGTTCGTAGCGTTCTTTTAGCGATTCGGCCAACGGCGACGCAGCCGACCCTTGGCGATACCAGATTTGTCTTTTTCTCGACATGCTTAGCGGCGGCGAACCAGTTCGCAAGTATAACGGAAGCAGGCGCGCCTTGCGGCAATTCTATCCGCGGAGCTTCAATTGCAACCTTCCGTTCGGTGCGGCGTCCGCGAGAACAGCCGAAACTCGCGCTCCTTGAATCACGGTGCACCGTTTGTTAGCCTTGCGCAGATTTGAACCGCGAAGCATCGCGTACCGCGGCGACTCGCGCTCGCGCGTAACGCCAATTGTTTCGCATGCCTTCAATGGCCGACCCGAAAACAAATAGAGCGGGGAAACTTATTCGTGAATGGTGGGGCCATCGCGGCTCGCTAGGCATTAGTCTCGCCGTGATGCTGTTTGCCTTAGGCGTCTATTTCGCCACGTTCCTGGGCGAGCGCCCCATGCCCGTCTTCGATTCGATCAACCGCCTGGAACTGAACACCCTGGACGTCCGTTTCCAGTTGCGCGGCCGCGTGCCTCCCGATCCGCGAATTATCATCGTCGATATCGACCAGCGTTCGCAGGAACAACTCGGCCGCTGGCCGTTTCCAAGAATTCACTTCGCGCATTTGATGGACGCTTTGCGCGAAGACGGCGCAAAGGTAGTCGCGTTCGATATGACCTTCAGCAAGCCTGACCAGACCGTCCTGCCGCTCCAGGATCTTTCCGCCGATCTGGCCGCGCAAAAGAAACAAGGGTTGGCCGTAAATCCTTCGGTTCAGTCGGCCATCAACCGTCGAGAAAAGCAGTACAACTACGACCAGCAATTCGCCGAATCGATCAAGCGTTTCGGAAGTGTGGTTCTCGGAAACTATTTTCTATATACGACGGCCGACCTGGAAGGCGTGTCGAATAAATCGCTCGATAATTACGCGAATCTGATTGCGTTCTTTCCATTTCCTCAGTTGCGGGCGTTGCCGTCGGGTCGCGGCGAAGCTGGGCGCGTGCATGTGATTCATCTGTACGAAAATCAATATCTCGTGCCGCGCGGCGTGGAGGCCAACGCGGATATCTTCACCACAGCGGTCTCGTCCGAAAAGGGCGGAGCCGGTTTCTTCAATGTTGCCGTGGACGCAGATTCGGTGGTTCGCCAGATTCCGCTCGCGCTTCCCTACGGCCGCGATGCCGACCCCGCAAATTGGGATTTCTACGCTTCACTGGACGTGCAAACGATCCGGCTGTACCTCGGCCTCAGTAATGAACAGACGGTTCTCAACTATGGCGGCAGTGGGATTGCGAGCGTCGAGTTTGGGCCGAATCTTGTGGTGCATCCCGACGACCTGAGCCGCCTGCTCGTCAATTTTCACGGCCCGTCGCAAACGTATCCTTACGTGTCGTTTGGCGACGTCGCCCTAAATAAATTTCCGCGGGGGACGTTCCAGGACAAAATCGTTCTCGTCGGCGCATCTGCCACGGGGATTGGCGACTTGCGCGCGACGCCATTTGGCGGCATCGATTTCCCCGGTGTCGAGATTCACGCCAATCTGATCGACAACATCTTGAATCAGCAATTTCTGGTGCGGCATGGGCCGCAGTTTCTCGCCGACATCGGCTTCATTTTCCTTTTTGGCCTTCCCTTGGGGATGTGGCTGGCCGTCGTGCAGCCGCGCTGGATGGCTCTCGGCTTGCTCCTTCTGGCGCCGTTCGGGGCGGTCGTATATTGGGCGTTTCTGCATGGCTGGTGGCTGAACTTCATCGTCCCGGCGCTGTTCACGCTCGTGCCCAACGTCAGCCTGGTGGCCCTGTATCGCGTATTTTTCGAGGAGCAGGAAAAGCGGAAAATTCGCGGCGCATTTCAACAGTACGTGAGCCCCGAAGTAATTCGCCGCCTGCTCAGCGATCCCGAACGCGTGCAGCCTCGCAAAACCGAGGTCACCGTCCTCTTCAGCGATATTCGCGGGTTCACCACAATTTCTGAAAAGCTAGACGCGCAGCAGCTTGCCAGCCTCCTGAACGCCTACCTGACGGACATGACCAAAATCATTTTCCGCCATCAAGGTACGCTCGACAAATACATTGGTGACGCGGTAATGGCGATCTGGGGCGCGCCATTTGACGCGCCCGATCACGCCGAAAAATGTTGCGCCGCTGCCGTGCATATGCTGACCAAGCTTACCGAGCTGCAAAAAGACTGGCGCGCGCGCGGATTCCCGGAACTGGATATTGGAATTGGCGTCAATACCGGCATTGCTTCGGTGGGGAACATGGGTTCGTCACTGCGCTACGGGTACACCGCGATGGGCGATTCCGTGAATCTCGCGTCGCGCCTCGAAGGGCTGAATAAGGAATATGGCACACGCATTGTGATCAGCGAATTCACGCGCCGTGAAATCAAGAGCGGGGATTTGCTCTTCCGCGAGCTGGATCTCATCCGCGTGAAGGGCAAACTGCAGCCGGTGACCATTTTTGAAGTCCTGAGCGCCGAGGCCGCCGCGGACGGCGGGAAGGAACTGGTCGAATTGTTCGGGCGCGGGCGCGAGGCGTACAAACGTCGGGACTGGCGAACCGCGAAATCCGCATTTGAAGCACTGCTCCAGCGATGGGCCGACGATGTGCCCGCGCGCATTTTCCTGACGCGTTGCAACGAGTACCTTGCGGAAACGCCCGCCGCCGATTGGGATGGCGTGTACGAGATGAAACACAAGTAGACGGAGGCAGGGAAAACCAGGTTCCGGTTAGTCGTCGATGCGGACGACTAAGGCTGCCTTCCGCCCTTCGCTGCGCAAACGATCCGCCAATTTCTGCGCGGCGTCTTCGCTGGGCAGCTTGCCCACGCGCACCCGGTAATACGTGCCATCCCCGGCGTCGTAGGTTTCAATCGTGGCGGGCGCATACGCGGCGTCCATTTCGGCGCGAAACCGCTCCGCATTTTCCTGGACTTTAAATGCCCCGACCTGCACGCCAAAAAATCCGGTGCGCGGATTTGGGCCTGAAAGGATTTCGAGGCGGACATTCGCTGTTCCAGGACCCCACATTTCAATTGCCTGCGCCGCGGCGAACGAAAGGTCGATGACCCGGTTCGCGACGAACGGCCCGCGGTCGTTAATCCGAACCTCCGTTTGTTTTCCATTGTCGAGGTTCGTGACGCGCACCACGCTGTTGAAGGGCAGCGTGCGATGCGCCGCGGTAAAAGCATGCATATCGTATATTTCGCCATTCGATGTGCGCCGCCCGTTGAACGGCGCGCCGTACCAGGACGCTACGCCTACCTCGACGTAGCCGCCCGGGACGGGAGGCTGCCTTTCTGCGGCGGATGGCGGGCCGGAGGCAGGCGAACCCGAGCCCGGAGTCGCTTTTCCCGGCGGCGACGCAGGCTGACCCGAGGATGTCGAAGGGGCAGGAGTTCCCGCTGGCGCGTGCGCGACGGCCGTGTGATGCGCACACCCCGCCAGCACGACCGCAACAAGCGCGGCCATGCAAAGGCGCAAAATCTCCGCAACTCCTCGGAAATTGGAATACTCAAAAGTGTCTGATCGTTGATTCGCTGCAGAATACTTCTGGGACCGGCGGTTACGCCCCACGCAGTTTCCCGATTCGCTGGTTTGCTCTCACTTTCGGTATTATATGAATGCAACTACTTTCTCGCAAGGAACCCTATTGGACCTCTCTCCGCGTCTACGTTGGAAGCTCGATCGATTCCGCGAACAAATGAGTGGTTTATTCGGCGGCGGCCCTAAAGAACAGCGCCGTCCGCAGCTCTGCCCTGCCTGCGGCACGCTCGTGGGCGCGACCGCAACGAAATGCCATCAATGCGGCGCGAGCCTAACCTTCGGCATGGCTGCCGCGACCCGCTCGTTGAGCCGCTGGATGCCCACGGAATCGCCGGTAACGTACGGCATCCTATGCCTGAGTTGCTTACTCTACGGAGCGAGCTTGATCGCTACGATTCGTGGCAGCGGACTGCAGGCTCCGGGCGGAGGCGGGTTCGGCGCCTTGATGAACCTGGGAGGGATTAATACCGGCGTGCTTGTGAAATTGGGCTCTTCGTTGCCGTGGCCCTGGGACCTGTTGCAACCTTGGCGTTTGATTATGGCCACGTTCCTTCACGGAAGCCTGTTGCACATCGGCTTCAATATGTGGGTGCTGATGGATATCGGCCCGCAAATCGAGGAGCTCTACGGCTCGGCCCGGTACTTTTTTATATATGTGGCGACTGGCATTGGCGCGTACATCGTTAGCGGATTGCTTGGGAGCCACCCCAGCATCGGCGGCTCGGGCGCGCTGCTCGGACTGATTGGCGTGCTCCTCGCCACCACGATCGGCCATAAGAGCGCTTCGATGCAAATGTTGCGCAGCCAGTTGATTCGATGGCTGGTCTACCTCGCCATATGGGGAATCTTTATGTCAGGCATCGATAATTACGCGCACATCGGCGGTTTGATCAGCGGCTTCCTACTGGGCCGACTGATGGTGAGCCGCCCGCCGATGTCGCTACAGGAGAAAACGCGAGCGGATTTGCTGGGTTGGACCACGGCAATATTAGTGGCCGCAAGTTTGGGGATTGTGGCGTTTGGAGTTTTGCGCGCCGGCTGAACTCGAACCGCCGCGCTGCGATATTTTGCCGGTTACGAGCCGGCGTGCAGGCGTCTCGACACGACGATACTGTAATGTAGCCCCGAAATGCACACGAATGCGGCCACGCAATACGCGCAAATATCTTTCACGGCCATGAGCGCGGAGTCATCGCGGATGGCCAAAACCAAAACCAGAAACACCATGAGAATTTCGAAGAAGGTCGTGGCCTTGCCGTAGATACTCGGTGGTAGCGACATATAGCCCACCGTCACGATGATCACGGCGCTGGCAATCAACAGCAGCGCATCGCGCCCCAGAACCAGAATCGCCAGCCACCACGCAATTTTCCCATGCAGCGCTAATTCGAAGTACGACGAGGACAGCAGCAGCTTATCCGCGATGGGATCGAGATACGCGCCAAGCGGGGTGCGTTGATTCAGGCCGCGCGCCAGGACTCCGTCGAGCGCATCGCTCACTCCGGCCATGATGAATATCGCGAGGGCCCAGCCGTAGCGCTCGTAATGAATCGCCATAATGAAAAACGGCAAGAACATCAAGCGGAGGAACGTGAGCTGGTTGGGTACCGTAAAAATTCGACTGTTCATGAGTGGTTTTATCGGGAGTGTGCCGCAGCTATTTAGGCAAATTGAGCCAGGTAATCGCCGACGGTATGGCCGGTCTTGCGCGCAAACGTTTCCGCAAGGGACGGAATCGAGCCGCGCGCTTCGTCAAGCGCGATTCTCTCGATACGTGCCATCGGAAAAAACAGCGTGGGCAATCCCATGCGGTCGCCTTCTGGATGTAGTACTTGACGGACAAAATCGTCGAAAGACCCCAGATCGATTCCGCGCACTGTCACGCCCGCGTTGGAAATATCCAGCAGCTCGCCCCAAAGTTTTTCCTTCGGTGTATGCAGACTGATGACCACAATGGAATGCGGTTGCATCGCCTCTCCTGGAAGACCCCGCATGCCCATATTATCGCAGGTTGAGGGTTGGGTGAACGCGCGAAGCGCAAGAGTTATCCCGCCTTCGCGCTTACAGCGCGATCGTCTTCAAGCCGGGCGCGCGATGTAGGACCGGTTCGGTAAACTTCTGCACTTCCTCGAAGCTCACGCCTGACGCCACCTCCACCAAGGTGAGGCCCTGAGGTGTCACCTCGATGACGCCAAGTTCCGTGACGATCAGCGAGACGACGCCGACACCGGTTAACGGCAGGCTGCACTTTCTTACGATCTTAGGTTCGCCGTCTTTTGTGGTGTGCTCCATCGCGATGATCACGCGCTTCGCGCCGGCAACCAGGTCCATCGCGCCGCCCATGCCCTTTAGCATCTTCCCGGGGATCGCCCAATTCGCGAGATTCCCTTTTTCATCAACCTGCAGCGCGCCCAGCACGGTGACGTCGATCCGGCCACTGCGAATCATGCCAAAGGAGTCCGCGCTGGAAAAATAGCTGCAGCCCGGAATCTCCGTGATCGTTTCCTTGCCCGCGTTGATGAGATCAGGGTCTTCTTCGCCTTCAAATGGATAGGGACCGATACCGAGCATCCCATTTTCAGATTGCAGGATCACTTCCACCCCAGCCGGCAGAAAACTCGGAATCAGCGTGGGCAAGCCGATTCCCAGGTTGACGTAATAACCGTCGCGCATTTCCAGCGCCACCCGCCGCGCGATCGATTCCCTTTTGTCCATTTCTGCGGGCATTTTACTCCTGGCGCTTTCTTACGGTGCGCCGTTCGATTCGCTTTTTGTAATCCGTTCCCTGAAAAATGGCATCGACGAAAATTCCCGGGGTGTGCACGCAATCGGGATTGAGTTTGCCAAGGTCGACAATCTCTTCAACCTCCGCAATAACGTAATCGGCCGCTGTCGCCATCACCGCGTTGTAATTGCGCGCCGTCTTACGATAGACCAGATTGCCCCAGCGATCTCCTTTCCAGGCCTTAACGAATGCAAAATCCCCGCGCAGCGCCGGCACCAGCACGTGCGGCCGGCCGTTAAATTCCCGAATCTCTTTGCCTTCGGCGGCGAGTGTCCCGTAACCCGTGGGCGTGAAGAAAGCCGGTATGCCCGCGCCTCCACAGCGAATGCGTTCGGCCAGCGTGCCCTGCGGATTGAGCTCGACGTCGATTTCCTTTCTCAATGCGAGCTTCTCGAATGTTTTGTTTTCGCCCACATAGCTGGCGATCATTTTCCGGACTTGCTTGTTTTGCAGCAGCAGGCCGATGCCGAAATCATCCACTCCCGCGTTATTCGAAGCGAGCGTCAGGTCTTTTGAGCCTTTGCGGCAAAGCGCGGCGATCAGATTTTCCGGAATGCCGCACAATCCGAATCCACCCATCAGGATGGTTGCGCCATCTTTCACACGAGCGACGGCGGCGTCGGCATTAGCGATGCGCTTGTCCAACCGGTTCCCCTCTCACTTTCGCATTTCAATTTGCTTCGATTGCAGGTGAAGTCTACTGCAAATCAGGAACGTTCTTATAGTGTTCGCGCGCGACATAAGTCTCAGGGTGCGTCGAGGCTGCGGCGGCTTCCACCGGCGCGCGCGGCAGTTTTGAGCGCGCGCACCAAATCCGCAACGGCAGTGGCTGCTGCATCCCCGGAACCGGCCTTCTCCACGGCGGCCATCAGCGCCGAGCCTACAACCGCGGCATCAGCGATCCCGCCTAGCACTGTTACATGGGTCGGCAACGAAATACCGAAGCCGACCGCGATCGGCAGCAGCGTAAATTTTCGCGCGCGCCGCACCAGTGCCGGCAATTCTGCCGGCAGCGCATCGCGTGTGCCAGTAACGCCGGTCCGCGATACGAGATACAAAAAACCCGTAGTTGCGGCGGAGACTAACGCCAGGCGCGCATCCGTGGACGTGGGCGCGGCAAGAAAAATCGTATCGAGGTTATGAGCCTGTAGCAGCGCGCGATAATCGGTGGCTTCTTCGGGCGTCAGGTCGGTCACCAGCACGCCGTCTGCGCTTGCCTTTGCCGCCGTATCCGCAAATTTTTCCAGGCCCATCTGCAAAATAGGATTGAAATAACTGAAGAGCACGAGAGGAACCGGGGTTTTGCGTCTCAAACGTGCCACCAGTTCAAGCACGCCCGCGAGAGTTGCGCCGCCGCGTAAGGCGCGGTCGCTGGCCCGTTGAATCACCGGCCCATCGGCGACGGGATCGCTGAACGGCACGCCGAGCTCGATGACGTCGGCTCCGGCTTCCGCCGCCGCGAGAACGATTTTCTCGCTGGCCTCGAGCGATGGATCACCCGCCGTGATGTAGGCGACGATTGCTATCTCACCGGTTCTCGCCAGCTCCGCGAAACGCGCCGCGATTCGGCGCGCCGTCTTCCCCTGCGGAGGCGCTGACGGGGGGACTGCGCGCTCAGACATAGCGCGAAAGCGTCTCCATGTCTTTATCACCGCGCCCCGAAACGTTGAGGATCACGAGTTCATCTTTCTTCATTTGCGGCGCGCGCCGAATCAATTCCGCTAGCGCGTGTGCCGATTCGAGCGCCGGAATAATTCCTTCGGTGCGCGCGAGCGTTTTCGCGGCGGCGATCGCTTGGTCATCTCCAATCGCCGTGTATTCCGCGCGACCCTGTTCTGACAGCCACGCATGCTCTGGTCCGACGCCGGGATAATCGAGCCCTGCGGAAATCGAATGCGTCGCCGCGACTTGGCCGTCGGAACTCTGCAAAATGTAAGTGTACGTGCCTTGCAGCACGCCCGGCCGTGCTCCATCGAAACCCCGCGCCGCGGCCAATCGCGCCGCGTGCTCCCCCGGTCCTTTGCCCCGGCCACCGGCTTCCACGCCCAGCATTTTTACGGATGCATCCGCAAGGAATGCGTGGAACAGCCCAATTGCGTTCGAGCCGCCCCCCACACATGCGATCAAAATATCCGGCAACCGGCCCTCGGCCTCAAGAATCTGCGCGCGCACCTCTTCGCCGATCACTTTTTGAAAATCGCGCACCATCTGCGGATACGGATGGGCGCCCAGCACCGACCCCAGCAGGTAATGCGAACTCGCCACGTTGGTGACCCAGTCGCGCATCGCTTCGTTGATCGCGTCCTTCAGCGTCTTGCTGCCCGCTTCGACCCCCACAACTTCCGCGCCCAGCAGCCGCATCCGAAAAACATTCAGCTTCTGCCGCTCCATGTCTTCGGTGCCCATGTATACCGTGCACGCCAGCCCCAGTCGCGCCGCCACCGTCGCCGTCGCCACGCCATGCTGCCCCGCGCCGGTTTCGGCGATCACCCGCTTCTTGCCCATGCGCACCGCGAGCAAACCTTGCCCCAGCGCATTATTAATTTTGTGCGCGCCGGTGTGCAGCAAGTCTTCGCGCTTCAGGTAAACGCGCAGGCCCAGCTGCTCGCTCAGCCGCGAAGCGAACTGCAGCGGCGTCGGACGGCCCGCAAAGTCGCGAAGCAACAAATCGAGTTCGGCGTGAAATTTTGGATCGACTCGCGCTTCGGCATACGCGCGCTCCAGTTCTTCGAGGGGCGCGACCAGCGTCTCCGGCACGTAGCGCCCGCCAAACGGACCATACCTCCCGCGGGAATCGGGCGCCGTTTGTTGCTGGCGGGTCGCGCTCATGTCTTCTTTCTCACCTTGACCTTAACCTTGACCCTCGTTTTCGCTGCCCGCCTTCTCACCGGTCGCGTCGCTCGCGCGGCACGCATGAACGCGATCACCCGCCGCGGATCTTTCTTGCCGGGCCACGCCTCAACGCCGCTGCAAACATCCACCGCGTACGGCTCGCTAATTCGAATCGCCTCGGCAATATTTTCGGGCGTGAGACCACCCGCCAAAAACAGCCGCTTCGTTATGTTTGCGCGGCGCACGATGCGCCAATCGAAAGTCTGGCCCGTGCCGCCCGGCCTGGTGGGATCGAAAGTATCCAGCAGAAACGCATCGGCTCCGCCAAAAACGGATAATTGCGAAAGCTGCGCTTCGTTTTTTGCCTTGATCGCCCGAATCACCGGCCATGTCTCCCGCAAGCGCTCGACCATTTCCGCCGACTCATCGCCGTGCAACTGGATCTGGTGCAATCCCGCGATCCGGACAGTGGCCAGAATCTTTTCTTCTGTCTCGTTCACGAAGACTCCCACGGCTTTAACATCCCGCGGCAGGCGCTTGATGATCCGGGCCGCCGCGCGCGGCGCTATATACCGGGGACTTTCGCGATAAAAATTAAAACCCAGGAAGTCCGCACCGGCTTCAAATGAATTTCGCGCGTCCGTCCAATTCGTAATGCCGCAGATTTTTACTTTCACCATGGTGTCTAGCCCGGCGGCAGCAACAAGTCCATCAAAGCCGCGCCCGGGTCGCCACGCTTCATTAGCTGCTCGCCGATGAGAAAGGCGTCAAATCCGGCCCGGCGCAAACGGATTAAATCTTGGTGCGAGTGTAGTCCCGATTCGCTGACGGCCACACACTCTTCGGGAATTGCTTCCACCAATTCCAAAGAGGTCTCCAGGTGCACTTGAAAATCCCGCAGATCGCGGTTGTTTACGCCAATAATCCGCGCTCCCGCGTTCCGCACGCGATCTAGTTCCTCTCGCGAATGAACTTCCACGAGCGGTTCCATCTTCAACGCACGGCCCAGGTCCAGCAACTCGCCCAGCGTCTCGTCATCAAGGATCGCCGCAATCAACAGGAACGAATCCGCCCCCGCCGCGCGCGTCTCCCATACCTGCCACGGATCAAATATAAAGTCTTTGCGCAGCACCGGAATCTGGGTGCTCTTGCTGGCATCCTTCAAATCGCCCAGCGAGCCGCGGAAGAATTCCTCTTCGGTGAGCACCGAAAGCGCCGCCGCGCCCGCCGTTTCCAGTTCCGCCGCGAGTGTCGCCGGCGAATAATTCTCGCGGATTGCCCCCAGCGATGGCGACGCTTTTTTTAACTCCGCGATTACATTCAGACCCGGCCGGGTCAGCGCGCCCACAAAATCGCGCGGCGGCGCCACCTTCTTTTCCACCGCAATTTTCAGCGCGACGTCCGGAAGCACGCGCTTGCGATGCGCGACGGACGCGCGTCGTGCTTCGACAATCCGGTCCAGGATAGTTTTCGGCCGTGCGCTGGTTTCCATAGTTAGAATCAGGCCTCGGAGACGCGCGACCGGCACACCCTCGGCGGAGTACCGCGGGACAATCGCTGCATCTATGCTAAGCGGCGAGCGCTGGCCGTGTCAATTTAGACGGCTGGCCCGAACCAGGCCTTAATGCAAAAGCGGCAAGGAAAATCGAATGGGTATCCCAAAATTGGAGCCGCCAAATCCCTGGAGAATGGCTACCGTCACGCCGACCACCTTCCCCTCCCGATTGAACAGCGGGCCGCCGGAGCCGCCCGACGTGGTTTGCGCGTCGAACACAATTTTATCGGGCAGAATGTCGCCGATGTGTCCCTGCGTAATGATCGGGCGAATCAAATTGCGTTTCGCAAGCTCCCGGAGCATCGCCGAAACATCGTTTCCGCTGTCTTTCAGAATCTGCTGCGCCGTATCTTCATCCGCGCGCGCCAGAATTGCGGCAAGGCCGGTAGCGTATCCCATCGAGATGACGGGCTGCCCGCTCAGCGCCGAATCTTTCGTAGTGTCCACGGCGAGAACCGTGCGTTTGAGATCCTGCATATCGACGCGCATCGCGGCCAGGTCCGCGTCCTGCGAGATCTCGTTGATCTCCGCGTGGAATGCTCGCGCGTCGCCGGGAAAGTAGGCGCGAATCGAGGAAATCTGCGGCTGCAATCCCTGGCTGGTCATCCCGCTGATTTCATCATTCTTCCACCAGGGTTCTGCGACATGGCGGTTCGTAATCACCCGGCCGTTGGGCCCCGCGACAAATCCCGTGCCGAACACATCCAGTTTCACTTCCGGCCCCGTGCCGTCGAGGGTCAGTATCGGTTTCCCGTCGCTGCCCTGTAAAGGATCGCCATCCTGATTTACCCCGCCATATCGCAAGCGGCGGCCCGACTGCTGGTCGCTGAACGCCACGGCCACGTGCAGAAGACAAACGGACTGCACATCGGCGGGAATGATGCTCTGCGCGACGCTGCCCATGGCTTCGAGCCGCTGCAAACGAGCGTTCGTATCGGTAAGTTGTTTTTGCAATCCGGCGGCGTCGTCTGAACTCGCGGTGGCCATCTGCGCTTTCAAGTCCGCGGCTTTTTTCTGTAGCTCGTCTTTCGCGGCGGGAGTGGAATTGGCATCCTTCTGGGTGCGCAACTTACGCGCTTCCGCGATCAAATCCTGCTGGCGGACGTACCCGCCCTCCAGCTTGGCTAGGAACGAATTCGAGCGCTGCGTCTCCTTTTGCGCGCTTCGTGCAAACATGAAATAGATTCCAGCCATCAGGATCGCCACCGCCAGCACGGCTCCGAATCCCAGCTTCAAATTGCGATCGAGTGAAACGGCGTTACTGGCCATGGCTTCGGTCACGGCGAGAGCTTCAAATGCGGTGTGTGCGATTTGCTGGCCCTCATCCGCGATGCGCATTTTGTCGCGCAGTTGATTTTCGAGGCGCTGGACGCGCAGCCGGGCGCGGACGTGCGCGAGCACTTCGCGCATGCTGTACGGGCGTGACATTGCATCATTTGCGCCCATATCCAGGGCGTCGGCGCGCTCGTCGGAGCTCGGACCAACGAACAGGAGAATCCGCGTCGCCTCGGTAGTGGCCGTTCCGCGGATGATCGCGATCGTCTCGTGCACATCGGGATCCTGCAGCCGGGCATCGAGGATAACGATCGCCGCGCCGCGCTGGTGGATGGCGTCGAGACCTTCACGCGTCGTCGCAAACGCTTCCACGCCGTATCCGGCATTCTGCAATGCATCCTGAATTTCTGCCCGTGTCGCGGGGTCGGGATCCAGGACGACTATTCTTTCGGGCGCGATGTCCATTGGCGTATCTCCAGCGGCTAGCTCGTGCCCTATCGTAGAGCAAAGCTTGCCGGGCTTCAAACCTGTGGCGCCGGGGTCGGAGAGGAGAACCCTGGGACCGATTTACCCCGGCCTATTATGAATTTGGCCGCGCCAGTCATTCGTCCGCCCGTTAGAATAGACGCGCACTCCAAAGCTTTCGATTCATTCCAAATTTCGAGAGGGCCCCGTTTTGGATTCGTTGATTCAGGTTAATGAAGAAATCATCGCGTGCCGGAAGTGCCCACGGCTCGTGCGCTATCGCGAAGTGGTCGCGCGCGAGAAGCGCCGCGCGTTTCGTGATTGGGAGTATTGGGGCAAACCTGTGCCGGGATTTGGAGATCCTCACGCGCTCCTCATGATTCTAGGCCTGGCGCCCGCGGCCCATGGCGCGAATCGCACCGGGCGAATGTTCACCGGCGATCGCTCCGGAGATTTTTTGTACAAAGCCATGTACGACGCGGGGTTCGCGAATCAACCCACTTCGACGCATCGCGGCGATGGCTTGGTGCTGAAAGACGCGTACATCGCCGCGACCGCGCGCTGCGCGCCGCCCGCGAATAAGCCCCTGCCGTCGGAACTTCGCAATTGCCAGCCGTATTTCGTTCGCGAATTGGAACTGCTGCGGCCGCGAGCGATTCTCGTGCTGGGCGGCATCGCTCTGCGCTCGTATTTGGAGCTCCTGAAAGAGCAGCGGCACATTTCGAATTTTGCGGCCTTTCCGTTTGGCCACGGTGCGATTCACAAATTGCCCGCCCCGCTGCCGCGCCTTTTTGCTTCGTACCATCCCAGCCAGCAAAATACATTCACCGCCAAGTTGACCGCCAAAATGCTGCTGAAAGTCTTTCGCGACATTCGCAAATACCTCGACCAAGACTGATCCGTCTACGCGGCGGGGACTTTCACTCGCGGCATGAGAAGTAAGTAAGTGAAGAACGACACCGTAAAACCGACGAACCATGCGTATGCATACAAACTACGCAGCGCTGGCACCACCAATCCCACCAGCGCCACCGCCGCGCCCGTGCAAAGCGCGCTGATCGCGCGCCAGTTGAACCCATGCGAATATTCATACTCGCCGCCGCGCTCGAACATCGCCTCGGTGTGCAAGATTCGTTTTCGCAGCAAATAATAATCCGCGATCATCACCCCAGCGATGGGCCCGAGAAAACTGGAATAGCCAACCAGCCAGCCCATCACGTAGCTGCCATGGCTCGATAGCCACCTCCATGGCTGCATCAGCAAGCCGATAAAACATGTGATCACGCCGCCAATTTTGAAACTGATCCACCGCGGGTACAAATTCGAAAAATCATTGGCTGGCGAGACGACGTTCGCCGCCACATTTACGTTCAGGGTCGCGAGCAGCAGAGCGAGCATCGCAACAACCACCGCGATCGGATTTCCGAGCCGGCTCAGGACCACCACGGGATTCCAGATCGCCTCACCGAACACGACGACGGTAGCCGACGTGACCGCGATACCGATGAAAGAATAAAACGTCATCGTCGTGGGCAAGCCGAGCGCTTGGCCCAGCATCTGCTCGCGTTGGCCTTTCGCGTAGCGGGTGAAATCCGGAATGTTCAGCGCAATCGTGGCCCAAAACGCCACCACTCCCGTAAGCGACGGCACGAAGAACGCGAAGAATTCTCCGAACGTGTGAAATTTCGACGGCGTCGAAAGCATCGGGCCGAGCCCGCCAGCCTTGGCGTAGGCCCAGCCCAGCATGGCGATCCCGAGGATCAGCAAGGCCGGGGCTGCGACGCCCTGTAAATAGCGAATGGTTTCAATCCCGCGCAGAATCACCACAAGATTCAGCAGCCAGAAAAGAAAAAAACAGAGCCACGGATGGTTCCATCCTGGCCTCACCGCCGCGAGCAATGTGTTGATCGCTTCGCCGCCGATCCAGGTTTGGATTCCGAACCATCCGCACGCCACCAGCGCGCGCAACACCGCAGGGACATTCGCTCCCAGCACTCCAAAAGACGACCGCGCGAATACCGGGAACGGAATGCCGTATTGCGCGCCGGCGTGCGCGTTCAGCAGCATCGGGATCAGTACGATCACGTTGCCCAGGAAAACCGTCGCCAATGCCTGCTTCCAGTTCATTCCACCGGCGATCATCGCGCTGGCGAGCATGTAGGTGGGGATGTTGACGCTCATCGCCACCCACAGCGCAGCGTAGTTGTACGTGCCCCAGGTGCGCCGGTCCTGCGGAATCGGCGCAAGGTCCTTATTCCAAAGTTGACTTGAAACGCGCGCCGGCCGCTCGCTTCCCACTCCGCCTGCCTCGACGGATTCGCTCATCGCTTGGTGTTCCTCCGCGCCAATTCCCGCTTTCGAATTCCGCCGCTTATACACTTCGCCTATCGCGCGAGCAACACATTTCTGCGCCGTTCGCCGTTTGACAGCGCGCGCACGCGGTTGCTAGCCTTCGAGCGACGCAGCTGCCGCGCTGCCCTGGCCCCATGGCGAACCACTCCCCCAATCATTCCGCTGCCCCGCCCGCGCTCGAAGCGGCCTCCATCGCAATCGAACTGCGCGACGTTTCCTATCGGCTCCCGGCCGGGCAGCCCTTACTCCGCGATATAACGTTCATCGTGAAAAGCGGCGAAACCCTCGTGCTGCTCGGTCGCAGCGGCGCCGGAAAATCCACTGCTTTGCGGCTGATCAACCGGATGCTCGAACCCGCCAGCGGCGAAATTCGCATCGAAGGCAAACCCGCCCGCGATTGGGATCCCATCGCGCTGCGCCGCCACATCGGCTACGTCATCCAGGAAATTGGCCTGTTTCCCCACTACACGGTCGAGCAAAATATTTCGCTCGTGCCGCGGCTCGAACATTGGCCCGCCGATCGTACCCGCTCGCGCGTAAACGATTTGATGAAACTCGTCGGCCTGGATGCCGCGCAATTCCTGCCGCGATTTCCGCATGAATTATCCGGCGGGCAACGCCAGCGCGTCGGCATCGCCCGCGCTCTGGCCGCCGACCCTCCCATCCTCCTGATGGACGAGCCTTTCGGCGCCCTCGATCCCTTGACCCGCGGCGAAGTTCAGCGCGAATTCCGGCAACTCGAACAGCGCTTGTGCAAGACCGTCGTTCTCGTCACCCATAACGTCGGCGAAGCGCTCCTGCTCGGCACGCGCATCGGCGTCATCGACGCCGGCACGCTCGTGGGCATGTATTCACCGAAGGAATTTCTTGCCGCGACGGAGCCGCTCGCCGCCGCCTACGTCGCCAACTTGCGGATGTATCAGGAAGCGGAGGCTGGATCATGAATTTGCCGGAGTTTTTTTGGCGCCACCATCGTGAAATCCTGCAGGGCACCCTCGAACACATCTGGCTCGTCGGCATCGCCATGCTGCTCGCCGTCGCCGTGGGCGTGCCGCTGGGCATCCTCGTCGCCAAACGCCCCTGGCTGTCCAAACCGATCCTCGGCGGCGCGAATATCGCGGAGACCATTCCGAGCCTCGCCCTCTTTGGCTTTTTGTTGCCGGTCCCGTGGCTCGGCGGCCGCGCCGATCGTTTGGCGATTGCCGCCCTCGCGCTCTACGCCTTGTTACCTATCATCCGCAACACTTCGGCGGGAATTTCCGGCGTCGATGCGGCCGTGCGCGACGCGGCCCGCGGCATGGGCATGACCGAACGTCAAATTCTTCGCCAAGTGGAATTGCCGCTTTCGTTTTCCACCATTCTCGCCGGAATTCGAATCGCCACCGTCCTGACCATCGGCATCGCGACCATCGCCGCCGCCATCGGCGCGGGAGGCTTGGGCGAATTTATTTTCCGCGGGTTGGCCATGGTCGATAATCGACTGATTCTGGCGGGCGCCATCCCCGCCGCGCTCCTCGCCTTGGGCGCCGATTTTCTGCTGAGCCTGCTGGAGCGCCACTGGCGGCCCGTGCGCGCATGATTCCGCGCGCCCTGTTCTTTCCGATCTTCGCGGCCGCGCTCGCCTGCGCTTTCGTTTCTTGCAGCCCGGATCGCCACGACGGCATCGTGGTCGGCTCAAAAAACTTTTCCGAGCAGGCCTTGCTCGGCGAAATCCTCGCCCAGCACATCGAAGCGCGGACGCACCAGCCCGTCATCCGGCGCTTTTATCTCGCCGGCACGTATATTTGCCAACAGGCTCTGCTGGCCGGGCGCATCGACACGTATGTCGAGTACACCGGCACCGCGCTCAGCGCCGTGTTGCGCGATCCGCTTGAGACCGCTTCGTCGGCCGCGTTTGCTCGCGTCAAATCCGAGTACGCGCAACGCTTCGGGCTCGAGGTGATGCCTTCGCTCGGTTTCAACAACACCTTCGCGATCGTGGTCCGCGGCGAAGACGCTCGCCGCCTGCATCTGAAAACAATTTCGGACGCCGCCCCGCACACCTCTGGCTGGCGCGCGGGGTTCGGATTCGAATTCATGGAGCGTCCCGATGGTTACGCAGGTCTCGCTCGAGTCTACGGTCTCGTTTTCGCGGAGTCGCCGCGCATCCTCGACCTCGGCTTGCTCTACCGCGCGCTGCTCGAAAAACAAGTCGACCTTGTGGCGGGTAATTCCACCGACGGTTTGCTCTCCGCGCGCGATCTCGTGGAACTCGAGGACGACAAGCACTACTTTCCGCCCTACGATGCCGTGCCGGTCGTGCGTCCCGAGACGCTGGCCCGTTATCCCGAGGCGCGAACGGCGCTGCTGGACCTAGCAGGGAAAATCAACGACCAGGAAATGCGCGAGATGAACTACGCCGTCGATGGCGAACATCGCGACGCCGCGGACGTAGCGCGCGACTTCCTTCACGCCAAAGGTCTCGACTAGAATCGCGCCAGGCGCGGCGGATCGCGCGCAACCCTACCGATTGTCGGCGATGGTCGGGCTGGGTGCGCCCGCCGTATCCCGGAAAGAGTATTCGTTTTTCAGTCCGCTGAAAACCCTTCCGTCGAGTTCTGCGTACGGGTACACGAAATAATTCAACGCATCGCCTTTCTGCGCCGGATTAAGGCGGATGTCGCGCCCCAGCGACATCATCAAGCGATTCGCGTCGATGGCACCGAAAAAATAGTCGCGCTTGTCTTTATTTTTCCAGGCCTCCGACGCATCCACCGGAATCCAGCCAGTGCCCTTCACGTAGAATTGCGCCCAGCAGTGATAGCTGGTGATGGCGGCTTCGTGAGAATTCGCCGGCACCGAAAATCCGATTTCAAACCTCGCCGGAATCGCCGCCGCTCGGGCCATGCCGATGAAGAGGGAATGGAAATCCGTGCAGTTTCCGTGCTTCGAATCGCACGCCCACACCGCGTCTCCCCTCCCCCACTCCGTCCCGTCGTGATCGTAGTGCATCGTCGCAATGACGTAGTTATAAAAGTTTCGGGCGAGGTCCACTGGCTGGGTCGCGTCGCCTCTTTCGCGCCGCGAAAGATCGCCGATCACTCCGTCGGTAGGAACCAGGCGGTCCGGCTTCAGAAAGCGCGCCGGAGAAATCATCGGCTGACCTTGAGGCTGGTTGTCGGCTGGCGTTCTCGGCGTCAGCGGAACGCGGTTTTCAAATCGCTGCGCGTGCAACGAAACATGAATGTCGAACGGCGTTTTCGCCTCGGTGGCGTTCACCACAAGGTACGCGTAACGATTGCCGTATTCTGGCTCGCGTTCGATGCGGGATGGCACAGGCGAATCGATTTTCAAATCGGAGATGGGTTGGTCGCTCTCTTCATACGGAATGGGAATCCACAGGCGCAGCTCCTTGCTTCCGTCCGGCAGCGCCGGCACGTGAACGACCTGGTTGAATTCAAAGGAACGCGATGGAGGAACGCTCTGCGGGCCGCCGTGGATGATCGGCGTTCCAGCGACAGCTCCGAAAGCTCCAGCAAGGGCAACTACCAATAGAGCTACCGCGATCCGATTCATACCTTTTATTCTCCCGGTTCGATGGCGGCTGCGCCACGTCCCACGCCAAGCGTCTCATTATAGCGATTCTGATCCAAGCTGGGCGGGGGTCGATTCAAGAAAAAGTCGCGCGGAGTTTTGGTGCGAATTTTTCAGAACAGCCGGAGTAGCGCAGAAGTGCTGTGATTCGCAGCGTGGCAAAGTGCCGAAATGGATTTGTAGCGGCGGAAAAGCTTATTCCGCGTCTTGCAGTGCCTTGAAATGAGCCTCGAGCGCAATGCAATACTGCCGCTGCGCATCGAGCTCAGCCTGCAGTTTTTTCACGAATAATTCCAGGCGGCGGATTTCATTCCGCAGCTTTTGCGTTTCCGCCGGAGCTGCCGTCTGCACGCGCTGAACCGGCGGCGCAAAAGCCGCGGCTGGCGCTGGTTGCACATTCACGCGCGCCTGCACGCCCTGGGTCGGCGCTACCGCGCGGTAACTCGGCGCGGCGCCGGGATATTCCGGAACTGGCGGAGCCGAAAACAGACCCCCGAGGACGCGCGATGCTTCCGACGCGTTCGCTTCCTCGTCGCGCAACGTGGTGCCTTGCGCGCCCGCGGGATTCAGCAGGCTTTTCACCCGCGCGATGAGATCTTGCGGCTGAAAGGGCTTACGTACCAGTTCATCTGCTTTCACGGCCATCGCTTTTTCGGCCACGCCGCGATTTACCACCCCCGACATCAAGATGACCGGTGTTTTCCCGAGCTGTTCGTGCTGCTTGATGAATTCGCAAACCTCATAGCCATCTTTGTCGGGCATGATGACGTCGGTGATCACGGCGTCCGGCGCGTTCTCCCCGAACTGCGCGAGCGCCGACGACGCGTCCGCACAGGTAATCACGTGAATATTCTCTTTGCGGAATGCGATCTTGATGACTTCGCGCATCGTCGCGCTGTCGTCGATGAAATATACTGTCGGGACCCGGGCTGCCGTGAGTGTTTGCGTTTCGGTCATAGCAATTCCTTTCCCGCGTTTTCGTGCCGGTCGTCGGCCTGATTTTCGTTCTGCTCCGAATGCGGGCCTTCATTTTGTTCTTCGTCGAATTCGCGCATGGCGTCGAGGAGCAGGTCGGTCGCCGAACGCAGCACGGTGCGCTGCGCCGCGGTTGCTCCGTATACAAACTTGTAAACGCCCTTCTCCGCGCCCTGGCACGTGCGGATAATCTGCGTTACGGCTTCATCGCCGAAGAGCGCGTCGCACTCCGCATGCACGATTTCGCCGGCCTCGAAGAAAATAATGCCATCCGCATCGGTCGCGTTGATGTGCAGCGCACCCGTCTGCCGCGCCGGGCCCAACATTTGAATCACGCCCGCGAGATCGAGGTGCGAAAGGCTTCCGCTAAGATCCGTATCGGCGCTCAAGAGCATTTGCGTCGGCTGAAACCCTTCCTGACGGCTGACCAGAAAACTGCGCACGTGCGCCGCGATGTCCGACGGCGGTTTGCGCCGATCCACGAAATCGTCGCAGCCCGCGCGATAGGCTTCCAGCAATGCTTGATCGCCACCGGCGCCGCCGATTGCGATCAGCGGAATGTTCGTGGTTTTAGGATCGGCGCGCAAAATCGGCGCCATTTCCAGGGCTCCCATCTCACGCAGATTTGTCGCGCACAATATCGCGGAAGGCGCGTTCCATTCGAGCATCGTCAGCGCGTAAGAAACCTGCGTGCACTGCACGACCTCAAACCCGAACTGCCGCAATGCGTCACTCACTCGCTTCGAAAAATACACGTTGCTGTCAATCAGCAAAATTCGCGGAGCATTGGCCAGCGCGTTCATTGCCGGACCTCGGCGCGTGGTGACGTACGGGCCGATTCAACGGGCGCCGCTACCAGCGCTTCGAGACTCAACACCTGAATTTTCTCGTCGCCAAAATCGAGCTGCCCCGTGAAGTAGGCCGGACTGTTCGGCGCCGCCGGAAGAATTTCTGTTGTGGCCAGCTCGCATTCACCATTCACGGGAATCGCGCTGGCTTCGCTTTCGCCGCCGAATTCCCGGCGCGCCACCAGGTAGAAGCGATGAATCGACGATTCCCTGCCCAGCAAAACACGCGAAACGTCGTACACCGGAACGATGCGGCCGCGCCTCACGATGACCCCCGCGACCAGCGCGCTCGTGCTCGGAAAATGGTGCAGGCGAACCGGCGGCGCCAATTCCTCCACCAATTCCGAACGTAAGGCAAACCTTCGATTCCCCACGCGCAGCAGCACGTAGCATTGTTTGCCGGGTTTCGCCGTGACGTTCATGCCCGCTCGGCTCCTGCCATCTGCGGCGCAGCGCTCGCCACCGCCGCCGCGTGATCGAGCCGCGCGAACTCTTCCGTGGTGAGAAACCCGCCAGGTCGGATCACCGGTATGACGCGATCGTCGATGTACGTCAGCCCGCGATACCATTTTTTCTCTTCGCCTTGAAATGCACGCGGTAAAGGAAGGATCGTGGCCGCGTCCGCCATGCGTTCGATCGAATCCACCAACACCGCGGCGCGAATCTGACGCAAGATCAGAATCAGCGTCGGACGCGTGACTCTCAATCCAAAATGCGCGCACCCGCTCACGACATAGTAGGTTCGCCGCGCGCGTTCGACCAAGTGCCGCACTTTCGGCACCTCGGCCTGCTCGATTTCGATCGCTGTCCCGCCCAGGCTGTCCGTGCTGCGAATCTCCTGCACCGCATCAGCGGCGATCGCGAATGTCTGATTCGCGATACAAAATAAAATGAGGGCCTCGTGCGCTCGCGCGCGCCGCGGCTTCGCCCCGTCGGTTGTGGCGATTTTCACCGCGCACCCGCCGGAACAAGCCTCGAGATTTGCGCGATGCGCTTCTCGATCGCGCCGCTGATTTCATCGAGCGGCAGAACTTCGTCGACCGCCCCCGTTTTTATGGCTTCGGCGGGCATTCCAAAAATCACCGAGGTCGCTTCGTCCTGCGCGATCACATAGCCGCCCGCGGCCTTCGCGAATTTCACGCCCTTTGCGGCGTCGTTGCCCATGCCGGTCAACACAACCGCCACCGTCGCCGAACGTGTGTGCGCCGCGACGGATTCCACGGCAACATCCGCGCAGGGCCGGTAACCGTCGATCCGGTCTCCCGGGTCGAGATTCAACTTTCCGGTAAATGACAAGCGCACGTGATGTGAGCCGGGGCATAGATAAATTGTCCCGGGCTGCATGGTTTCGTTTTGCTCCGCTTCTTTCACCCGCAATTGCGATACTTCCGCCAATTGCGTCGTGAACGGCTGGGTGAAAGCGCCCGGCATATGCAGCACCAGCAAAACCGCCGCCGGCAGGCCTTTAGGCAAGCCCGCCACGACTCGCATGACGGCTGCCGGCCCCCCCGTTGACGCCGCAATAATCACGATGGGAAGCCGATTGCCATTCTGATCGCCCGCGGGTGATCGTCGCACCGACGGCGCAGGCGTGTTCGCGCGGGCAGCTGGGGCTGGATCCGGAACCTTTGCTCGCGTTGCCGTGCGCACCACGTGAACCTTTGCGGCCATCTTCAGCTTGCGCGTGAGTTCCTCGCGTACATTTCGCATGTCGAGGTCGATTCCGTTCGACGGCTTGGGCACGAAATCAATCGCGCCGAGTTCGAGCGCCCGCAGCGTGGTCGCGGCTCCTTCCCGCGATTCCGAACTTACGATCACGATGGGCCGCGGATGTTGCGACATAATGAGTTCCGTGGCCTGCAGGCCATCGAGATGCGGCATGTTGATGTCCATGGTGATCACGTCGGGCTTCAACGATTCCGCGAGCGCCACCGCCTCGCGGCCGTCGCGCGCCTGCCCGGCTACCTCGAGCTGCGGGTCCGAGTTGATGATTTCTTTCAGCACTTTGCACATGAAAGTGGAATCATCCGCGACCAGCACCCGAATTTTTTTGGTGGGCGGCATCTTAGCTCTGGCGCACCGTCACGCCCGGAGCAGGGCGCCCTAACGGCCGGTCCGAACCGATCAAGCTCTCGACCGTCGCAATCAACTGATCTTCTTGCACCGGCTTGGTCAGAAACGCGGACGCGCCTTCCTTCATCGCGCGATCGCGATGCTTCGCGCCCGCTCGTGACGTGACCACCAGCACCGGAATTTTTCGCGTCGCGGCATCCTGCCGCATGTGCGACATCAATTCGTAACCGTTCATGCGCGGCATTTCCAGGTCCGTCACCACCAGGTGGCAGCCCGTTTGCGCGACGATTTCCGAAGCTTCCAGGCCGTCGGAGGCAAGCCTTACGCGATACCCTGCTTTTTCCAGCATGCGGCCCACGAATTTGCGCACGCTGATGGAATCGTCCGCGACCACTACGACGCGTTCATCTGCCACGGCGTCAACCGCTTCCGCGGGAATGCTCCCCGCGGCAACTGCTTCGGCCCCGGGCGCGAAAACGCGCGCCGCGGGAGAAGGCGCGAGCAGCGCATTTCTCTCCGCGGTGTCAGCCGAAGCCAGTCGATTCAAATCGATCAGCAGTATCAGGCTGCCGTCTGGAGCGATCGTCGTGCCCGGAAACAGTTTGACGCCGCGCAGGTAATCTCCCAGATTCTTGATGACGATTTCGTCCTTGCCCAGCACTTCCTCCGCGATCACTCCGACCTGCCGCCCCGCGACTTTCACGATAACCATGTGGAAGTAGCCGTTAATAGGCTCAAGCGCCGGAAGGCCCAATTGCAGATCAAGCCGCACGACTTCCGTGACCACGTCCCGCACGCGCGTCAGAAGTTTCCCGCCGACGTCTTCGATCTCCGACGGCTTCAGCCTGCGAATTTCCTCGATCACCGCCAGAGGCAACGCAAATGTGGACTTGCCGCAGCGCACGAACAGCGCCTGCGAAATGATCAGCGTCAAGGGAACTTTCACGGTGAAGCAGGCCCCGCGGCCGGGTTCGCTGCGCACTTCGATCTCGCCGTTTAGCGCGTGAACATTCGCGCGCACCACGTCGAGGCCCACACCACGTCCGGCGAGTTCCGACATTGCAGATGCGGTGGTAAAACCGGGACGGAACAGAAATTCGCGAAGTTCGCGTTCGGATAATTCCGCAACGGCAACCGGAGACATCGTTCCCATCTCCACGACCCGCCGGCGCACTCCGTCGTAATCGATTCCCCGGCCATCATCTTCCACTTCGATAAAGATGTGGTTTCCGCGGTGATAGGCGCGAACCGAAATGTGGCCTTTCTCCGATTTGCCGGCGCGCTGGCGTGTAGGCAGGTCTTCGATCCCGTGCGCAACGGCGTTGCGCACCAAATGAATGAGCGGATCGGAAACGTGCTGGATAATATTGTTGTCGAGTTCGGTGTTGGAACCTTCGAGTGAAAGGTCGATCGGCTTCCCCGTCGCATTGGCCGCGTCACGTACCGTGCGCGAAAGGCGCGTATACAGATTCCCGATCGGCACCATGCGCGCCGCCGTAATTTCGTCCTGCAAATGATGCGCAAGCTTGGTGAATTCGTCGATGTCCGAATCCACCCGGCCCATGAAGCCTTCGAGTTGCGCGAGCACCACGTTCACGTCCGCCGAAATTTCGGTGAGCGACCGCGACAGGATGCTGAAATCGTCGTAGCGATCCATCTCGAGGTCGCTGAATTCGAGCGAATCTCCCGAGATGATCGCCGGCATGCTCGTGAACGGCGGCCGGAACGTGTCCATCTGCGGCGCAAATGGACCGGACATCAGCGACGGACGAATGCGGCTGAATTCATGTTTTTCCTGAAACTCGGAAACCTTGCCCGATAGGCGGCTCTTTGAAAAATTTAGCACTTCGACCAGTTTCGTCAGCTCGGCGAGGCGCCCCACCATGCGCGTGCGGTTGATGACCAACTCGCCGACGGCGTTCATCATGCGGTCCAGGCGGTCGAGCGAAATGCGCACGGATTTTGCCTGCGGCAAAGCCTGTTGCGCCGCGCGTTTGGCGCTCGTCGGCGCGGCAGCTTCCGGCGAAGCAGATTCCGCCCCGCTGGTCGCGGTACTTTCGGAAACGGCCTCCGCATCTCCCTCCGGAACGTATTCCGCAATTCGGGCGAGCAGCGGATCAACTGCCGCGCGCATTTCAAGCTCGCCCGCCCACTGGCGGTGCAGGAATTTCTTCAGCACGTCGACCGATTCGAGGCAAATGTCCACGATTTCCGCGCTGGGGTGCAGCGCTCCATCGCGCAACTGGCCGATTAAGTCTTCCACGCGATGCGCAACCGCCGAGAGCCGGTGCAATCCCACCTGTGCGGCTGAGCCTTTGATGGTGTGCATCGAGCGGAACAGCCGATGGATTTCTTCCGGGTTCGGATTGGCTTCCAGTGCAAGCAAACATTCCGTCACCGCTTGCAGATGCTCCTCCGCTTCCGGGACGAAGAATTCGAGAACCTCTTCACCGACTTCGCCGTCTTGCGGCAAATGTTCCGCGTAAGAATATGGAGCCGGCTCATCGGCAGCGGGCTCGTTGGCCTCGGGCGGCGAAGCTTGTTCCGCGGATTTGTTCTCCGGCGCGGGCGCCGCGGGAAACGCAAACGAATAACGCTGCTTGAAAGCCGCGATATCACCGGACGTTTCCTCGCCGTTCGTACTGATTTGCAGCAGATCGAATTCCAGCACGGAGATGGCATCGGAAATAAATTCGGTTAACGGCCCGTGCATTTCCGTGGTAAGCGTGGCGTGCATCGCGTAATGGAAAATGTGCGCCATTTTCGCGCCTACTTCGGAAAATTGCGGGAAGCCATAACTGGCGGAGGTTCCGGCGAGCGTATGCGCGGCGATATAGAGCTTTTCGAGATCGTCCGGACGAGTCTGCGCCTCCTGCAAGATTCCGGAGTACTCTCGCAAATACTGCAGGTTCTCGGAAGCTTCCTGCAGGAACAGCTCGACGGATTCCGGGCTGAGGCCGCTCACAGGCTTCCTCCCGCGGCAGTCGGCGCTGCTTGCGTCACCGCAGCGGCGGCCGGCTTGCGATAGATTCGGCAATCGCCGCGGACCACCGCTTCGAATTTCATCGGAACGTTCGACAGGGTTTCAGAATGTCCCAGCAGAAAGTAGCCGCCCGGTTCGAGCGCATCATAAAAACGCTGGAGAATCGCCCGGCGGTGTCCTTCCGAAAAATACATCAGTACGTTCATGCAGAAGATGCAGTCCAGCTTGCCCACGTACACCGGCTCGATCAGGTTCATCTGCGCGAATGAAATCATTTTGCGGATGCGCGGGCGCACCTGATGCCCGTGCTTAGCCGTCGCAAAGTACATTTCCGCGCGCTCCGGGACCAAGTTCTGCAACGCCCGATTGCTATACAACCCCCGTTCCGCGTGGCGCAGCGCCCGCCGGCTGATGTCGGTAGCGAGAACTTCAATCTCCCACGCTTCCGCGAATTTCAGCGCTTCGCAAAGAGTGATGGCGATCGAGTACGGTTCTTCGCCGGTGGAACAGCCCGCGCTCCAGATTCGCAGCACCCGGGGATTTTCCCAGAACTTCCGTTCTTCGATTTCCGGCACGATCTGCTTTTCCAGCGCCTCGTAAATCGCGGGATAACGGAAGAACGATGTTTCCTGCGTCAGCAGCTGTTCCAGCAGCGACTCGTACTCGATGCTGGAACTTTTTATGTGGCGCAAAAGGTCTGTGCCGCCGGAGAGCTGCTTCTCTTCGATGAAATCCAGCAGGCGCGTCGACAGAAATCGCTCGCGTGAAGCGTCGAACAGAATCGCGGAGCGCTGTTCGATCAGCGCGCGAATCTCGTCGAGTTCGGACTCGTTGAGCCTTACCGTCGTGGCTGGATTTGGTGTCATGTTCGGCGCACGTCAGCGGCGGCTGGCTTCGCCGCGCGCGGGAGAAAAGTTCGCCTTACCGGTTCGCACCTACGGGAGCCGCCGGCCGGATTTCTTCCACGTTGTCCGAAGTTCGACCGGACCTGAATTGCGCGAGCGCCTCGTTCAGTTGTTCGGAGAGCTTCACCATGTTGCCCACGGTCGACGCGGTCTGGCGAGCTCCTTGGGTCGTCTGGCGCGTGATGCCGGAAATAATCTGCATCGCGTTGGCCACGCCTTCCGTTCCACGCACTTGCTGTTTCGAGGCGAGTGAAATTTCCTGGACCAATTCGGCTGATTGGCGCACCACGCTTGAAATCGCTTCGAGCGCTTTACCGGCCTGATCGGCGAGGCCAGCTCCCACTTCCACTTCGCGGGTGCCGTCTTCCATGACCACCACCGCTTCGTTCGTCTCGGCCTGAATGGCTTTGATGAGCGCCGCGATATCTTTCGTGGCGCTGCGGGAGTGTTCCGCGAGCTTTCGGACTTCGTCCGCAACCACGGCGAAACCGCGGCCGGCATCTCCGGCGCGGGCGGCTTCGATTGCGGCGTTCAATGCGAGCAAGTTGGTCTGCTCCGTGATGTCGTTAATCACGTTGATGATTTCCGAGATTTCCAGCGAACGATCGCCCAGCGATTTGATCTTCTTGGCGGTCGCCTGCACCGAAGAACGAATGCGCTGCATCCCTTCCAGCGTATCGCGTACCGCGCGGTTGCCTTGCTCAGCCGCGTCCAGAGCGCGGCGCGCAGCCTCTGCGCTGGCTTCCGCGTTGTTGGAAACCTGCTTCATCGAAACGGTCAACTCTTCCACCGCCGAGGACGTATTCGTGATTTCCTGGTCCTGTTGCGTCGCCCCCGCGGTCATATCATCCGCCGCATCTAGAATCTGATTCGCGCTTCCGCTCACGTCCACGGCCGCCTTGCGCACCCGCTCGAGAACCTTGGTGAAGTTGTCGAGCATGAAGTTCACCGAATCCACGACGTTGCCCAGCGCGTCGTTGGTCACCTTGCCGCGGATCGTTAAGTCTCCGCGCGCGACCTGGTTGATCGTGCTGAGCAAATCCGTAATGCTGCGCTGCAAAGACTCCTGCGCTTGCTGGTTCGTAACTGCATGCGCAACCTTCGCCGCGCTGCGGTTGAAGTTCTCCGCGATGAACCCGAATTCGTCGTCTGATTGAATTTCCGCGCGCGCGCGAACGTCGCCCGCAATCACCCGTTCGGAGAATTTCGCGAGTTCGTCCACGGGCGTGAGCACTCGTTTCGTCAGGAAATAGACCAGCGAGATGGCTGCAGCCAAAGCCAGCGCCGCCGCGCCGACCAGCGCGCCGTTCGCGCCGCCGGGAATCGCGCCGCCTTCTGCCGCTTGGGCGCCTGAGTGCGCGCCTGCGTAATAAGCGAGCCCCAGCACCCCAAAGAGCGCTAGTCCAATCCAGAAGACCAGCAGCCAGACTGTGGAACTCAAACGAGATTTCATGACTTCCTCCCAAGAACTTTCGCGCGTTGCCTGCTTTTCGCCAACAGCGTCAAAAGATAACCGGCGAAAAGCCGCATCCCCAAGGCCTGATCAAATCCAGGACCGCAAACTTCCCCTAAAGAAAATTGCAAGTCGCGTTGCCCTAGATCACGGGCACCGGAAAAACGTCAACCAGACGCCGCAAGTCCACGACCAGCGCCAGACGATCCTCGTGTCGCAACATCCCCCGGCAGTGCGGCACATCGGCAGGCGCCTGATCGAGCAGCGCATCTTCGGTCGCGGAAAATGTGCCGATCACTTCGTCCGAAGCAATGCCCAGCCGCATGTCTTCGCGCTGGCCGTCGCCCTTCAGCACCGCGACCACCACGTGTTTCGGCAGCAAACCGGGACGGCGCCCTTCGGTGAACGCGATGTCGATCAACGGCACGATCGTCCCGCGCAGATTGAAAACGCCCATCAGGAACGCGGGCGTCAGCGGAATCCGCGTGACCGACGGCCAATCCACCACTTCCTCGACTTCCAGAACCGAAAAACAGAAACGCTCGCGGCCCGCGCGAAAAACGCAATATTGCCTTTCGGGCGACCGCTGCTCGGAGAAAATCTCGCCTTCCAGGAACGCGCCGCCGTCGAGTTCCGCAGGCAACGTCGCGTTTTCGCGTTCAGCGGTCATTATGCGAACCGTTTCACCGCGCTCAGCAATTCATCGGGAGTGAATGGCTTCGCCACGTAGCCGTTCGCGCCCTGCTGCTCGCCCCAGTACCGATCGCTCGGCGCCGTCTTCGACGTGACCAGAATCACCGGAATGTTTGCATACGGGCTCTGGCTCTTCAGGTCGCGGCAAGCCTGGAATCCGTTCCGGCGCGGCATGACTACATCCAGCAGAATCACGTTGGGCCGTTCGTCGTCGATGGCTTCTTCGATCTTGGTGGAATCGGAAATCCCCACGGAATGAAATCCGCCCTGTTGCAGCATGGATTGCATCAAATGAACTTCAGCCTGCGAATCGTCTACGATCAGAACTTTCTTCGACATTGCGCACCTCCCCATGAGTGGCGTGGTTGTCAATTGCAACTCCACAGCCACGCTCGCACGTTTTTCAGTCTTCTGCGTCCATCGCAAAGTCGCCTGAATGCAATGGCTTAGCGAACCGCTAATTTCGCTGCGTCTTCGTTCCCACCGCGCGCAGCCCATGCCTCGTCTCAGCCTGAGATTCTGTCTCACCGCCGCGCATCTCTGCCGCGAGCGATGAGAATCTCTGCATGATTTCGTTGAGACGCAACGCCATGGTTTGAATCGTACGAATCTGGTCGTGACTCTCGATCGACACTTTTTCAGGTTCGAGAAGCAGCAGATCCGCGTTGCCCAAAACGGATGTAAGGGCGTTGTTCACGCTCGGGCGCATTTCGAGCATGTAGCGCCCCAGTGACGCGTGGCCCTGGCTCTCGATTCCCAGGCGTTCTGCCCGTTGCGCGCGCGCCACTGCCTCGCTGCGGCGCAGAGCTTCGGTCGCCACCAGGATCAGCGTGCCAATCCAGCCATCTTCGCGGGACAAAAACAGCGCATGGGGATTTTCTGCTGCAAGAAAGGAGTCGTTGCGCCCTTCATTCGAAACGTAGATTGTGGACGTCGCGGGGCTGGCGTTCAGCGAGGAAAGAATCGCGGACGGCTTGCTCGTCGAAATCGGGCCCACAATGACGAGGTTATAGCTGCCCGCCGATTGCGCCTGCCACAGGTCGCCCGTGGTCACCGTGATTTCCGGAACGCGACGTTCGGATTGCCAGCGCGCTACGACCGAGCGCGCGAATTCCGTGTCGTCCGATACGATCAGGACGTTGGCGTGATTCAAGACGTGCCCCCAAGATTTGGCCTGCTTCAGGGCTGAAGCTTTTCCGATTCCTCGATGAAGGATAGCAGCCGTTTTGTACTGATCCCCAAATTCACGGCAGCTTCGGTATTCTTCTCGCGCTTGGCGATTTCTACGCGGCCCTGAAAGTATGAAACTTCTTCTTTGGCGTGCCCGAGCGCGGAGGCGAGGCCGTTCAAGTCTCCGGAACGTTTCCGCTGATCCATCGCGACTGCGAGCAAGGCCCGGGCCACGACCGCGCGGCGCAAGTCCTCGGCTTCCTGGCCGCCTTCGGCGACGAAGGCGGCAACCTCCCAGGACGAAAGCAAAACTTTCGTGTCACGCAGCACCACGGTGGACATCGAGCGCCCGCGCGATGGCGGCGCCGCAATCAACTGTTCCCAGATCGCTTCCAGGCACTTCTCGGTTTCGAGCGAGCCCGTTGGCGTCGCGGGATCGGCCGATGCGGATTTCGCTCCGCTATCGCTCGTGCCCGACGCCGATGGCGCGCCCGTTGCGCTTTCCGGTTTTTTCGCTGCTGCCGCGTTCGACGGAGCCACCTGCACGGTTGCCGGCGGCGGCGTTGCGTCCGCGGTTTCGTGATCCGATGGCCTATCGCCGATCGTTGCGCTCTGGTGCGTGGATTTTGTTGGGGCTGCGGCGCCCGAATCGGCCTCCCGAGGCCTCGATCGAGACAGCGCTTCTTCCAGGTCCGCGCGCAACGCGAGGAGCTGTTCGAATGCGCGGCTCACCGATGTTTCGGTGTAGTCCTTGTGAAATGGCTGCTTCCAGTTTTCGCAGTAATACCGGAGCTGCACGGTCGTCTCCGCGGCGGAAAATCCGGCACGACGGCAATCCACGGTCTTGACGCCGCAGGCGTCGAGCGCTTCGACGGCGTGCCGCACCGCGCTTAAGTCCGCGTGGAGCATGCGGATAAACGCCCGGCGAAGAAGAAAATTGAAGCGGCAGAACGCCACGAGGGCCGCCGGCGCGTAAAAGGCTTCGCCGATGGATTCTTTCAGCAGCCGACCTTGCTCGAGAAGGCCATGTTCCATCATGTCGCGCAGGCTTTCGCAGTCGGCAACTTTCTCCAGGATCTTGTCGAGCGCGGCCGCCCAGTCCACATTCGATACGTCGGTCGTGCCGAGCACGGGCTGCAAGACTTGGGCCGCATCTTCCAGGCGAATCTCTTTGCGATAAAGCTCCTCGGGTGCGCACAACGCGAAATATTGCACGAGCAGCAGGTCGATCTTGTCGCGATCGGGCTGCACCTTTGCCTGCTTGCGCAACTGGCGGTGCAGCACCGCGCGCAAGGTTTCGTCGCTGGCGTTCAGGATTTCGGACGGCAGTTGCCGAATTTGGTATGCCAGCACTTTGGCGTCAACCGCTTCGAGCCACGCCAGGTCGTTGTCGAAAGTCTCGCGCGGCGGCCGTA
>Ga0302325_10004086_pt1 | contig 33889 bp, 29 predicted proteins | sample Palsa_T0_2_FD_201948 | JGI IMG/M metagenome (GOLD analysis project Ga0302325, IMG submission 201948) | Peat permafrost microbial communities from Stordalen Mire near Abisko, Sweden - Palsa_T0_2 | ecosystem: Environmental > Terrestrial > Soil > Palsa > Peat permafrost | place: Sweden: Abisko... | reverse complement strand
GGCCCAGATGCTGGAGGCCATGCCGGAACGAGTGGCAGCCTTGAGAACACGGTGGATCGGTGAACGGGAGCAGTATGGCCGTGTCGGGTGACAGGCAGATCGAAATGGCGCTGGTGCCGACACCGGGCGCAGCCCCGCCCGAACCGGAGACGTCCGCGTCGCCTGCCATGCCCGCGGCATCGGCAGCGCCTGCAGCAGTTGCGGCACTGACAGCACCCGCATCATCCGCCGCACCCGCAGCCCCCGCGCCGCTATCTCCGACGAAGCCCGCGCCAGCGGCTACGGCGGGGCCAGCGCCGGCGCCGGCTGCAACACCTTCGTCTGCAGGCACCGCTGTCTCTCCGGCAAGCGCAGCCACGTCGGTGCGAAGCGCCGCGCCGCGGCCAGCGGCCGTAGCGGCTGAACCGTGGACCGCAGGAGTGGCCAGGCGAGCGGTCACGCCATCGGCACCGCCGGCGCCAGCAACAGCGGCGGCACGGACAGCGCCGGTCACACGCACGGCCGCGGCCGCACCGGCCGCGTCGGCCGCGTCGGCCGCACCGGCCGCGTCGGCTCCACCAGCGACACCAGCCCCACCTGCGGCGCGTGCGGCACCGGGGGCACCGGCGGCCGAGATCGTGCCACTGGCGGCATCGGAACTCGTGATCCCCGTGGCATCGCTGAGTGCCGCAATCGAACCTGCGCGGCCGACCTGGCTGATGCGCCGCCTGCGCGCCTTCGCGCAGCTGCTGCGCCTGGACCGACCCATCGGCACCTGGCTGCTGCTGTGGCCCGCGCTGTGGGCCTTATGGATTGCCGCGGACGGCCATCCGCAGCGGCGGCTGCTCGGCATTTTTATTGCCGGGGCGGTGCTGATGCGTAGTGCCGGCTGCATCATCAACGATCTGGCGGATCGGAATATCGATCCCCACGTCAAGCGCACCCGATCGCGGCCGCTGGCGGCGCGCGTAATCTCGCCGCCGGAGGCCCTGACGGTGTTCGGCGTGCTGGTGGTGGCCGCGCTGCTGCTGGTGCTGCAGCTCAATTGGCTCACCGTGCGCCTGGCCGTGGTCGGCGCCGCGTTGACGATCACCTATCCGCTGTTCAAACGCTTCTTTCCATTGCCGCAGCTGTGTCTGGGCCTGTGCTTCGGCTGGGCCGTGCCGATGGCATTCGCCGCGACCCTGGGCATCGTACCGCGCGTCGGCTGGCTGATGCTGGTGGCCGCAATCCTGTGGGCCGGCGTCTACGATACGATGTACGCGATGGTGGATCGCGACGATGACCTGCGCATCGGCGTGCGCTCGAGCGCGATCCTGTTCGCCGACCTGGATCGATTCATGATCGCCATGATGCAGCTCATGGTGCTGTTCGCGCTGCTGCTGATCGGCCGCTCACTGAAGTTCGGCGACGGCTACAACTCGGGCCTGATTGCCGGTGCCTGCTGCTTTCTCTGGCAGCAATGGCTGATCCGCAATCGCGAGCCCGAGGCCTGCTTCAAGGCCTTTCAGAACAACAATTTTTTTGGCTTCGTGGTGTTTGCCGGCGTGCTGCTCGAGTACAGCTCGCGCTGAGCGCGCTGAAAGGTACCATGACCGCCCCGTCGACCAGCCAGTCGTCCACCCCACCGCCGGATGGCGGACCGGCTGTGCCGCCGGCAGCAGCGCAGCCTGCGCCGGGGCCCTGGCAGCGGCTCAAAGAACACAAGGTCATTCAGTGGACGCTGATCTATGCGGCGGCGGCCTACACGCTGCTGCATGGGGCCGAGATGCTCAGCGATGCCCAGGAGTGGCCGCACGTCATCGTGCGCGTGCTGTCGATGGCGCTCATTCTGGGCATCCCGATTGTCGCGACGCTGGCGTGGTTTCACGGCCATCGTGCGCAGCATCGTGTCAGCGGCCCGGAAATCGCCATCCTTACGATCTTGCTGTTTGTCGCCGGCAGCGTTCTGTGGTGGCTGTCCAGGACGCATACCGAGAAAGAGGCGACGGCGGTTGCATTTGCGCTACCAGCCGCTCCGGCTGGCGCGTCAGCATTCACGCCAGACCAGTCGATTGCCGTGTTGCCGTTCGTGAACATGAGTTCCGATCCTGAGCAGGAGTACTTCTCCGACGGGCTGTCCGAAGAGCTCATCGATCAGCTGACAAAGGTATCCGCCCTGCGGGTGCCGGGCCGCACCTCCTCGTTCTACTTCAAGGGCAAATCCGAGGACATCGCAACGATCGCGCTGAAGCTGCGGGTGGCGCACTTGCTCGAGGGCAGTGTTCGCAAATCCGGTCACGCGGTGCGCGTGACGGCACAGTTGATCCAGGCCGACAGCGGCTATGACATGTGGTCGCAGACTTATGATCGTGATTTGAACGATATCTTCCAGGTACAGGACGAAATCGCTGGCGCGGTCGTCGCCGCGTTGAAGGCCAAGCTCCTGCCGGCGCAGCAACTGCAAAGCGGGCACCACACCGAGAGCAGCGAGGCTTACGATCAGTATCTGCTTGGCAAGCAGTCCTTCAACCGCGCGAACAGGGACGGTTTTCGCCTTGCAGTCTCGGCGTACCGTAAAAGCATTGCCCTCGACGCCAATTTCGCCGCCGCCTATGCCGGGCTGGCGGAAGCAGAGGCCGCTCTGGCAGATACGGACACCGGGGAGCAGGCCGCCCTGGAGCGGGCGCGGCAGGCGGCAGATCGCGCCATTGTTCTGGCGCCCGACGCACCCGATGGCTACGCGGTTCGCGGCGAGCTGCGTAGCCTGTATTTTTGGGACTGGAGCGGCGCACGCTCCGATATCGAAAAGGCGATTGCCCTTGACCCTGGAGACGCCACTTTCCAGGTCACGTACAGCCAGCTTCTGCGCAGCCTGGGCCTGATGCCAGAGGCGGTCGTAGCGGCAAAGAAAGCGACCGCCGCGGATCCGCTGTCTGACGGCGCATGGGGCAATCTCGGTTACGTATTGATGCACGATCGGCAGTTCGCGGCGGCGCGCCAGGCGCAAAATCGCGCTCTACAAATCAACCCGGGGTCAATCTGGCCAGGCTACCGGCTGGCGCAAATCGAGTTGCTCGATGGCCACGCGGAGAAGGCTCTGGCATTTGCTCAAACTAGCAGTCGCCCCGAGGTTGTCACGGCAATGGCGGCCTACACGCTGGGAAGGGCTGCAGAGTCCCAGCGCGCACTCGACGAACTCATCTCTGGATTTGCGCAAACCCTGGCGTACCAGATCGCAGAGGTCTACGCCTGGCGGGGCGAGACAGACCAGGCGTTTGCGTGGCTCGATCGAAGCTACGCCCAGCATGATGCGGGATTGGCGACGGTTAAGATCGACCTGTTTCTCGGCAAAATACGCGCCGACCAGCGCTACGCGGCGCTGCTGAAGAAGCTGGGATTACCCTTCTAGGTTCTAAAACGAATTAACCCTGACGAGTGCGTGTGGCGCAACTTTGTCAGAAAGATCGGAAACAGCTTAGGACGTGTCCTATAGCCGCGCTGCGGCTCGGAGTGTATCAATCACTTCGCGATGCACAGACGCAGAGGCGACGCAATGAAAGACAGCACAGGTGGACTGGAGAACGTGGTTGCGCATCTTGAGGCTACGGGTGTATTGACGGCATCGGACACGACGGCGATTGTCCACGCCCTGGAAAAGCTGCAGGCCGATTCCTCGCTGGCGGCGCCTCAGGCCCAAAAGGCACTCAGCGGTCCGTACTGGGAAGCGCGCCACCAAGCGTTGCACAATCGCAAATTCCACCCGTGAGGTAGCGTCTGGCGCTGGCCGCGTGGCCTCCTCGCGATGGTCCGAGCCGAATTGGTCGCGCTGAGCGCGGCCTTTTCATTTTAGGCGCGCAAAAACGGGAAAGCGGCGAGGGCGGCCTTCCCCGCAATGAACCTTTTAACTTGTCCCCAAGGGATCAAGGCCAGAAATCGGGCCTTTATCCCTTGAACGCAAGTAAAAAGACAGCTTTAGGGGTAAACTCTGGCGGATGGGTGACCAACCGCCTAACGGGGCCGCGCCAAGCCAGCCGCCGATGCCTCCATCGCACACTATTTCTGACCGTTTTTTCAGGACAATCGAAAGCGTCTGGATGCAGCTGATGCTAGGCGTGTTGGCTCTGTTTTTTGGGATTTTCGATGGCCGATGGGTCACAGTCCTCAGCTTGCTGCCGATCTTGGCTATTCATCGCACCGACTCCCTACATGGCCTAGGTGACTGGAAGAAATCGGCGGTTTATTTGGCAGTGTTCGGTTTTTGTTTTTGCGCGCTTTGGAAGGGTGGCATTTATTGGAATAAGCAACGGGATAATGATCCGGCCCTCAGTGAGATAAGGATAATGAGGGATAAAATATTGACCGCGATTGCCGCCAAAAGCGATACGGCAAATAGTCCTTCCCAGCAAAGATTGTCTCCATCCGTCCCGCTCGTCGCTTCGTCCCTCAGCCCACGAGATGAGGGCTTGAAGATCGCAAATGACATTACCAACTTCGTCAAGAATCGCCAGAAAACTATGCCGTCTCCAGAAACGACGGAATACATGCTGGAGACTTGGCGTCTCTTTGGGCAGAAATTTGAGGGCCGATTAGCTGATGAGCTCGATAAACTCGGCCAGAGGGGATCACAAAACGAAGAACTAAAAGCAGAAGTCCAATATCTTTCTCATAGCACGGGACGCGAAGAAGCTATTCTCGGAATAGCAGATAAAGTCAGAGTATTAGCGCTCCTTTGGCCACCGGAAGGCTTTTATACAAAAACCTCAGATTTGGATCTCGCTAACTTCGCGCTGGCGGAAGCATCAAAGATTGACGGGATGACGAGCGAGTCAATGTTGAAACTTCGGACTACAGGCAATACTGCGGAGAGAGATTTCTTCGCGTGGCACTTCAAGGAATGTTGTTTGGATCAGGTGGAATACCTTCGAGCAGCAATGCTTGAAAGGCTTGGACCAGTTGGCATCGATAACGAAGAAATGAGCGCATTCAATGGGCGTGGTGGAATCACGGAGGTGGAGCAGCATCTTGAGTCAGAGCTTTCCTCTGTACTCTGGTATATGCCGCGGTTTAGAGCCATGGCTGCAAAACTCAAAGAAAAAGCCGGATCTACTCAGTCGCACTGACGCTTTAGACTAAAGAGGCCGCGACTAGCGAGGCCGTCTATCCGGGGCCGCAAATGCATGGTTAGAGGGACTCAGTTGTTCTAGAGGCTTGCAGTACCCTCTAGAGGTAGTCATAATCCCGTTCCATGCGATACAGAGTAAATCCGGATGGCAGCATCGATGCGGCAACCGCGACCGAAGCGATAGAGCTTGCGGAAATGGTGCGCGCGCGTAATGCCGAGAAGTCTACTGCCTTATTTACTGCTCTTCTTCCAAAGAGCGGCGGCAAGGTTGCGCCTAAACCGGCTATAAGCCCTGAGGCGGCGCAGGAGATTTCCGGCGAGTTTTCCGATTGGGTGGTGCCTTCTGCGATCAAGTTCCTTGGAACTATTCAGCAGGCATCCGCTTCCGGTGCCAGCGCTCAGGAGATTATGCAGGCAATTGGGATCAGCGATCCCAAGGCTTTTGGCGGCCGTAGCGCGGCGATCAATAAGCTGATTACGCGCACAGGCTTCTCGGTTTCGCAGGTGTACGACGCCAGCAGAAACGGGCAAGGACGATTCTGGAAGGGAAAATCGAAACTGGGCGAAGCACTTAACGTCATCAAGACGATGGCAACGCACTGAAAGCCGCTATGAAATCTGTCTGCCAGAAATGCGAAACCCCCAGTGTTACTAGCACTGAGGGTCTCTTTTTCCAAACCCCGCTTGTAGGCGGCATACGTCGCGTGTTGCGTCGATGTTGGAGGGCTCAGACAGGGCTAGAACCCCTGTAATATGAGGTCCTAATCCTGGTCCCGGGCCGGCGTGAGCCGGCCCGGAACTGGGTCAATTATCGTTTTTTTTACCCTTAACGGCAAGGTCAAGCAGACCCTCGAAGTCACGTTTGTGATTCGAGACGGGTTTCTTTGCGCCAGCAGTTTCCCGATCTCTGGCCTTAATGGGCCGTTTCTTCTGTTTGCTCATGATGTTTGGGGGACGCAGGTTTGCCGCTCAGGTTTCCTATGCCAAGGGCGCGGGGCTCGCCTCCCCGATCCTCCACTATACGCTCCATAATTTTTCGCCCTCGGCGTCTCCTCTCATGCTGTCGGGCGCTGCGAAACGACCGTCGTGCGGCGACGCCGTACCCTGTAATTATACGCAGAGGTCATTGACCGGTTAGAATCAACATGTTAAGACGGCCCCGCACGAAGGGAGTCCGTCTGATTGACGATCGCGGCTTGTTGCCTGACCCTTGAGGGTGTCGTGTTGGGCGCCGACAGCACGATGTCGATGCTGGGTCCATCAGGCTTCCACTACCTAAACTTTAACCAAAAGCTGTTAGAGCTTGGGGAGAAGTCGACGCTGGGTGCCCTTACGTGGGGCTTGGGCGGTTTGGCTAAATCAAGCTACCGGACCCTTTTTGCACTGTTGGCCGACGACCTGGCGAAGAAGGCGCCGGCCGACGTTCTAGAGGTTGCGACGCGATGGAGTACTCAGTTTTGGGCTGCGTATTCGACGCAGATGTCGGGGTATATCCAAGCGTGTCAACAACTTGATGCAAAGGCGCCCCGCGATGCCAGAGAGGAAGAGGAACTTAAGAACCTTAAGTTTGGCCTATTCGCAGGATTCTGCATTGCTGGGTACGTTCCCCCTGATCGAACCGTATCGGCGTATGTAATGACCTTCGATCCGCTTGCAGGCAAGCCGGCCCCCCCGCAGCAGCTCGCGGTGGGCCCGGTAGCGTTTTGGGGAGCCCCCAATCACTTTGCCAGGCTGATGAACGGCGCCGATCCAGACCTGAAGCGTGAAATCCTCAGCTCAGGAAAGTGGACGGGTACGCCCAAGGATTTAGACGACTTATGTAACAAACATGCCCTTCGGACGCCGCCATTGCCGATCCGAGACGCAGTAGACCTCGTACATGCGTGCATCAGTAGCACAATCAAAGCAATGAAATTCTCCGATCTCCCTCAAATCTGCGGTGGACCGATCGAAATTGCGGTTATCACATCTGATCGAAGGTTTCGTTGGGTTAAACATAAGGCTTGGGACGCAGCGATTACCGAAAGCGCAACGACTACGGCTACGGAGAGTTTAAGATATGAAACTTAGCAGAAAGACAAGAGAGGAAAAGGTGGCATCGTCAACTGAGGGAATCGAGCCGCAGTGGCTCACCGATATGCGAGATCACTTTCAGCGCACGGGAGCGTACCGTGGCGATGACCTGCGTCGATTTCTCGGTGATCCCCGAGTGGCAGTAGAGACGCAGACTGCTCCTGCGTTCTGCTACGCCGCTACCGCTCCAAAGGCTAAGTGATTCGCGCCGCGCAACGCGCGGTCGCATTTGTTTATGGTTGGGTGGCCGATCTGCGAAGCCACTGACCCCCTCCCGCTCTCCGCTGGGATTAAGTCTTACGCGGATTGAAAGTGGGTTATCCAGTTGACGACTAGTCGAGCAAAGCTCAGCTGCCCTTGCTGATCTGCGCCAGCATCCGGCGAAACATCTCGGCAGGCTCATGCCGGTTGTTATAGCGGTAGCCGAATTCATTCACGTACTTCTGCAAGTGCTGCGGCGATACGTGAATGTGCGTGCTGCGGATACCGTTCTTCAGGTGCGACCAAAAGCCCTCGACCCTGTTGGTGCTGTAGACGCCCTTGACCCATTCGTCGATCTCATGGCGCACCCTGCCGTGCTTGTAGCCGTGCTGGTTGAGCTTCTTGTAGGCCGCCAACGTGTCCGTGCTGATGGTCGTGCCGGGGGCCACGTCATTGAAGATATGCGGCAGTAGCGTCGGCTTTTTGTTGTCAGGGACGACATGGCCTTTGAATGCGCCCCCGCGTTGTACCAGACCCATGACGACGGTCTTGCCTGTGTGCGGGCCTTCCCCGTGAGCCTGCTTTCGGCGGTAGCCACCAACATAGGTCTCATCGATCTCGACGTGACCGCTGAGCTTCGCCGGGGTCGTCGCCTTGTCCCTCGCGGCCATCAGCTCGCGCAACTGGTGCCCGATCCGCCAAGCGCACTTGTACGTCACGCCTAGCTGCCGCTGAAGCTCTTTGGCGGCCACTCCGTTGCGGGTCGAGGTCATGAGGTACATGGCATGAAACCACAGCGTCAGGGGCGTGCTGGAGTGCTCAAAAACGGTCCCGGCGCAGGGGTAAATGTGGCAGCCCTCTTGGCAGGCAAAGGCGCGGCGCCCTTCAATGCGTGTCAGTTTGCCGATTACGCCGCAGTTCGGGCAGGCCTCGGCATTGCCATAGCGCCTCTTGAGGATCGCCAGCAGGCACGCGGCATCGTCCGGGTATTCGGCTTTGAATTGGACGATGGTGAATTTTGGTTTGGCCATGGAATTGCTCTCCTATGGCGCTAATTTAGCCGAATCCTTACTTGCTGTCAAGGGATATATGCCAGAAATCGCGCAAACGTCAACCTGCGGCCAGGATGTAGGTTGACAGTGCCAGTGGCGCCGCCGAAGATCGGCGCGGGTCATTGAAGCGCGAGCGCACCACGATATGCCAGACGGGACCATCGGCAACACCAACGGCGGCGAAAGCGGCGCCGGTAGCGGCGGCGAGAGCAACCCCAACGGTACCGGAATCGGCATCGGCACCGAGCCGCGCCACGACTGGAGCCTGGCGCAGGCCGAGGCCCTGTTCGCGCTGCCGTTCGCCGACCTGATCTTCGGTGCGCAGCGCGTGCATCGCGCCTGGCATGAGCCGAACACGGTGCAGATGAGCACCCTGCTGTCGATCAAGACCGGTGGCTGCCCCGAGGACTGTGCCTACTGTCCGCAGAGCGTGCGCTATCAGACCTCGGTTGCCGCCGAGGGGCTGATGGCGCTGCCTGAGGTGCTGGAACGGGCGCGCGCGGCGCGCGCCGCCGGCGCCACCCGCTTCTGCATGGGTGCGGCCTACCGTTCGCCCAAGCGCAAGGAGCTGCAACAGATTGCGCAAATGGTACGCGCGGTAAGCGCGCTCGGCCTCGAGACCTGCGCGACGCTCGGGATGCTCAGCGGCGAGCAGGCGCGCGAGCTCAAGGATGCGGGCCTGGACTATTACAACCACAATCTCGATTCGTCGGAGGAATTCTACGGCCAGGTGATCTCGACGCGCAGCTACCAGGACCGCCTCGACACGCTGGCCGCGGTGCGCGAAGCCGGCATGAACGTGTGCTGCGGCGGCATCGTCGGCATGGGCGAGACGGTGCGCGATCGGGCGCAGATGCTGGTGACGCTGGCGAATCTGCCGCAACATCCGGAGAGCGTGCCGATCAACCGGCTGGTGCGGGTGCCCGGCACGCCCCTGGAGCAGGCGGCGGACGTGGAGGGGCTGGATTTTGTACGCACGATCGCCGCCGCGCGCGTGATGATCCCGAAGGCGCATGTGCGGCTCTCGGCCGGACGCAGCACGATGAGCGATGAGCTGCAGGCACTGGCGTTTCTGGCCGGCGCCAATTCGATTTTCTACGGCGAGAAACTGCTGACCACCGGCAACCCGGACGTGGAGCAGGACCGCGCGCTGCTGGCGCGGCTTGGCATCCGAGCCGAGGGTGCCACGGCTGTGCCTGGTGCGACTTGATTCGCAACTGCTCGCCCGCGAGCTGGCAGCATTCGAGGCGCAGCACACTCGAAGGCGCCGCCGGCTAGCCGAGGCATTTCCCGAACCGGGCGACCCGACCGCGGTGCGGGTCGGCGGCCGCCTGCTGCGCAATTTCTGCAGTAACGATTATCTGGGCTTGAGCCATCATCCGGCGCTGATCCGCGCGGCGGGCGAGTGCATGGGCCGCTTCGGCTTCGGCGCCGGGGCGGCGCACCTGGTCAGCGGGCACTCGCTCGAGCACCACGCGCTCGAGGAGGAGCTGGCCGACTTCGTGGGCAGGCAACGCGCGCTGCTGTTCTCGAGCGGCTACATGGCCAACCTCGGCGTCATCGGCGCGCTCACCGACCGGCACGACCTGGTGCTCGCCGACCGCTGGAATCATGCCTCGCTGCTCGACGCCGCCCGGCTCTCGGGTGCGCGCCTGCGCCGCTATGCGCACGGCGACATGGCGCAGGCCGAACAGATGCTGCATGCGCCGCGCGCTGCCGGCGACAGCACCGACACTGTCGGGCCGCACAGCTCCAATGACGGCCGGAGCGTGATCACACTGATCGTAACCGACGGCGTGTTCAGCATGGATGGCGATCTGGCGCCGCTGCCCGACCTCGTGCGGCTCGCGCAGCGCCATGACTGCGCGCTGATGGTCGATGATGCGCATGGCCTGGGCGTGATCGGCGAGCATGGCCGCGGCACGCTGGAGCAGACCGGTGTGGCCGCGAGTGCGGTGCCGATCCTGGTCGGCACGCTCGGCAAGGCCTTTGGAACCTTCGGCGCGTTCGTGGCCGGCGATGCCAATCTGATCGACTACCTGATCCAGCGCGCGCGTACTTATATCTATAGCACCGCGCTGCCGCCGGTGGTGGCGGCGGCGAGCCGCGCGGGACTGCGGCTGGTGCAGCAGGAGAGCTGGCGGCGCGAGCGGCTGCACAGCCTGACGCTGCGATTTCGCGCGGCGGTGGCGGCGCTCGGAGTGCCGCTCACGGCCTCGACGACACCGATACAACCGCTGATCGTCGGCGAAGCGGCCTGGGCACTGGCGCTGAGCGAGGCGCTGATGAATGCCGGTTTCTGGGTCGCGGCCATCCGGCCGCCGACTGTGCCGGCGGGCAGCGCGCGGCTGCGGGTCACGCTGTCGGCCGCGCATCGCGAGCAGGACGTGGATGCGCTGGCCGAGACCTTAGGTCAGCTGTGGGCTGAACGGACCCAGGCGTGAACGCCGAACCCCCGACCGACGCGCTCTACAGCGAGACCAGCGACGCCGGCGGTGGCGCCGACGAGCCGCTGGTATTGCTGCACGGCTGGGGCATGAATCTGCGAGTCTTCGACGGCCTGCGCGCGGAGCTGGCAGCACAGCATCGGGTCACGGCCATTGATCTGCCGGGACATGGCCGCAGTGCGTGGACTGCACATGCCTCGCCGCAACAGCAGCTCGCGCAGCTGTCAGCCGTGCTGCCGCATGGCGCGACGCTGGTGGGCTGGTCGCTCGGCGGCCAGTTCGCGTTGCAGCTCGCGGGCGATCCCGCGCTGGCCGTGCGCCGCGTGGTGCTGATCGCCAGCAGTCCACGCTTCGTTCGCGCCGACGACTGGCCGCATGGCCTGCCGGCCGCGACCCTGGAGCGCTTCGCCGCCCAGCTTGGGCGCGATGCCGGCCAGACCATCGCCGATTTCCTCGAGTTGCAGGTGCGCGGCAGCCTGGATGCCGCGGCGGTGCGCGCGACGCTGCAGAGCGCACTGCAGGGCCACGGCGCGGCGCACCCCGACGCGCTGGCGGCGGGACTGGCACTGCTCGAACAGCAGGATTTGCGCGCGCTGGCGCGGCACATCGATGTGCCGGCGCTGCTGATCGCGGGACAATATGATCGGGTGACACCGCCGCAGGCCTCGCAGGCATTCGCGCAGTTGCTGCCACAGGCGCAGCTGCTGCAGATCCGGCGCGCCGGCCATGCGCCGTTCATCTCGCATCCCGAGCAGGTCGGCGCGGCGCTGCTGGCGTTCACGCGCCAGGATCCGCGGCAACGGCACAGCGCCGGCTCGCGGTGCTCACCGTGAGTGATCCACCACGAATGGGTGCCTCGCAAATCAACTTCGCGCTCGACCGGCGCGCGCTGGCCCGCTCGTTCGATCGCGCCGGTGCCGGCTATGACGCCGCCGCGCAGCTGCAGCAGCGCGTACGCGCCGAGTTGCTCGAACGGCTGAGGTTCTTCGCGCTGCAGCCGCAATGGATCCTCGATCTCGGTGCCGGCACCTGCCAGGCTTCGGTGGCGCTGCGGCGGCGTTATCGGCCGGCGCGCGTGATCGCGCTGGATATCGCGCCCGGCATGCTCAGGGCATCGCCGCGTCCGGGATGGCCGCGCCGGCGCTTCGAGCGCGTCTGCGCCGACGCCTACAGGCTGCCGCTGGCCAGCCGCAGCGTCGAACTGATCTACAGTAACCTGATGCTGCAGTGGTGCGACCGGCCTGACCTGGTGTTCCGGGAACTGGCCCGTGTCCTCAAGCCCGGCGGAGTGTTCGTGTTCTCCAGCTTCGGTCCCGATACACTGCAGGAACTGCGCCTGGCGTGGGAGAGCGTCGACCATGGTGTACATGTGAGCGAGTTCCCCGACATGCCGCAGCTTGGCGATGCGATGATGCGCGCCGGGCTGATCGAACCGGTCATGGATGTCGAGCGGCATCGCCTGCTGTACCCGGACGCCCATGCCCTGATGCGCGAGCTCAAGCGCATCGGCGCGCGCAACGCGGCCAGCGGTCGATCGCGCGGGCTGACCAGCCGCGCACGGCTGCAGCGCATGGTGGAGGCATATGAACTCCAGCGCACCGCCGCAGGTCTCCCCGCAACTTTTGAGGTCATCTTCGGCGCGGTGTTCGGCGCCGCCGCCGAAACCGGCGGCGAGCGGGCCGATGCATCGTTGCCGGGCGAATATGCGGTACCGCTGACGGCACTCGGGCGCGCCCGCCGATGAGCCGCGGGGTTTTCATTGCCGGGACCGATACCGACGTCGGCAAAACACGCGTCACGCTCGCGTTGCTGCGGGCACTGCACAGCCGCGGAGTCAAAGCCGCCGGCATGAAGCCGGTCGCCACCGGCACCCGTCCGGTCACCGCGAGCGAGCTGCCGCTGTTCTCCGGCTTCTGCGCCATTGGCGACATGATCAATGACGATGTCGTCGCGATCACGGCGTTATCCCCGCCCGATTGCGAGCGCCTGGACGTCAATCCGTATTGCTTCGATTGGGGTGTCTCGCCGCATATTGCCGCCGAGCGGGCCGGCGTCCGGATCGAGCCGGAGCGCGTGGCCGCGGCCTATGAACGGCTGTCGGCGCGCTGCGAGGCGGTGGTCGTGGAGGGCACGGGCGGCTGGTTTGCGCCCATCGGCGAATGCGGCACCATGGCCGACATCGCGCAGCGGCTGGAACTGCCGGTGGTGCTCACGGTGGGCCTGCGCCTGGGTTGCCTGAATCATGCGTTGCTGTCGGTGCAGGCGATCGGCGTATCGAATCTCAAGCTTGCGGGTTGGATCGGCAGCGTGCTGTCGCCGAACATGGCGGCGATCGAGGAGAACCTGGTGGCGCTCGACGCCATGCTCGGTGTGCCAAGGTTGGCGCTATTGCCGTACTCGGTGGCCACGGATGGCGATGCCAGCCACCTGGTTGCGGCGGCGGCGGCACTGTTCGATGCTCGCATGCCGGACGCCCTTGGAGCGACTTAAGTGTCTGACCTTGCGATGGAAATGACCGCTTCGTATGATGCGGCATTCACCGCCGGCACTACCGACAATGGGTCTGCAAGTGGACCATGTTCTGACGATCCAGTTATCGCCGAACTGTTCGCTCACGCCGCGAGGCGCGGCGCTGTTCTTCGCCGGCATCTGCACGGTTTCGTTTTCGATAGCGCTGGTGATGGCGCTGAAGGGCCTGTGGCCGATCTTTCCATTCGCCGGCCTGGAAATGCTGCTGCTCGGCTGGGCGTTGCGGGTGACTTTGCGCCGCCGCCACTACTCGCAGACCATCACGGTGACCGACGAGCGGGTCGCGGTGGACACGCGCGAGCGGCACGGGCGCGAGCAAGTCGTGTTCCCGCGGCATTGGGCGCAGGTTAGACTGCGCCGCGCTGATACGCCCCTGCATCCCAGCCGCCTGACGATCGAGTCGCATGGCCGCTCGTACGAGGTCGGCAGTTTTCTGACGGAAGAAGAACGGCGGGCGTTGGCTGGCAGGCTGATGCGCTCGGTAGGTCGTATCAATGAATCGCCGCCCCTGGAACCTGCGCCCGAAGGTGTAACGCAAGAATGATGACAAAATTCCCGAGACTGCTGAGCGCCACGCTTGCTGCCGGAGCGCTCGCGCTGGCCGCCCCCAGCGCCCGCGCGGCCTGGACCCTGAACATGACGCCGGGCATCAGTGCGATGTCGCGCGAGATCTACTCGCTGCACATGCTGATGTTCTGGTGGTGCGTCGGTATCGCGATCGTGGTGTTCGGCTTCATGATCTATTCGATGGTGCACTTCCGCAAATCCAAGGGCGCGGTCGCCGACGTTCATTTTCTGCACAGCAACCGGATCGAACTCATCTGGACCCTGGTGCCGGTGCTGATCCTGATCAGCATGGCGGTGCCGGCGGCGCGCGTGTTGATACAGACCGAAGACCCGATCGCCACGGATCTGACCATCCGTGTCACCGGCTATCAGTGGAAATGGGGCTACGAATACGCCGACACCGGCGTCACGGTGCTCTCCACGCTGTCGCGCGACAGCAATCGCGCGCGCCAGCTGGGCTCCGGCATCGATCCAAACACGGTGGCGAACTACCTGCTGTCCGTGGATCATCCGCTGGTGGTGCCGGCCGGCGTCAAGGTACGGGTGCTGATCACGGCCAACGACGTGATCCATTCCTGGTGGGTGCCGGCGCTGGCGATCAAGAAAGACGCGATCCCGGGCTTCATCAACGAGGCCTGGTTCGATATCGATGCCGACAAGACCGGCACCTATCGTGGCCAATGCGCCGAGCTGTGCGGCCGCGACCATGGCTTCATGCCGATCGTGCTCGAGGTCAAGAGCAAGCAGGACTTCGATCAATGGCTCAAGGAACAGCAGGCGGCCCTCAAGCAGCCGGCCGCGCCGCCAGCCTCCGCCCCGGCGAGCACCACGGCGACGACTCCGGCGACAACCCCGGCGAGCGGCGCGAGCCAGGCGGCGGCGCAGCTTGCCGCGCGGCCCAGCGACGGCTGAACAGCGTTTCCGGACCGTCACCAGCACGTATTACTGCCTTAAAGAGATCATTTTAATGGCCCAAATCGAACACAGCGCCGCCGCGCACGACGATCACGATCACAAGCCGCACGGCTTCTGGAATCGCTGGCTCACCACCACCAATCACAAGGACATCGGCACGCTGTACCTGGTGTTCAGCTGCATCATGTTCTTCATCGGCGGCTCGTTCGCGATGCTGATCCGCGCCGAGCTGTTCAAGCCGGGCCTGCAGTTCCTCGATCCGGCGCTGTTCAACAGCATGACCACGATGCATGCGCTGGTCATGATCTTCGGCGCGATCATGCCGGCATTCGTGGGGCTGGCGAACTGGATGATTCCGATGCAGATCGGCGCGCCGGACATGGCGCTGCCGCGCATGAACAATTTCAGCTTCTGGATCCTGCCGTTCGCCTTCACGCTGCTGCTGTCCACGCTGCTGGTGCCCGGCGGCGGCCCGGCGGGCGGCTGGACGCTCTATCCGCCGCTGTCGCTGCAGACCGGCAAGGCGCTGCCGATGATGATCTTCGCGATCCATCTGATGGGCGCCTCCTCGATCCTGGGCGCAATCAACGTGATCGTGACGATCATGAACATGCGTGCACCCGGCATGACGCTGCTGCGCATGCCGCTGTTCGTCTGGACGTGGCTGATCACCGCCTACCTGCTGATCGCCGCCATGCCGGTGCTCGCCGGCGCGGTGACCATGCTGCTGACCGATCACTTCTTCGGCACCAGCTTCTTCAATGCCGCCGGCGGCGGCGACCCGGTGATGTTCCAGCACATCTTCTGGTTCTTCGGGCATCCCGAGGTCTACATCATGATCCTGCCGGCCTTCGGCATCATCTCGGAGATCATCCCGACATTCTCCGGCAAGCCACTGTTCGGCTATGACGCCATGGTCTATGCCACGGCCTCGATCGCGTTCCTGTCGTTCATCGTCTGGGCGCACCACATGTTCACGGTCGGCATGCCGCTGTCGAGCGAGCTGTTCTTCATGCTCTCGACCATGCTGATCTCGATCCCGACCGGCGTGAAAGTGTTCAACTGGTCGACCACGATGTGGCGCGGCTCGGTGAGCTTCGAGCCACCGATGCTGTGGGCGCTCGCGTTCCTGTTCCTGTTCTCGATCGGCGGCTTCTCGGGCCTGATGCTCGCGATCGCGCCGGCCGATTTCCAGTACCAGGATACGTATTTCGTGGTGGCGCATTTTCATTACGTGCTGGTGACCGGGGCGATCTTCGCGATCATGGGCGCGGTGTACTTCTGGCTGCCGAAATGGACCGGGCACATGTACAACATGACGCTCGCCAAGTGGCATTTCTGGCTGTCGGCGATCTTCGTCAACGTGCTGTTCTTTCCGCAGCACTTCCTGGGACTCGCCGGCATGCCGCGCCGCGTTCCCGACTACGCCACGCAGTTCACGGACTGGAACATGGTGTCCTCGATCGGCGGTTTCGGCTTCGGCCTGTCGCAGTTCCTGTTCCCGTACCTGATCTGGAAGTGCGTCCACGGCGGGCAGACAGCCACCAGCAAGGTGTGGGCCACCCCGATCGGGCTGGAGTGGGAGCTGCCCTCCCCGGCGCCCTACCACAGCTGGGCCGAGGCACCGAGCATGGCGACATTGGCGCACGGCGCCCCGAAGCACGAGGTCGAGGGCTGAACGCCGATGCGCCGCACAATGCGCCAGCGCCCGCCAGGACGGCCCGGAACATGAGCGCGGAAGCGAGAGTGGTCATGGATCGCGACCAACGACGGCGGGTACGGCGCAGCGCGCTGCTGCTGGGCCTGATCGCGCTGGTGATCTATACGAGCTTCATCGTCCACTCGGTGCTGCGCGGACTGCGATGAGCACTGAAGGGGGCAACAGCCGTGGCCAGCGGCCTGGCCGGCACCGCGGCCTGGTGTTCAAGCTGGCGCTGTTCGTGGCCGGCAGCTTCGCCTTTGGTTTTGCGCTGGTGCCGCTCTACGATGTGCTGTGCTCGATCACCGGGCTGGGCAACCAGAAGAGCCTGACGCGCGCCTACGCTCAGGGCACCGGGGCGATCGACGAGAATCGCATCGTGACCATCGACTTCATCGCCAATCTGCCGACCGTCGGCAATTGGGAGTTCCGTCCAATCACGAAATCGATCCAGGTCCATCCGGGTCAGCTCTACGAGGCCGATTTTTTTGCCCATAACCTGACCGGGCACGACACCACCGCACAGGCGGTGCCGGATATCGTGCCGTCGAAACTGGCCGCCTGGTTTCACAAGACCGAGTGCTTCTGCTTTACCCCGCAGTCCTTCAAGCGCGATGAGCAGCGCGTCATGCCGGTGCGCTTTTTCGTCGACCCCGAGCTGCCCGGCTATATCGAGCACCTGACCCTGGCCTATACGTTTTTCGATGTTCCCAATCGCGCCGGCAATACAGGATAGAGACGGATGTCAGAGACGCACGCGGATTTCAGCAAGTACTACCTCCCCCACAACAGCCCGTGGCCGATCCTCGGCTCGGTGGCGCTGTTTTGCCTGATGCTCGGCGGCGGCAGTTACCTCAATGACTGGGCCGGCGGCTGGGCGCTGATCCCGGGGGCGGTGCTGCTCGCGACCATGTTTTTCTGCTGGTTCGGCACCGTCATCGGCGAGAGCGAGCATGGCGTCTACAACCAGCAGGTCGACCGATCGTTCCGCATGGGAATGATCTGGTTCATCTTCTCGGAAGTGATGTTCTTCGCGGCGTTCTTCGGCGCGTTGTTCTATGCACGCAATTTCGCCGTGCCGTGGGAAGGCGGCGAGGGCGTCAAGCTGGTGAACAAACTGGTGCTGTGGAAGAACTTCAATCCGACCTGGCCGACCAACGGCCCGGCGCACGTCGGCGGGCGTGCGGACGGCACTTTCAATGTGATTCCGGCTTTCGGCCTGCCGGCGATCAATACGCTGATCCTGCTGACCAGCGGCGTGACCGTCACGCTGGCGCACCATGCCTTGAGAGCAAGTCACCGCGGGGCGCTGAAGATCTGGCTGGCATTGACCTTCCTGCTGGGCTTCACCTTCGTCGGCCTGCAGGCACACGAGTACGGCGAGGCCTATCGGGACATGGGCTTGCGTCTGTCCACCGGCATATACGGGTCGACGTTCTTCATGCTGACCGGGTTTCACGGACTGCACGTGACCATCGGCGCCATCATGCTGATGGTCATCTGGTTCCGGGTAATGCGCGGGCACTTCACGCCGAAGCATCATTTCGCGTTCGAAGGCGTTGCGTGGTATTGGCATTTCGTGGACGTGGTCTGGTTGGGTTTGTTCATTTTCGTGTACTGGATCTGAAAGCCTGCGGCGCTGATTGCGCCCTCACGGCGGGCGCCACCGGGGGCGCCCTATCGCGCACGGGCCCGGACCGCGCACGCGGCTGGAGCGCCCGCCTGCCGGTAAGTTGACGATGCAGATTCACCCGACGGCACTCATCGAGGACGGCGCGCGGCTTGGCGCCGGCTGCGTGATCCATGCCCACGCACTGATCACGCGGCATTGCGAGCTCGGCGATGGTGTGGTGGTGCATCCGTTCGCCGTCATCGGCGGCGATCCGCAGGACCTGAGCTTCAACGCCGGCACGCAGTCCGGTGTGCGCATCGGTGCGCGCACCGTGATTCGCGAGCATGTCACCATCAGTCGTGCCACCAAGGCCGGCGCATCGACGGAGGTAGGTTCGGACTGCTTTCTGATGGCGGCTTGCCATGTGGCGCATGATTGCAGGATCGGCAGCCACGTCGTGATCGCCAACGCGGTGCTCCTGGCCGGACACGTGCAGATCGGCGAGCGCGCCTTTCTGGGTGGCGCTGCGGTCATCCACCAGTTCTGCCGTATCGGCGAGGGTGCCATGATCGGCGGCGGCGCGCGCATCTCGCGCGACGTCGCGCCTTTTTCCCTCGCCACGGAACGCAATGCCGTGATCGGCTTGAATATCGTGGGCCTGCGACGACGGGGCCTGAAGCGCGAAGTAGTCGATGAGATCAAGCGCGCCTTCCGCGCGCTCGCCGCACCCGTGGGCAACTTACGCGAGCTTGCCGCCGCGACCTTGCAGCAGGGCACGTTCACCAGCGCCGAGGCCCGCGGCTTTCTCGAATTCTTCCAGGGCGGGCGGCGTGGTTTTGCGCGCATACGCCGGGGTGCCGCGGACGACGCGGCGGATGACGCGGCGGATGACGCGGCGGACGACAACGATTAGAGCGGCGGCGCCGACAGTGCCCATTCAGCGGCCATGTCAGCGTGAATGCTCGTGGTGTCGAAGAGCGGGACCGCTGCGTCCTGCGGTCCGACCAGGAGCGAGATTTCCGTGCAGCCCATAATGATGGCCTGTCCGCCCCGGGCAACGAGCTCTGCCATGACCCGGCGATATTCGCCACGCGATGCGTCGACCAGCTTCCCGAGGCACAGTTCCTCATAGATGACGCGATGAATGATTTCGCGGTCCTGCAGCTCCGGGACCAGCACTTGCAGTCCATGGCGCTCGCGTAGCCGGTCCTTGTAGAACCCCTGCTCCATGGTGAAGCGGGTGCCGAGCAGCCCGACGGTTGAGAAGCCGGCCTGCTTTATGACCGCGGCGGTGGCGTCGGCGATGTGCAACAGCGGAATTCGCACGGCGGCCTCGATCGCGGGCGCCACTTTGTGCATCGTGTTCGTGCAAAGGACCAGGAAATCCGCCCCGGCCGACTCGAGTGTCCGCGCGCAGCCGGCCAGCAGCGCGCCCGCCGCGTCCCATTCTCCGGATTGCTGCAAGCGTTCTACCTCGTGAAAGTCAACACTGTAGAGGACGAGCTTCGCGGAGTGCAGTCCGCCCAGGCGTTCCCTGATCACCTCGTTGATGCGCCGGTAATACGGCATGGTGGATTCCCAACTCATGCCGCCAATAAGACCGATGAGTCTCACGAGTCGGCCGTGGTCCGCCCATGAGCGGCCAGCGACTGCAGCAAACCCCGGGCGGCTTGCTCGCAGAGATCGAAAACGTGCTCGAAGTCCGCGAGCTCGCCGTAGTAGGGATCGGGAATCTCCCGCTCCACCAGCTGCGGCGCGTAGTCGAGCAGCAGCTGCAGGCGATGCCGCAGCTCGGGTGGGGCGAGTTCCAGCGCGGCCTTCTGGTTCTGCAGGTCCATCACCAGGATCCGGTCGAAGCGGGCAAAATCCTCCACCAGCAGCTCACGCGCGCGCAGCGCCGACATCTCGATGCCGTGCGCGCGTGCCACACGCTGCGCGCGCGCGTCGGGGGCATGCCCCACATGATAGCCGTGAGTACCGGCGGAATCGGCCTCCACGGCCAGATCGGGCCAATCGCGCCGGGCCAGCGACCGGAACACCGCTTCCGCCATCGGCGAGCGGCAGATATTGCCCATGCAGACGAACAGGATCCGCACCGGTGCCGGGGCTTGCTGCTGTGCCTCGCGTGCCATTTCTTTCCAGGTTACCAGGCGACTGCGGGCAGATTAATGTGTGAAATACTTTCCTGCCAGCGGGCTCGGCACCGGCGCTTCTCCTTTAGAATGCGCCATTGAGAGTGGGGGACTCACTGCAGTGACTGCATTTTCTCGGCGCTTTGCGCTCGCTTCGACCGATCTGCTGCACGACGCAACCTATCGGCGCCTGTGGACCTCCATTCTGATTTCCTCGTTCGGCGGTCAGGTGACGCTGCTCGCGTTGCCGCTGACGGCGGCAGTGCTGTTGCACGCATCCCCGACGCAGATGGGTTTCCTCACGGCCATGGAAGTCGTGCCGTTTGCCCTGTTCTCGCTGCCGACCGGCGTGTGGCTCGATCGGGTGCGCAAACTGCCCGTGTACGTGGTCGGCGAGATATCCATTGCCGTCGCGGTGGCCACGGTGCCGATCGCCTGGTGGCTCAACGCATTGTCGATCGCCTGGCTGTACGTCGTCGGCTTCGTGATCGGTGCCGTGAACACGACCGCCGGAAGCGCCGCGCAGGTCGTGCTGACCCAGATCGTGCCGCGTGAGCGGCTGGTCGAGGCGCATGCCAAGAACGCGCTCGCGCAGTCGACGGCCGAAGTCTCGGGGCCTGGGGCGGCCGGCGCGCTGATCAAACTCACCGGTGCGCCCATTGCGCTGCTCGCCGATGCAATTCTGCTGCTGATCTCGGCATCCATCCTGCGCGGTGTGCCGGTGAAGGAGACTCCGAGCTCGGCGAATGCGCCGTTCTGGCCGGCGATGCGCGCGGGTCTGAACTTCGTGCGTGGCCACAAGCTGCTGGTCACGATGGCGACCTGCGTCGGCATCTTTCAGCTGTGCAACTCGGCTGCCACGGCGGTACAGATTCTGTTCGCGGCGCGCCTGCTGGGCATCAGCGAGCGCGGCGTCGGCCTGAGCTACGTGGCGCTCGGCGTGGGCACGATCGGCGCCAGCGCCGTCGGTCATCGACTGGCGCGTCGCTTTGGCCCCGGCCCGGTTCTCGTGTCCGGCTTCGGCATCTGCGGCGCCGGCTGGCTGCTGCTCGCGTTCGCGCCGCTCAATGCCTACGGTGTCGCCGCCTATCCCATGATGCTGCTGATGTACGGCATGGGTGCGGTGTTCATCTTCATCAACTTCCTTGCATTACGGCAGTCGGTCACCCCCGGCCGAATGCTCGGAAGAATGACCAGCACCATGCGCTGGCTGATCCTGCTGCCCGCCGGACCGGGCGCGCTCTGGGGCGGCTGGCTCGGTGAGCATTACGGACTGCGAGCGCCGCTCGGTTTCGCCGGCATCACGGGGCTGCTGCTGGCGCTGACGGGCTGGCGCCTGCCGGTGATTCGCAGCGTCACCACGCTGCCGACGTTCAAGGCGGAAGCGCTCGCACCCTTTTCCTCGGATCGCGCCGGCTAGCGCGGCAGATGCAGGCCGCGCGCGCCGGCAGCGACCTGGGCGCCGCAACATCCTGACGCTGCTTGGATTTCTGGCGATCGAGCAGCGGTGTCGCGTGACGCCGATAGCCGCCGGCGCCTGCGGCCAGGCGCCCGCCGGTCACGCACAATTAATGACTTCCGGGGCGCCGCTAGTGACAAAATGGCGCCACACCGGCGATGGCGCATATCGGGACGGCGATGGCTGCCGCCCCAGGTGCACCTTACTGGTTGACAACCTCAGCAACGGGAGACCGCTAAGTGCTTTCGGACATTGAAATCGCCCAGGGAGCGACCCTGCAGCCGATCACGACCATTGCCGACAAACTCGGAATACCGCAGTCGGCCCTCGAGAGTTACGGCCACTACAAGGCGAAGATCGGCTTCGATTTCCTCGAGAGCCTGAAGTCGCGACCCGATGGCAAGCTGATCCTGGTGACGGCGATCAGTCCCACCCCAGCGGGCGAGGGCAAGACGACTACCACGATCGGCCTCGGCGACGCCTTGAACAGCATCGGCAAGAAGACCGTGGTCTGCCTGCGCGAGCCGAGCCTCGGGCCGGTGTTCGGCATGAAGGGCGGCGCCACGGGTGGCGGTCGCGCCCAGGTGGTGCCGATGGAAGACATCAACCTGCATTTCACCGGCGACTTCAGTGCGATCGGGCTCGCCAACAACCTGCTCGCGGCACTGCTCGATAATCACATTCATCACGGCAATGAGCTCGGTTTCGACGTGCGCCGCGTCACCTGGCAGCGGGTGGTGGATATGAACGACCGGGCGCTGCGGGACATCACGATCGCACTCGGCGGGCCGGGCAACGGCTATCCGCGCCAGGACCACTTCACCATCGTCGTGGCGTCCGAGGTCATGGCGATCCTGTGCCTGGCCACGAGCATTACCGACCTCAAGAACCGGCTCGGCAACATCGTCGTCGGCTACACCAGCCATTTCAAACCGGTGCTCGCACGCGATCTTCAGGCGCACGGCGCCATGACCGTGCTGCTCAGGGACGCGCTGAAGCCAAACCTGGTACAAACCCTGGAGAACAATCCGGCCTTCGTCCACGGCGGCCCGTTCGCCAACATCGCGCATGGCTGCAATTCGGTGCTGGCAACTCGTACCGCGCTCAAGCTCGCCGACTATGTCGTCACCGAAGCCGGATTCGGCGCCGACCTCGGCGCCGAGAAGTTCATCGACATCAAATGCCGCAAGGCAGGGCTCAGGCCGTCTGCGGCCGTCATCGTCGCGACGATCCGGGCGCTCAAGTACCACGGCGGCAGCCATCTGCGGGACGTCAACAAGGAAAACCTGGCGGTGCTCGAGAAGGGGATCGCCAACCTGGAGCGCCATGTCGCCAACGTGCGCAATCACTACGGACTGCCCTGCGTGATTGCGATCAATCACTTCACCTTCGATACACCGGCGGAAATTGCACTGCTGAAATCGAAGATGGCGGTGCACGCGGCGCCGGTGATCCTGGCGCGTCACTGGGCGGAAGGCTCTGCCGGCGCCACCGAGCTGGCGCGCGCCGTCGTCGAGATCGCCGACAAACAGCCATCGGCGATGAAATTCGTGTACGAGGAATCATTGCCCCTGTGGGAAAAGATGAAGGCAATTGCAACGAAGATCTACGGCGCCGCCGATATCAGTGCCGATCGCAAGGTACGCGAGCAGATCCAGCAGCTGCAGGATCAGGGCTACGGTCACTTCCCGGTCTGCGTGGCGAAGACGCAGTATTCATTTTCGACCGACCCGACGGCGTTGGGCGCACCGTCCGGCCACACGGTGAACATCCGTGAGGTCAGACTCGCCGCCGGCGCCGAATTCATCGTCATGGTGTGCGGGGATATCATGACGATGCCCGGCCTGCCGAAGATTCCTTCGGCGGTGAAGATCGATATCGACGACAGCGGCAGGATTCTGGGTCTGTCCTAAAGGCGCTTGAATCCGCGCCGCCGCGGACGGCGATGCTACGAGCTCGCCGCGCGCCGCGGTTTGCGCACGGCGAAGAACAACTGCCGGTGCTCTCCTGCCCGCACGATCCTCGCCTCACCGAGCGCTACCAGGACATAGAGCACGGAAAGTCCCATCAGGCTCGTCGGCACGTGCTTGGTGCGTCGTGCGACCGCGACCGCGTCTTTCGCAGTCACGCCGCTCCTGCCCCCGAAGTGTCCCTGGACGTAGGCGACGGCCGCGCGGTTGACGACGTTGAAGTACCCTGACGCCCGGCGTGTTTTCGACAACGCAAAGGACAGAACGAAGTAATAATCCGACGCCTCGAACACGTGATAGGTCTGGCGCACGGCCTCGACGCGGCCGCGGTACTTGAGACCCTGTTGAAGTTTTCTGATATTCATAAAATCTCCCCACCGCTGTGAAGTTCATAATGTGCCGGTCCGCCCGAGATACCTCGAGCATCTCCTGGCGCCTGCCATTTACCCTTGTACAACAAGCGCCACGGCGGGACCCCCCCTGAGATCCCGGTTCTACAACGTACCCCCGCCCGCGCGGGGCGCCGCTGCCGGCACGACAAGTCTACCGGCTGAATAATGCTAAGGGCGGCATGGACAATGCCGGGGCTTGGGCCCAGTGTAGCGAATGACATCCCTCTCCCAGATCCCCGCCCCGGACGCCGCCGCCGCGGAGTCGGAGCTGGTGCCACTGGTGGCGCGTTGGACCGGTTACTCGGTCACGATCAGCGATCCGCAGCGCCGCCTCACATGGGTCAACGACAGTTTCACGCGCTTGACCGGCTACACGGCCGGGGACGCCATAGGACAGAATAGCGGGGACTTGCTTTATTTCGAGCGCACGGATCCGGGCACGATCACGCGCATCAGAGAATCGTTCGCCGCGCAGCGCGGCATCCGCTTCGAGATTCTGGTGCGCGGCAAGGACGGCCGGGAATGGTGGCTCGACACGGATGCACGTCCGCTGCTCGATCCCCGGGGCGAGCTGCGCGGCTGGGTGTCCATCCAGTCTGATATCACCGAGCAGGTCCGCATGCGCGAGGAACTGCGGCGCTCGGAGCGGGAAATCTCCTTCCTTGCCTATCACGATCCGCTCACCGGACTGGCCAATCGCCTGGGCTTCAAGGCAAAACTGGACCGGGTTCTCGCCAAGGCGGCCGAGACGCAGACGCGCTGCGCCGTGATGCTGATCGATCTGGATCGCTTCAAGCACGTGAACGACACGCTCGGGCACGAGGTCGGCGACAAGCTGCTGGCCGAAGTTGCCCGCCGCATTCGCAGCGTCGTGCGTGAATCGGATATCGTGGCGCGGCTCGGCGGCGATGAGTTTGTAGTGGTGGTTTCGGGCATCAGGGAGGACGCACCCCTCGATGGCATCGTGACCAATGTATTCGAGCAGTTACGCGGCAATATCGACCTGCCGGGACGGACCATCTACACCTCCGCAAGCGTCGGTGTGGCCGTCTCGCCCCAGGATGGGACCGATGGATCGACGCTGCTGCAACATGCCGATCTCGCGATGTACGCGGCCAAGTACCAGGGCGGCGATTCATGCCGCCTGTTCAATGCGTCGATGGCGTGCAGCCCCGACCGCCTGGCGCTCGAAGTCGATCTGCGCGGCGCTCTGGATCGGCAGGAGCTGCTGCTGCATTACCAGCCGCGCGTGGACACGATCACGGGGCGGCCGACCGGTTTCGAGGCCCTGGTGCGCTGGAATCATCCGACGCGTGGTCTCATCGCCCCAGGCGTCTTCATTCCCATCGCCGAGGAGACCGGACTGATCGAGTCGATCGGCCAGTGGATACTGGAGACCGCCTGCGCGGATCTGCGCCGGTGGCTCGATGCCAAAGGTGAACCGCTGCGCGTATCCGTAAATCTTTCATCGTTGCAGCTTGCACGCGAGACTCTTCCCGAGCGCATTGGCGCGCTGCTCGAGGTCGCCGGAATTCCGGCCAGTCTGCTGGAGCTGGAGATCACCGAATCCGCCGCGATGCGGTCGCCCGAAGTCGCCGAGCGCCATCTCGCCCGGCTCAAGGCGCTCGGTGTAACGCTGTCGATCGACGATTTCGGCACCGGCCACTCTTCGCTGGCACGCCTCAAACTGCTCAACGTCGATTGTCTGAAAATCGACCGCTCGCTGGTGAAGGATTGCGCTGTGGATTCGTACGACGCGGCGCTGTGCCGCGCGACCATCGCTCTGGGCCGGGCCCTCGGCCTCGAAGTCGTGGCCGAAGGGGTGGAGATGCAGGAGCAGTGGCAGTTTCTGGCCCAGGAGCATTGCAGCGCGATACAAGGCTACCTCATCGCGCGGCCGATGCCGGCAGCCGAGATGTTCGCCTTTTTGCGGACCGCCCTGGAAATGCCGCGCTTGCGGGCCACCGGCTCGAACCGCAAGCTTTGACCCGCCGCGGCGCGTTACTTGTTGATGGTTGCCGCCGCGGCAGCGCACGCGACCTCGTCCTGCGAACCGGTGCCGCCGGAGCAGCCGATGGCGCCGACGATCTTGCCGTCCTCGACCAGTGGAATGCCGCCACGCGAGGCGACGATATCGTCGAGCGTCAGCGCGTAGTTGTAACCCGACTTCTGTACCGCGTCCTCGAACGCCTTGGTCGGCCGGCGGTACTTCACCGCGGTGCGCGCCTTGTGTTCCGAGATCGCGATCGAGGCCAGCTGCGCGCCGTCCATGCGCGCGAAGGTCACCAGATTGGCCCCGGAATCCACCACTGCGACGTTGAGCTGCCAGCCGCGCTTGGCTGCCTCGGTGACGGCGGCCTGCACCACGGCCTGCGCACGCTGCAGCGAGATCGGCGCCCCGTAGGGCGTACTGAACGGCATCTTGTCGGGCACGACGTCGAGTGGGTTCGCCGCGGGTGCGGCGGGCGCGGCCTGGTCGGCGGCCTGGCCGATAGCGGCCGCGAGCAGCGCAGCGGTAGCCATGATCGGTATGACGATACGTAAGTTCATTGTTTCATCCTCCCAAAGTCGATGCGGTCGCCTGGCGTCGATTCTAGATCAGAACGACGCCGACCGAGACGGCACGGGAGAAGAGAACAGCGGGAGCGGGGGCTGGGCGCGGGCCGGCCGGAAAAGGCCCGGTGGGCACTATGTCAGGCCGCCATGGTGTTTTGCGCCTCGAGCGCCTGCAGGACCCTCTTGTGCTCTGCCAGCAGCCCGTCGACCAGCGCGCGGGCCTGATCGAGCCTGCCTTCCGCGGCAGCTACCTCGACATCCTTGCACAGGTCGGCGAATGCCATGGCGCCGACATTGGCGCTACTCGATTTCAGGGCATGCGCTGCCTGCCTGACACTCTCAGCGTCATTGGACTGCGCCGCGGTGCGCATGGCGTCGGTCAGGGCGAGCGAGCTGGAGGAATACAGCCCAAGCACCTTGGCCAGAAGGTTCGGGCCACCGGGCCGGTGCAATGCGCGGATGCGCCCCAGCGCCTGTCGGTCCAGGACGGCATCTTCGATTTTCACCGCCGCATCGGCGGGTTCGTTCTCGGGGACACAGGACTCGAGCACCTGGTACAACTGATCGCTGGTGAAGGGCTTGCTCAGGTAGCGGTCCATGCCCGCCGCGAAGCATTTCTCGGCGTCGCCGCGCAGCGCGTTCGCGGTCAGTGCAACGATGGGCGTGCGGGAACGCTGGTGCTCCTTCTCCCATTCACGAAAACGGCTGGTTGCTGCGTAGCCGTCCATTTTCGGCATCTGGCAGTCCATCAGCACGACTTCGTAGCGATCGGCCATCAGTTTTTCCAGCGCCTCCTCGCCGCTCCAGGCGCTGACCGGCTCGACTCCCAGCTCGTGCAGCATGGCCTGGGCGACCTGCTGATTGACCGGGTTATCCTCCACCAGCAGGACCTTGCGTATGCGTGAGGTTTTTTGCACGCCCTGCCTTGCCGCATGCGCATGCTGCTTCCAGCCCTCGGCGCTCGCTTGTGCCGCGGGGAACTGATTGGTCAGCAGCGCGGCGAGACAGGCATGCAGTTGGGCCCGGCGTACCGGCTTGCTCAGCCATGCCGTTGCGCCGTCCACCGCATTGTCGGCCAGCGGCGTCGTGGACAGGGCGGAGCTCATGAGCAGCATGGGAACGCTGCCGAATTCCGGGCGAGTCCGAATCTCCGACGCCAGCGCTGCGCCTTTCATATCAGGCATCTGTCCGTCGAGAATCAGGACGTCAAATTGGCCACCCAGAGCCTTGCCGAGGATCTCCATGGCCTGCCGGCCGGAGTTAGCCTCCGTGACTATCACCCCCCAACTCGTTAGATGATGTCTGAGAATCTCGCGGTTGGTCGAATTGTCGTCGACGATGAGCATGCGGGTGCGGTGCAGCACGGTGGTACGCCGGTCGCGCTCCGCGGTCGGATCGGTTGACAGCGGCACCGAGAAATAGAACGTCGATCCTACGCCGGGCGTGCTCCTGACGCCGATCTGGCCGCCCATCAGTTCGACCAGCTGCTTGCAGATGGCAAGCCCCAGTCCGGTACCTCCGTACTGGCGCGTCGTGGTGCTGTCCTCCTGCGCAAACGACTCGAATATCGCGTCACAGCTCTCGGGCTTGATGCCAATGCCGGTATCGGTCACTTCAAAGCGAAAATCCGCATTGATCAGGGCCGAACCTTCGTGGCGCACCGTGATCTTGACTTCGCCGCGCTCGGTGAATTTAACGGCGTTGCTGATGAGATTGATGATGATCTGCCGCAGCCGCTGGCCGTCACCGCACACGCGCGTGTCAAATTCCGCCGGGATGTCGCAGATCAGCTCCAGGCCCTTGCTATGCGCGCGCTCGGCCAGGATATCGACCGCGTCCTCGACGATGTCACGCAGACAAAATGGCGCTTTGTCGAGCTCGAGCTTGCCGGCCTCGATTTTCGAGAAATCCAGGATGTCGTTGATGATGTCGAGCAACAGGCTGCCGGATTGATGAATCGTGGCGGCATAGCGGCGCTGTCGGGCGTCCAGGGTGGTGGAATGACGCAGCAGTTCTGCCATGCCGAGTACGCCGTTCATGGGCGTACGGATCTCATGGCTCATGCGCGCCAGGAATTCGCTCTTGGCGCGGCTCGCCGCCTCGGCGCGCTGCAGTGCTTCCTTCGCTTCGGCCACCGCGGCATCCAGGCTCACGGTGCGTTCGCGAACACGTTTTTCCAGCTCGTTCTGATACATCCGCAGATTCAGGTCGCGCCGTTCCAGTTCCGCCAGCATTTCGTTGAAGTCGTCGATCAGTGCGCCGAAGTCGTCGTCCACCTGTTTATGCGCCCGAATCGAGAACTTCTTGCTGGCGCAGACATTACGCGCGACTGCAGCCAGGTCATGTATGGGTGCCGCGATGAAGCGCTGCAGCCGGATCGAGAGCGCATAGGCCACGAGCAGCGCCGCCAGGAATCCCATCAGCATGTGTTCCGGCGAGCCGGGCAGCAGCCCATAGAGCTGCGTCAGCTGCGCATTCACGATGATCGTGCCGAGCCGTTCGCCGTCGACCATCACCGCAGCCTGGATCTGCACCTCCGTCAGGCCGTTGAACCGGATGGCCTCCGCGTCGCGTCCCGCGGCATCGATCGCCCATTCCCGCAGGCGATCCGACGGCGAGCCGCTCTCCTTGCCAAAGCTGAGGTCGGCGAACAGGTTGCCCGCGGCATCGTAGAGCGCCGCGGCCCGGATATCGGGATCGTCGTGCAGCGAGGCGAGTGCCTTGCGTGCCAGCGTTCGGTTGAACGTCTTCAACGGCGAGGCGGCATTGTCGCCCACTGCCGTCACCAGGGTCAGGAGCTGCTGGGCTTGACTGCGGCGCAGGGTCAGCACTTCTCCCGAGGCGTACAACAGGCCGGCGATGAACACCGCCGCCGCGGCCGCATACACCACAATCACGCGCAACTTCGCGCGCAGCGACAGGTTGCCGACCCATTGCATCATGACGTGACGTCCAGCCACGCCGCGTTGACGGCCGCGCGCTCCTGGCTGGCGCCGTGCGGCACGGTGCGCAGCAGCCGCTCCAGATCCGCGACCGGTACCGGCTGGCTGATCAGATAGCCCTGCACCTGATCGCACCGATGTTTGCGCAGGAATTCGAGCTGCTCGGTGTTGGCAACGCCCTCGGCGATGACCTTGAGCTTGAGCTCACGGGCCATGGCGATGATGGCGGCGCAGATGGCCGCGTCGTCATCGCTGGTGTGCAGATCCTTGACGAACGAGCGGTCGATCTTCAAGGAATCCACCGGAAATTGCCGCAGGTAGCCCAGCGAGGAATAGCCGGTGCCGAAGTCGTCGATCGACAGGGTGACGCCCGCGGCGCGAAAGCGCTTCATGCAGGACGTCGTATCATCGACGTTCCTCATCAACAGGCTTTCGGTGATCTCCAGTTCAAGCTGTTCGGGTTTGACGCCGTATTGCCACAGCGCGCGCAGCACCGATTCCACGAAATCCGCCCGGGCAAACTGCTGCACGGAAACGTTGACCGCGATGGTCAGATGACCGAGGCCTTCGCTGGCCCAGGTGTTGAGCTGCTTGCAGGCCTCGCGGATGACCCAGTCCCCGAGCTCCGCGATCAGACCGGTCTCTTCCGCCACCGGGATGAATACGTCGGGAGCAATCCAGCCGCGCGTCGCATGCTGCCAGCGCAACAGGGCTTCCACGCCGATGATCATGCCGCTGGAAAGCTCGACTTTCGGCTGATAGTAAATCTGGAAGTCGCCGCTTTGAAAGGCGCTGCGAAGATCATTTTCCAGTTCGAGGCGGCCGAGCGACCGGACCGCCATCGAGTGTCCGTAGAACGCAAAGCCGTTGCGGCCCTGATCCTTGGCCTGGTACATCGCCATGTCGGCTTTGACGAGCAGGTCCTCGATATCCGTTCCGTCCTGCGGGTACAGCGCGATGCCGATGCTCGGCGTCACAACGAGGCGATGGCCGCCGCAGTCGAGCGGCTCGCCGAGGGACTGGCGGATACGGTTGGCCACCGCGGCGGTCTGCGCCTCATCGGTCAGGCCGGTCAGCAGCACCACGAATTCATCGCCTCCCAGGCGTGCCACCCGTGACGGGCCGTGGCGCTGGTTCTCGGCCGGCGGCGATGCGATATCGGAAGGCCTGGCGCTCTGCTCGAGCCGGCGCGCGACATTTTTCAGCAGCGCGTCGCCCACGGAATGACCGAGGTTGTCGTTGATGCGCTTGAAGCGGTCCAGGTCCAGGTACAGCAGCGCCATCATATGGCCGGCCTGCTTGGCGGCTTGCAGCGCGCCGCCGGCTTCCCGCACGAATTGCTGGCGATTCGGCAGTCCGGTCAGGATGTCGTAGTAGGCAAGATATTCGATTCGGGCCTTGGCCTTTTGCCGCTCGGTGGTGTCGCGCGTGACGATCAGCAGCGTGCCATCGGGCTGCGGCCGCAGCCGCGCCTCGAAGGATCTCTGCTCCTTGCCTCGACCGACGGCGAACTCATAGGTGGTCAGCTCGGAACGGCGGTCGCCGCTGACGGCCTGACGCGCGGCGCGCGCTACGCCCGCCGGCAGTACCTGTTCCAGCTGTTTACCGACGAGCGTCCCGCTGTTGCTCTTGCCATCGCCGGTGATGTGTTCCAGAAGAACGCCATCACGATCGACGATGAAGATCGTATCGGGGAGCGCCTGCAGCAAGGCGCGGTTCTTGTGCTCGCTGATCTGCAGCGCGCGCATGTTGTCGCGGGCGCGAAGAATGAAGCCGATTCGATGCGGCAGCGTCGGCCAGAGGACCGGCTTGTGGATGAAATCGGTGGCTCCGACCTGGTAGGCCTGGGCGATGGATGCGGTATCGTCGTGGCCCGTGACCATGACGATGGGGACATCGACTCCGGGGCTCATGAGACGCAGGGTTGCGCACAGGTCGAAACCGTTGCTGCCCGGCAGCTCGACGTCGAGCAGTACGATGTCGGGTTTCTCGTTCTCGAATGTGGTGACGGCATCCCTGCTGTTGGTGGCGACCCTGGCGTCGAAGCCGGCTTGCTGGAGCGTCTCGCTCGCCAGCAGCGTAAACGCCGGATCATCATCGATGATCAGTACACACCGTCGCGGGTAGCTCTGGAAAGGCTGCATTGTTGTTCAATTATTGCGGCGGTCATGGCGACGCGAGACCGCCGGGACGGCAGTGCCCGCAAGCGCAGCGCGGCCGCCGGCGCAACGCGCCGCGACCGACGACCGTCTATCCGTAAAGGAGAAATGCTGCTGCGTCCGCCTGGATGAGCTCACTAGCGACTCGACGTTACCTATTCTCATCGACCTTAGCCGACGCTCTCGTCATGCTGTCGGCAGCAACCCCACAATTTGTCTAATCAATATTCGAAGAATGCGGGTACGGCGGAAAAATCGAGAACCAGGTCACAATTCGCAGCAGCGTTGCGGCACGCGGCGCCAATCGCAACCCTGGCGCGCTCGATTTGTGAGCCGATGCGCCACCGGCGCCTCGACCAGTCCATGGCCGATTACTGTAACGCGGGCGAGTCTTGGTAGCCGCAATAAGGCCATATTGTTCCACTAAAGGAACAATACCTGCCTTCTCCTATCCGCGAATCCGGTCGATTCCAGCCACCAGATCGTAGAAGGAACTCAGCAGCGGCAATGAGAGATTCAGCTGCGCCGCCTTGCGCATGGCGTGCCCGAGCGTCTCTTCGACTTCCAGCGGCCGCCCGGCTTCCAGGTCCTGCAGTGTCGACATGCGATGCTCCGGCGCGTTCGATTTCATGTCGAGGCCGAAGATCCGAAGCAGCGCAAGCGCGTCCTGGTCCGACTCGCGGCAGATCGCCGCGACCGGCAGCGTCGTACGATCGGACAGGCGAACGCCACAGGCGGCGGCGAGCATGCCGACTTCGCGCACCAGGCGGACCACGACCAGCGCCGTTCCCGGATCGATGACATATTTCCAGGTCAACGCGCGCGTGATGACGGACAGCGCCATCATCGGCACCCAGGAAGCGAACTTCGACCACTCGAGACTAAGAATGTCCGGATCGGCGCTCGCCCGCACGCCGGCCGCATCAATGGTCGCCGCAATCCGGCGCGCGCGGGCGCTGTCGCGGCCGTCGAGCTCGCCGACGAACAGATTGGCGTTACGCGTGAAGAGCACTTCGCCCGAGTCCAGCATCTCGCCGCTCAGATTGGCCAGGGAACCGAGCACGCGTTCCTTGCCGAAGGTGGCCGTGAGCTGCTCGTTCTTCATCATTCCATTCTGAATCGAGAATGCGACGCCGACGTCGGCGCGGCCCAGCGATGCGAGCACGGCTTCGGTCGCGTAGGTCTTGGTCGCAATGATCAGGACCGACGCGTCGGTCAATTCGGACGGGTCAGTCAACGCCGGCACGGGTTGCGAGAACTCGGCCAGGCCCTGGATGCGCAAGCCATCCTGCGCGATCTGGTGCGCGCGCCGGGCACGTACGAGCATGACTACCGACTGGCCCGAACGCGCCAGGTGAGCACCGATAATGGAACCCAGAGCGCCGGCACCGGCGATCGCGAAATCGACCTCAGGCATGATCGGATGATGATACTCAAGGCCGGCGCGTTTATCGCTGTCGCGGGACAGCAATCCGTCGCCGGGCACCGCCACCGCGCCCGAGCGCGCGCCCCGGCCGCGACACGGTCAGCGCCTGCAGTGCGGTCAACGCCTGCGGGGGCGAATCGTTATAGTTGCTCATCGGTTTCAACGCTACTGAGGCAATCGTGCCGGGGAGAGCTTTCATGTCACAAATAACCGATCTGAACAGCTCGCCGCTCCTGCCGGGCCGGGCGCTGCGCGCGCTGCGGCTGTGGGGGCTGCTCGCCGTGGTGGCCGCGGTATCGAGCTGCGGTGATGACCATTGCGACAATTGCTATTATCCGGTGCCAAACAACCCGCCGTATGAAGTCTCCTATGGAGTGGTCGCGGGGAATTTCAATAACAACGGCTTCACCTCGATCGTACAGACGAGCATCCTCAAGGGCAGTCCTGCGCCGTACCCCGGCAATCTGAAGGCCTATCTTTCCACCGGCGCGGGCGCCTTCGCGGCACCCGTGCTCACCAGCGCCGGCGACAACCCGCTCTACCTCGCGACCGCCGATATCAACGGCGATCATCTGCCCGATATCGTCTCGGCGAGCTATGAGGATGGCGCCCTGTCGGTGTTCTTCAATGATGCGCAGAGCCCCGGGACGTTCAACACGCCGCTGGTACTGTCTT
>Ga0302325_10004084_pt1 | contig 33903 bp, 30 predicted proteins | sample Palsa_T0_2_FD_201948 | JGI IMG/M metagenome (GOLD analysis project Ga0302325, IMG submission 201948) | Peat permafrost microbial communities from Stordalen Mire near Abisko, Sweden - Palsa_T0_2 | ecosystem: Environmental > Terrestrial > Soil > Palsa > Peat permafrost | place: Sweden: Abisko... | reverse complement strand
CAAAGCAAGGATAGCAAAGAAGCGCATTCTGAGATGATGTTCGCGGTGTGTGAAGTTCTGTTTTCAAATAACGAATCGAAGAGCAGTCAGCTGTGTCTTGAAAGTTCGAGTGAAGGTTTATACAGAGAAACCTAGCCAGTGGTGGGACAAGGTGAATTTATACACGCCGGTCCCGTAGTCTCTCCCGAGTCTATCCCTCGCCGCAAGGGCGTTGTCCATAGATCACCAAATCCATCGATCGACAGATCCAAGCCCTTTACCAGCCGTTTTACCGAAGCAGGGCCCAACCACACCGTTTCAAGCGTGATAAAAGGCAATGTGGTCCCTGTAATTAAATCTCGCCCCGATTGAGCGGATACTTTATTCGGCAATTCCGTGTCCGGCGGGAATGATTGGACGCTTTGACCCCTTTCAGGGCGGCAGAGATGTATCTCACGTGGACGGACAGATGGTTGCTTTGTTTACTGCACGACCCTTAATTTGGCGGTGGTGCGACGAAATCACAGGATGGTGCTCCTTGGCCACACTACAGATGCAGGCTAGTCGGAATAAGGTTGGCGAGGGGTTTCTTTGACGGGTCGTTATGTTGGATTTCTTCTTTGAAGGACTATTTTGATCTGGTACGGATGTATGGAAGGTTACTTTAGTCCCCCAAGCCACACTCACACTCGTCAAATGACCCAATCCCTGCACACTAGTCCTTCAACTTAGCATACAGGGGTAGCAGACTTGGGCTAAATAGTGTGGTGGAGATGACAAGGTTAGTCAGGTAGGTCCGAACACGGGACTAAAAAGCGCCTTGGCCTGTCTGAACCGCGCTAGTCAGGTTGCACAGGGCAGGACTAGGGATCGACTGCATTGAGGCGCAGCTAATGCATTCTTTTTTAGTGCTGGTATTAAAGAAATGTCAGACATACACGTGGCCATAAGGGGGTTTCTGTTGAGCCGGAAGGGACGGATGACGGAAGTAGACCGGGTCACGGATCAGCGGGGCTGACTTGAGTCATACAGGATCTGATGGGTCGCTTAAAGGATACGTCAGGCGTGGTAAGAGATCTATACTATTTTGATAAGGGATCGACTGTTGATGATCGAATTTGGAGAGATCTCTTGACCCGTGATTGTGGAAGTGGCTGTGTTCGACATCAAAGCTTACGCGGCGTTGGATGCGGAACGAGATTGAGGATGCTTTGAGCCATGTATTGGCGATCAATCGATCAAATCCCGTATGTGATCTCATATGATGCGTGAAATGTCCCATGAATTAAACGACTAAACATACTAAAGTCGAAGAGCCATACTGAATGTCCAAATCTTCCCCATCTGAGGTCTGTATACCACGAATCAATCAATTCTACCAATACTCCCCCTGTCAACTGTGCACCTCACTCCCCTTTGAAATTGCCGCCAGCAGCTCCAGTCCCTTAGAACCCCCTCCCTGCACTCCTAGGCACCGGGCTCTCCGAATGCGCAACATGCATCGTCCTCTGAATCATAACATGATCACTATCGCTCACAAAACTGCCCTTCTCGACCTCCGTGCCCACGGTCTCCCTGTCGCCTCTCCAGAAATTGAAGAATGATTTCTTGGACTGGACTTCGGTGCCCCCGGAGGTGCTTGTTCCGCTCGTGAAGTTGCCGAAGGAGGGGCGCACTTGGATGCCGGGGGCGTGTTTTTCGGATTCGGTGGACGCCCAGAGGGCAGAGAGGGGGAGGGAGCAGGCTAGGAGGGTTTGGCCCATTGTTGTGAAGCCGTCGATGTCAACGTAGAAGTCTGCGATGAAGAAGGCCACTAATCGTTAGTACTTATGAACAGGAAATGCGTGCGAAAGAAGAGGTTGATAGATCAAGCCTATTGACAACTGGGACACAGAAGATAGGGAGGGTAAAGGAAGAGGGGGGGAGGTACATGGAACAAGAAGACATTGAGCCCCCATGATGAGAATGACTTGCAAGGGGCCAAAAGCATGGAACCCCATCTTCTTTCTCCTGTGAATCAAATGAACCAATTTCCCAACAAAAATGGCCGACGAGATCCCCACAGTAATCGTAAACAGAACTGTCCCCGCAAGATCAAGTCCATTAAACGCGGCACCAGAAGTCCCTTCTTTCTGCAACTGGGCTTTGAAAATAATGGCCTGCACAGCGATTTTAAGCACCGCCGTGACAGTAAACAGAAATCCCAGGCCAAGAGTCAATATCGTCTGTAATTTGCGTTCCGCACCAAAGACCACTCGTACTTGTAATACGAGAGAGGCCTCCACGACGGCGTACCAGAAAATCGTGACGACGCTGTAAATATCGAGGGGGACGGAAAAGTCGCCTGGTAACTGTGCTGTCGCACCCAAGAATTGGACTCCAACGCTGAAGTTTGAACTGTTGTAGTTGATTGCGGTGACGATGAAGCGGATCGTTTCGAGGACAAGACCGGCGATGTTGAGGCCGAAGATAAGTGTGCGACGTTTCTCGGGTTTCGTGAGCAGGAGGAGGACGATGGTGAGCATTATGCAGAGACCGATTTCCACGCCAAAGACAATCAGGGAGCGCGACTTGAGGAAGAAATAGGAATCGATGTCGGACAGCGAGAAGGTATCGATTGCGCCGGTAATGTCGGTGAGATTAAACTCCTGCGTGGCGATGTGTTCAGCCCATACTGGATCATTTGGATTCGGCACTGCTGTTGCCATCCTAACATCAACGCTGTCTCGCCTTGGGAAACGTACTTTTTCAATAACGAGGTTGTTAGTGTAGAAGAGTGCTGGTTGACAATGAATAGAATTGACGTCCATTCTGAACATCACCCGGCGCTCTTATACTACGACTACTACTACTCTCAATGTCGCCTACTGCCTTGCGCCGCAGCTTTGACTTGTCGAGATGATTGTTCGCAATGATTGTTCTCCGCCGCCTTTGTCCTTTCTAATTGGCTCCCATCATTGGCCTCCCATATTTTGGCGCGAGCCCCGTTCTCGGGAATTAGGTTTATGTTCCAGCGTGCAGATGTCATGAGAACAATACCACGGAGACACAGCCGTAGCACGAAGCTATTGTCCCTAGCCTGCGTGCTGTGAAGGGACCTGTTTTCCGACGCATGCTGGGTTTCGGGTAAATAATTTCCAGCCACGCAGGTCGGCGGCTGTGGGTGACGCTCAGGGGCATTTTTTGCTTTGTTGGCCATTTGGCAAATTGGCTCCGGCCAATCAGAGCGGGCCAGATTTAGAGTCGCGCGTGGCCAGATGAGATATTTAGTGGGTGACGTGGGGTTCCACAGACTTTCACTTAACTTCGGCCCGCAACGTAACGGACATCCTTGCTCGAATGTATTGTCTTGGTCTATTCGAGCTCCAGAATCCCACATATCCGGTTCCTCCCGATACTGTTTCAGTTAATCGCGACTCTACCCCACTTGGCCGGCGGAATTTGATTCTTTACGCACATTCTCTGCAGACAGATCTTGGACAAATCGATCTACTCTCTTATACCATCCGATATTTATTCATTCGTCTGTGGTACAGGGTGCCGTAATCAGAGATACAGACGAGTAAGAATCCAATAATTCGATACCTTGAAGACATCTTCCTACAATTCCTCCCGGGCTTTAATGACAACAACCTATTCGCGCAATTGCAGGCATGAGATGAATGTCCTATGACGATAAAACAGCTGGTACTATTCAAGTTTCGGCATGAGTAATTCGTTTAGTTGCGACGCGATGTAATCTTTTCAACCAGAGCACTCGTCCGACATGGGAGGAGATGAATCATACTCTTTCAAGGAACCTAGCAAATCATCTGTCATCCGAACTTCCGCTTGAATATTCCCATAAGACGCCAAGAATACCAAATTCTCTTGCGATGCACCAAAGCAAGAAAAAATAATGTCTTACTTCCTTGCGAGAGATATAACCGGCTCCCTCCCCAATCTGCGCTACAGCTTGGTTCCCCCAACGTACTGCATTCAGAGTCTCGCCTAATCGTTGAATTATATATTGCTTAGTTTCGACACCTCCAAAGACACAACTTATATTCGAAAGAGAAGCTAACGAGTCTATTGGGAATTAGTAAGTACTTCGATATGTTCCTCCCACGGGCGTCAGATGTACCTCAGCTCCACGCAATTGGTCTCGCACAGTGTATTCCTACGTTCTCCGCGCACAATTGATTGCAATCAGGGATCAAGGGGCGCGTGGGGGATGTCATTATTGCTGAAGAAACTTGCCACCAGCTCAAATAAGACGATGGAGGACGACGCTATTCAGTCCGACCTTCGTGAAACACGTTCTGAGAGGAGAACACACCGGTGTGGGAGCAACAGCAGTAGCGATGCTGAAGAACACCCATCTGATACACCAGCCAGACCCACCAAACAGAGGCGAACCAGACATACTCCCCCTCCCCTCGATAAGGAAACTCCGCAATTTGCCTTCCATGACAAGGCCAAAAAGCCACCTGGGCACACCCATATCTGTCCTTTCCCTGCCTGTCCAACTCATCGAAACACACCTCGCAACTGGCGAGATGCCATCAAATTGCATCTCACGGATATTTAGATTGCTGGCTGCGATGATGCTCACCCTGAGGGCGATGCATTGACCTGTGGAACACTTGGTTAGTCAAAGGCTATTATCTTCAACGTCGACCACCCGCACTGGATCCGGCCGTTAAGAAAGCACGTAATAATACATTGTCGAAGAGGTATTACCACCGCCGGATGAAGGGCGTGGAGGAACATGGAGAGGAGATGAAGGTACGGTTCGAGCGCAGCGAGATCACCGCAGACGAATACTCGCATGACCGGAATTGTCAGTATTTCGATATCCTGAGATAGATACAGCCACCGTTGTTTACCGTTCAATGTAACTTTTTCGACTCATAGGCTTTGCAAAGTTGTGTTACGCACTATTTTCCTCTCCACCTCTCATTCAAAGACTTCTCATCGAACAAAAGGATCTATCGATTGCAGCAAAAAAGAAGTGGCTATTACCCAGCCACAAATCGAAGAAGCTTTTATTCCCCTCCTTTATTCAACTCTACGAGACAATATAATTTCACGTTCAGTACATCCAACAGAACATTATTCCCACAGTCTGGATCAAAGTATAGGAGAATTATTTCCCATGCTGAGTCTATCGCGCGACGGCCGGATGAGAATATCCCACGCAGGGAGGCATTGTTTCAAGGTACGATTATAACAAGTGTCCTCTTTAATTTGATGAGGTCTCAAAAAATTAGCGTGAGAGCCTTGCAGTCTTTGCAACACTCGGTGGGCTTGGAGATCACGTCCAGAAGTTTGTGACGCAACAACTGGCTAACGCAGCGATTGGGACGAGTTTTTTTGGCGCTGTAGTCAATTGTTGTACGTCGGCCTCACGTCGGCTTCCATCTGGCAGTTATATTGTCACTTCGTCACGGACCCCCGATATATTGTCTCCCCTGTCCATCTTTCTTGCAATTGTCAGGCACTTTGTGCGGAATATGTAGCTCCCCTGGACCGCGTTAAGCTAATACGCAGCCTAATTGCAAATTGATGTCAACTGATGTCTCATGTTTTATTGTATATGCGCGCAACAAAAGGTGACAGGGGATTTAGTTCCTTCGACTTCTCGTCTGGAGACCCTTATTTATTCCCGCGGCGCGCGGGATCGATCGATGAATTGTTCGGATTGAATCATCCTGAAGTCTCATTACTGAAAAGTTTGTTAGCGAGAGGAGTTATTCTATGCGACAAGCTCGGAGATGAAGTGCAGTTGGTGCAAGGGGTAGGGAACTATATTCGCTTCCGCCATTGTTGCTGTATGTTTATCGATAATGGACGGCTGACAGAGATTATCGTTGTGAGTATATTGCATGTTCACTGTCAATGAGGCGGAACTAGCGAGATACCGTCAGATGAAGTTTGGAAACACGCGCATAAGTGTCATAGTTCAAGAAGTCATCTCACTTTACTACATACTCATCTGGCATTCGCGGCGTCCAGATCTCACTATGGAATTCAGTCCATCTGATGGAAGTTTTAATGGCTCGAGAATATGTATGACATGCGAGACTTTTGATCCCAGGGTTTGAGAGAAAGATCAAGCGGCAAGTCACTGGTGGTATTTCAGGGGAGGCGGGAATTGAATCACCATGATTTATAGGACCTCGACTGATTCCCCTCGTCAATATACGAGTCTGTCATATTCTGTCGATACGGCGAGGCCTAGGGGATATGATGCCATATCCGAATTCGAAGCAGGCGATTCTGGTTCGTACTACCTTATGAATGGGTTAGGAAAGGTTGGGAGGATGATCTGGGGAGCGGCCGTACATGGAGGACGTCACTGCAATGACAGCGATTCGCGTGTTTGATACCGACTCAGGAGTGTTTGGACATATCCAGCACAGGAGTTCGTGAGGATCTGGAGATTGTTCTTTAGCATCAACTCCATGTTGCTCGAGCTCAGACTCTATTCCCGACGTGTGTGAACTAGTTGTTTACGGAGTAATATATCTTTTGGGGTGCACGTGGCTGATGCAGGGGAGGATCATTATTTAAGAGGGAGTTCACGCAGATAGACGGACGGGAATTTGGGCAATCAGCGAATCTGAGCAAAACGCTACCAACCTATTCTCGTCAGATCCGAGGGCTAGACAATTGCCCGAGAGGAAGACCGAATCGCGGATTTCGAATACAAAGAGGCAAATAAGTTATGTTATATTGAGATTGAAAAAAAAGTTGTTCGTCAATTCGGGTCATCAAAGTAGAATGTATGTCAATAGAGTTAGATAGCATCCGATATCCAAATCAAGCATACGGATCCTGCAAGCCACATACACGTCAACGTCAGATCACAAATCGAAAGTTCCAATCCCACGATTGATTGATCAAGTAACGAAGAAAATCTCACATCTTACATTCCCACTACCTAAAAAACAGCCAAACAATTCGGCGGTGCTACAAATTAGCCATCACCCAGATCCGAAAACGGGGTTTTGCAATGGCCGCGAAGGGAGGGGAAGGGCACGGGGGGAGTGCAGGGGTCATACAAGCTATTCCGCCCTTGACATTCAACGGCGCAGAGGTGACGAAAAAGCTATATCGCCCCAACTTCTGGCACATCTGACTCAGTGGTTCCAGGTCAAATAGTTCGCCGACGGGGGTGCCCCACATTGGCAAGAGGTAGTCGTGGATGTTCCAGGAGGCCATTGTTGGGCGGAGTTCAACGGAAGTGTTGTCTGCTGCTACGGCTGCGAAATGGTGGTCCCTGCGCGTCAATATCAACGACCCACTGTAGCGCAAAACCCAATAACCACAACTGGAGGGGGACACAGGGACAGGAGCCGAAACAGGGGTGTAGTTAGGGGTATGCATATGCATGCTGGAGGCGAAGGGATTATACCATAGCCATCGGACGCTTTCCTCGGTTTGTTCGATTCCCGCGATATCGGGAGGGTATTTCTTTGCCACTCGAACGCGTTCTTCGGTATCGGAATTCGATATATCCTGTTCGTAGAAAGAGGATATCGCCTATACGCAATTCGACGCCCTGGTCTTTGGCTACTTTGTCTAGGTCGGCGGTCGAGATGCGATGGGCGGGGGCTTCGCAGACTTTATAGTCATTGCCATTTTTGAGGCACCAGGCTCTGTAATCAGTCACTGTCTTTGAAAGTTGCAAGCCCCCCAGCCGTAGGAGATACAGGTATTGGTTCTGACGGGGTGGGGGTGTGAGGACGGGGACGAGGGATGGGAGGAGCGGTACCGGTAATCGAGGAGGACGCCTCTGCCCACGATCCCTCGCTCGGCCCAAAAATGCAACGAATTCTTCTCAGAGGTGTTCTCTGAGATGATATCCGATTGATGTTGTCCATCCCAGAATAACTGAGTATCTGGTAATCCCCAATGTCTAAATCCATCCCACTGGGAACCTTCAATTAGCCACCCTTCGGCCTCAGCGGGGAATACCAGACTGAGTGTTGAAGACTAATTCATCGTCATTGACTGGTTTTCCTTTGTACGTGGGAAATACACGATGTTGAATAGGTTGTCTTCCAAATCCAGGGTACTCCGGATTCTGCATGCGCCAACTACATATTAACCCATTCCCCATATGGCGGAATCTTCCTGAAATGGCAATTGAGCAAGGGGAGGAAATTGGTATTCGAAGGGAGGAGTAGCAGAGGGATGGATTGATTGGGGGATTACTTCAAAGAGGCCACCTGACCCGTCGAAATCTCCTTTTTAGCCTCGAGAATGCGTTCAGGAGTAAGTAAATTCAACATCCCAAATTGATCGTTCTCGGGCCAGAAGCCCCAGCAGGCTTTCCCCGGATCGCCCTTGCGATACGGCAACTCATCGAAGGTCGGGAACTTTGGGTTATTCGGATCGGCGGGCATTGCAGAGTCTGCTTTCGAGTATAGCACACGATAGGAAGGTCTGACGACTGAATCTGTCGCGTTGAACCGGAAGGGAGATTCTTGTTGGTGGATGTGTGCAGCACGGGAAGCGCCGCGAGGGCAAGCGGGGGGAATTGCGAGTGGGGCTCTCGGGTCACTGAGTTTGTGTGGCGGCGCTGATCGGCAGTCTGCGATTAAGGCACAACATTCCGTATCTGAACACCCGTTAACGTTGGTCTGACATACATATATGCATGTAACAACATATCTTATTGACAAAAGCATGGTAAAGATATAGAGACGCATGGTTTGTATAGTTGCAGATGCAGAGATGCAAAGTTATTATTTCTATCCCTGGTTTGGCTTGCCAACCTTATTATTGCCTGGGGTGCCCGAAAATCCGATTTACTTGTTTTGATGGAGGCGATTTGTTGGGGTGCGATACTACGTATTCGCATCAGATTTCCGGATGCGATGGGCCACGTTCTGCGAGCCGCCGCATGCATCTCTGGGCCAACCTAAATACGAAATTTCCTGGCCGGTATACACACCACACACATGACCATCGCAAAGAGTTTCCCTTGATTATTATGAACAATTGGACTCTTCAATCATTCAGTTGCTCATCTCACAGAATAGACCTCGCGATAATATCTTAAAATGGGAGAAAAAGGGGGCACGAGTTCGGGATCAGCGGTTCCGGGGGTGGGATGCAACTTGCCAAATTAGCCACACAGGCCAGCACCACACTTTAATTGTCCTGCATGAACGCAAGGGCCTCGTTTCTGGTCTGAAATTAGGAACTGACACAACGTGCATGGCAGGAACATATTTATGCCGGCACGACACTTTCCCGAGCGAAATAAAAAGGGGTTGTCCCTCCCGCCAAACAAGCAACACGCACCAAGTGTTTTCTTGCCTACTTCAACACCTTCCTTCAATTGCCCCATTCATCTTCGATCTCCCCTAACTTGCCCGGTTCCTCGAGTATCCGAAAATCTTACTTACATCTCTCGCAGTAAACATGCCGAGCGTCTCTGAAATCATCCCCGCCGCAGAACCGACAGAGTCCCAAGTCAAGGACAAACAATTCTCCCAAATCCTGCATGGCACACAACCCACCTCTCAAGCTGGCTACCTTGCGATCTTGCAAAAAAACCCAGAGGCCCAGAAAGTAGCGTCCTCGTCGTACTTTCAATTCTGGGACGACAAGGTCCCGCAGAATGAGACGCCTGAGCATATCGCTGAGCGCTCCGAGAATTACACAACTTTGGTGAATAGTTATTACAATCTTGCGACGGATTTGTATGAGTATGGGTGGAACGAGAAGTTTCACTTTTGTCGCTTTTATCCCGGAGAAGGGTTTGAGCAGGTATCCCATTTACTCATGGTTGGTGGAGAGATGTTGATATTAGGCATTGGCGAGACATGAGCATTATCTCGCGTTGAAATTGGGAATAAAGAAGGGGGATTTGGTCCTTGATGTTGGAAGTGGGATTGGTGGACCTGCACGAGAGATGTCTCTTTTCGCGGACTGTAATGTCGTCGGTCTTAACAACAATGACTACCAGTACTCTCTCCTTCTCCCTCTCCATTAACAATAGGATTGATCGAGCAACGGTATATACCGCCAAACGAGGACTTTCCGAAAAAGTCCGCTTCGTGAAGGGTGATTTCATGAAAATGCCCTTCCCAGACAACACCTTCGACCGCGTCTACTCGATCGAAGCGACCTGCCACGCCCCCAGTCTCACGGGCGTCTACTCGGAGATCTTCCGTGTCCTCAAGCCCGGCGGCACCTACGCCACGTACGAATGGCTCCTCGACGACGCCTACGACGCATCCAACCCCCGTCACCGACAAATCAGCTACGACATTGAGATCGGCGACGGCATCCCCTGCATGGTCAAGAAGTCCGTGGCCCTCGCCGCGTTCAAGGAGGTTGGCTTTGGGGCGCCCATTTTCGAAGAAGATCTAGCGGACATGGGGGACGAGATTCCTTGGTATTATCCCATTGAGGGGGCCACAAAGTATACCAATCGATGGGCGGATTGGTGGAAAATCCTCCTGATGACCAAAACGGCTAGGTACTTGAGTCATGGGATGTTGGGGGTTTTGGGGGCTTGTCGACTTGCGCCGCCGGATGCGAGGAAGATTGCGAATGCCATGGGACAGGCGGCGGATGCTTTGGTTGCGGGTGGGAAGGTTAAGTTGTTCACCCCGATGCAATTGTATGTTGTTCAGAAGCCCGAGTAATGGAGGCGGAGGAGGATGCGTTAACTGAGGGACTGATAATGTGGTGGACTGCATGGTAGGTGCTGGAGGTGGAGATGTATGGGTATGTGTCGGGACACAGTCTTTGGGAGAGTAATCTTAGCATTAACTTTAACGATATAGTTCAATTGGAATCAGAGTATTGGGTATGAGACGTTCTAACGGCTTGCCATCATGCGATCGTCAGGGCGCCGGAGGTTAAACTGCCGAAGCCTGAATTAATAGCGCCGAGAAAGTGCCCACATTGCCCCGCATCACTTGCCAGCCCCATACAGTAACGTCTTCCTCTCATCAATTGCCTTGCTCTCAATCTTCCAAGTCATATTGCAATGCCAGACATCGTTACGCTCGGCCAAAAAACACACTACAAAGATGACTGTTTCGCTCCTCCCTACGGACCGAAACCACAAACAATTCTAATCCAACACGGATTCGGCCGTAACAGTAACTTCTGGTGGGAATTCGTTCCTGCTCTCTCCGCAAAGTACAGAGTTATCCGTCGCGATGCGCGCGGTCACGGAGAATCTTCTGCTCCCGACCGGTCCACCTACGACTGGGGTCTCGATACCATGCTAAAAGAGATCATCGACATGCTGGACCAACTCGGGATAGATAAAGTGCACTTTCTGGGAGAAAGTACAAGTGGCATGTTGGGCATGGCATTAGCTGCCAAATACCCTGAACGACTGTATTCTTTGATTATCTGTTCGAGTCCGACTTACTTGCCCCCCGCGGCGAGTACGTTCTTCTCCATGGGGATGGCAAGTTGGCAGGAGGCGATACGCACGCTGGGGAGCGAAGGTTGGGCAAGGGCGTTGAGCAAGTTACCTGGGACGGTGGCGGCGGGTGGTGATTTTGTGGAGTGGTGGGCCAAGGAGGTGGGGAGAAGTCCTGCGTATGGGTTGGAGCAGTATGCTACGTTTTTGGAGAATGATCTTGATGGACGGAAGTATCAAGATTCCTACTTTGATTCTTGCGCCAATGCACTCTACGGCTGCTCCTGTGCCGTACAGCCCTATGCAGTAAAAAGTCTGATGTTAGTGATCAAGAGTCGATGCATGAACAGATCAAGGGCTCGAAAATCGTGTTTATCAACGGTGCAGGACATGAGATCTACGTCGACAAGGCGCCTGAGGTCATGAAAGAAATCACCGAATGGATCGAGAACTTCAACAAGAAATAGATATACCATAGATGCAATAGATTCCGCCTACTACCTCTACTTCATGTTGTATGCCAAGAGAATTCCATCACGTCCTCCGCTTGTACTTACTCCAGAATAGTTTGTACCCTCGATATCCCCCCTTCAAAGCCTTCTTTGCAAATCTAGTATAATACATCCCGACCTGTTCATGTAACATCGGGGGATACGGACTCGGTATCTCCATCTTGCCATCCTGCTTGACATGCGGCATCCTCACAAAACAGCCCGTACAACTTCGATACGAAACCTCCAAATAAGCGGGGAGAAAGATATTTGGCGCCATAAACGGTTTTGGCAAAAACGCCTCGTTCCGCTGAAACTCGCGTTCTTCCCGTTTAGCTTCCGCGTCTAGGAGGCGGATGAGCGGATGGCGGCCTTGCTCTGAGACCGGAAGGTCGGGATTATACTCGAAACGGGCCTTGGTGCGTGCAAGTACCGCCTCGAGGGTTGTTCCTTTTAATTGGAGAAATTTTTGTCTTTGCACCATCAATTGTTCCTCTCGTAGCTGTTTGATGGGCTTTTGATTTTCATGGAAATAATCCGAAATGTACCGTTTGACCATCTGTGGATTGGCGTGATAGATATCCCCCGGCCGCAGTAACAGTCCCGGCCGATGTTCCTAATCGTCAGCCCGTTTTGTTCGTTCGTTTTATTCCCTAGAAAAGGCACGTACAATCTTGCCATTGACCTCCACATGCCCATGCACGACCATCTGTCTCGCCTGCTGAATACTACTCGCGAACAAACTCCTAAAAATCACATTATCCAACCTGCGTTCCACGTTCTGAAACAAGCCTCCCCAGATCTCCAATTTCTTTCCCGGGACCCCGCCGGCGACAACATTGATCGAAGGCGAGTACAACTGTTTCTTGAATACCCGCTCCGTGAGACCCTGGCCGTGGTACTTTCGCACATCTCGTTTTGCAATCAAGCGCAGGGCAAGCAGGTTTTTGGGATTGGGGTGCAGCTGGGCCCCGTATCGCGTCATGTTGTAGATATTGTATTTGTTCCATGACATGCGCGGGATCTGTGTGTCAGTGAGGGATTGACGGAGGGGGTATGAGGGCCCGGACCTTTTTAACGAGAGCATAGGGAGACTTGATTCGAGGCATCGTGGGTGTCCCTCGTCCCGAAACAACGATCTGCGCTGAAGCGAAAAATATTCGAGCTTATTTAGAAGGACGGGTAATTAGCTTGAGATCAAGTGAATTAACGACCAGCCGGCTCGGCAGCCATTAGGCGATCACCAGAGAGAGTTTTTCTGTCAGTGTGCTTCATCAGAATGCACCAAATCGTTACCTTGCCAAACTGTTCGAACTCCCTGTTCCCAGTGGACTACCGCCAAGGAGGTATACCTCCTACAGCGGTTGCCACAAGCCCGATCCTGTCCAACCATCTCGATTCTCGATAGCCGAAACTCCCCCATCGAAACAAATTCCCGGCGCCAGAAATAGCTTGACCCACCGCCTTGGGGAGTAATATGACTTAATCGAGTCTATGGAAAAGCAGAAAACACTTATAGTGGCAATATACAATACTTCGGCTTCCCCCCCTCCTACAAGGTTCGACCATTTCCCCTCTTAAATTTCCCATTAGGCGGAACACGAAAGCTCTTGGCGGCATGAGAAGAACCATCACGGTACCCAAAAAATGTAAAGACTTTCTTCTATGAGACTGAAGTCGGACTCAATGACTCGTGCTTTGTTTAAGAGAAGGTTGAACGGAGAGTATCGACCGATATATATGATATGGACAAGTCTGCGGGAAATGCGATGGGGAAATTCACCATACGTGAGACGCGGACTGCGATATTAAAGATAATTTGAGTTAACTAAGGAGTAAAGACGTACAGAGAATGGAGGACTTAGTTGTTATGTCCGTGGTCATACACTATGTAAGCCAAGTACCTACTGCACACTTCTCATCCTTCCTCCTTAGAATTCCGTTTCTGGCTTGTCTGCCACAACAGACATGCAGTTGGGCAAGGTTTCATTTGTCAGGATGATTGTAGCTCAAGACATCCTCTAAAGAGTACAATTTTCTATTGGTTCAGACGTCCGTTTACAGTTATAGACCATAAACTCGATCCAGTGGTACATGAGTAAGCGGCACAATAGCAAAAGCCAGGACCCCAATTGATACCCCGCGCAAGCCAGCACCTCAGCTGCAGAACACGTCTCTCATTCATTGAAATAACTTCACCCCTCTGCAAACACTTCCTCAGCAATTGTATCCAATATTAATGTCATTCGGTCGCATAAAGATCCGTGTTGCTCGTTAAAGCCTGGATTAGTTCCGCAATGATATATTTATCCGGTTGCAGGTTGCGGCACAGCAACGTCTTATGGATACACGAGATGCAAAAGATCAGTCTGATCTGATGTTTGATCACGTCTTCCAGGTTTCGACTTGCGAATCCCCTTAAACAGCACTGTTTATATTAGCCATCGCTGGCGGCGATCTGTGTCAGCCGCAAGAACGAGGCTTGTCTAATTGGTGTGGGGTAACACTCCGGATGCATCAAAAAACCTACGCTAGTACAAAAGACGTTTAGAAGAGACCACTGATACTGACCGTTCCAAGAGAACGATAATTCTGTTTGCAATTTGCCAAGACACAGAAGACAGAGAACTCGGGGCATCCAGTTTCAGGGTGCAATTGACAAAGCTGTGCATGTTTTCCCCTTACTCCGTTTGATTTGCCGCGTGACAAAACGATTGGCTAGCCCCCCTCCGATGGTGTCATATGTTAATATATGTGCGTATTAATAGCTGCCAAGCTCCAGGGTAAGGGGTGATGCAGCACTCTTTTCGGGCAGTAGGATGCACAGCCTCCACACTGTCACCCGCCGAACCCTCCCTCCGTCCAGCCCTCTCTCTCCTCAGGTTACGTACACTCCTCAAGGTTACATACACGTCCGTTCTTTGAGACCACGGCAGAAGGGCGCCAGACGACTCGGTTTATTGTCTGAACACTGAGCGCGTGTGTCGTTATCGGATCTTAGGATGCGGCTGTTGAGTTTTGTCAGTTTTGCGGCGGTGGCTTTGCTGCAGGGGATTTTGGCCAGTCCGATTAAGGAGGAGAGTTCCGTGAGTGTCGAGGTAGCGGAGAACGTTGTTTGCGATGGCTCGCATTTCATCGTTTCTGTGCAACGGTATGATTTCTTTCGTGGCAAAGGACATCAGGCTGACTGTATTACAGGACGGACGATGTGAAGGAGGATTCGGGGGCGTTGATAGCTGAGAAAGTCACCAATATTGTATGACTCTAAAAAGTCTTGGCACGGACTGATGTTTTTAGGTGTTTGATTTCAAAGTCGATCGCGATGCAGAGACGCTTCTTATCAATGGATATGCACTCAAACTGATCCCGCAGAAGGTCGAGAAACTGAATCTCCTGGCCGCGGTGATTCCTTCCGATCATCCTGTCCTATCGTCATCATCGCAGGAGAAAGCAACATCATCATCGGTTAAATCTCCCGACTTGGTTGACGCGTTGAATAAATTGGAGAGAAATGGTCTGGTCACAGCCGATGTCGATCTATTCATCATGTACGAAGGCGATCTACGTCACCTTGCCATCAGGGTGCAAGTCATCGAAGTCGAAGGCGAGGAAGTGCTCCACCAGGACTTACTGACCGCGCAAATCACGGTTCCTAGACCCTCTCCCTCAGCAGGACTCCGTGGTGGCGGAAAACACCAACTTACCCCGGGTCCGTTGCCGGAAGCTCAATGTCCTTCGTCAGCTTGGAAATGCCGACTTTCGAACTGGTTGAAGTCGTTCGGCGGCCGTGGGTGTAATCGTCGTCCCGCACATCATCGACAGGATCAGGAACACCGCCGTCCAGGCGAGTATCACCGCCACCGCTTCCACCACCGCCCGCGTCACGGATTCATGCGATTTATCATCAGTGTCGTGGTGCCGGTGCTTATTGGCGCGGCCGCCGGCGTGGGAATTGGGATTATCAGTGTCTTCATCGCAGAGATTATTGGGGGGATCTTCCTGAGGATTCGAGGACGACGGGAGGCGGGAGAGTATGTGGAAATAGATAGCAAGGATCATGAGTTCGAGGAGGAAGAGGAGTTACCTGTATACGAGGAGGTGGAGGACGTTCCTGAATATACCGAAGAGAAATCGTAGATATTCGTTTTGCTTGGGATTGGTCGGTCATTGCAATTGCTACGGATAGGGAATCACTCATTTGGTCAATAAAATCAATAAAATCATGTATTCCAAGTATTCCAAGTATCTGCCTCATTCACAAGTCATTCGCAAGTCATCTCTGGCAATTCAAGCGATATCAATTTCGCTCTATATTGGATTCGCCGGTTATTCCCAAAACGGACATTGATTGCATGACGAACGTTCTCGAAGTTTCGGCGCACTTTAATCCAGTCGCGATCGAAACCCAGAGATTGATTTGCGCAAACTTTTTTAAAGGGTCGGAGCTTTGTTAACTTGTGAGCTGCGCAAACACTCACAACGGATCTCCTGACTCGATCTCTGCTCTCAGCTGCACCTCCTGGACACTTACTTTGCATACCCTTAGCATAGCGAGTAGCTGCGTTCCAAAGAGCACCACTCCATTATGTCTGTTGTCGGTATGTTGTCTTGCTTTTTTTGGGCCACGTGAAGATCCGCTGACGATGTGTGTAGGAATTGATTTGGGCAATGCCAATACGGTATGTGATGTGTAGAGAGGGCTGGGAAACTGATTTTGTGTAGGTCGTTGCAGTAGCGCGAAATCGTGGGGTTGATATTGTTCTCAATGAGGCGTCAAACAGAGCGACTCCGTAAGTTCCTTTGCGGCCAACGTGTCTGATGATATATAGTTCGCTTGTTGGATTCGGTCCAAAGAGTCGATTCCTTGGCGAGGCGGCCAAGACGATGGAAATCGGCAACGTCAAGAACACTGTCGGCTCACTGAAACGTCTCTGCGGTCGATCATACTCGGACCCCGAAATAAATCAGATCGAGCAATCGTTCGTCGGCGCGCAGTTGATCGATATTAAAGGCCAAGTAGGCGCCCGAGTACAATATCTCGGCAAAGAGGAGGAATTCACGGCAACCCAACTGCTCTCTTCCTTCCTTACCAAGGTCAAGCAAATCACCAGCGCGGATAGTAAAGGTGCTGCGGTCAGTGATGTGGTTATTTCGGTGCCAGGATGGTTCACCGAGGCCCAGCGACGGAGTATCCTTGATGCGGCCGAGATAGCGGGATTGAACTGTCTGAGATTGATGAATGATACGACTTGCAGTGCGTTGGGATATGGGATCACAAAGACGGATTTGCCGGAAGACAAGCCGAGAAATGTTGCGATTGTCGATGTGGGGCATTCGAATCTGTCTGTCGCGATCGTTGCGTTCAAGAAAGGCCAACTTACCGTCCTGTCAACGGCTTATGAACAACATTTGGGGGGACGGGATTTTGATAAAGCGATCGCGGACCATTTTGCCCAGGTTTTCCAGGACAAATACAAGATCGATGTTAAGAGCAATCCAAAGGCTCTTCATCGAGTCTATGCCGGCGTCGAGAAGGTCAAGAAGATCTTGTCCGCCAACATGGCTGCCCCGCTCAACATCGAGAGCGTCATGAACGATATCGACGTCAGCGCAATGCTCAAACGAGAGGAACTCGAAGACCTTGTCGCCCCTGTCCTCGCCCGTCTCACAGCTCCCCTTGAAAGAGCTCTCAACGACGCCAAACTCACTACGGCAGATATCCATTCCGTCGAGATGGTCGGTGGATCTACCCGTATTCCCGCCGTCAAGGAGCGCGTGTCTGCTTTCTTCGGCAAACAACTTTCCTTCACTCTTAATGCCGACGAAGCAATCGCTCGAGGAGCCGCCTTTGCCTGCGCTATTTATTCCCCTATCTTTAAAGTTCGTGAATTCACTGTCCACGATATCACTACTTACCCCATCCAATTCAACTGGGAACCTACCCCCGAGATCCCCAATGAAGACTCCTCTCTCGTCGTTTTCTCGCGCAATAATCCTGTGCCAAGTACCAAGATCCTGACCTTCTACCGCAAGTCGGCGTTCGATGTCGATCTCCAGTACGCCGATCCCTCTGGTCTGCCCGGTAAAATAAATCCCTGGATCGGACGGTATACGATCAAGAATGTCACGCCTGCGGAGGATGGCGACTTTTCGGTCGTCAAAGTCAAGGCGAGGATGAACCTCCATGGCGTCTTGAACGTTGAGAGCGCGTATATTGTCGCAGAGGAAGAAGTCGAGGAAGTCGTCAAAGAGGACAAGAAGGAAGAAAAGAAAGAAACCAAGAAAGACACCAAGAAAGATGACAAAGACAAGGATCCTGATGTATTTCCCTACTATAGTCCGTTGCTAACGAACCAGGCTATGGACGCAGAACCAACTCCCCCTCCTCAGACTCGCAAGGTCAAGAAACAAGTGCGCAAGGCGGAGCTTGCTATTGTTGGCGGCGGTCTATCTCTTGATTCCGCCCTCAAGGAAACGTATAAGGAGAGAGAGGCGGAAATGACTGTTGCCGACAAACTCATTGCCGACACCGAGGACCGTAAGAATGCTCTTGAAGAGTACATCTACGACACCCGAGGGAAACTCGACGATATCTACGCTGACTATGCATCGGAAGAAGAGAAGTCTAAATTCCGTCAAATGTTGGACGCCGCCGAGGTATGCTACCGTTTTTTTTCGACATCACTAATAGTTATAGGAATGGTTATACGACGAAGGCGAAGATGCCTCCAAGAACGCCTACATCGCCAAGATGGAAGAACTCCTCTCGCTAGGCGGTCCGATCCGCCAACGCCTTCTCGACGCGCAAGAAAAAGCCCGTCAAGAACAAATCCGACTCCAACAAGAACGTGAAGCCGAAGACAAACGTCTCCGTGACGAGGCCGAGGCCGCCAAGAAAGCGCAAGCAGAGGCCACGAAAGCGGCCGAGGCAATGCAAGTGGATGAGCCGAAGAAGGAGGACGGTGCCGCGGAGGGGGATGCCGAGATGATGGACGCTACTACCGCTGTGGATTAGTGGTCTCAGCCTCGTCGTCGTGGGCGGAGAAAATGGGGATGAATACTTTTGCACTGGGATGGGTTATAGAATTTGCGTTTCATGTGGGGTGGATTATTTGATCATACTTAACTTAGATTGTAGGGGATAATCCATTTGCTTGTGCTGAAGAAAACTGTTCTTGACTTATAAAGTTGTAAATTTTGTTTCATTCCATGCACTGCTGCCAAGTGCGTGTTGCTCTAAAAGTGCGTGTTGCTCTAAGCAATGCAGCTGTTGCAGCAGACCGAAGGCAGAATTTGGCGGACAGCAGCCAATCAAGACTCTCACACTCCCCTGATGTGTGAAGGTGTCGAAAATCCGTAATCTGAGAACCAGCCATCTGGGCCACGATTCAATCTAGATTTGGCCATTGACGTGTGCAAGCTGCTAATCTGACCTGTCCCGACAGCAAGGAACCTCAGCGTGGGGGACATAGTGTAAGAATCCCAATCGCCGGATCCCCCAAACGTCGATCGAAGCATGCACAAGCATAAGCACAAGCACAGCCATGCAAGTTGCAACGAGCCTTTCTTTATCGGAGAACAATCTCGTCCTTAAACTTGCGTAAAGACATACAGTACATACAGTACCTACAGACATAAAGACATGTCATGTTGTGCAACCTCGAAAGCGGCCCCTGCGTGTCCCAACAGAATGAATTTCGAGCCCCCGGGAGTGGTCTTCATGCAAGTGAAATTGAAGCCATGACAAAAGGTTGGCGACATCTGATTCAGCGTGCATTTGTGCAATGCGCGTGTCGATCGAACTCATTTTCCAGGGCCATGCTCTCGGATTTGGGAAATTGAAGCAGGCGTGTGGTGTGGCTTGCAGCAGGGGCCTTTTAATGAGCGTGGCGTAAATAACTCCTGCGTATCGGTTGGGCGATCGCTCAAATCAAGGCAAGCCAAAAAAAGGGGTCACGTTCGGTGGCGGCGTGGGGGTTGCAATTTCCTTTGGCCCCCATGCGATCGACAACAGCAGCAAACGAAGGTTTTTTCGAGTCTGGACGTATCAGCAGGTTCGATATGTCCGTCTGAATAAAGAGGGCGGGAAACAGGATTCGAAATTGACGAAATTGTGAAAATTACTAGTGAAAAGAGTCCCCCTCGGCTCCACAATTGTCTTTCGCAAACTGTTTTGTTCGGGGAAATCCCGTTTCCGCGCCTCACTCACTTAAGGTTCACGCAAGCTTAACCAAGGCGTGGGTATTGGACCACTTGAAACACCGGGGCACGCACGGTCTTGATGAAAACAAGCCGATAACGCTTCAATTACAACTGCGGGCCTGCGGCTATGGTATGTTTGTGCTACGCTCGGGTATGAAAAATAATGCGAATAGAACTAGTTCTGTCTGTATTACTAATTTGAACGGAACTAGTTCTGTCCACTATGTGTATGTAGTATGTATTGGATGCAGTAAAACCGAGCCAAGACCGCGGCCTGGGGCGGTGGGTGAATCCGGTTTTCTGGCGCGGGGGCCGGTCGAAAGAGGCCTGTGCGCGGCGCCTGGTCTTCCCCCATCGAGTAATTTCGCAGAATCTCCCTACACATATGTTTGTTGTTCCCGGATTTGACGGTATATCAAATACAGCCCTGACCGCCGCCGCGGTGTTATTTCGCCCATTCATTTGCACGAAGACCCAGGGACCTATGTCATTTTACTGCGCCTTTGTGGCCACGCTCAATTCTAGCGATACCCGACGAGCGAATGAAGACCTTGATCAATGCGCCAGCTGACGGAGGACATATGCCGGCGACCGAGATTTTCATTTCCGTGATATTGATTACCCTTTCAGGGTCAGGAGTTTTGTCATGCGTTCAAGTTGTGTGTGCGTTTTGCTAGACGAGGTGCTCCGTGCGGAGGAAATCTCCGAAATATGATTTCCGGTCCGGAGGGCGTTGACAGCCCGCACGCCTATCAGTGCGGCGGGCGCCATCCACGATTGTAATCTGTCTGTTCAGGGAATCAGAAGCAGGGGCAATTAATTATATGTACTACATACAGCTATAGTTGTGTTAGTGAGGGTTTCACCCACATGATGGTCATTTCGTTTGATTGCGGCGACGTGTTCAGGCCTTGGTGGGGAGGGCTTGAGATGGCTTGTGACTCGGTAGAGACGGATTCTGGCGTTGGAGAACCTGGATCAGGATAAGTTATATGTATCTAAGTGGATCTACAACTCGTGAAGGTGGATCGATGCCCGGGGTAGATGAGATTCACACGAGCCAGATATCTGTCTGCTCCACAATCCCGAACAATCCGGGGAAAAGTGGAGTTGACACCTATTCCTTCGGAAGAGAAGGGTGGGCGGCCCGGCCATTCTGGGTGATCCAAATGCTTTAAAGTGGGCATAGCAACACTGCAGACTCCATAACCCCGGAGGTATTTACCGAGACGAAAAGCATGGCGGACCGAAACGGTTGACGGCCGCCTCCGGTAGGCTCGGTGGGCGCACCCGGGAAATTCTCGTGGATGCTATTCGCCAGTGGGATCTTGACCCCTTATTGCTATTTCCGAATCCAGGGTGGAGCCGAGCATGAGTGGAGAATTCACGGTTGTCCGACGACTGTTCTTGGAATGTCGAACACAATGTCATGATGTAAAAAACAAGGGTAGGATAGAGCTCGTTAAGAGGACGCTTGAGCCGTTGGAGGTGGGTGAAGCTCGTGGGTCTACGGTCCGCTCACGCGCTGTGCAGATCGCGGCCCTGATTTCCAAATACAGCCGATATGCCTCGTTCGTGCTTGGCACTGACAGAGGCGAACGCGAACAACACTACTTTGCACTCACAGGCAGCATTATCATAGTGCTGCGCCGGACAGGCTCTAGGCTGGCCATCACGCGGAGCAAAAAGTGGGGGGCAATTGTTTGTTGGCATTATTGTGGGGATCATAGCGCTGGAACTATATTCACAAAAGTATTTACAAATATCTTTGATCGCTTCATGCAGCCAGGCCTCATTTCCTGATCCGTGTACTATAGATACACTTTAGCTTTTTCATTTGAGCTTCGTTAGGGCTTTGCTCGGCCCCAGCAGTGTCTAAGTTTCAATTTTCTGCCCCCTACCAAAATGCCCCTGCCCCTTTCGGGGCCCCCATGCATCCACCCATCCCATCGATCCGTCGCACGTCCGGGTCTGCATCCACCACCCACGACGACGACACTTAAATATAATCGGTGCGGACGCACCCGTTCCATCCGTCTGGCTTGTCTCCAATTTCCACCGCACCGCACCATCTTCACTCCCTTCCAACGTCTCTGGTCTGCGCGTGTCCTTCGGTCCAAGACGTCGCCTTGATTTTAGCGGCCTCTAAAATTATCAGCAACTGCCTCGCCCCGCCCATAGTATCCGGTCATCTGGCTAGAGCGATTCTTACTGCGCCTCAAGCAACCCGCACCACCACCACGTCTCCACTGCAAACATGATCAGTAACCATCTTCAGCGCTTCTTTCCCCGAGGGGGCTCTTCAGGCGCCGCATCTAAAACGAGTCGCACACCTTCCACCAACATGGCGCCTCCTGCCGCCACGAAGCCGCAATCACAACCAATGCAGCGAAGTGTGGGGACTCTCGCGCTCGTCTCACATCCAGAGTCGCCCTCGCCTGGATCTCCACCATCCGACGACGATTTGATTTTCGAGTCTATCACATCCGAGTCTATCACATCCGAGTCAACATATGCCGCTTGCGAACCATTGCTCACGCATTTACCCGACTCCCTACACAATCCCCTTCATTGCGGCGATCCTACCCTTCTTGGTATTGCCCTCAGTGACATCCCGCTAATCTCAAGCTGTTGCGGAGCTTCTGGCAAACTCAATCATTCCACTCGATGAGCACAAGTACTTTACTGAATCGCTTCCACCTTCATATGCATATGAGGACTGCAGTGCAAAGGAAGCCACCGTTCTAGCCGCCCATCATCTCGTTCAGAAGTCTGCCCTCCCGGTCGATACCTTCGTCCTCGCGGCTCTCATCATCCAGCAGCTGCCAGAAGCCTTCTACATTGAATGGAAGCGCGCCTTGTCGAGGCATATCCCCCGGGATGCTTATGCGGGGCGGAGCAAGGAGCTAGTACTCATGACTGCGATTGTATTTTCCTGTGTCTGACGCCCGCTAATCTAAGGTTGTCGCACAAAAGTTTCTACATGATTCCATCTATATTTTGACCACTTGGTCTGAGCTTGTCTGCGAGAACAGAGAGGATATTCACGAGGGCAATCTGGGCATTACCGAGCGATTGATTCTCAAACACATCGATTGGAGGGTCAGCAAGATTGCCAATACAGAGGTCATTGCCGCATTGTATACAAAGGTCCATGAAGAGGCAAAGGAGTCCTGGGAGCGCTACGAACCATTCCTATATCCCGAGTCAGACGATGACTACAGCCCGACCTACTACAATTAATTTTGTCATCCTGGACGACAACATCCCGACAAAAATTGTTGAGAATCTATTGCTATGTTTTGCTATTGTGGGACGGATGGGGCTTGCTTTGAAAGGCGTTCATAATGGAGGTTGATTTGGGGGTGTTATATTATTATGACTACAAGGTTATTCATGTGTATCATTGTATTCTTCGTCTTCGGTTGCAGAACGAGGGCGGTTTGGCGGTCTGGGACTACTCTGCAGGCAAGGGTATGTATTTCCGGAGGTCATGCTACTATACGACGGACATTTCGATTTTTTCTCTTCAAGTTCCTCTTCTACCGTTGTACTCGAACTGTAGTGATAGGTAGCTGCGAATTGCAGGGTTAGAGTAGTGGGTATTGCTAGGTAGAATAAGGAAAAAGTCATTCAATCAAAATCGTCCCGAGCTCTTTGATACATAATTAGCGCTAGCTATGTGATCTGCTCAAGTGACCTCGCTGGCTCCTGGCGAATTTCAACAAACTGATTTTTTCATATTTCGCCAGGTCTGGGATTCGCGGTCAGGTGGAACTCGATCCAAACCTAATTCGTAAACATGGTTTTAGCCCCAGATTCACTATTAAACTATCCTTTGTTGTCTCGAATGAACGAATAATACCAACTTTGAACCCCTATGGCTAGTCCGCACGACTTCCCCAGAATGTTGAATTGTGCCCCCTGCGAGGCCAATCCAGAAGGTTGAGCCGGCGCTTGATTATACTGCATCCTGTTCCCTGGTTGTGCGTAGCCGATGGCTGACCCTCTCATAGGCATTGCCCGAAAGAGTGGGATATTAGCTGCGTCGTCTTACAGACCTCAGATCCCCTGCAGCTCCGTGCTGTGTGTTGGAGTAGATCATAAATGGCCTAAGCGTACTCGGGAGCCTCCTCGGCTAGACAGTAACAAGTGGTCAAAAGGTTCCGATAAGACCCAGTACCAAAAAGGTCTTTATGGTTCCACGCACTCGGTTTCGAATAGTGTTGAAGCATTTGGACGGAACGTGGAGACATGCGTGGTGCAATTTCTTTCTGGAAACCTTATTTCGCATGCAGTTACTCCTTTGGTCATTGTATCAGATTATGTACGAGTAGCCTAGCCGGGCATCTTTTACCTCGGGATTTACAATTTCCTTGACCAGACTAAATGAGCGTGTGGGGGCACTGCAACAATGCGGGTTAGTTACCTCTTATTCTTCCAATCGCTATGCTCATCCTTCCTCTTAGACATGGTGCTCTCTAATTTTTTTCGAAGATGTAGTACGCTTAATTACAGTCTTCCCAGTATCCGGAATCTTGACGTCTACGTTTCCATCCCTTTCCACGGGCAGACTCAATTTATGCAAGTGCCACAAGACCTTGCATAAATGCTGCATAAAAGTGTCGCAACTGTTGTCTCTTGCGTCCCATGCCGGGAGTCCCAATTGTGCCCTGTGCAGCAAGGTTGCGGATAATTCTTATAATTGCCCTTTGGCAAAAGTTTGTTTTCGCGTGCTCGTCAATGGATTTATTTTTGGGGTAATTTGCGGCTGCGCACGCGCCTCTTTTTATTGTTCGGCGCTCCGGTGTTTTGGCGGTGTGGACTGAGAGCGCCGATCATTGAGTGGGGGCCAACCTCCATTTACGGGTCAAATCCCTTTCTCGCATCGCAGCACGCGCTTGGTTATCGTTCCGCAGGCTTGCAGACGGTGGTGTCGTGCTCTGGCCTTCCGGAGGACCACCACGCCGCGGGATGCAAAGCCGTCAAGTTCCGAGAACGTGGGATCGTCAGGGGGCGCGGGCCACCGTTTTCGCGCTTCCCTATTCGTTGGTCGACACGGACTGTCAATATCGGAGCACCCTGTCCGGCGTGGGGGATTTGGTGGCATATCTTTACTCTGCCACGCGAATCAGAACATGTTAGCTATTACGTACTACGAACCGCGGGATGGCCTCGACATACAGAAGCAATCTTATCAATTTGTCTCGGAAACATCAATCGGTATCCCGCCACAACACTGAGATTACAGCCTTTGAGATTCACCAATATCCCTTCAATTCAATGCTATGAATATGTGTTATCTCTTGTAACAATATGTATCCTTACAACTACGATGCTCGACTACCAATCCAGTTTTGTGTCTCCACAGCCCCCTTCTGCCGCATTCGAAAATTTGATCTTTGTCTTGGCGGTGAATTTATCCAAACAAGATAGTTTATCAGGGACTTCATCCTTCTTAACACGCCATTTCTTGGTTCCCAACAAACTATCCAATTCCTCCTCGGGCGGCAATCTCAACCAGATCTCCTCCCCACGCGCCTCCACAGGGAATGTGGCAATACTCACAGCCTCGTCATTGAGACATTTCCCCCCACCAGCATCTTTGTCCGCGGAAAGATTGTAATTTCGTTTATGCATGGGGCAAGAAACGAACGGTGCCGAGGAGTCTGGATCGTCGCCAATAATGCCGTCAGATAGGACAAACGCTCGTTTATGAGGACACATTTGTTGAGTTGCGAAGTATCCCTTCCCTTCGACGTAGAATACAGCCAACTGCGTATCTCCCCGCTTCACTGCACAACTTCCTCCTGCGGCAGAGTGACGAAGATCTGACACTTTGCAAACCTTCTCCCACTCCAGGGAAGTCCATTTATAGCCCCTGAAGTCTTCCAATGCGCTTTGTTTGGGCCAGTTGGCGGGTCTAGTCTGGTTACGTTCGCGGACCAATTCGATTTGCTCAGATCTCTCGTCGGTATTCTTGAATTGCTTGAACTGCGCTCGTTTGATAGGGTCCTTGACTGCAACCTCCCATTCATCGTACCAGGTTCCAACAAGCTCGCCCATCTGTTTTTCGAGATCTGCGCAGATTCCAAGCTTGTCTTCAAGTATGACTTGCCTAAGGTATTTCATCCCGCCCTCCATACTCTCTAACCACCGAGCCGTTCGCTGCAAGCGGTCGCCGGTGCGAATGTAAAACATCAGGTAACTAACGTCAGTTGCAATACTGATGATGATTATACCGATCGAGGATAGGGATCACCTCATCAGGAGGACAATCCGCAATGAGAAGTTCAGCATGTTTGGGTTTCGATCCACCATTGCCCCCAACATAAATGTTGAATCCCTTATCAGTGGCAATAAGCCCGAAATCTTTACTTTGAGCTTCCGCGCACTCGCGTATACAGCCCGAAACTCCTCCTTTGATTTTGTGTGGGGCCCGAATACCTATTGTTAGAAAGATCATGGGGAAAACGTACTCTTGTAACGTTCCTCCAAGCGGACTGCTAGTCCCACACTGTCTCCGATTCCAAATCTGCACCAGGTGCTACCAACGCAACTCTTGACGGTTCTCAAACTCTTTCCATACGCGTGTCCCGATTCCATTCCACCCTCTATCAACTGTTCCCAAATTTCCGGCAAATCACCTTTCTTTGCCCCAAACATATCGATACGTTGTCCACCGGTGATCTTGGTGTACAGATCGTATTTCTGCGCTACCTTTCCGATGACGACTAATTTGTCCGGAGTGATTTCGCCGCCTGAAACACGTGGGATGACGGAGAAAGTGCCGTTGCGTTGAATGTTTCCAAGGAATCGATCGTTGGTGTCTTGCAATCCATGCACAGGCGTGTCCATAACATGTGGATTCCACAAGGAGGAAAAGATAGAGGCCATCACCGGCTTGCAAACCTCGCAACCCAGGGAATTACGATTTTTCCCTGCTTCTTTCATCACCTCCGTCAGACTCTTGAGTTGTTTGACCTTGATGATATTGTAGAGATCCACTCGTGAGTAGGTGAAATGAGGACAAAGCGCGTTGCTGATCTCGTTGCCCGCAGCTTTCATCTCTGCGTTGAAAATGGATTGAACGAGAGGCATGCATCCTCCACAGCCAGTTCCAGCTTTGGTCTTGGATTTGACTTCGCCGATAGATTTACAGCCATCCTGCTTGATGCAACCGGCAACCATTCCCTTGGTAACGTTATGACAAGAACAAATCTGAGCGTCGTCATCCAAATCAGCGGCATCATCTTCACCCTCCTTCTTTGCGCCGAGTATGAGTTGCGACGGAGGAATTTCCAGTGGCTTTCCCGACTTCACTAGACTGACCAATTTTATATAGTCCGTCGTATCTCCGATCATCATACCTCCGAGCAAGTACTTCCCGTCCGTGGTGAAAATGTACTTCTTGTATACGGAGGAGAAAGGGTCTTTGTACTGCAAGGCTTTGACAGGTACGGTATCGACTTCGCCAGTGATGATAGCTGCACTTCCGCGCCGAACGCTGGGACTTGGCTTTTTGCCATGCTTCATGGGCAAGTTCTTCGGACCATCACGGTCGGCGAAGTAATCACCAAAGGACGCTACATCGACTCCCATCAGCTTGAGTTTGGTACTGAGATCCGGGGCACTGAATTCGCGCATCTTGTGGTCTTTGCCTTGTGTCAAGTTGAATGACAGAACATCCGCCATTTCGATCCCCGGAGCGATCAGGCCGTATGTCTGCTCTCCCCAATTCGCACACTCGCCGATAGCATAAACCCCTGGGACCGAAGTTTCGCAACGATTGTCGATGATGATCCCGCCCCGGTGGTGACATTTGATCCCCGCGGCACGCGCTATATCATCGCGTGCGCGAATGCCGATAGCAAAGCAAAGAACTTGACAATCCATGACCAGTCCATCTTCGAAAACAACTTGAGTCATTCGACCCGTCGATGGATCCACGTTGATTTTACCGACCCGCTTAGAAAGCATGACATCGACTCCCATCCCACGAACTTTCTCTACAACCATTCCTCCTGCCTCGCCGTCCAGTTGTCGCGAGAGTACCCATCGATTTCTTTCAATGAGGGCGACTTCTGGGAACTGAGCAAGGCCTTGGACGGCATGTGCAGCCTCCAGTCCGAGCAAGCCACCGCCCACTACTGCAGCACGTTTGGTGACTCCTGGTGGAACTTCCACACCCTCCGAGTATTGGATCATCTTTTCCAAATCCTCGATCGTCCGGTATACATGTACTCCCTTGGCATCATGGCCAGGGGTGTGGCGAGGAACAAGAGCGTCCGAGCCAGTTGCCAAGACTAGGATGTCATACGTAACACAATCTCCCGCTTTGGTGAATACGACGCGGTTCTTGGTATCGATCTCAGTAACGAGGGTATTGATATGATAACCTAGAAGGCCCGGTTCATGTGAAGTATACCAATCAAGCGGATTCAGGTACAAGTCGGGAATCGATCGATGGGCTATAGAGTCAACCTCTCTCAACAGCATGAGATACAGAAGAAGCTGGTAAGGCCCACGCGATTGTAAGCGACGTGGTTTTCCTCACCGAGAACCACGATTTCATACTCCCCCCGCCGCTTGTCTTTGGCAATCAACTTTTCAACAAAAGCAATGCCAACCATTCCTAGCCCAACAACAACAATCTTCTTTCTCTTAGGGACGGCGTCATCGGCCATTAACCCAGGCGGTGCCATCTTCCTGTTGGTTTGATGTGTTCGAGAATGAAAGGTCAATCGGACCGTGAAGCGTTGGGCGTAGCAGTTGGGCGCGATTCCTCTCGGATGGCAATGCGTCACCGCCCCGTGGCCCAGACTCCACAATCATAGCGCTGTTTCTATCCTGCAGCATAGCGAATGTGTTCCTTAATCAAAGTCCCGTTATCGATGCCGGTCGTCGAATCATGTCGTCGACAATTTGTCTTCGTGTTGGCGACTGTGATAGCGTTGCCCAAGCAACCTCCCTTTCACCTTATCTCACGTCGCCATGGTGGGTGCGGAAGGCCACTCCGGAGTTTGGATTTGCAAGCCGATGCAAAGGCCTCACTCCGGACAAGATATTTGTCACATGCATTCCGTAGCGGAAGTGGGGAGCTCATCCTTCCCGGACGTTGATCCGAACTTTATCGGCGAATCCTCTGTTCATCTGACGAAATGTTTTATCCCGAATTTTACCATGCTCTATTGCTATGAAACTTGACTCCCGTTGCCAGATGCATATACGCTATCCTGATTCTAGAATATCACGAGATCTTTTTCTAAATCCCATCCATCTTCATCGCACCACTGCTTGACGGCATCGCACATGCCCGGTGGTCCGCATACTAGAACCATTGTTTTCCCCTCCGAATGCCCAAACTGAGCTTTCAGTAAGGCGGGATCAATCCGACCTACTCCGTGCTTCCAGGAGCCATCTTTTGGAGGCAAACTTAACGTATACCTGTAGTAAGCATAGATCCGTAACTAGGTTACCAAATCTTGACATTTTTCCTTAATGACCACTTGTCCAGATCCTTGCGGCAGAGGATGTCGTCCTGCAGTCGATTGCCGTTGACTACAACGCATTCCGTAGTGTCCACTTCATCTTCAACAACTGCACGCAGTACTTGATAGATGGGCGTAATCCCGCTACCAGCACAGACCATGGCAAATCTATCGACTTTGCGTTCGACGCCACGATATCGCGCTCGTCCTTTCCCCAAATACTCGAAACCTCCCAATGGACCCTTGATGGTAACCTCCTGGCCTTCTTGAAGCTCTTCCAGTACCGATGTCATCTTTCCGCCCGTAGGAAAGTCTTTGGTTGACAAATACATTTTAACAAGTAGTCCTAAAACGCCTCTGTCTGCAGGATGTGAGATTGGAGTATATGCTCTGACAACATATTCGGACTTTGCATCTTTGACGCGTAGGAATAAATGCTGACCAATTGGCAAACCAAGGAACTGTTCTGGATGTTCAAGGTGAAATTCCAGCAACCGGGTGTCGTGGTTGACTTTGTGTTTCCGTATCAGACGACTCTTCTGCCAGATCTTGGGATTGAGGAAAATCGGACGTGGCTGAGTTCGATCCGTTGTGGCCACTCCCTTGGGCACGGGCAGCACATTTGCTTTGACGCGGCCAAGATGATAATCGACCAACATCGCCTTGGCAGTCTCGCTATGAATCGCCATGAAATCGTCCGTTGCATCGGCTCCGGATGACATGATGATACTCTCCGCTCCACCTGGGTGATCTTTCAAGAACTTCGTTCCGTCATATACTTGGCCGTTCACAACAAACCATGCATCTCCGTCCTTGTCATGCCTTTCGACTTCCTCCATGGGGATCTCATCAGTCTTGTCGGGGTTTGTCATAACAATTTGAACTTGACTTGCTTTTGGGGCTCCATCTTTTGCGGGGACTTCTCCCCAGTTTCCATCTTGCAGATCACCACCATTGTGTTTCACCCGTTCCATCCATCCTCCTGGTGCTAAAGCAGGAACAGTAGGATGCTCAAATCTGAGCTTCCCAGGCGTGTCCTTATGGATGACAACTCGGAACCAACAACCATTCATCATTCCCATAACATTCCAGTACAGATCTCTTGGCTGGACATTCATCGCCTCATCCATTGCCCGAACCACGATATCGCTGGCTTCGGACAACTCTCTGAAGGTCAACTCCATGCTCCAAAAACACCAACAAAAACAAGTATCACGACTTGGCATATCCACCTTCCCACTGAATAACTCCATATCTTCATTTGCGAGGCTGCGATACGCGTCTTCCGAATACACAATCTGAGCGAGCTTCCATGATCGGCCCTTATCCAACGAGAGTTCTACTCGAGTGATTCTTCGTCCACCGCCGTCGTACGCGTAGCCCCGTACTGTATAACATTCGTGCATATCTCTAGGTAGAAGGATCTCTGAGTTATGTGCAGGGTATGCGATCGCCGAGTTTACATTGAGATCGTAAATTGCATATCGCTCATCCTGCCACCAGTTCTTATCATTCTTCGCCATCTCAGGTGCAACCACCGTTGGCAGCACTCGATTGTCGTAAATATGGTAGTAATTGTCGGAAGGTCTATCGGCGACAATCAACTTTGTCAACCACTTGACACTTCGTCCGCCGATAACGCCTGGAATAACCACCCGAATTGGTTTACCATGATCAGGACGTAATATCTCGCCGTTCATCTTATATGCCAGCATCATCCCCTTTTCATTGTCCATGGCGTGTCGTAAAAGGACCGAGGTCCCATAGTGTCCCATGGGAAGATTGTCGGCTCCTTCCATCCAGACGTACCGTGCTCTGCGACGGGGTTTGGCAAGTGCCAGGACATCTCGAAGGAGAGGACCAGTGAATAATGAGGTTGAAACTCCTGCAGGTCCCCAGTTGAAACCACTTCCCTTTCGAACTTGATTTTGTTCTTTGCGACGATTACCGGCGCAGACGAGGGTTATTGGAATAGTAAATTGAGGGACCTCCGTCATGATCTGCCGCACTGTAAGAGTGATCGGTTTCTCAACCATTCTGCAAAATTCAGCTTGGGATAATGCCACCAAAGTATACCCTTCAATTGAAACTTTCCAACCCAGAATCTCTTCATCAAGAACTTGCGGCACAGCCCCATGATTCCGCACGTAATGCAACTCCGGCGGCGTCAAGAAGCCTAATCATTTAGTTCACATCTCATAAAGAATCTCTCACCAGCATTGAACAAGTCCGTCAGTGGAGCTTCGCAATTGAACGGATGATTCCCAGTCAGACGAATTAGTCTCGGATCCCGAGGAACATGTTTATCGGGCGAAGCGGCATCAACTGCCAATACCTCTGTTGGTTCGATTGACTCCGGGGGTAATGGAATACTGCCTCCAAACTCGTCGTCGCTCAGACTTGAGGTATCGCTCTCGCCTTTATCTGTCAAAGGGGGACTAGGCGGGAACACCGATTTCGGCAGGTTTTCGACCGACATCTAAACAAACGATAGAGAAGATGCTGCTGTTGTGTAGTGTAGCAATTGTGCAATTCCGTTTATGTGTACTTTGCCTCCGGGTGTGCAGTCGAACGCAATGACGGTTGGCCGCAGCAATTGGTACCAATGCCCGTGTATTGTTGGGTGTGGATAACCCCTCGACGCAAACGGAGTCTGGCCCAATGAACAGGTCCCACCGTTTGTCATAGCGTATACGTATGTACCGCCAACTGCTATCAAAAATTGACACAAAGATGCTGCACGCGTGTACAGAGCAGCTATTTGCTGCAAAGATCGTCGCGATAAGGATTATCGATGGGGCTAGGGGCAAATTAATTGAAGGCTCCTATCTCATCTTACCGGGGTGGCGTTCCGTCAAATTTTAGGTTAGCTGACCCGATGTGACATCCGATTGCCCTGGTGGGAACGATGCTCCCGTCTGGTCTTCCGGTTCCGACACTGGGAAAAATGAGATCGGGAAAGGGAATGGCAGGGGATGTTTTGAACTTTTCCGATCCCGCTCGAGGTTTCCGTAGAACCGACCCGGGATCCGGAAAGGAATTACTTTTCTCCCATGAGCCGTTGTACGTGGGATCAATGAAATATCGACGGGATTGCTTAGAAGGCTCCCGGATAAGAAACGAGTGAAGCCTGGGATGAAGGGCCGGATGCTTATTAGGTGAGGGAGGACAAAGCCCGAGGACTTCGGCAATATCCGACAGATGCTCGTCGCTAGGAAGGCCCGGTGGTTCTTGCAATCTTTAAAGAACCATCAAGCCTCCGTAATTTATCCTTCAAACCTCAGGTCACTTTCTGCACTTTGTTATCACACAGTGTATGCATGAGGCCATCTACTTTCAGTGCCTTTCGATTTCCAAAGTTGGGTCCACCGCTCACTCCCATCTGACGTTTCGGATAGAGATCGTTCATTTCGGAAGATGGGCGAGGATAATAGAGGAGATTTCCAAACATTGCTAATGCAACCCAAAATACACCACACAAGGAAGCTAATTTATGACCAATATAATGAACTCCCATAATTAGTTATGCCAAATCAATTTACGAACCCCTTTTCACCGCAATGACCAACCAGCTAAAAGCGAACAACTCCAACAACCACCAACAACCACAACAACCACAACCACAACCACAACAACCACCACAAGAACAAACCATTGCAACAGCCCAACCCAAATTCTAATAACCCCATCCCCATTACCGAAAGAACGACAAATCAGTCGATCTGCTAATCCAATTGCGCGCATTAATGCCCCGTTCCTCACTTTCGCGAATACGCTGTTTCTCGCGTTCAGAGATCTCGCCCTCCGTCTCCGTCGCACCGTCTTCGTCATCCCATGTGATTTCCTCGTGGATGATGGTCTGGCGGGTCCCCCGGGGCGGGGGCCGCGGGCGGGATGTATCGCGTTGGCGAGAGCGGGGGGGACGGGGTCGACGGGGGCCGGGCGGCGGGGTATGCTGGGGGGGACTGAAGCGATGGTGGCGGAGGGGAGAGGCAGTTGTGTTGCGAGGGGCGGGGGGGTTAGTTTGGGATGGGAAGTGGACGGGTTCGGAAGACTCGAATAAGGTGTGCGAGACGAGTGGGATGGGAGGGGGTGATGGAGGGTTGACAGGGGGGGGAGGAGAGGGGGGGTTGGACGGACGAGGGCTGCGGAGAGGGGGATTGGGATGCGGTTGGAGGCCGTTGATTTGGATTTGAGGTTGACTGTTGGATGTATCGTTCTGAGCATTGGTAGGACCCCAATCTTCTCTTGTCCACGCATCCGGTTGGCGAACCTCGTCATGATCGACCAAGTCCGGGAGATCGTCATCATCGTCCAAGTCCGGGAGATCATTATCATCGACCAAGTCCGGAAGATC
>Ga0302325_10004082_pt1 | contig 33914 bp, 26 predicted proteins | sample Palsa_T0_2_FD_201948 | JGI IMG/M metagenome (GOLD analysis project Ga0302325, IMG submission 201948) | Peat permafrost microbial communities from Stordalen Mire near Abisko, Sweden - Palsa_T0_2 | ecosystem: Environmental > Terrestrial > Soil > Palsa > Peat permafrost | place: Sweden: Abisko... | reverse complement strand
AGAGCGATTTGCGAAAGAGAAGCAGCGCATCGGGGTTGCCGCTGCTGAGCTGGTCCAGGAGAATGAGACGGTCGGATTCACCGCAGGCACGACGACCACCCAGGTTGCACGCAGCCTGCGCAATCGTACCGGCCTGCACATTATTACCAACGCCGTGAATATCGGCATGGAATTGAGCTCCAGCAATGGGCTCGACACGACCATCACGGGCGGCTGCATGCGCTGGCCCGGAGCGTTTTCACTGATTGGTCCAATGGCGATCGAGTCGCTGAACGTGGTCGTGATGGACCGGGTTTTTATCGGTGTGTGTGGAGTGGATCCAGATCGCGGCGCGACGACGATTGAAGCCGATGAGGCCGCAGTCTTTCGTGCCATGACTAGACGCGCCAAGCAGGTCGTGGTGGTGGCCGATTCGAGCAAAGTTGGCATGATCAGTCCGGCTGTGATTTGCCCGGTTGCCGATATCGATGTGTTGATTACCGATGACGGCATTTCCGACGAGGTCGCCAGCGCCTTCTCACGCTGCGGCGTGCAAGTCCTTAGCGTATAAACTCCCTTTCATTTTCTCTCCTGCCGGAAATACCTGAGCGGGCTTGAAACGATTGCTGCCTGGTCGTCACTACCTTTACGTGTTCGCAAGACCAAATCGCAGTTGGATCAGAAGCGATTGGCGGCTTGCATATGGAAAGGAACGACCATGAATTCGCCCAAAGATTTTCCCGCGGCTCATGCCTCCGAGTCGGTATCGGGGACGATTTCAATTGATAAATTGCCTCCTGAGCTGGCTCGCCAGAACTTCCACACGCTGCTGCTGGCCAACCCCAACTTCTTCGGTAACCTGAGTGACAGCGGCCTTAAGGCGGTGCTCAACATTCAGGGTGACACGGCGTATGAGAGCATCGGCTGCGTGGGCTATAACCCGCAGATTGAACAGCTTCGCGCCACTATCAACATCAAGCAGAGCAGCGGCTATGACGGCGCTATCTGCTCAAGTGGTTCACAGGAGTACGTTCGCTTCTATCTGTCGTATGACGGAGGCACAACCTGGCAGGATCAGGGATTGCAGTCGGTGAATGTCTTTGACGTACCCGGCCCTAAGCCGCTGGAATATGCGGTTTCTCTCAATATCACCCCCCAGGAAGAAATCTGCTTCCTGCAGAATCTGCCCACGGCTCGCGCCATTCTTTCCTGGAATTTCGCGCCACCGGCTAACTCGCCGAGTTGGGTACCCGTGTGGGGGGATGTAGTCGATGCGCAAATTCAAATTGAAGGCTTCGAGTTCATCCTGCTGAGCAGCCTGCTCGCGGATGCCAAGGTCGAACTGCCTGCCGAGTTTGCGCAAGCTGTTAACCTGGCGCAGCCTGTCGAAGCGGCCACGCCCAAGGCGTTGAGCCCGGTAGACCTGCACCAGCTTTATTCTGGGACGAGCGTTCCGCTGCATCGCTATCTGGCGTCTGCGCTCACGGCAGCTTCCAGTGCGCCGGCGTTTGCCTCCAAGGCAGTGGTCACTAAGGCGGCCCATGCTGCGGTAGCTAAACCTGCGGGGGCCAAGCCGGCGGAGACGTTCGCTGGAATTTCGGGCATCAATCTTACCGGCCTCCTTGAGGCGCTCTTGAACACTAACGGGAATACCAGCTACGAGCAGTTGGATTGCATTGGACTGGATCCTAATTCGAGCCTGCTGGTTGGCGTGCTCGAGGTGAAGCAGAGCATTGGCTATTCCGGCTCTCCCTGCACTGCAGGCAGCACTGAATTTGTTGCGTTCTGGGTGGATTGGGGCTCGGGGTTTGAATATGTAGGAACGACTTCGGTCGGGGTGCATGACTTCAGCGCTATTCCGGCTGGCGGGTTGGAATACAACGTGTTTCTGCCGGTCGATCTGCTCTCTCATGCGCAGCCCTGCAGCGCCGGGCCGCAGACGGCAACTGTTCGCGCCGTACTGTCGTGGAATACGCCGCCTTCGACGACCAATCCGTATGCTCCGGTGGTCTGGGGCAACAGCTTGCAGGGATTGATTCTGATTCCTCCGGGCCAGGCGATTGGGGATGGTCAACAGGTTCCTGTATTGAGCGCGGTCGGCGACATCGAGGTCTCGAAGATTGGGAGCGATGGACGCATCACAAGCCTCGGCGCTAACACGGTTACGACAGGAGCCTATTACGCAGATGCTCCGTTTGGTGGAAAGATCACGCTGGCTGGGCAGATCTCGAATGCGACGCCGGGGCTCAACTATCGGATCATGAAGGCTCCGCATGGATCGAGCGCATTTGCTCCGGTGGTTAATGAGCCGGCAGGAATCGCGCTGGTGATCAATACGTTCAGCGGAGGGGCGTGGAACCAAAGCAATCTGACGATCCATGCCAATGCCGATGGCTATTACCCGTATCAGGTGAGCTCCGCGGACAACTATGTCGAGGGGCAGCTGCTGGGCAATCTCTTCACGACGGCGGCGGACACCGGGTACACCTATGATCTGCGCATCGATTTGAGCGTGGACGGCAACCCGGCCCACGACATCCACAGCAATGTGGTTTCAGTGCTGGTGAATAACGCTGCGCCTACGGCGACGCTGACGCCAAGCGCCTTTGCGGAATGCGGCCAGCTTGCGCCGGGAGATAGCATCACCGGAGTCTTCACCGCGACTGCGACGGACTTCGGTTCCTTCGGCTTCACTATTCTGCCTCCGGGGCCTGCGAACGGCGTTGTGCCGACACCAGCCTCGGGAGCGTCATCGGCGCTCGGCGGGACGATTGCCGATCCTGGTGTGACCAACGAAGCGTTCACGCTGGATACCACAGGAATGGACCCGTGCGGATACTCGCTGACGCTGGGAGTGTGGGATCGGACGAACGTCAACAGCGGTGAAACCAGCAACTACAACCAGAATTCGATTGGCTTCTGCCTGCAGGTCACCAACGACTAGGTCTTTGACCGCTTGATTTCGTGAGTAGCGATTGAGTGTTGCGGTATCCCACCCTAGGCGCAAAGACAGAGACGCGCCGAGAGTGGGGCACCCAATTTGGGTAGAACAACAAGCGGTCAGAGACCTAGAGGAGCCAACGGTTCTCCCCCAAGGAGCAGACGGGACCTGCGAACGGACCTGCAAACGGTGTCGGGTTCCGTCTGTAACTTTCAGCCGCGAGAAAGGAGACTGCGTGATGAACGAGACGACTCATCTGGGTTCATCTGCACTCGTCTGGCGCTTCTGCCTGGCGGCTCTTGCGGTATGGCGGCTGACGCATCTGTTTGCCGAGGAAGACGGCCCGTGGGAGGTGATTGCCCGCGTCCGCGCCCGGCTGGGAGCTGGTGTGCTGGGTCGCCTGATGGATTGCTTTTACTGCTTGAGTCTGTGGGTGAGCCTGCCTATTGCCGTGTGGCTCAGCGACGGCTGGATCGGGCTTCTGGTGCATTGGCAGGCGCTTTCAGGCGCTGCTTGCCTTTTCCAGAGAGCAACCGGCGGATCTCAGCCAACGCTCCGCAATGCTGGAAATGCTTTTGGGATTGAAACCACTTTTGAAGGAGACGAATCATGTGCTGTGGCCAAATGCGAGGCGCTTTGAAGGCCAGTGGAACGGCTGAATCCGGCGTGCTGAAGCTGCTGTTTTGCGGACATGCGTCGGCAAGCGTGCGGGGATCGGTGACAGGCCAGCTTTACCAGTTTTCGCGGTTGGAGCCGGTGCAGGCGGTCGACTCGCGCGATGCAATGCCGATGCTGCGAACACGGCTGTTCAGGCGGGCGCGATGATTTACGAAACGCTTCGCGACTCCCCTGATCGGCACAGTCCTGCAACGGGGCGGCGTGGAAGGCTGCCGGTCTGCGAGCGTAAGCTCCATCCCGCTTCATCGTCTCCGCGACCTGCGGCGATGCTATACTTGCGTCCTCTAAAGTTCGCGGGGCCAGCTTTGCAATTTTGCTCGTTCGATGCAAGCTATATTGACAGTCTCCGTGCCGGCGACCGCGCCACGCAGGAGCATTTCGTCGGCTACTTTACAGAGTTGCTCCGATTGAAACTCCGCTCAAAGCTGCAGTCTCCGCAAGCTGTTGAGGATGTGCGGCAGGAGACATTTGTACGCGTTCTGAAGGTGCTGCGCACGGAAGGCGCATTGCGCCAGCCGGAGCGGCTTGGGGCGTTCGTCAATTCGATTTGCAACAACGTGCTCTTTGAGTACTATCGTTCGTCGTCGCGCAGCGAATCTTTGGATGAGGAGGGTCGCCCGGAGCTGCCGGCCAAGGGCGCCGATGCATTCGACATGGTGGTCTCGAAGCAGATCACGGTTAAGGTGAGGGAAATTCTGCTGGACATGCCGACCCGCGACCGGATGCTGCTCAAGGCGGTCTTTCTGGATGAGCGCGACCGGGATGAGGTTTGCGGCGAATTTGGCGTGGACCGGGAGTATCTGCGCGTGCTGCTCTACCGCGCAAAAAAGGACTTCAAGGCCGAATACCTGAAGCGACTCGGCGACCATGTCCCTGTTGGACTCAAGAGTCAGGAGGCGTGAAATGGCGATCCAAGCGATGAATCACGATGAAGCGGTGCAACAGATGGCGACGGAACGCTACATCCTCGATGAGCTTCCTGCCGGTCTCCGCGATGCTTTCGAGGAACATATATTCGACTGTCCGGAATGTGCGCTGGATGTGCGCACTGCGGCTGCCTTTTTGCAGGAGGCTAAAACGCAGTTGCCGGAGCTTACGCGTGAGGCTGCGGGATCGCCAGCGGCTGCTGTGACGAAAGCGAAGAACTCGTGGTGGATGCGAATCTGGCAGCCGGTCTTCGCCAATCCTGCTTTTGCGGCTCCGGTTTTTGCGATCCTGCTGGCCATTGTCGGCTATCAGAATCTGGTTACCTATCCGGCGTTGCGGTCTGCGGCCGACGAACCTCGGCTTGCGCCTACTGTGTTTCTTCATTCTGGCTCCCGCGGTACTGCGCACACTGCGGTAGAGGCGGACCGAAAGCAGGGTGCCGCGCTGTTAATCGATGCGCCCCAGCCGAATGGTTATGCGTCGTTTCTCTTTGAACTGCGTGATCCTCAGGGTAAACTTGCGTGGAACCTGACGAAACCGGTTGCGGCGAGCCAAAACGGCGGGCTGGACGGCGGAGCGGGTGGCGGGACAGGCAGTGGGGCGGGCGATGAAACTCTTTCGCTGGCGATCCCCGGCGCGGGCTTGCAGGAGGGCGCTTATACTCTGATCATTTCCGGCATAACTCCCAGCGGAGATCGCACGGAAATTGAGCGGCATACTCTGGACTTCCACGTAAAGAACCAGGCGGATTAAGCCTGGGAGAAAGTGAGATCGATAATGTCTGAGGCAGTTGAGGCTGGGGTCAAGCGAGAACATACCTACCATGCTGAAGCAACCGTCCTGTCTGGGCATCTGTATCTGCCGCTGGAGCAGGCGATCAAGCCTCAGGCCTTTGTAAAGCTATCTGAGCAGGGCGGATATCTCGCTCAGCAGTCACACGACTACCGTCTCGAAGCCGTGATCCGGCATCGCTCGGCGTACACACAGGTGGCTGGGAACCGTGAGATCAAGGATGGCCATGGGTGGAGCACGCTGGTCACCTCCGTTGTCGAAGGACTCAATATTCTGGATGTGATTACGGCGGATCGCGTCGTGGCGCAGATTTCGACCGAGCACCCGCTGGTGGGCTACGTGCCGTCGATCACATTTCTGGGCACGCGCTTTGAGAATCTGCGCATTGCCGGGCACCCCGTCAATCTGAAGTTGGACCTGAACATCTTCGGCGACAAGGCGGCCAACGACGCGCCTTACACGCGGGATTCGGACTTTCAGAGCCGCGTGGTGGCCCAGCACGACGGCGTTCGCGAGCAATCCCGCAACCATCAGTCACTGTTTGCTACGCTCTTTGAGCGGTACAATCGTGTTCCAAAGAGTTTCGAAGAGAGTGAAGAGGATCAGGAGACGGTCGAATGCTCATTGGTCAACCAGGCGGAGGGCGATTATCCTGGGCGATCCTTTGGCCATGTGATCGAGGTTCCTCACTTCGGCACGATCTACCTCGCGACACTGCATCTGCGAGAGTTCGACTACAAGCCCGGGACGCGGATTCCGCGAGCGACATATGTCAGCCTGACGATGATCGAGGCCGTGATGGGGTGCATCGCTCATGGTACCGCAACGGTGGCAACAGCGAGGACAAACGGGACGACCAAGCCGTAGAGGCTGGAACTGGCCCTGACAGTCGTTTGACGAAGGCTTCTATAGATCAAACACCAAGCGTAGCAGCCTCGGCCCGGCTGTTGCGGGGTGGCTCTACGACTCGAAGCTTAGAGTTTGCCTTGGCATTGTTGTCACTCTTGCTTATTCAACTTCAATGTACTCGCCCTAAAAACTCCGTTGCCGAGTTTGATCACGCGAGACAACTGTTTCTGCATGGCCACCTCGAAAGGAGCCAGCAGGATGCTGCGCGCAATTATTCGCGGCTTATGCACATCAATCCCGCATGGGCCATGAAATTTCAACTACTGGAAGCAGAAGACATGGTATGGCGTGGAATGTATGAAGACGTCCTACACCTGCTTTCCACGCAGCCGATGCCCTCAATCGATCGCGAGAGCTTCGTTGAAAAGTTAACTCTGCAAGGTGTGGCATCTTCGCACCTTCAACAATTTATCGATGCAGATCGGAGTCTCACAGAAGCTGAGCTTCTTTGCAAGGAGACAGTCCCGAGATCTTGTGGCGACGTTTCAAGAGCGCGTGGAACTTACGCCTTTCAGCGCGGAGATTTTTCAGCTGCGCGCTCGTCTTTCTTGGCAAGCCTCCTTTTCGCGCGAACACGTAAAGATCGGTTCTTGGAAGCAACCGCCCTCCTAAATCTGGGATCCGTCTCTCTGGAACAGGAGCGCTTCGACGAAGCAGTTGACTGGTTAAGATCTGCTCAACGGGCTGCGCTAGCTTTGGACGCAGAAGATATCGAAGAAGGGGCGCTGGGTAGCCTTGGATGGGGATACCTGGGCCTCGGTGATACGGCCAGGGCGCTGGAGTTGTTCAAGGAAGCGGAGAAAGAAGCGAAAGATCTCGGAGATATCGGCGACGATCTTAAATGGTTGACCAACGTCGGCTATGCATACACGGACGAAGGGAAAATACAGCCTGCCAAAGCGACATATGCGCAAGCGCTTCAGTTAGCGCGGCAAATTAACAGTACAGAAGATATTTCGGATATTCTGACGGATTTGGGACTGGTGGCTGTCGCATCGGGCAACGCGGACGAAGCATCGACTTATTCCGGACAGGCGCTTGCCATGGCTCAGCAGAGCGGTAGCCGGCCCGACATGCTTGATGCTATGGCAATCCAAATGCAGGCGGCCGCTTTGCACGGCGATACTCCTCACGCGGAACAGCTTCTGCGCGAGGTTGAAGCTGCTCCCGAGAGTCAGACATCGATGAAGTGGGCCTCAGAACATGCCCTGGCGCGGCTCTACGAAAGGCAGGGGCAAACGGCCAAGGCACAGAATGCCTATATGTCTGCTCTCGCGACCTTCGAGAGCGCTCGCGCCGATCTTCAACAGACAAATTCTCAGCTTCCCTTTCTAGCCAATGCCACGAGCATCTATGACGATTACATTCACTTTCTGGTAAGTCAGGGGAAGTCGGGCGAGGCATTGCTGGCGGCTGACCAGAGTCGCGCACGCACGCTGGCGCAGGGGCTGGGCGACAGCACAGGAGAGCCATTGGGGAAGCATCTAGGCAAGCTCTCCTGGATCTCCAGGCTCTCATTCATGGCGCCGGAGGCGGTTGCGCGTAAGGCTGGGGCTACGCTGCTTTTTTACTGGCTGGGAGAGAAGCAGTCCTATCTTTGGGCCATAACGCCGGAGAAGACGGCATTGTTTCCGCTGCCAGCCCAGGCGGAATTGACTGCTCACGTAGAGCGCTATCGAAGGGCTCTGATCGGGCCGGAAGATCCGCTGGACGCTGCCAATCCTGACGGCGAGGCGCTGTACACGATGCTGGTAGCTCCGGCGGCTGAGCTTCTCCGCGGCAGCCCGAATCGCCCGGTCATGGTTCTGAGCGATGGAGAACTTAGTCAGCTCAACTTTGAGACGCTGCTGGTTGCTAGTCCCAATCCACACTACTGGATTGATGACGCCACTATTGTTGTCGCGCCGTCTCTGTCGATGCTTGCGGCTGCGAAGCCTTCGCGGGTATCCGGGCGCAAGATGCTGCTGATGGGAGACGCTGTTACGCCCAGCGAAGAGTATGCCGGCCTGCCGCACGCGGCATTGGAGATGAGGCAGATCGAACGCCACTTCGCGCAACACGACCAGATCGTATTCACACGGGCGCAAGCCACTCCAGAAGCCTATCTTCGCAGCGATCCGGGCCAGTTCGCGTACATTCATTTCGTTTCGCATGGAGTGGCCAGCCGCACCGATCCGCTGGATTCGGCAATCATCCTCTCGCGTGCAAGTACAGCCGAAGACTCATTCAAGCTCTACGCCCGCGAGGTGATGCAGCATCCGATTGACGCGCGCCTGGTCGCAATCTCAGCCTGCTATGGCAGCGGTACTCGCGCGTATGCCGGAGAAGGCCTGGTTGGACTGTCCTGGGCCTTTTTGCGTGCAGGCGCACATAATGCGGTCGGTGCCCTTTGGGAGGCGAGCGACGAAGCTACCCCCGGCTTGATGGACTCTTTTTATCAGGGATTGGAAGACGGCCAATCGCCCGGCGCGGCGCTGCGCAACGCCAAGCTCCGGTTGCTCCATTCTCATAGTGTCTTTCGCAAGCCGCTGTACTGGGCGCCGTTTCAGATGTACTCCCGGCTTTAGTTTGCGAGTCATTAATGACGGAAGAATCAACGGGCAAATGAATCGACACAGCCAGTTCGCGCTGGAGTGGTCTTGAGTTATGCTTTCCACTTAGCGGGGTAATTCTTCTTCAAGCCATGCGAATTGATTCTCACCAGCACTTTTGGCGTTACAGTCCTGCGGAACATGTTTGGATGTCCGATGCGATGGCGGCGCTCAAGTGCGATTTTCTACCGGACGATTTACTGCCGCTGCTGGAGAAGGGTGGCTTTGAAGGCTGCATTGCCGTGCAGGCGCGGCAGAGCCTGGAGGAGACCCGCTGGCTGTTACAACTCGCCCGCCAATTCAGCTTCGTCAAAGGCGTGGTGGGATGGGTCGATCTCTGCTCGCCACAGTTAGGCGCGCAGCTTGAACAATTCGCGGACAGCCCGCTGCTGGTTGGCGTGCGCCATGTGGTGCAGGATGAGATGGACGACGAGTTCATGATGCGGCTAGAGTTTCGCCGCGGCATCTCGCAGTTGCAAGCCTTTGGCCTGACATACGATTTGCTGCTCTATCCCAGACATTTGACTGTGGCAGCGCGGTTGGTGGAGGAGTTTCCTGAGCAGCCTTTTGTTCTCGACCATATCGCCAAGCCGCCGATCGCCGATGGGTTGCTTTCTCCGTGGCACGAGGATCTGCGCGCGCTGGCGCAATTCGAGAACGTTTCCTGCAAGCTCTCCGGTATGGTCACGGAGGCGAAATGGGGCCATTGGCAGGATCATGATTTTCGTCCCTATCTGGACGTAGTGTTTGAAGCCTTCGGACCAAATCGCCTCATGATCGGCTCGGATTGGCCGGTTTGTACGCTCTCGGGCGACTATGTTCAGACCATGCAGATCGTGACGGAGTACGTGCGGCAGTTCTCGGGCGACGTGCAGGCCGGGATTTTTGGCGAGAATTGTGCGGAGTTTTATGGTATCGATTCGGCGGCATCGACTCATTCCGGGACTTGAGCGTCACGACTGGGGCTGGGGTGCGTCATTGTGTACAGGGTTCGCGCAAATCGTTGATAAAATCATAGTTGGAAGCGAGTCAGCATGAAGGTTGGAGCTATCAACGACGAGATTCGCGAATTACAGACTCCTGATCCAGACCCGGGCGGCGTGCACGTTTTGGACGTGCTCATTGTCTTGGCGCGAAGGCGAAGATTCATTGTGCTTTTTACGCTTGGCGCAGGTCTGCTTGCAGCGATCGTCGTGTTGTTGATCCCCAGCCAGTACACTGCGGAGACGCTGGTCATGCCACCCGCGCAGAACTCCTCGATGAGCTCTTCACTGATGAGTCAGCTTGGCGGATCAGCAGCCCTTGCATCAGTTGCCGGCGCTGGGCTCGGTATCAAGAATCCAAGCGAGATGTACATCTCGCTCTTCCAAAGCCGGACGGTCGAAGACGCCTTGATCGAGCGCTTCGGACTTATGGCGCGGTACCGCAAGAAGCGGCTGAGCGATGCGCGTACTGCATTTGAAAGTCATGCCACTGTCGTTCTCGGCGTAAAGGATGGATTGATCCGCATCTCCTTCCGCGACCGCGACCCTAAGCTGGCGGCAGAGATCGCGAATGCCTATGTGGACCAGTTCCGCAAGCTCTCGGCCAACCTGGCTATCACCGAGGCATCGCAACGACGCGTCTTTTTCCAGCAACAACTACTCGAGGCCAACGGCAGCTTGGCAGCCGCTGAAGAAGCGATGAAGCACACCGAGCAATCGACTGGCATACTACAGATCGACAGCCAGGCGAGGTCTTTGATTGAATCTGCCGCGGCTCTGCGCGCGGAGGTCGCGGCCAAGGAGGTTCAGTTGGAGGCCATGCGTGCCTACGCGACCGAGGACAATCCGGATGTAGTACGAGCGAAGGATCAGCTTGCCGCCCTCCAGGGACAGCTAGCCAAGCTTGCCGGAAACGGTGACGATTCCGATGCAGGCCTGATCGTCTCCAAGGGCAAAGCTCCCGAAGCGAGCATGGAGTATCTCCGCAAGCTTAGGGATGTGAAATACTACGAAACCATCGCTGAACTTATCGCCAAGCAGTTTGAGATGGCAAAGCTGGATGAGGCGCGTCAGGGCGCGATCATCCAGGTTGCCGACTTAGCGGTACCGCCAGATAAGCGATCGTTTCCCAAACGAACGATCACGATCATCTTGGTCGCGGTGCTGGGCTTCTTCGCTGCCTGCGGGTGGAGCTTTTTTAGTCAAGGTTTACAGCGCCTGAAAAGTATCCCGGCTGAGAAACAACGGCTAGACGCTTTGAAGGCGTCATTCAGGTAGCGTCTTTGGGATGATGTTATTTATGCAAGCCGGACATCTATCGGAGAATTTTCACAGTGACTTCAAAGAGCTTGATCGTGAAGCTGGGTGCAATTGGCGACGTGGCGTCCGCGATTCCAGCTGTGTGGAAGCTCCATCAGTCCGGTTCTGAGATTGACTGGTTGTGTGGCAAAGTTGTTACTCCTCTGCTCTCTTGTTATAGCTGGATACATCCCATTCCGGTGAATGACAAGGCCTTGTTTGGAGACCGTGCCGTTGACAAAGTCGCCGAGATTCTGAGAGTTTGGCGACGACTGATTGGCGCTTCCTACGATCTTTGCGCAATTCTGCAGTATGACCGCCGATACAAAGCCCTGGTTGTTCCAGTAAGTGCTCGCAAGACGATCCTACTGAGGCGGCAAGAGAGATCCTTTCGACTTGTCTCAGAGCGCCACCATACAGCGGAGTTTGCGCGCATCCTGCTGGGCGAGCCGGATGGCTATCGAGATCAAAACTTCGCTCCGGTGCCACCGGATGTACTCCCGCCCAATCCACTGCCGGCTACTGGAAAGATTCGCATCGCACTGGCACCCGGTGGAGCGCGCAACCTGTTGACCGACGATGCACAGCGACGATGGCCGGTGGAGTCCTATGCGGAGTTGGCCACGCTCCTTATCCAAAAAGGCTATGAGGTCGTGCTCACAGGCGGCCCGGGAGACACCTGGGTTGAACCTCACTTTGCAGGCTTAGATGTGGATAACCGCATCGGTCATTGGCAGATTCCACAGACAATTGCGTTCTACGGATCCTGCGATTGCATGGTAACTCACGACTCTGGTCCCATGCATCTAGCGGGCATTTCCGGGTGTGGCTTGATCGCACTCTTCGGTCCCACTGCGCCCTCCAAGGCCCTTCCGCGCCGCGATGGTGTTGTGAGCCTTTGGGGAGGCGAGCGGTTGCCTTGCAGACCCTGCTACGACGGGAACGGTTTTGCCGATTGCAAGTGGAATGGATGCTTGATTTCCATAACACCGCAGCGAGTCGCCGCAGAAGTCGAATCAATGGTCAGCCTGCCTCAGGCGGAGTGGCAGATTGTCAACCTATGAGAGGGGCATCACGTTTCCTAGCGGCCCAGTTTCATCCTGCCAAAAGTTGCAGCGGTCGATATAATCTAACCGAGTGGTTTTCGATTATCCGTCGTTTCAGAGGCTCCCAAATCGAATAGTTGTCAGACGGAACCAACATATTTCTCCGCATAGCAAGGGTGATTGAAATGTCAGCATCCTGGAGTCTTCTCTACGCCCTTGATCTCTTCACATTCCTATTTTTTATCGCCACTTATTATCGTAATTGTTATCGCCATGGCTATCGTATTGACTTCTGGAATTTTCAGGTATTGCTTTATTGTGTAATCCCCTCCATGGTGATGCTTCCGTTCGAGAGAGACGACTTAAATGCGATTGTTGTTGGCCAGGATTTGCCCAGAATCATTGATGCCATGCCAAAGACATTCCTGGTGGTATCGACCGGATTTTTAGCTTTGTACTTGGGAGCAAATCTCTGGCGGTTACGATTAGGCGTCGGGGTGCGTTTCTCCATCAACGAAGTGCTGAATACCATGCCTCGCATGTCGTTAATGATCATGTCGTCACGGAGCGTCTTGATCGCTTTGTCGGCAGTATGTTTCTGCCTGCAGGCCATTATCCTGTCCATATATTTCTCGCGAGCAGGATTAGGTTTTGACTTAAGGGCTTATTATTTTGAGAACCCCGGACTCCGGCCATTTGCATTAATCACTGCGTCTATGACAGTGGTGGTGGCATCCCATTGTCTCGCAAGGTATGCCGACAAGAAGGAAGGAATGTTGCTCGTGTGTACTCTTTTGTTGGCGACGGGGCTCCTCTTTTTCGGACAGCGAACCAATATCTTGTTCATTTTTCTAAATGTCGGCCTTTGCTATCTGGTCAAGCTCAAAAACAGAGTAAGTATCTTTCGAGTCGTATTCATTAGCGTCACCGCTGTGACGCTGTTGTTTTATCTGTCAAGTCTGCGCGATGGGCAGTACTCCCTTGGACTTTTTTTCGCCGGACTGGGCTTCATGGCTCTCTATGGCAATACCTTCTGCGATATGCGCGATTTTGCCTGGATCTACTCGAATTGGGATCATCATCTTTGGTTGGGTCGAACCTACCTGGCGGGCGTGGCGATGTTTGTCCCCAGGAGCGCATCGGGGTTTCGGGAAAAGTGGGTTCTGGGCGTCGCAACGAACTCGACGGTCGGCATCGATAACGACCTGCATCCCGGACTGAAGCCCGGCCTTTTTGGTGAGAGCTTCTTCAACTTTGGCTGGGCTGGGTCAATCGCAGTCGGCATCATCTTCGGCGTGTTACTACGCAAGATTGATAGCGACGTGAAATCCGCGTTCAAAGATTCGTCCGAACCGTTCCAGAAGGCATTTTCGGCAACATCTCTATTGACGTTGGCGGGTTGTTTCAATACCAGTCTCGCCATTGGTGGAGTCTATGCTTTCGCTGCGGTTGGACTTCTGGCCTGGTTAGGGCTTCAGGTACGTGCTCTTATTTCTCCTCAGCCGGGCAGCCCAGGCCTCAGCTCATCTCTGTAACCTTAAGAGAGTGGTCCTGCTTTGGAAGATCTCAGGGAAGTCAGCAACCAAGGGGTTTTAGGCAAAAGAGAACGTCATCAATGGATCGCTCGATACGTTCCTTACGCTCGGAGGTTTTTTCATCCAATTGGCCATTGGACCAAGAGATCACTGCGGTCGCGCGTCGCTTCCATCGCACTCGTTTCTGGAGAACCCAGCCGGCCAAAATCTTTATATTTATCTGACAAAAAGCCGAGTCATCCTTAGCGGATAGGACGCCGCGGCTTTCGATATTTCCAGGGCTTAAATCGCGCGATAGTTTGCTGACGTGTCCCTTTCCACAACCCCAGTCTAGAACCGACATCTCATTGCTGGAAGGCCCATCGCATCGCCGGAACTTAGGTTAAACTTTAGAAATGTGCATGGCAACCCTCTTCTCCCCTCCCATTACAAGACAGACAAGGGCGCCCCAGCCCTCTGCATGAGCCGGACAAGACGTCTGCTGGTGGGTGCAACTTCGGCAATATTGGGTAAGGGGGCCGTGCTCCTTACGAGTGTCGCCTCCATCCCGATCATGGTTCGATATCTGGGTGCGGAGCAATTCGGTGTCTGGATGACGATCTCGACTGCCGTTTCAACGCTCTTGATCCTGGATCTGGGAATTGCAAGTGCTCTCGTGAACTTCATTTCCGAGGCTTACGCGAAAGACGACCGTGAGCACGCCAGCATCTACAGCACAACTGCCTTTGGCATCATGCTTGTGCTTGCTCTGGTGTTGGCGGGCATTGCATGCTGGATCTGGCCGCACCTGAACTGGGTGAGCATGTTCCATCTCACCTCAACCGAGGAAGTCCCCATAGTCAGCCACGCGTGGGCGGCCGCCGTCACTGTCATCCTCCTGGGAATGCCTGCAAGTCTCGCGGTCAAGGTCCTAGGCGGATATCAGGAGTTACACTCTGCGAATATCTTCATGGCCTCGGGTAGCTTCTCCAGCCTGATCCTGATTATCGTCATGGTAAGGTACAACGCGGGTTTGGTAGCTTTGGTTGCAACCTCATCAGCTGCCATGGTAGGAGCAAACCTGTTATGCCTTCTTTGGCTTTGGTTATTTCATAAACCCTGGCTGTTTCCCCGCGTCGCTCATCTCAGTCGCAGCGCGGCGCGCGCGATGGTGCAGTCGGGCGCCGGTTTCTTTGTCCTGCAAATCGCAGCTTTGCTGGCGTTTAATACCGATAACCTGATTGTGACGCACTACCTTGGATCTGCACAGGTGGCCTCTTACAGTGTCGCATGGCGCTTAGCGAGCTTTGCCTACATTGGCCAGTCCCTGGTTGCGCCCGCTCTCTGGCCCGCTTACAGCGAGGCCTTCTCGCGCAATGACCTGCCATGGGTCCGCCAGACCTTTCGTCGAACCATGTGGACGACCATGGTCATCGCACTTGCTTACTGTCTGGTGATCGGATTCGCCGGCCGTTGGATCATACTTCTGTGGGCTAGCCGGGCCGCGGTCCCGACCGAACACCTGATGCTGCTCATGTGCGCCTGGGTGCTCCTGAATACTTCAATGAACAATACCGCTACCCTTCTCTCGGGAAAGGGCCAGACACGGCTCTGGGCCGGAACCTCACTGATATCGGCCGCATTAAACGTGGGACTCTCCATCTATTGGGTCCAGCGAATTGGAGCCGAAGGGGTCGTCCTGGGGACCATCGTGTCTTACCTTCTTGTACTTGTCCTGCCGCAAATATGGCAGTGTCATCGCCTCTTGAAAGTTTGATGATGCACTTCAAGATGACTGCGGCGGATTGCTGTCTCTCTTTTCCTGACGGCGATAAAGCGGATGCGAACGGGCTCATAACTCGGCTCGCGATTCTTCACCTGGCTACCAGGCTGACTTGATAATCGGGTCACCCTTCAGCCAAATCCCCTGTCCACATTCTTAGGGCGGAACGTACCCTCCGCAACAGCTTGCCACGCAGGAGCAGCGCACGGGTGTTGCTTTCACTAACCCCCCGCGCCAACAAGTGTGATGTTCCGCCACGCCCGCAGCTATAAGTCAGGCCAAATCTTTCTGCCAGCATCCTCAAGGACTTGCGAGAGTACAAAGATACATGGCCATTCCTGGGAGCGGCATACCACCACGATAATCGCGTCTCCTTTGAAACGTAGCCGTCGTGAGTGCCTGTTCCAATCAAGATCAAGAGCTTGCCTGGGGTTGCCATCTTCAGCATGGTGTCGAGAGATGCAACCGGGTCCGGCGTATGCTCAAAGACCTCCATGGCGGAGCAAAAGTTATAGTGGCCGAGCCGTTCCGGCGACAGCTCGGTCCTACCGTACGGATCGTGGCAATCGAATGCCCACCCATTCGCGCGGAGCAAATCCGCGGTGGTCCCGTTCCCACCGCCGTAATCCAAGCCAACTGTAGTTTCCTGCCTGCCTGCTAAGAGCGTAATAATTTCCCGGGCATTGCGGCACGGCCTCGCATGCAGATACTCGGGATCAACCTTGATGTAATCGTCGTTGTAGACATGTGTCGCCCACTCATTGCCGCAAAATGCATCTCCGAAATCGGTAAAAATAAATTGGCACTGCTTGCACATTCTGTAGATGACAGGGATGGCCTTCAATCCGAAGGCATATTGACCCTGAACGCAAGATTTATTGAAGTCCACAATGTCGAATGGAGACGATTCACCGTCGCATATTTTACAAGGAGCAGTCGGCGATACCCTCATCTCTCGAAGCTTCTCTACTGCATGACTGAAGAGTGCGTCGGACACCCGGATTCTCCTAAGGGCATGATGAAATTACTAGGTTCAATTAATCTGCAAGAGCTCCGGTGCACAGATGTGTGGTCAGCTCGCAAGCAGGCGCTGGTGCGCTCCTATACGTGAGCCGGCGTGTGCATCAGTGACCTTATAGCATGCCGAATCTCGTCTGGCTCGATCTGGAGGATGCAATGGGGGCAATCTGCCGTGCAATAGCCAGAGCAGGGCGCAATCGTCCGCTTTGGGCGGCAGCACACTACGCGCTTTCCCATAGGACGAACACGCTCCGGAGCGGAGGGTCCGTCGGGGTCAGCTCCTTTGGCGGTGATGAACAGAATGACACAAGGCACGCAGAGGGCGCCGGCGATGTGCCCTGGCCCTGAGTCGTTGCCCATGAACAATTGGCTTTGGGCGATCAGGCATGTAGATTCTTGAAGATTCGTGATGCCGGCAACGAGCGCTGTCTGGCTGCGGCGACTGACTGGCGTTAAGTCATAAAGCTGTCGAGCGACGTGGGCGTCGCTGCCGCCGGCAAGCAGGGCCACGGTAAACCCGCTGACGAAAAGTTCGTCCATCGCAGCGGCCCAGCGATCGATCGGCCACATGCGCCGTGGAGCGCTGGCACCGGGAGCGAGCACCGCGAGACGGGCGTCTGGGTCAACTCCAAGACGAGCGGCAAGCGCGGGCCAATCTACAGTAGAGGCGATGTGGAGAATGGACGCATTGGGTCGGGAGCCGATCGCCCTGGGGTCGGTGGGCGGAATCAGACCGGCTTTCTCAAGTAGGAATAGAAATCTTGCTGGCTCCGTCATACCTTGCGCCCCGCGCACGCGGCAGGTAAGGAGAGTATCCCGGTAGCCCGCTGGAGGCCGGGACTGATCGAAATCACTGGAGGCGAAACCAATGCGATTTGGAGCCTGTAGCAGATAGGAAAGCATGAGGTCGCGAAACCCGCTTCCCCAGCGGGGAACGATGCAGGTGGTCGGGCGCACTCGGCGCATGCTCTGCCAGTAGCTCCGTAGGATGGAAAGGGTGCGCTGAAGTTCAAGCCATGGAGTGGTCGTCGGGCCGTGGCCTACATCGATTTCGTGGACATGGTCCAGGCTTGGAATCAGGCCGAGAAACGTGGCAATTGGAGCCTGCACTACACACTCAATCAACGCTCTTGGATGAGCGGCCCGAAGCGCCTCAATCATGGGTAAGAGCATGACAGTATCTCCAACGTGGTTGGAGAGATGGATGATCGTAAAGTGCTCCGGTCTGTCCCCTGCCAAATTAGCAGCCTGTGGTAATAGTCCTGTTCTGGCTGCCATTTTGACTGCAAAGCGGAAGCATGGCGTCGCTCCGCTGCGTATAGCGGGCAGCAGAGTCCTGCGATACATGAGTTTGAGACGATCCTTTGGACTCATACCCTACCTGACAGAACAGATCACCTGGCGGTTTGCAGGATCATAACCACATTGCAGGAACAGAAAGCGATGTGGTCATTCGGAAAGAAAACCCTGTTCACGAAAGCATCGACTACCTTAAACATGGCCAAACCACAAAATCGACGCAAAGACCGTAGCACACTACCACAATTCAGGGGAACCGCCTGGCCTCCATAAAACACGAGCTTCACGTCGAGTTCGCGAACGAGGTAGCGGACTTTTCCAAGTCCAATTGCAGTTAGATGCGTAATATCACCATTCTGATTGAGTAATCCAAAAGGCGAGTCAGCATTGGGAAATCTCGCCAGCAAAACGCCGCCGGGCTTGAGCATTCTTACGAGACTTTGAACGAAGTCCAAAAGATGGTCCGGTGATATATGTTCCAGCACATCGAAAGCGACGACGAGGTCAAAAGAACCTTCCTTCAGCGTATTAAAACTGTCCGAATGAATCGCATTGAGGCCCCGGCGAGTCGCCATTTCAACCAGAAAACTGTTGATTTCGGTCCCTACCGCGTTCCAGCCTCGATTCTTGACCCAAGCAAGGAAACTTGCATTCCCGAATCCAATCTCTAAGATTTCGATCCTGCGCTCTAGATCGAAGTTCGCCCTTTTGAGTTCAGCCTCGAAATAAAGTGTTTCTAAACTCCCCACCTTGCCGAAGTTCTCCTCGTCCCAGCCTTTCCACCCTAGATATGATTTGCCATAGGCGATAGCGGCGTGGTCTTTAGGGGCCGTGAGCGGTTCGGGGCCATTGGCATTCATGTTTACATGATAATGCCACAGCCGCTGATTTCGCGCGCACCAGCAGTCAGGAGGGCGTCATTATGGAAAACTGGAATCGGCCTGCGAGGATCAGATCGAGACCTGTAACCAGAAACGTCGAAAAAGAAAAAACAGTAAGGCCCGGCAATAGTCCTATAGCTCCGGCATAAGACGCTGGCGTCATATGCCGAACCAGAATAGGCGCCAGCAGCAATGCGACGACAGCAGCTGCGCTTCCACTACCCAGGTTTGCAACTGCGTTTTAGGCGAATCGCCAATGGACCTGCTCGAGCCCTTTCGCGACTATCCTCTCTCTATCTTACCGATAGGATTCCATTTGATCGAGGGGTGCATGGAAGGTACGGCACAAGATCTGCTGATCATTGCCATTCTAGATAAGGAAGGGCACATAGCATCTAGGAACCGCGGGAGGTATATGGTTGCTACCTTGTTATGATGACAGTCATGGAAGTAGTCGATTGATGCCGAGGGCGGCCCAGAGTGCCGGGAGGTTTTCAGACTTGCGCGTCGCCATCGTTCACTACTGGTTTATCGGTCGCGCGGGCGGCGAGAAGGTAGTCGAGGCTTTCGCGGAGATATTCCCTCAGGCGGATCTATTTTGCCTTGTTGCGGATCAGAGCACGATGGCGCCCGCTCTCAAACACAGGAAATTGACGACATCATTCCTGCAACGAGTCCCTGGGGCAAGAAAATATCATCGATATTTTCTCTTTCTGCAGCCGGTGGCTTTGGAGCAGTTCGATCTGAGTGAGTACGATCTGGTGATCAGCTCTGAATCGGGGCCGGCCAAGGGCGTGATCACTCCCGCTCGGACCTGCCATATTTGCTACTGCCATTCGCCGATGCGTTATATCTGGGAGATGTATCCGCAGTACAAGCGAACGATGAATCCGCTTGTCAGGATGATCTTTGCGCTGGTTGCTCACTACATCCGGATGTGGGATGTGGCTTCATCGAAGCGAGTCGATTACTTTGTTGCAAATTCCCGGTTCATTGCTTCGCGCATACGCAAATATTACGGGCGTGAGAGTGCGGTCATCCATCCGCCGGTTGAGACAGGTGCCGGAAGGATTGCTGATGTTGTAGGCGACTACTATCTTGCAGTCGGACGCCTGGTTGATTACAAGCGCTTTGATATTGCAGTGCGCGCCTGTACACAGTTGGGCAGGCGATTGCGTGTGATTGGCGCAGGACCGGAGCACAAGAATCTCAAGCGAATGGCAGGCCCCACCATTGAATTCCTGGGCCCGGTAAACGATGAAGCGCTTAGTCGGAATCTCGCTGGCTGTCGGGCATTGCTCTTTCCGGGTGAAGAGGATTTTGGAATCGTTCCGGTTGAGGCACAGAGCTTCGGTAAACCGGTGATTGCTTACGCTTCTGGCGGTGCGTTGGAGACGGTGCGCGGTGTCATGGCAGGTGAAGCGTCGCTGAACGAACCGACGGGAGTTTTCTTTGGGGAACAATCGGCCCAGAGCCTGGTGGGCGCGATTCTGGACTTCGAATCGCATGAGCGGGAGTTCTCGCCGCAGACCATTCGGGAACACTCGCTTCAGTTTGACACTGAGGTGTTCAAGGCCAGAATTGCGGAGTTTGTTGGCTCCGCATTTAAGGACTTCAAGGCTCGCAATGGGTAGCCGACTCTGCTTAAGTCAGTCGCCCAGGTAAAAAAATCACCCAGGGGCAATAAGACATTCAGGTAACCTAGGGATTGGCGCACTCTCCGTTAGATCCTCTCCAGCGATTTATTAACGAAGGACTTCGACGGCGGCGGCTCCGATGGCGAGTTGCGAGAAAATCTGCGTCCAATCGAGTAGGCCGCGCAGCGCTGTTGGACGGATAGTCTTGTCCGGAACAACGATGGTGTCGCCTGGGTTCAGTTTCAGATCCTTAAACGAATTGCCCCAGGGACTCTTAACTGAGTCACGGCTCACCACAGAGCCGTCCGCGCGAATGACAAAGGCGCGTCGCCAGTCAGCATCGCGATCCGGTCCTCCCGCTATGCGGAGATAATGCCCCGCGGAGCCCCCGGCGTGAAACAGAAACGAATTCTGATCATAGACCGCACCCACTACGTTAATTGTGGCTGGCGTTGGGGGCACTGTGAAGCGGTCTCCATTTTCGAGATTAATCGCGGGAACATCGTCGATGCTTGCGTTGTCAGATAGAAAGTTCAGCACAATGCGGCCTGTGGCGCGGATCTGCTTGAGACGGATGAGCAATTGCTGCTCAGCCGCTGTCGCGGCAGAGGTATTCGCGACGGTCCCGGCTGAAGAGGTTGCGGATGCGGTCAATGCCAGAGTTCCACGACTGGCGTCAAGATCGGCTTGGCGCACGTACTCGTCGATGCGTTGCTGCTGCAGGATTCGCGTCGATTCGCGATCGAATTCGGAGCCGTAAAGGTATGCCCTGCCGGAGAAGCCTCCGGCACGGCGCACCAGTTCGCGCAGCGTTTCGCCGGGTTGCACGCTGTAGATGCCTGCATGGACAAATTCACCCTCAAGGTGGACGTACTTGGTCTGCTCGTCCAGCGGAACCCGTATATCGGCTTGTGAGAATATCGTGACCGTATCGGACGCCTGCACTTCGAGATTCTGGCTGGCATCATGATTGAGCACCAGCTTGCCAAGATCGAAGGAAATCAGTGAAGTCTTCAATGTAACGGGGTCCAGACGTTCGATCACCGCATAGTTCCAATCGATTTCGGGAGCGGAAATCTTCACGTCGGTTTTCCGGGCCTGCAACTCGCCGCCCGGAATCGACATCTGGTTCAACTGCGACGCAACTGTGCCACCGCCGCTTGTCGGCCGGGGATTCTGAGAATCATTGCCGAGGGCATAGGTATCTTGCTGCCTGTCGTTTGCAGTCAGGCCGGCCGTGAGAGCATCCTGGGCGGCAGGTGAGGTCGGATCTAAGTTGTATGGGGCTGTGTTATATGGCGCTGCGCTCGAGTTGTATGAATCCGGATTGTTGGAATAGGGGTTATTTCCGTTTGGATTGTTCGGATAAGAATTGTTCCCGTAAGGGGCATTGGAGTATGGATTATTGGGATATGCGTTGTCGCGGGCCGGCCTTCTCTGATTCGCCTCAAAATTGGAAATCAAGGGTTCGAACTCGGGCGAAGGCAGGCCGAGGTGACTGCGTTTCCACCAGTAATCACGACTTAGGAGTGAGTCGCGATCCGGGATCAGATCACTCAGGTGCATGCCGGAGTGCCAGGCAAAGCGCCCAGGATTAGCTACATCGCCGCGAAGCGTAACTGTCTTCTGATAGGCGGGAAGAATGGAGTAGACACGGAGAATATCGCCATCAGCCAGAGTGGCCGCAAGGCCGGCAGCATCAAAGGGAAATTCCATGGCCTGGCGGATCTGATGCTCTCCCAGACGTTCCAGTGAGATGCGGCCACTGGATGCGACTGCGGTTGTCTTGCCAGCGGCATCGATCAGATCGCCTATGGTATCGGAGCCGCGCAACTCGTAAATACCTGGAGTATGCACGCTGCCTGTAATCGCCACCTGAGCCCCAGCTGCCGGAATATAGAGAACATCCTCAGGCAATAGCCGGGCATCCTTCGATTTATCGCCATGAATCAGAAGTGCGTACAAATCGAAATCGGCTATGGTCTGGCCGCTTCGCCGCAGTTCAACATGCCGCAGCGACCCCTGTGCGGAAGGACCGCCACTGGCAAACAAAGCATCCACCAGAGTGCTCAGAGAACTGACTGTATACACGCCCGGACGCCGCGCCTGCCCGGTGACGTAAATCTGCATGGAGCGAATTCGCCCCACGTCCACGGAAAGGTCAAAGTTGCGATACACCCTGCCGAGAGCCGATCGGAGCTGCTGATCCAGAGCTGAGAATTGCACTCCCGCGACGTGCACTGCGCCAGCTTCGGGGAGATAGATATCACCAGAGCGGTCTACGCGCAGGTTGCCCGAGTAGTTAACTTGCCCCCAGATACGTACTCGCAGTTGGTCGTCAGGACCGATGACGTAATCGGAGGTCACTGGGGCCAGATCGTTGGGCGCAAACGTCGACGGCACGTTACGAAAGAGGTTTTCTCCGTAAATCGGCAATAATTGACCCGTAGTCTCGGCGACAAACTTTTGAAATTCAGTCAGCGGTTCCGGGGGCAGCGTGCGGTTTTGTTGGGAGTTCCTTGTCCTTGACGATCCGCTGATATCGTCACTCTCTGCCGCACCTGCCTGGGTACTGCGGCGGTTTTCAAGTCCAGACTGGTCAGCAGGAAATTGCTGCTGGCGGCTGGGCACACATCCTACGCTGCCATCGCTGAGCGAAGTAGCCGGCGACCCGTCTGGACAAACCGTGGACGGGTTCTGCGAACCTTGCTGCCCGTAAACGGAGTCACTCGCAGAGGGAGTTTGAGGATCGCTCTGCGAACGGAGTGCCGAAGAGCTTGCCAGGAGCAGGAGAGCGATCGCTACGGAAATACGCCTATTCATAGATGGGTTTCATTTTCGGTGATTGGGGTGCTCCCTGCAAATATCATTCCATTCTTAAGCTGGCCGTGTATCTTTAGCGCAAACAAATGTGGATTAGGGGGGTAGGGGTTGGGCAACGGCCAGATTCCGAACAGGCCATCGTATCTGGTCATCTGGCATTGCTTCAGGTTCTGGCGTCAGGTACTCAATTGAAAAAAGCCTACCGGACTACTACGCGACGATCAGCTTCGATGAGTCAATTGCTATGGATTAACGCGCACCCACTCGACCCAATACGGCAGGAATGGTCCGGAGGAGAATGACGAAGTCGGATCGCAGGCTCCAGTTTCGGACATAGAAAGCATCCAGATCCGCACGCACTGCGAAATTCGAGTTGCTTCGACCAGAGACCTGCCACAATCCGGATAGCCCCGGCGCTGCCGCCAGGTAGAAGTGGCGAAGATGCCCGTACATGGGGATTTCCGCTTCGATAACCGGACGCGGCCCGACGAGCGACATCTCACCGCGCAGCACATTGAATAGCTGAGGCAGTTCGTCGAGACTCCAGCGACGCAGGAAGCCGCCGACTTTGGTGATGCGCGGGTCGGCACAATTCTTGTGAACTCTCCAGTGCAGAAATGTCCCATCTGCATTCCCGGCTTTTACCAGAATTTGCCGTTCCACTTTCTTGCACATGGAGCGGAATTTCCATATTTGAAACGGACGCCCTCCGCGGCCAATTCGAAATTCACGGTAAAAGATGGGTCCTTCGGAAGTGAGGGCAACAGCGGCCGCAATCAACAATCCAGGTAGAAATGCGATCGAGATCATGACGAAGGCGCCAAAAAAATCAATAGCTCTTTTCACCCGCCTGTATCGCCAAGAATGGAGATGTTTCCCCGCCCACAGAAGAGATAATTTGGAGTGCTTGCTCTCAACAATCGAGATTCCATCGAACGACACATCTGCATATTCGTAGTCAGCTTGAACCTGCACTTCATGCTCTCCCATTGGCCCTCTTTGGAGAAGAATTGATCACCGCGCGAGCTCCGGTATGCAGCAACACACAGCACACCAGAGCCTTCTATTTCGTTCAGTGCACAATTGAACAATTTGAGCAATAAAGCTCAAAAAGTGGTCACAAGAGATTCATTCCACAGCTGAAACATGGCTGTCTGTCGCCGCTATCGCGGACAAAATCAAAGCAATACCCGGGGCTCACTACACCTGCTGATGGCTTCGACGAATCCAGGGTTGATCGGTCACTCGTGCAGACGGAAGATCCTTCTGATTCTCAGCTAATACCACATTATGGTACACACGGGGCTTCAGGTACCCCTCACTATTATAAGGCACGTGCACTCGAGGCACCATCAGCCGGACTTGGCACATTAGAGGCAGCTAACCGGGAATTCGCCAACCTGAGCCGCATAGATTTCGTTGCATGAATACTCATGGGTAATTGGCAAAAGAGTAGCACAGGGGCGAAGAATTTTATAACTTTGGTTAGATGACTTATTCATTTGGCTCTGGCATTCTTTCGCGCTTGATACTAAGACTTTGGCGCTTGAGTTACTACAATCTATATACGCGCGTGCTTGATCGTTTATTTCAATCGCGTAGCGCCCGGCCTGTGCAATGTCGCCTATATACTAGTATGTCAATGCACAGTTGTATTGCGCCTGTGTTTTTTATTCAGCAGCTCCCGTGAAATGAAAAGAGATGCACAATCAGGACAGAATCTGTCTTTAAGACTGCTTGAGTCACTGGGAGCTGACTGAGGCTCGGTCCCTGTGCGAGGTAAATCTCTTGCGCGAGAGCCGCAATGGAGTGGATGCGACGGCTTATGGCGGATAGTGGAGGTTCACGATGAAACGCCGCGAGTTCCTCAAGCACGTTGCTGTGGCGGGAGGGGCGACCGCTTTGCCGTCGCTTGCAGGCTCTGAGTCGCAACTCCCAAAGGCTGAGCAATCAGCCGGGCAATCAGTCGGGCCGTCAACGGCGCCGGCTGCGGGTCAGCGACGCAGCAGCGACGGAGCCAGTGTCGAACATTTCAGCGGTAGTGCCAGGGTTCGGAGCGGCATGGCCCTGGGCGGCATCGGAGCGGGCTATTTTGAACTACGCAAGAACGGCCGCTTCTACGACTGGAACATCTTCAACAACTTCCCCAAAGAGACCGGAGCGGCGTTCACTTTGCCCGACGGCGAAATCGAAGATCGCACGGCAAGCCTTCTCTTCTTCGAGGTTCGCTACCAGGTAGAGGGCGAGCAACCGCGGATCAAACTGCTGCAACTGAATGACTCCCTCTATGAAGGCACGGTGATGGGCGCTGCCTTCATTTTTCCCTGGATGCAAGCGGTTGAAAGCATCGAGTACAGCGCCCGTTTTCCAGTCGCGACCCTGCTCTTCTCCGATCCTGACATGCCCTTCGATGTGCGCTTACAAGCGTGGTCGTCGTTTATCCCACATGATGTCAAGAACTCTTCGCTGCCTCTGGTTTACTTCGATTTTGAAGTACGCGCCAAGACCAGCCGCAAGGTGGATGTAATGCTGTTGATGACCGCGCGCAACAATACCGGCTACGACACACCGGCGCGCTCTTACACGACGAAGATCGACAAGGCCGACGGCGTGCTCACCGTCAGCATGGGTAGCGGCGAAATGGATGAGCACGCGAGTTCCTGGGGACAGATCGCGATTGCATCACTCTCGCGCGAATCGACTTATTACACTGGTTGGGGACACCTGCATCCTTACTATGAGCAGGTACTGCGTCACTCTGCGTTGCCCAACATTGACGACACGAATGGCCAGAAGAGTGTCGGCGATCCATTGCCCGCGTGGTTGCCGCGCACCAATGGCCGCAACGCAATCGATAAGAAATCGCAACGGCTTCAAGTGCATGACCCCGATGTATTCTGCTCCATCGCTCACTCCTTTTCTCTGCGTGAAACTGGAGAGACCCATGCACACACCTTCTTGTATGCATGGAACTTTCCCAATCTCTACAACGAAAAGACGTTTCGCGTTCAGGGTACTGAAATTGAGGGACATTACTACTCAAACTTCTTTTCATCGGCAAAGGAAGTCATTGCGTACGGGGCGCAACAACGCGCGGAGTTGAAGCGCAGAACGGTTGAATTCCTGGACAACTTTTTTGCAAGCGATGCCGACGTTGAAGTGCTGGAGCAGGTCAACTCGCAGCTCAACACCTTCTTTACCAGCGGGCGGTTGGTCAAGAGCGGGGACTTCGGCGTTCTTGAGGGGCTTTCGGCGACATGGTCGTGGGGACCAATCGCCACCATTGACGTCATGTTCTATGGAACGGCGCCGATCATCGCGCTCTTTCCCGAGTTGCAGAAGGCCACGATGCGCTGTCATGCGCGTGCGCAGAGCCCGAGCGGCGAGATCAATCACGGACTGCTCAAAGACTTCGGCCGCGGCGAGGATAACACGGCAGGAGTCAGCCATCGCGTTGATCTGCCCGGACAATTTGTCATCATGGTGCTGCGCGATTTCTTCTGGACCAATGACCAAACTTATCTGCACGAGTTGATGCCGGCGGTTGAGCGAGCGATCGAGTATGTACTCCGCGAACGCTCAGGAAACGACGGCGCAATGCCGATCACAAAGAATATCGAAACCAGTTACGATAACTTTCCAATGTTCGGTTATGCGTCTTATCTGTTGTCGCAATGGACATGCGCCATGGCCGGTGCTCGCGAAGCTTCGCTGCAATTGAAAGACATCGCCGCAGCCGAGCGATATGAGTTGCTCCAGACAAAGACTCGTGAACGAATGGAACAATCGCTATGGAACGGCAACTATTATCGCCTTTTCTCTGAGCCGAATGCGGCCAATGCGCATGGTGATGAAGGCGAGGGATGCCTCACGGATCAGTGTGCCGGCCTATGGGCTGCACATGCTTCCGGGTTGGGCGAATTACTCCCCGTCGAACACACCCAGGCAGCACTGCACAGCATACTCACACGCAACTATGATCCGTCGCTGGGCTTGAGGAACTGCAGCTTTCGCGCGGACGGCGGACTAAGTGACATTGATCCCAATACCTGGGTCGACCAGGCCAACACTCCCTGGACGGGCGTAGAACTTGCCTTTGCGTCGTTGCTGATCTTTGAGGGTCTATACCATGAGGGCATCGCTGTTGCGAAGAATGTGAATGCGCGCTATCGCAAGAACGGCTTGTACTGGAATCATCAGGAGTTTGGTGGACACTACTTCAGGCCCATGTCGGCGTGGAGCATCGTCAATGCGCTGCTTGGCTTCAGCATCCAGTGCGGCAGGCTCACCTTCGATCCCAAGATTGCTCGCACGGATCTGAAGCTCTTTTTTGCGACTTCAACAGGGACGGGCCACTACCGCCGGACGGGGCGAAAGACAAGAATCGTTTGCCTCACCGGCAAAATCGTGTTCAACGAATTGCGCATGAGGAACGTGCCCGCGACGAGCGTCATGCTCGGAGGAAGCAGGATGCCGGCGGTGGTCAGTCAGGAATCCGGCTGGTCCAACTTCAAATTCAATTCAGACCAGACTCTGATGCCGGAGCAAGTGCTGGAGTTCGTGCCCGGCGTATAACGCTGAACCCGCCTCGCGCTCTCTGCTACAGGGGCCGAAACCGTCTCACGGAAAAGATGCCGAGCGCGACGAAGATTGCCATCACTGTCAGTTGCGCAACGAAAAACGGCGGCTCGCTCTGGGTCGGAGCCAGCGACTTGAGGGCCGGCACCTTCATGAAGGACTGCACGATGGCCACAAATACATTGAAATAGAGCGCCACAATCGCGCTCACGACGTAGACCCAGCGCCAACTGCCTGCAAGATGAAATGCATAGCGGGCAACGATCGCCAAAACAAGCAGGATCAGGGACAGAATTCCGATGGCGTAAGACGGCTTGAAGCCATGAAACGGAAAGAGAAACCCGGTCACGCTCGTTGCCACTGTGCTGAGGAGAAAAATCGCCGTCCAATTCTTCAGCCGATTTGCGGCCAACAGGCCGAAGACGACAATGAGTCCGGAACCTATTCCAATCAAGCTTAGAACGACGTGAAACAAGGTGAATGCTGAAAGCGTCATACCCAACATCATGCTGCATGTCCTTTCTCGATATCGTGGGTAAAAGGTTAGACCGCTGGCCTTTCTTTAGGAGAAGAATATGAAGAAAAGGATAGCGCAGTTGTCGCATGGGCCAGTGAGAAAAATTTGGCAATTAGCATGATCTTTGCAACTGCCCGTCATCACTTCCGTTTTCTACCCCGCGTTGCGTTGCGCCGGAAGCAGTCGTCGGCATGATCGTTGACGATTCCGGTGGCCTGCATCCAGGCGTAGACGATCACCGGACCCACAAACTTGAAACCACGCTTCTTGAGCGCAACTGAAATCGTCTCTGACAGAGCGGTCTTCGCCGGAACGACACCCGTTGTATTTCGAATTGGCTTACCGCCTACCAACGTCCAAACCCACTGCGAAAAGTCTTCACCCGCGTCTTGCATCGCCAGATAAATCCGCGCGCCCTCAATCGTTGCCGCGATCTTGGCGCGGGAACGGATGATGCCGGGATTCTCAAGTAGCAGCACGATATCTTCCTCGCTGAATCTCGCGACCTTTTCTGGATCGAAGCCCGCAAATGCCTCGCGAAACGCATCCCGCTTGCGCAGGATAATCAGCCACGATAAGCCGGCTTGAAACCCCTCCAGCATCAGAGTCTCCCACAGCGCGCGGCTGTCATATTCGGGCACACCCCACTCTTCGTCGTGGTAAGTGCACAGCAGCGGATCGCTCTCAGCCCATGCGCAGCGATGCAGATTTTTCATGGCAGCCTCACACTAAAACACACACTCGCCCGCGATCTATCCGTCAACAAGAAGCTATGCAGCTACTTGATTTTGGCCACGCGTCCTTGCGTGGGAAACTTCTGAAATTGCAGACCGTCGTGGCCTGGGACAACGCGATCCGGCGATCCAGCAAGTTCAATCATCCGTGCTTGCGCGGTAATGTTGGCAGCGTGATCGGCGTCGCTAAAGGTTGCGCTGGCTAGGTGACTCGAAAGATTCAGATAGAAATAGGCGTTATCCGAGGCCAGCACAAATGGGGGAGTCCCATCCACACGCAGATACTGCGAAGCGTACGTGTGCCGCGCCCCCGTGAACGCGCGGATACCGGGAAAGATTTCGACATTATCGCCGTCGATAAGATGCAGCCGTCCCTCGGTGTTTAGCTGCACTAACTGCTTCACATCGTCAGGATCGATGCCGCCGTGATCCCCGCCTGGTTGCCATGCTTCCATGGTGTAGTAACGATACTCGTCCTTCTGAATCCACACCTGCGCTTTGGGAAAGAGATCGATTCCGCCCATGTGATCCCAGTGCGCATGACTGATGACAACGTCGGTCACCGCATCGGGCTGCACACCGGCGGTCTTCACGGCCTCGTCGGGGCTAAGATAGTCTTTCATCGGAAAGCTTTTGAGAAATGTTTTTCGATGAAAGCCGCTGTCAAAGAGAATTGTGTGCCCTCCACCGCGGATCAACCAGACCACCATGGCAATGTCGACTTTCTGGTCTTTCAGGTTTTCTGGACCACCGACGACAAGCTCGGACACGGGCACACCGGGAGAGGTAGCGTAGCGAATTGCTTCGATTGAATACTCAGGTGTTGCCGGCGCACCAGAAAACACCTTCGCCTTCCCAAGAAGTGCGATACAAGCAGCCGCGAACAGGAATTTCTTCATCATTCTTTCAATCCCTTTCGAGTGAATCGAACCAGGTGCAACATCACAGACGGCATCCACGCCAGCATAACCGATCCAGACTTCCGGTTTCCGCCGAATGCCCACGATTTCGAAACAGGTAGCCGTTGGTCAAAAGCTAGAAACAAATGGACCACCTCGAGGGCAGCGGCTATAGTGATCTTCATATCCATGCACGAGAGCGCATTTACGCCGCACCCAGTCCCGACGGGAGCCAATCCGACCTTGAGTCAAACGCTGAATGCTCGACCCGCCGCCGAAAGTCTTGGATTGATCGGCTTACCCGCAACCATACAGCAGTTGGCTGCCCGTCCCTGGAATGCCATTGTGGTCGGCGCCGGCCATAACGGATTGGCCTGCGCTGCGTATCTCGCCCGTGACGGCCAGCGCGTACTGGTGCTCGAAGCCCGCGAGCGTATCGGGGGCGCCTGCACCGTTGAAGAAGCCTTCCCCGGCGTGAAGATGTCTCCCTGCGCTTATCTTGCAGGGCTGCTGCATCCGCTGGTGGTAGAGGAACTCGACCTACCGGCGCGCGGCTTCGACTGGACTCCCGCGACCAATGGATTATTTGTTCCCTTCCTCGACGGCCGCAGCATTCAGCTCTGGGATGATGATGCGCAATGCGACGCAGAGATCGAGCGTTTCGCACCTCGCGACCTGGAGGGCTTTCGCGCTATGTCTGCGGTCATACGCCGCTTGCGCGATGCCCTGCGCCCGCCGAATGAAAATGACGTATGGATCGGTGAGGCTCCAACCCGCGAACAGATCGAAGATCGCCTCGGCAACGACCAGGAGGCTCGCGCAGTCTTGTTCGATTGGTCGATGGCCGAGTTTGTCGAGCACTACCTGCGGGATGAGCAATTGCAGGTCGCTTATCTCGGCCAGGGAGTTATCGGCACCAACGCCAGTCCCTTTGACAAAGGCACTGCGTCGGTGCGATTCCATCACTCTTCGGGTCGGCTTGGCGGCATGCCTGGAATGTGGGGCTATGTCAAAGGTGGCATGGGCATGGTCTCGTTCTATCTCTGCGACGCGGCTCGTGAGGCCGGAGCGGTTGTGGCGGCGGGCGTGCCTGTTGCGCAGATTCTGCCTGGCGAAGGTGTGCTGCTCGAAGGCGGCGAACGCATCGCCGCGCCCATCATCATCTCCAACGCTGACCCGCGCGTGACGCTTCGCCTGCTCGCCGGCCAAGCCGATCCAGCGTGGCAGTCTCGGGTCGAATCCGTTCCCATCGAGGGCTGCACGGTCAAGCTCAACGTTCTGCTGCGCGAGTTGCCCAACTTCAAGGCGCGGCCCGGCACCAACCAGCCACACCACTACGGCCAGATCAACGCTCCACTGACCAAGCAGGAGTGGAAGCAAGGCTTCGCCGCAGCCAAAGCCGGCAAACTGCCCGAGCATCTCTGGTGCGAGCTCTACTTCCAGAGTGTCCACGACTCAAGTGTCGTGCCAGCGGGCAAGCACACCATGAGCGTCTTTGCCCAATACGTCCCACATACCTTCGCCGAAGGTTCATGGGACGATCATCGCGCCCAGGCCCGCAAGCTCGCTCTCGATTCGATTGGGCGTTTCTGCAGCAATATCCCGGATGCGGTTGAAGACGCGCAGGTGCTCGGTCCGCCGGACATCGAAAAGAAGGTCGGCCTCACCGGAGGACATATCTTCCAGGGTGAAATTTTGCCTCAATACATGTGGAGCAACCGCCTGACCCCTCGCACCCCCATGCCCGGCGTCTATCTCTGCGGAGCCTGCACACACCCCGGAGGCTCTGTCATAGCAATGAACGGCCGCAACGCTGCAATGGTCGTATTGAAAGACCTGTCAGGCAAAGCCTGACAGTGCAACTTTCTGCCCGAGCGCCGGGGAGTAGAATGAATCGTAAATTCATCCAGCGAAAGTGGAGGCAAATGCAGACAGGGAAGAGGTGCGCATCGTGGGGCGTGGCGCTGATCGTGATGCTGGCGCTCGCGACCGAGGTGGACGGGTGGGCTGGCCAAAGCAGCGGCGGGGCATCGAGTCCTGCAATTCCTGCCGCAGACAGCTCTTGGCCTGACGTCAAATTGAACGTGGTCGTGACCGACAAGCACGGCGCACCGCAGAAGATCAACGAACACGCGTTTCAGCTTTCTGAAGACGGCGCCGAGAGGCCGCTCCATTTTCCTGATTCGGCGGACTCGCCGGTGTCGCTTGCGCTCCTCATCGATTCCTCGGGCTCGATATTCAAGCGGAAGCCGGAAATCGTCTCAGCAGTCACCGCAATCATCCATGCGTTGCCGGCTGACAGCGAAGTCATGGCCGTCTTATTCACAGACAAGGCGTATATAGACCTTCCCCTCACCCCGGTTTCCAAAGTCGACTTCTCATTTCTGGATCGACTCCAGGCCAGCGGCCCCACAGCCCTTTACGATGCCATCTTCGCGACAGAGGACTATGTCATCGGGCACGCAAAATATGCGCGGAGGTCCCTGGTGATTTTGAGCGACGGCGAAGACAACACTTCGCACGTTTCAATGAGAAACGTTATTTGGAAGATGGAGCATCCTGGCGCGCCGGTGGTCTATGCATGTCCACCTTCTAAAGCACGAATCATGCAGAACGAATTGATGGCTGGGCATATCAATATGAAGTTTCTCGCCAAGTGGGGTGGCGGCATGTTGTTCGATCTCGATCCTGATCCCACATCCACGGCTGCCCAGATCGTGGCCGCCATTCGCAGTCAATACGTATTGCAATTTAGCGCGGCCAACCCGGCGCGCAATGGGAAGGCGCACAAACTGGAGTTGCGGCTCCCGCTGAAGGACGTTGAAATCCATGGGCTTTCGAATTATCACGCTCCCCAGAAATGACGGTTCGTAGGCGGGAACCCCGTCCCTGTCGTAGCCTCATCGCGACAAGGGGAGGAGTAGCAATTCTCCGCACCTTATAACTACGGAGGCACCTTGCCCGACCTTCCGAACGCCAAATCCGATCCCCGCAATCCCCCGGAACTGAAGCGCGAACTGGGCTTTCGCGACCTCGCACTCTTCTACGTCGTGAGCAGCCTCAGCCTGCGTTGGATCGCTACCGCCGCTGCCTCCGGCCCCAGCTCCATTGCGGTTTGGCTGCTCGCTCTCTTCGGCTTCTTTCTGCCGCTCGCCGCCAGCGTCCTCGAATTGTCATCCCGCTATCCGCAAGAGGGGGGCCTCTATGTCTGGGCGCAGAAGGCCTTTGGCGACTTCTCCGGATTCATGGCCGCCTGGACTTACTGGATGAGCAACCTGCCCTACTTCTCGGCGGTGCTCTACTTTGCCGCTGGCAGTCTGCTCTTTGCCGCCGGCCCGCACGGCAAAGCCCTCGCCGATCAGAGTAGCTATTTCATGAGCTTTGCGCTCATCGCTCTTGCCCTCATCACCTTCCTGAACATGATTGGCGTCAAGCAGGGTAAGTGGCTGAACAATTTAGGCGCAATCGGCTCGTCTCTTCCGGTGCTGGTGCTGATCGTGCTCGGCTTCCTCTTCTGGCAACGCCAGGGCAGCGCCACACATTTCACGCTGGCAAGCATGATGCCGCACCTCAACTTCAAAAACGCGGTCTTCTGGTCGACCATCTTCTATGCCTTCGCTGGCGTGGAGTGCGCATCCTTTATGGGCGGCGAAATCAAGAACACCCGTCGCACTGTCCCGCCCGCGCTGGTCCTTGCAGGCGTCCTTGTAACGCTGGGGTACATCCTCGGCACTGTCGCCATGCTCATTGCCATGCCTAGCAGCGAAATCAGCGGCCTGGGCGGCTTCATGACCGCAATCGCCCAGATGTGCCGCACCCTGGGCATCAACTGGATGACCACCGTTATTGCCGTCCTGATCACTGTTTCCTGCCTCGGCGCGGCGGGAGCCTACCTCTCTTCTACCGCGCGGCTGCCCTTCGTTGCCGGCATCGACAACTATCTACCAGCTGTCTTTGGACGCATTCATCCCAAATGGAAGACGCCCTACGTCGCCGTCTTCTCCTACGGCCTCGCTGGAATGCTTTTCGCTTTCCTCGGCCAGGCAGCCACTAACGTCAAAGGCGCCTATGACGTGCTGGTCAG
>Ga0302325_10004081_pt1 | contig 33915 bp, 34 predicted proteins | sample Palsa_T0_2_FD_201948 | JGI IMG/M metagenome (GOLD analysis project Ga0302325, IMG submission 201948) | Peat permafrost microbial communities from Stordalen Mire near Abisko, Sweden - Palsa_T0_2 | ecosystem: Environmental > Terrestrial > Soil > Palsa > Peat permafrost | place: Sweden: Abisko... | reverse complement strand
GCCGCCCCATGAAATCGGCAAACGCCTGCACGCCGTGGACCGGGCTGCCGAACTCATCCTTGATGTCGCCGAGGATCGCGGCAAGGCCGGCAACATCCAGCGTCTTCGACGGTTCGTGCGCGAGATAGATTTCGGCGGCGCGGCGTGGATCGTCATGGATGACGCGCGCTGCCTCGTCCATGGCCTTTGCGACCGCTTCAGGCACTTTAGGATGCGCCGCGACGTAGGCTTTGGCGGCACCCATGATCAGAAACGACGCCTTGCCGTCGACCACATCGGCCGCGCTTAGCACCTTGTGGATGCGCCCGTCCGCAAGGGCGACCTCGCTAAAGGGCGCAGTGGAAAAATAGCCTGTGATCGGCCCATTTCCCGCAATGAGAGCGGCGGCAGCATCGGCATGCGACAGGATCACGATTTGGCTCCGCAGCCGATCGTACTGGCCAAAGACTCTCTCGGACTGCATTTCCAACAGGTAGAGCTGCGGCGAGGAAGCGCCTGGGATGGCAATGCGGTCGGCTGCGCGAAAATCTGCCAGCGTGTGAACGTCCGGCCGATTGGTCAGAAGCACCGGCGGCAGCGTGGTGATGCCGGAAACGGCGAGTATCTGTCGCGGCGAGCCTTGCGTTTTCTCCCAGGCAGCGAGAAGCGGCGCGGTGCCATACGGCGCCAAGTCGACCGCGCCCGCAGCCATCGCCTCCTGCAGCGGACCGGCGCCAAAAAACCGCTGGTAGCCAGCCTTTAGATCTAAGTGAGCGTCCTTCCCGTGCTTTTCGATCAGTTTCAGATCGTCGCAGATATAGGTTGGCAAAAACGCCAGCCCGAAGCCTATGCCGATCCGCACCGGCTCCTGCGCCGAGGCCGGTGCCCCCAGGAGAGGGATCAAAACAAGCGCGACGGAGCTACGCGACACCCTGCTCATGCGCGGCATGAGCGGGCGTCAACCGGCTTTTTCGTCGGCAATCGGATTGCGCAGTACGCCGAGACCCTGGATTTCGACCTCGCACACATCGCCGTTCTTCATCCACACCGGCGGCTTGCGGGCAAAGCCAACTCCCGAAGGCGTGCCGGTGAAAATGATGTCGCCGGGCTCGAGCGTCAGACCCTGGGTGATGTAGATCAGCATCTCCACGACCGGAAACATCATGTTGTCGGTATTGTCCGACTGCATCACCTGCCCGTTCAACCGGGTTTCGATTTTCAATCCCTTGCCGGCCGACGGCAATTCGTCGGCGCTCACAAACCAGGGGCCGAAACCACCGGTACGGTCGAAGTTCTTTCCCATGTCCCATTGCGTGGTCTTGCGCTGGAATTCGCGCACCGAGCCCTCATTACCGCACGAATAGCCGGCGACGCATGACAGCGCATTGGCGGCGGTCAGATGCTTGGCGCGCTTGCCGACGATCAGAATCATCTCCGCTTCGTAGTCGAGCGTCTCGGTCACTCGCGGTCTGATGATCGGCTGCGCGTGCGGCACCAGCGACGTGAGGCCGCGCATGAAAATGGTGGGAAATTTCGGAATGTTGTCGCGCTGGGCGCCTTCCTTGACGTGCTCCAGGTAATTCAATCCGAGGCAGAGGATCTTTCCGGGACGGCTCACGGGCAGCCGATAGCTTAGGCCAGCCAGCGGCTTGCGCGCACTCGACGGCGCTCGCTTGGCGAGTTCGGCGAGCGGCTTCAGATCGCCGTCGCTCTTCGCAAGCCATTCCCCGAGATCGGTCGGTGCGTTGCTGTCGGCGGCTTGCAGATCGACCACCTGATCACCCTCGACGACGCCGAGCCGCGCATCACCCTGCCCTTCGAACGCAACAATTTTCATGATCTGCCTTCCTTGATCGATCTCGGTCGTTTTGCCGGGCCGGCACTATAACGGGCGATGTTGTGCCGATCTACCGGCACGCACCAGTGCCGCCGCCTTAAGCGTCTTCACCCGCTCGATCGGGGCAGGCGCCGCGAAAGATCGAGGCCAAGAGACTGAGGCAAACCTAATTTCGTTAGTTAAACCAGTGTTTATGCCCTCGGGCGATCCACGACGAAGGACTACACTCATCGTTAAGTTGGGCGTGATTTGTTCACCGCAATCCGGATGTTGCAGGCGAACCCGATGGCCGTGCTGCGCGCAAGTTCCCATTCGTTGCCAAAGATCCGCCTGGCCGAGTTGCTCGGCGCGCTCAGTCACGCGTTGGACATGGTAGAAGGACAGCCGGCAGGACATTGCGTCCGCTGCTGCTGGATTGGGACGCAAATCGGCGTAGAGATCGGGCTCGAGGCGGCGAAAATCTGGGAGCTCTACTACACACTGTTGCTGAAGGATCTCGGTTGCAGCAGTAATGCGGCGCGCATTTGCCGGCTCTATATGGTCGACGATATCGCCTTCAAGCGCGATTTCCACAAGGTCAACGACAGCCTGCCACAGGTTCTTCGCTTCGTTCTGAGCCACACCGGAATGCAAGCCGGACTTGCCGAACGGTTTCGCGCCCTGGTCAACATTTTTCAGAACGGCGGCCAGATCGCTCAAGAATTAATGGAAACACGCTGCGATCGCGGCGCGGAGATTGCGCGGAAGATGCGCTTCCCGGAGTCCGTCGCTCACGCCATTCGATGTTTTGACGAACATTGGGACGGCGGCGGCAGACCTCTGGGCCTACGCGGCGATGACCTTCCAATTTACGCTCGAATCTCTCTCCTGGCGCAGATCGTTGACGTTTTCCAGACGGCCAATGGTATCGAAGCCGCAAAGCTCGAAATTCGGCGCCGAACCGGAACCTGGTTCGACCCCGAACTGGTGGCCGCGTTCGAACGCATCGCAACGCGCCCCGGATTTTGGGAGACGCTGCGCTCAGATAACCTGCAGCAGGCGATTTTCGCGCTCGAGCCGGCTCAAACGAGCACGATCGTCGACGAGGACTACCTTGACGACATCGCCGCGGCCTTCGCCCAAGTTATTGACTCCAAAAGCCCCTACACCAGCGGACATAGCGAGCGCGTCACGCTGTTCGCCGGCTTAATTGCGAAAGAAATGGACTTTTCAAATGACCAGCGCAGATGGCTCAAACGCGCGGCATTGCTCCATGATATCGGCAAACTGGGGGTCAGCAATTCGATCTTGGACAAGCCGGGCAAACCCGATGCCGACGAGTGGGTTGCAATGCAAATGCATGCCGCTCACACCGAGACGATCTTGTCGCGCATCTCCGCCTTCAGCGAACTCGCAGGTATCGCGGCCGCGCACCACGAACGACTTGACGGCAAGGGGTATCCGCTCGGCCTCAAAGGCGAAGATATCACGCTCGAAACGCGAATCATAACAACCGCAGATATTTTCGACGCGCTGACCGCCGATCGACCGTACCGGCCCGCGATGCTGCTTACCAAGGCGTTGGCGATCATGACCGACATGGTCGGCACGGCGATCGATCCAGATTGCTTCAGCGCGCTCCGACGGTCCTTCGGACATGCTGAAGTTTCATTGGCCGCCTGAGGTTGCTGTCCAACACGCCGAAAGGAAATGCTCTTTGAGCTGCTCGCGCGCGGCAAGCGCGGCCGCAAGATCAAAGCTGTTAATGACGGCGAGACGAAAGCCCCCGGGTGGCATGGAATGACGCTCCGGCGCGAGATCCTCGTGGAACGTGATCTGGACGCTGGATACGCCGGGAATCCGTTTGACCTCCTCAACCACCGCCGGTGGCGGATGGCGATAGCGGACGCCGTTCGGGCCGAACAGCACCGCACTGTAGCCGCTGCGCCGGTCAGCATCGGCGAAATCCCAAGCGCCGCTTTCATAAAGCCGCGCCACCGCGTCGAGCCAGCCGGCGCCGTAAAGGTCGGGCCATTGATCGGCGAAGCGCAGATGAACTTCGATGATGGTGCCGCCGATGGTCTCGAGGTTGAGCATGCCGGTATAGCCGGCAAGATGTGAGCGCACCCACGCGCCGCAGCGATCTTCGATCCCGGCATCGGGCCCGTCATGGATCGTCCAGTAATCGAAGGTGCCTTCTGCTGCCGGCTTGCCGGTGACGTGACGCCACCAGCGCGGCACCCCGTCGACCACGGCAAGGTCAGACGAAACATGACGGCCATCGAGCAGTGTCATCCAGAAATGGCCAGGCGCGGAGTACCGATCGTAGTCGGCTTGCGAATGGAGCACGCGGCTCCCGACTCCCATGCCCTTGAGGTTGACGATCGGCTTCGAAAAAACAGGGAAGCGCGGCGGCGGCGTGCCGTGCGGGCCGGCCTCGAGCTTTTGGCTCAGCGCCACATCGAGCTTGTCGTAGACCCAGCGATGCGCCGGGTACCATTGCCAGGCGTCGGTGTCCTCGGTGGTGATGTTCGCCGTGGTTTTGACCTGCGAAAAATATTGCAAACGCCAGGGATCTGCTTCGTGGATCGGCATCGGGAAGGTGGATCGCTAATCTGACGTCATCCGCAGCGCGTGGACGCTGAACAAGCCATCAGTCCACACCGCTTGCGGCGACCAGCCGCTGCCGTGCGCCAGAGCCTGGAACGAGTCGATTGAATACTTGTAGCTGTTCTCGGTGTGGATGGTCTCGCCCGCGCGGAATTCGATGGTGACGTCGCCGATCCGCACCTTCTGCCGCTTCGTGCTGGCGAGGTGCATTTCGATACGGTGCCGTTCGGCATTGTAGAAGGCGTGGTGCTCGAACGCTGCAAGATTGAAATTGGCGCCAAGTTCGCGATTGATGCGGGCGAGCAGATTGAGGTTGAACTTTGCGGTGACGCCCTCGGAGTCGTTGTAAGCGCGATAAAGAATATCGTGAGCCTTGGCGAGATCTACTCCGATCACGAGAACCGACCCGGCGCCAAGTATCCGCCCGGCGCGGCGCAAGAACGCCGCCGCCTCGTGCGGCTCGAAATTGCCGATCGTCGAACCCGGAAAAAAGCCGGCACGCGGCTTTGCCGCGACTTCGCCCGGGGCCTCGGCCATCGTCGTGAAATCCGCCACCACCGGAAGGATCGCAAGATGCGGAAAATCGCGGCGAAGCCGCGCTGCGTCCTGTTGCAAAAAATCTCCGGAAATATCGATCGGCACGTAAGCTTCGACGCTCGCCGCGGCGCGCAACAGAATGCGCGCCTTCCGGCTCGACCCGCTGCCGAATTCGATCAATGCCGAGCCCGGCGGAAACAGCGAGGTGATGGCCGGCGCGTGCTTGTGCAGCAGTTCAAGCTCGCTGCGGGTCGGGTAGTATTCGGGCAGTTGAGTAATGCGATCGAACAGGCCGGAGCCCGTCAAATCATAAAAGTATTTCGGCGGCAGGCACTTTGGCTTGGCGCTCAGCCCGGCAACGACGTCGGCGAAGAATCCATTCGGCGTCTCGGCCGGCCGTGACGCGCGAACTGCGGTTTGCATGCTCATGGGGACGTTCAGCGCTCGAATTCCGCCAAACGTAATCCGCTGAACTGCCAGCGCGCCGACGGATAGAAGAAATTGCGATAGGTTTTTCGCGAGTGGCCGGGGGGCGTCGCCAGCGACGAGCCGCGCAGGATCATCTGATTCACCATGAACTTGCCGTTGTATTCGCCGAGCGCACCGGGCGGCGCCTGATAACCGGGATAAGGCGAATAGGCGCTACGCGTCCATTGCCACACCGCGCCGAAGGCTTCGTCAAGTGCGCCGGCGGTGGCCGCAACCTCCCACTCGGCTTCGCTCGGGAGATGCTTGCCCGCCCAGCGCGCGAAAGCGTCGGCCTCGTAGTAACTGACGTGGCACACGGGCAACGCCGGATCGACTGGGCGAAATCCGCCGAGCGTCATGGAGAACCAGGCGCTGTCAACGCGTTGCCAATAACTCGGCGCGTTCCAGCCTTCAGCTTCGACCGTGGCCCAACCGTCGGAAAGCCAAAGGCTCGGCATGGTGTAGCCACCGTCGGCCATGAACTCGAGCCAATCGCCGTTGGTCACAAGTGCCCGCGCGACGCGAACCGGCTGCAGCAACACCTGATGCGCCGGCTGCTCGTTGTCAAAAGAAAATCCCACGCCATCGTGGCCGATCGTATGAATGCCGGCAACGGGCGCGCCTGCGGCGGTCGCCGAGCGTCCGCCTTGGGGCCATTGCCAGTGCGGATCATAGGCCGGATGGGTCGCGTTCTGTGCAAAAGCGTGCAGCAGATCGGTCAGCATCAGTTCCTGGTGCTGCTGTTCGTGATGAAGTCCAATCTCGACAATAGGGATGACCAATTCCCGATCCTGGATCGCTTCGAGCAGTCCCGCCACGGCCGTGTCGACGTGCGCCCGATAGGCCGTCGTCTCCGCCACACCGGGCCGCGTGATCAGGCCGCGCTGCGGCCGCGCCTGCCGCGGACCGGCCGCCACGTAGTAGGAATTGAACAGATAAGCGAAGCGCTCGTCGAACGGGTGATAGGACGGCGCGAATGGCCGCAGCAGAAACTGCTCGAAGAACCAAGTCACATGGGCGCGATGCCATTTCGCCGGGCTCGCCTCGGGCATCGATTGCACGGCCTGGTCTTCGGCGGAAAGCGGCGCGGCGCGGCGCTCGGTCTCGGCGCGCACTCCGCGAAATGCGTCGAGCCAAGCCCGTAGCGAAACGCCCGGCGACTCCGCGAAAGCGGTGTCCTCACCGGCTAAACCATGCAGACGAACGGCGGGGCGTGACATCAGTTGGCCCGGAAAAGCGGAGTGGCAGCAATCGCAACGTCAATGGCTGGCAAGGTAATCAACGCATAGCATGATGGTTCCATAACGATTCGGCCGCAAGTAGTGCAATGCCCGGACTGGCGCACTAACGGGGATGTGATCGTTTTTATATTCCCTGCAAGGGATTGACGCCGCCGCAAAATCACCTACCGAAATATACGCTGACGAAATTGGGGGGAAGCGCAGAATGTCGAACGCGATGCTTCCGCGCGAGCGCTGCGACTATTCGGCCATCGTCGACCGGCCGCCGCTCAAGCTGCCGGGCGGGGCACGGCTGGTGTTCTGGACGATCGTCAATCTCGAAGTCTGGGATATCCGCAAGCCGATGGCGCGTCAGGTGCTCGCCCCTCCCACCGGGCAGACGCAAATCCCCGATGTGCCAAACTGGAGCTGGCACGAATACGGCATGCGGGTTGGCGTCTGGCGCTTCTTTGATCTGTTCAAGCGTTTACAGATCCGGCCGACGCTCGCGCTCAATGCCCGTGTCTGCGAAGACTATCAGCGGGTCGCCGAACAGGCGCGTGCGGACGGCTGGGAGTTCATGGGCCATTCCTACGAACAGGGCCCGATCCATGCCGAGCCCGATCAAAAGGCAATGGTCGAGCGAGCGCTGGGCGTCATCGAACGCTTCTGCGGCAAACGGCCGATCGGGTGGCTCGGCCCCGGGCTCACGGAGACTCTCGACACCCCCGAAATCCTCGCCGCGGCCGGAGTTAAATATATCGGCGACTGGGTATACGACGACGAGCCGACGGTGATTCGCACCGCCAGCGGGCCACTCCTGACGCTGCCGTACACAGTCGAACTCAACGACATTCCGATGATGATCATCCAGCACCACGAGAGCGATTATCTGATGCGCCGCGCCATCGATCAGTTCGACCGGCTCTACGCCGAGGGCGAACAGCGCGCGAAGATCCTGGCGCTCGCCATTCATCCCTACATCAGCGGTCAACCACACCGGATCAAATATCTCGAAGCGATCTACGAGCACGCCCGCCGCTTCGACGGCGTCGTTTACTGGACCGGCGAAGAGATTTTAGACTGGTATCTGAAGTCTGGCGCGGTCGCGCTCAAGTGATTGTCGATCGTCACTTCCGGGCTCGAGCCGCCAATGACGACGGAGGCAAACGGCGCACAAAGACGCTCCCGGCAACTAAGTCGATAGAGATAAAAATCATGCGGAAGACCATCTCGGCGTGTGCGGCATTCCTCCTGGGCGCTGCGGCAGCGCATGCGGCGCCGGCCCCCAAAACCGCGCCGGCGGTGCCAATCCCTTCGGCCGGCTCGGCAGCGCCGTGTCGCACCACCGGCACCTATGATGCCTGGCTTGCCGCCTTCGAACGTGAAGCCACGGCGCAGGGCATTTCCCAGCGCACCATCGCCGCCGCCGCGCCGAGCCTCACCTACGACCAGAAGATTATTTATATCGACCGCGGCCAGCGCGTCTTCACTCAAACCTTTCTGGAATTCTCCGGCCGCATGGCCGCCGCCTATCGCATTCAGCGCGGGCAGGCCCTGATCAAAGCCAACGCTCCGACATTCGCGCGCATCGAACAGCAATTCGGCGTGCCGGCACCGGTCATCGTTGCGTTCTGGGGGCTGGAGAGCGACTTCGGCGCCAACATGGGCAACTATCGTTCGCTGAGCGCTATCGCCTCGCTCGCCTACGATTGCCGGCGCAGCGACCGCTTTCGCGCGCAGCTTCTCGACGCGCTCCGCTTGATCGAGCGCGGCGATCTGGCGCCGGAAGACATGGTCGGCTCGTGGGCCGGCGAACTAGGCCAGACGCAGATGATGCCATCGGAATACAACCAATACGGCGTCGATTATGACGGCGACGGTAAGCGCAATCTCATCCGCAGCGTGCCCGACGTGCTCGCCTCGACGGCGAATTATCTGCATGGACTGGGGTGGAAGAAGGGCGAGCCGTGGCTCACCGAGGTGCGCGTTCCGGCGAACATGCCGTGGGATCAGGCGGATCATTCGATCACGCTGCCGCGATCCAAATGGGCGGGCTACGGAGTAGCGCTCGCCGACGGCCGGCCGCTTCCCGCCGACAATCTTCCCGCTTCGCTGCTGTTGCCGATGGGGCGTCTGGGTCCAGCCTTCCTCGCCTACCAGAATTTCCAGATCTATCTGCAGTGGAACAATTCCTTCGTCTATTCGACCACGGCCGCATATCTGGCAGCGCGCATTGCCGGCGCACCGGCGCTCCAGCGCGGCACGCCGCCGCCCGCGCTTCCTTTCAAGGACGTCAAAGACATGCAGGCGATGCTGGTGCGCGCGGGTTACGATGTCGGCAAAGTCGACGGTTTTTTGGGCTTGAAAACCCGGCAAGCCGTCAAAGCCATGCAGGTCAAATACGGTCTGCCCGCGGATTCCTATCCGACTCCCGAATTACTTGCCCGCATGCATGGCGGCGGGTGAACGTCGTCGGGCGGCAATCCAGCCCATCGCGCACGAATTCCGAATTGCTTCACCGGCACGCTCCTCGTTCAGATAAGAATACCTATAAAGTAATTGCGTCGGCCTCGCTTTTTGCTGCGCCTGCATGATAAGGCCATCTTTGTCGGGTAGTTTATCGAGAGCTAGAAGCAACGGGGCAGTTAATGCCCACAAGGATGACTCAGTTGGACGTACGAAGTAATCGCCGCGTCGCGCCGGAGTATTTTGCACACATGTGCACGCGGGCGCTTGGTGCGCTGCTTTTTGTTGCATGGGCACCTTTGGCGTTCGCCCAAACCGGCGCGGGCGAGCATTCGATCGCCATCGCGGAACTGCCGCAGGACTTATCGCCCTGGGGCATGTTTTTGCAAGCCGACATCATCGTAAAGACGGTAATGGTCGGGCTCGCCTTTGCCTCGCTCGTGACCTGGACAGTCTGGGTCGCCAAAAGCCTCGAACTGCGCGGCGCACGCGCCGCCGTGCGCAAAGGGCTGCGAATCCTCGCCAATTGCGCAACGTTCGCGCAGGCGCATGAACAGTTGCGCGGCGGCGGCGGCCCGATCGCGCAATTGATGCAGGCCGCGGCAAGCGAAATCCGCTTTTCCGCCAATCTGCGCGCGGACGGGCTCAAGGAACGTATTGCGTGGCAACTCGAACGCATCGAGATGGCGGCCGGCCGGAAAATTTCGCGCGGCACCGGCGTCCTCGCCACAATCGGCGCTACCGCGCCTTTCGTCGGGCTGTTCGGCACCGTGTGGGGCATCATGGACAGCTTCATCGGCATCTCGAAGGCGCACACCACCAATCTTGCCGTGGTAGCGCCCGGCATCGCCGAAGCCCTGCTCGCGACTGCGCTCGGCCTCGTTGCCGCGATCCCGGCAGTCATGATCTACAACGTGCTGGCGCGCTCGACCACGCACTACCGGGCCCTCGTGGGCGATGCTTCTGCGCAGGTGATGAAGCTCGTCAGCCGCGATCTCGATCGCGCCAGGCTGCCCAGTTCTCCAGCCATGTCTTCTCAAGCAAAGTCTTCTCAAGCCCTGTCACAAGCCGCCGAGTAGAACCATGGCGATACGTCTCGACCATGGGACGGACGAGCTTGAAGAGGTGCACGGCATCAACGTCACGCCGTTCATCGACGTGATGCTGGTATTGTTGATCATCTTCATGGTGGCGGCGCCGCTGGCGACCGTCGACATTGCCGTCGACCTTCCCTTCTCCAATGCCGAGCCGCAACAGCGGCCGGACAAGCCTGTCTACCTCACGCTCAAGAGCGATCTCAGCCTCGCCATCGGCGATGATACAGTCGCGCGCGATCAGCTCACGAACACCCTCGACGCCGCGACAGGTGGCAACAAGGACGATCGCATCTTCCTCCGCGCCGATCGCAACGTTCCTTACGGTGACGTGATGCAGGTGATGAATGAGCTGCGCGCAGCGCGGTATCTGAAAGTTGCGCTCGTCGGCCTCGAAATACGGCAGGCGAAATGAGCGCGTTCACGCTCTTCGAGGATGAGAACCCGCGCGACCTCGCGCGCTGGGCGATCGCGGCGGTAGTCGTGGTCGGCATTCATGCCGGGGCAGTTGCTTATTTCCTCGCCACGCATCAGCCCGAACAGATCGGTGGCGATACCGAGGCGGTAACCGTAGAACTCGCGCCGATCGACTCCACGCCCGACGCGGCGGAGCGCGATGTGGCGCCGGCGCCGGAGACCATGGTCGAGTCGAAACCCATGCCCGAACCGCAAAAAGAGAGGCAACCGGAGGAAATGAAGGTCGAGCAGCCGCCGGACGAAACGCCGGCGCTCATTCCCATGCCGGTCGTGAAGCCGCCGGAGAAGGTCGAGGATTCGCCGCCGCCCGCGCCGCGCTCGGCACAGCAGGTCAAGGGCGGAGCGCCGGCGATCGAGGCGTCTTGGCAGACGAGCCTCGTGCGGCAGTTGCAGCGTTTCAAGCGCTACCCGGCCGAAGCGCAATCGCGCAACGAGCAAGGCGTCGTGCTCCTGAGCTTCAGCATCGACCGCACCGGCCACGTGCTGGCGCATAGCATTGCGCGCAGTTCAGGTTACGCCGATCTCGACAACGAGGTCATGGCAATGATTCTTCGCGCCGAGCCGTTGCCGGCGTTCCCGCCCAGCATGCCGCAGCCGCGGATGGATCTCACCGTGCCGATCCGCTTTTCGCTGCGCTAAGGCGGCTGTCAGTCGTTGTTGCCGTTGCCGAGCGACTGCGGCGGCATGTAGGACCGAGGGCGACCGAACGGCGAAGCCTGTCCTTGGCCGAATTGAACCGTCGGGCCGTTCTGGCCGAACGGTTGCGAGCCTTGGCCGAAGTTCTTGACCCGGTCGTCGGGATCGGCAAACCTCGAATTGCTACCCGAGCCCCCGCCTAAGGTTTCGATGGTGAACGCCCGCGCGGAGAGACCGGTCAACGAGACCACCGCAATCGCCAATGCCGCGGCGGCTAAACCAAGTTGCGCCAATCGAAGCGTCATGATTTCCCTCACTAGCGCTTTCCGAAGCACCATGCACAGGCTACGGGCGCGCCGCACCCGCCGTCAAGTGATCCCAACGCCCTTTACAAGGAGTAAGCCATGCGCAGCAAGCCGTCTTTGACGCTGGACGACGTGAAGAAAATGCTGGCGGCATGCGAGGCCGAAGCCGTCAAAAACAAATGGGCTGTAGCCATTTCCATCGTCGACGAGGGCGCGTTTTTGCTCGGCTTCGAGCGTATGGACGGCGCGCCGAGGATTTCCGCCGAGGTGTCGCTCGGTAAGGCCCGCACCTCGGCGATGACCGGGCGGCCGAGCAAGTTCTTCGAGGATCGGATCAAGGACCGGCCGGCCTTCGTTACGTTTCCAGCCGGCCTCCCGATTCAAGGCGCCGTGCCGATCATGTACCAGAACGAATGCGTCGGCGCGATCGGCGTATCGGGCGTTCAGTCGCACGAGGACGAGCAGATTGCGCTCGCAGGCGTCAGCGCACTCGGATAGCTCGGCCGTAGCTTCCCCACCCAATCAAGAGGCATGCCTGAACCTTCAGGCATCCAGCTCCTTGAAGTAGCGGTAGATGCCCCACTGGCTGAATGCGATGCGTCGACTAGAGGCAAGATAGGCCTTGATGCGCGGGCGCTTCGCTACGCGATCGTGCAAGGCGATCAGGCCGGGCACTTTCTTTTCGTAACGTTTCATGCGCTTGGGGAAAGCGTAGCGCAGCCCCTCGACGATCTGGAACAGCGAAAGATCGACGTAACTGAGCCGGCTGCCAACGAGATATTTGCCGCCATTGTTCCGCAACACGCGTTCGAAATAGCCCAGGAATTTCGGTACGCGATAGCGCCAGAAATCCTGAGTGCGCCGCCGCGCGGCCGGCCGCTGCTCCTCGAAATAGAGCCAACTGGTGATCGGATGATGGGTGTCGTGAATTTCGACCACGAGATCGGTGATGGTCAGTTGCAATTGGTGGGCCCATAGCCGTCCTGCTTCGTCGCGCGGCGAAAGCTTTAGGCGCGGCCCGAGGAAGAACAGAATGTTAGCGGCCTGCGCGATGATGAGCTTGCCGGCCTTGAGGAACGGCGGCGCGAACGGCGGGCGGGCGCTGCGCTCGTCCTCGATGATCTTCATCATCGCCGGCGCACCAGCTTTGCCCTTCTTGCGCGCGACATCGACATAATCGGCGCCCGCCTCTTCGAGCGCCAACCGCACGAATTCGCCGCGTCCCTGGACGGTAGGATGGTAATAAAGCTGGTAGCGCATAGACACCTCGCGGACCGGGAGGTTAGACCCGACCCGGCGTGCGGTCACGCTCTGTTCAGGACCCGAGGGCGGCGCCTCTGCCGCGCCTACGACCGCGTTGCGCTCCACACGCCACTGCAACGTCCACTAGCGCTTTGACCGCGCCAGATCCCGCTGCCGCGGGCGGCGCCCATTCGTCCGGACGCGATAGCGTAGTTCGCGCCGCTTGCAACCCTCAAATAGGCGGCGCCGTTGGACCTGACCCGTCCGGCGAAATCGACCGAGCCCAACCCGCCGCCGTAGACGATCGCGCCGTTGACGATTTGGCCGCTGAACCGATAGGCGGCGTCGCAGGGACCGCTTCTGGTGACGACGACGACGCTCCAGTTACCGTCGAATTTGCTGGCGGCGCGTACATACGTTGCCTGCGTCAGCGCTGCCGCGGTGACTGTCGCGGCAAGTAGTATGGTCCCGGCAGTGTTCCGGATCATGTTCGTCCCTCTTGAGCTGACGGCGCCCCTCAGAGACGCCCGAGATATGTTGAAACCATCATGCTTCACGGAAACGATCATACTGTCCACGACCAGCCGCGGCGTGTCTAGTATCACAAAATTGCGGAATCGCCGTGTGAAGGCAAAAATGGGAGAGCCCGCCTCCCTCTAGCCACCAGCCGCTTTATATTGCTCATCGGTCACCTTTTCCAGCCAATCGACCGTCTTACCATCGAGCGATTCCTGGATCGCGATATGGACCATGGTCGTCGTTGGGCCGGCGCCGTGCCAATGCTTCTCGCCAGGCGCAAACCACACGACGTCGCCCGCGCGCACCTCACGCAGCGCGGAACCCCAACTCTGCACGCGGCCGATGCCGGAGACGATGTACAGCGTCTGGCCAAGCGGATGGACGTGCCAAAACGTACGCGCGGCGGGTTCGAAGCTCACCAGGAGCGCGCGCACGCGCGACGGCGCGGGCGCTTCGACGATCGAAGCCTGCCACGCGGTGCCGGTAAAATACTCGGTCGACGCGCGGCGCGACGGCCGTGAGTCTGAGGGGTGGATTTCCATGTGTTTACCGCTCCGTTTCTAGCTGCAAAATCGTGCGACAGGCGCGTCCTTGGACCGGTAAGATAATAGAAATCGGAGGGCGATACGCTCTCGATGATCGCCGCAACAAGGTCGCAGTCGGGAGTTATTATGATACGGTTGTGTGGCGTAGGGGATCGGATATTGGGCCTTAAACGGATAATCGCTAACGTCGCCGGCCATCACACTATCCGGCTTCTCGCCGTCGTTGCCTTCGCCCTTGCGCTCGGCGCCTGCTCAAAATGTGACGTTCCCACCTGGCGCCACGATTCGCCCGCCGCTCCGCAGTCCTGCCACGACGGCCCGGCGGCGCAGTAGCCGCCGTTCAGGCCGCGAGCGTTTCTTTCACCGCGGCGACAAGTTGCTTGAGGGTGAACGGCTTGGGCAGGAACGCGTACTGGCCGTGCTCGGGCAGATGCTTCTGAAAGGCGTCCTCGGCATACCCGGACACGAAAATAATCTTCAGGCTCGGATTTCGATTGCGCAATTCCCGCGCCAAAGTCGGGCCGTCCATTTCCGGCATCACGACGTCGGACACTACGAGGTCCACGGGTTTGTCGGATTTCTCCAAGACGTCGATCGCCTCAACGCCGTTGCCGGCCTCGAGCACGGTATAGCCGCGCGAGGCGAGCCCGCGGGCGTTGAGTGCGCGCAACCCCTCCTCGTCCTCGACCAACAAGATTGTGCCTTCGCCAGTGAGATCGGCGCTCGCGGCGCGCTTAACCTGGTCGGCGGCGGCCATCGTATGGGTGATTGCCGGGGCTTCGATCTCGGCCTGCTCAGCCGCCTCGCGCGCGCTGGCGACGTGGCGCGGCAGGAAAATGCGAAAAGTAGTGCCTTCGTGCAGAGCGGAATCGACGTAGACGAAGCCTCCGGTCTGCTTGATGATGCCATACACGGTTGAGAGGCCGAGACCGGTGCCCTTCCCGACCTCCTTGGTCGAGAAAAACGGATCGAAAATCTTGCCGAGGATGGCTTCGGGAATGCCGGTACCGGTGTCGCGAACCTCAACCAATACGTAATCCGCTGCGGGCATCCCCTTGGCGTGATAACGCTCGCATTCTCTCGCCGTGACATTCGTTGTGCGCACTTGCAGCCGGCCGCCCTCCGGCATGGCGTCGCGCGCATTCACCGCGAGGTTCACGATGACCTGCTCGAGTTGCGAGATATCGACCTTGACCGGCCACAGATCGCGGCCATGCACCACGTCGAGCGTGACCTTCTCGCCGATCAACCGCCGCAACAACATGGTCAGATCGCTCAACACCTCGCCGAGATCGAGCACTTGCGGGCGCAAGGTTTGTTTGCGCGAGAATGCCAGCAGATGCCGCACCAGGCTCGCCGCCCGGTTGGCGTTCTGCTTGATCTGCATGATGTCGCCGAACGAAGGATCGGTCGGCTTGTGCGCGTTGAGGAGGAAGTCGGTCGCCATGATGATGGCGGAGAGAACGTTGTTGAAGTCGTGGGCGATGCCGCCGGCGAGCTGGCCGACAAGCTCCATCTTCTGTTGCTGGGTGACTTTGTTCTCGAGTTCACGCTGGGCCGTGGTCTCCAGCGTATAGACGATGGCCGCTTCCTGATCGCGCTCCTCTTCTTCGACGGCGGTCACGTAGAAGGAGCCGAAGCGCTCGCCGTCGCCGACAAGTGCGGCGTCGACCGGCGCGATATCGCCTCTACCACCCGCCGCCTGGGCGATGGCGGCTTCGAGCGGCCCGCGATCGCGTTCGGCGACCACGGCGGCGATCGAACGGCTGCCACCATCGATATTCAGCACATTGTGAAACAGCCGCGCGAACAGCGGATTGGTGCGCACGATGCGGCCGTCCCGATCCACGGTCGCGATCGCCATCGGCGTATTGTGGAAAAAGCGCATGAAGCGGATCTCGGCCGCGCGCTGCGGGTCGGTGCCGTCGTCGCGCGCCCGATTGAGGACAAGGGTGCGCGAAGCGCCTGCCGTGCCGTCGGCGCCGAAGGCGAGTTTGTGGAAGAGACGAACCGGCAGCGTTCGTCCGCTGCGGGTCTTCAGATCCAGGTCGAGTACTTCGGTCTTGAGTTCGCCCGGCGCTGCGCGAACGGTCGTCAACAGTGCGGCCCCGTCACCGGCGACGAGATCGGCGAGCTTCAGCCCACCGGAACCGACCTGTGCGAGATCCTGATCGAGCCAGTTGGCGAGCGTGGCGTTGAGATAGACGACGTCGCCCTTGGCGTCGGCGGAAAAAAATCCGGCCGGCGCATGGTCGAGATAGTCGACCGCGTGCTGCAACTCCTGAAAAACGTTCTCCTGCCGCTCGCGCTCACGCGTTACGTCGCTGATCGACCAGACGGTAAGGTGTCGTTCGCGTCCTTTTTCACCGAGCGGCCGCACGCGTAGCCGCAACCAGCGCGGCGGACGACCCTTCATGCCGGCGACCCGCACTTCCTCCTGAAGCCGCTTGCCTTCGCGCGCCGCCTTGAGTAGCCGGTAGATAGCCTCGGAGGCGTCCGCGTCGCCGATGAACACGCGCTCGACCGGCCGCATGTCGCTTGCGTCGGCCGCGTCGATGAGATCGAGATAGGCCGCATTGGCGTAAATGACGCGGCCGTCGCCGTCGGTGACGAGAACGCCGTCGAAGGCGTCATCGACCAGGGACTTGATCAGCGGGTTGGCCGGCTCCGCCGCCGACAGCCGCAGAATTCCCGCAGCGAGCGCGAACAGCGAGAAGACGCCGACCGTGGCGAGCACCGCCAGAAAGACGAGGATGTAAGGCTCGGCTGCGCCGCGGCGGAGTACCATGAAACCGGCCGCCGCGGCGACCAGCATCCCAGCCACCAGCAGCACGAAGATAACGCTGCCCGAGGCCGCACTGGCACTGCGGTCGACCGCCTTACGCGCGCCGCCGGCGGAACTCTCGGTGATGCCGTGTGTCGTCATCCCTGCCCCAATGCGGTTGCCGGCTTACTTTCAGTGCCTCGTGCGCAGCAGCCGCGCAAGAGGATTTGCGCGGCATTTCACAGCGACCGCGAGCCGCCTGCCATACGGCGCAGCCGCATGATGTAGCCGATGATTTCGGCGACAGCCCGGTAATGCTCCTGGGGAATTTCCTGGTCGATTTCCACGGTGCCGTGCAGCGCGCGGGCAAGCGGCGGATTCTCGACCACGGGAATGTCGTGCTCCTCCGCCACCTGGCGGATTTTGCGGGCAATCAGGTCGACGCCTTTGGCAACGCAGACCGGCGCATTCATGCCGCGCTCATATTTCAGAGCGATAGCGAAATGGGTCGGGTTGGTGATGACGACGGAAGCTTTCGGCACCGCCGCCATGATGCGCTTACGCATGCGTGTCTGGCGTAATTGCCGGAGTTTGCCTTTGACGGCCGGATCGCCCTCGCTCTGGCGGAATTCTTCCTTCATCTCCCGCAGCGACATTTTGTGCTTCTCGAACCATTGCCGGTACTGAAACAAGTAGTCGGCTGTAGCAACGATGGCGAGGATCGCCACCACCGTGCCCAGCATCTTCATCGCCAGCGTGCGGGTGAAGGGCAGGATCACAGAGGGATCGGTCGTGATCAGGCCGCCCAGGAGATGGCGCTGCGGCCATAACAGCGACGCCATGACCGCGCCGACCACGCCAAGCTTGGCGAGGCCCTTGGCGAAATTGGCCAGCGCTTGTAGCGAGAACAGCCGGGCCAGGCCGGCGGCCGGCGAAATCCGTGACAGTTGCGGCTTGAACGGCTCGGTCGAGAACACAGGGCGGTGTTGAACGAAGTTGCCGGCAAAAGCCGCGATACAGAGCAGAAGGAGCGGGATGCCGATGGCGCCGACAACCTCGATCGCCAAAGTCTTCGCCAGCGCCACCAGCGCAGGACCGTCGGCGGGAATGAGATAGGATTTGGCCAAGACGCCTTGCAACGTCGCTGCGAGACTTGCGGCCGCAGGGGCCGCGAACACCATGATCGTCAGCGTTCCGCCGGCAATCATGAACCAGGTATTCACTTCGGTGCTTTTGACGACGTCGCCGCGCCGCAGTGCCTCCTCGAGCCGTCTCGGTGTCGGGTCTTCTGTCCGGTCGTTACTTTCGCTTTCTTCGGCCATGGCGGGCGTTTACCCGTGCGGAGCGAGCGCGTGCAGCACGCCGCCGGCATAGTCGAGGAAAAATCCCATCATCGAGCCGAGCACCAGCACGAGGAACAAGAGCCCGAGCAGAATCGACAGGGGCAGCGCCACGAAGAAGACCTGCATCTGCGGCATCAGCCGCGCCAACACGCCGAGCCCGATATTGAACAGCAGCCCGAATACGAGAAACGGCGCGGAAAGCTGAATGCCGATGCGAAACGCACCAGCCACCGTTTTGGTGATCAGCGCTGCCGCGTCGCCGGTGGCGGGCACTTCGCCCGGCTCGAACAGACTGTAGCTGTCGTTAAGCGCCGCAATCACGAGGTGATGCATGTCGGTGGCGAAGAACAGCGTGATGCCGAGCATGGTGAGGAAATTGCCGACGATTGCGCCTTGCTCGCCCTGGGTCGGATCGACCGCGGTGACAAAGCCGAGACCCATTTGCTGCGCGATCACATAGCCCGCGACCTCGAGCGCGGAAATGGTCAGCCGCGCGGTGATACCGAGCATCGCGCCGATGAGAATCTCCTCAACCAGCATCACCAAAGCCGGCCCGAGCGCACCCGGATCGATGTGATAGGCGCTGCGATGGAGCGGCAGCAGCATGGCGGCGAGAATGAGGGCGAATGTCAGCCGCATGCGCGCGGAGATATTCTGCTCACCAAGCCCCGGCAGCAGCATCAGCATGGTGCCGGTTCGCGCGAATACCAGGAGAAAGGCGGCACCGAGCGCTGGCAGATAGGATAGGTCGATGCGCACGGCTAAATACCCGTTCAGCCGTTGGTGATGTGGGCAGCAATCCGCAAGAAATTCGCGTGCAGCGCGTCCGCCATGAACGGCAGCGCGATTAGCATTGCGAGGAAGATCGCCAGGATTTTCGGCACGAAGACCAGCGTCGTTTCCTGAATCTGGGTGAGCGCCTGCAACAGCGAGACGGCGACGCCGACGACTAGTCCCACCAGCATCAAAGGCGCCGCGACCAGAATGAGCGTCACGATCGCGTCGCGCGCCACGTCCATCACTTCCGGTCCGGTCATTCTGTCCCTTACTTTTGCGTCATTCCGAAATGCCCGCGGAACGCGGACCTCGAAGGCTCAGATCGGCATCCGCAAAATTTCCTCGTACGCCGCGACGACCTTGTCGCGAACGGAAACCAGCGCCTGGATCGCTGTCTCGCTTTCGGCAACCGCTGTGACGACGTCGATCATGTTGGCTTTGCCCATCGCCACTGCCTGCGCCTGGGCATCCGATTTGTGGCCGGCGGCGGTCACTGTCGTCATCACGTCCTTGAGGACCGAACCGAAGTTGGGTCCGCTGTCTTGCGTAGCAGGATCGCGGCCGAGGCCGGCGGATTGATCGCGCAATTGCGCGAGGGCTGCATAGGCATTGGCAGCAGCGGCAGGTGTCGGCATGGTTCACCTTAGGTCTTGAGGATATCGAGGGTGCGCTGGAGCATGCGGCGCGTGGCGGTGATCACGTTGAGGTTGGCTTCGTAGGAGCGCTGCGCGTCGCGGAGGTCGGTCATCTCGATCAGCGAGTTCACGTTTGGATATTTGACGTCGCCTTTCGAGTCGGCGATCGGATTGTCGGGCTCGTGCCTGACGCGGAAATCCGAACGGTCGGTGGCAACGCGACCGAGCTCGACCACGTGCGCGCTAAGGTCGCGGTCGAGTTCGGAGCGAAAGGTGACGATGCGACGCCGATACGGATCGCCGCCTGGCGCGGTCGCCGTCGAATCGGCATTGGCGATGTTCTCCGAGATGATGCGCATTCGACCGGCTTGCGCGCGCATCCCGGTAGCAGCGATGGCGATCGATTTGATGAAGTCCATCACGGCTTGTCGTCTCCGCTTGCCGCTGGAAACCGGACCTTAGGTTCTGCCGATCGCGGTTTTGATCAATGCCAGGCTGTGCGTGTACAGCGAAGTCGCCGCCTCGTAGTCCATCTGATTGCCGGCGAGTTTGAGCATTTCATCCTCGTGGCTGACCGCATTGCCGCGTGGCCGCACCTCGTAGTGCGGCTCCTTATCCTCGGCGAATTGCGGACCGCTGCCCCCTGAGACGCCAATATGGCCGGGATCGGTGCGCACAAGCGTGAGGGACGCGGCTTGCAGCGCATTCTCGAATTTCGGCGGCGCCAGATCGCGGGCGCGGTAATCGGGCGTGTCGGCATTGGCGACGTTCTCGGCGAGAACGCGCTGGCGCTCCTGATGCCATTGCATACGCGTGCGCAACATCGAGAGAATCGGAATATCCACGATCGGCATGGCGCGACCCTCGTTGCCCCTAGGCAGACTTTGCCGGGGGTATGGTTAATGAGCAGTTAAGCCGCGTGTCGTGGACCTCCCGCCATTAATCCGCCATTTACCATAGAAATGCTGACCCTTCGCGGACCGGGCTCTAAAACGCCCGTCGACTTTAATTCTTTGTTAGTATTCGCGGCGGCAAATGTTACCGGCGCTGTTAACCATTGGGATCCGGTGGGCCACGGCGACGACACGGGGAGTTGGGCGGATGTTCGATTTGTTCGGCGCGGAGATGCCACTCGCCGTGCGCTTCTTCTTGGCATTCCTGATAGTGCTGGGATTGATTGGCGTGGCTGCGTGGGCGGTGCGCAGATTTGGCAGCGCGCGACTCGGCGGCGCGGTGCGCGGACGGCAGCCCCGACTCGCCGTGATCGAATATGCCACCGTTGACCCGCGGCGGCGGCTTCTCCTGGTCCGCCGCGACAATGTCGAGCACCTGGTCATGATCGGGGGCCCGACCGACGTCGTGGTCGAATCCAACATTGTTCGGGCGGTCCCCGCATCACGGGATGTCGCTGTTCCACGTCCGCCCGCTCCGGCGGACATGCTGGCGCGACCGATTCCCTTGCCGGAGGCCGCATCGAACGGTTCCTGGCCGCTGCAGCCGGAGCCACCTGCGCCGCCGCGACGGGCACCGCGACCGGAGCCGACACTTGAGGACCCGGGAATCTCGGGACAGCAGCATTCCGAACCGCCGCCCCGTGCGCAACGCGAGGCTCTGACCGCGCTTGCCGATGATCTTGCCGCGCACCCGGTACAACCAGCGCCGCCGGTGGCACCCGTCGCCCCGCGCGGCCGCCCTGCAGCGACGGCGCGACCGACCGAAGCGCGTGCCGAGGCCCGTACCGAACATCGTCCGGAGCTGCGTCCCGAACCGAGGCCCGAACCACGCATGCCGGCACAACCCGCCAACCCGGAGTCCTCGGCCGCCGATCAAAGCCTCGCGGAAATGGCACAACGCCTAGAAGCGGCGTTGCGCAAGCCAAAGCCCGTTGAAGCGCAGGCCCCGACGGCGGGAACGGGACGTGCGGCGCCGGCGCCCGAACACGCAGACGACGAAGAAGCCACAGCCCCACCGCCGCCAGCGCGCGCGGTCCGGCCGGTCGAAGCAAAACCCGCCCGCGCGGACGCCAGGCCGAAGGAAGGCAAAGCGCTCTACGACACACTTGAACAGGAGATGGCGAGTTTGTTGGGCCGTCCGGCAGGCAAGACCTGATGACATTAACTTGGGGCCGCCGCGTCCGTGTGAAAACGGTGGCGGCCTCAGTAGCGGCTCTTATTGTTTCGGTGACGCCGCTCGCCGCACAAGATATCAGCATCAACCTCGGTCAAGGCGCCGCAACAGGCGGGCTGAACGAGCGCATCATCCAGTTGATCGCACTGTTGACGGTGCTTTCGCTCGCGCCGTCGATCCTGGTAATGATGACCTCGTTCACACGCATCGTCGTCGTGCTGTCGCTTTTGCGCACCGCGCTCGGCACCACCACCTCGCCGCCCAATTCGGTGGTCATCTCGCTGGCGCTGTTCCTCACCGCGTTCGTGATGGGCCCGGTGCTCACGCGCGTCTACGACGTCGGCGTCAAGCCGCTGGTAGCCAACGAGATCAACATCAACGAAGCGTTCGACCGGGCCTCGGGACCGCTGCGCGGTTTCATGGAGAAGAATGTCCGCGAGAAGGATCTGCGATTGTTCGTCGACATGTCCGGCGAGAAGGCGCCAGCGAAGCCCGAAGACTTGTCGATGCGCATCCTGATCCCCGCGTTCATGATCTCCGAGCTCAAGCGCGCCTTCGAGATCGGGTTCTTGCTGTTCCTGCCATTCCTCATCATCGATCTCGTCGTCGCCTCGGTGCTGATGTCGATGGGCATGATGATGCTGCCGCCGGTCGTGGTGTCACTGCCGTTCAAGCTCATATTCTTCGTGCTGGTCGACGGCTGGACGCTGGTCGCGGGCTCGCTCATTCAGAGCTACGGGACGTAGATGCCATTCCGCAGTGAGCCAACGGCTCCGGCCTGAAGCGGCCGGCCCGATGACAGTCTTCGCGAAGAGCCCGAATCCAAAACCCAACGCTCGCGAATATGGACTCCAGGCCCGCCGCAAAATGACGTGAATGGAACTCGGCCAGCCGAGCGGCGTTAATTCGCCAATAGGCGATCCGAGGAGAGGGTCATGGGATTCGGACGAGGATTATTGCTTTGGCTACTTGGCATACCGCTGCCAATCATCATCCTCCTGGCGATTTTCACGCACCACTAGCCGGAAACGACCGATTATGCTGACGGCGATGCCCGCGCTTGTCGCGGGCATCGCCGTCCTAATGCTCACCGCTGTGCGGTTCGTCCCGACGCGCGCGCGGGCGGTAGCGGCGTCACCCCCGCCGGGCTTGTTGCCGGTGCGGCTAAAGAGGGCAATGCGCCACCAGCCGCCGCCTTCGCGGGCTGCGGAGCCGCAGACGAAACGGCGCTTGCATCCGGATAGCGCGCCTGCATGTCGCGCAAGAACCCTTCGAGCGTATCGACCGCCGCCGCCGCACGAGCGATGTCGCGGAATTCCCCTCCACTCGTGCCGAGCGGTGCGGAGACGATCTCGAAAGCGCGCGCATCGGGCGTTTGCGCCATCTTCGCCGCGTATTTTTCGCGCAACCGGCTCAAACCAAGCGTGTCTTCGCCGAGCGCATAGCCGATCGCCGCGCGCAAAATGTCGGCGCGCTCGACTTCGTTCAACGGCTGCCATTCTTTCCAGCGCTCGCCGTAGTAAAGCTCGATCTGCTCCGCCGACTGGCTCCAGCGCCGCGCCGCCCACAATATGTCGGAACGCAAACGGACCGTCTCGCGCCCCTCGATATTGGCAACGACTTCCAGTGCTACATCGTAGCGGCCGAGATCGGAGAGCGAGCGCGCCTCGAGCAGCAGGCGCTGGCTGCGCAACTCATTGGCGAGATCGGAGGTGCGGCTGGTGCGTAGGGTCGCCAGCGCACGATCCGCCTTGTGGTTCATGAGATAGATGACAGCAAGGCGTGTCGCCACTTGCGCGCGCGCCGCTCCTTGCAGCCGGTGATCGACCTGGTATTGCAACAGCTCCGCGGCCTGGTCGAGCAGGTCCACAGACACCAGCCGGTCGGCAAGCCGCCGGATCATTTCGTCACCGCGGCGGCCGATCGGGGTCAGCTCGCGAAAGTCATAGAATAGGGCGAGCGCGTCAATGGCGGAAAGCGTATCGCCCTTGCCGGCCAGGAACAGTGTATCGAATGTCGCCACCGCTTCCTCCTGGATACGGTGCGTCATGTCGGAATCCGGATGCGCCGCCACGGCGCTACGCATGACATAGAAAGAATCCCGATAGCGGCCGGCCTCGGTGTAGAGCCGGGCCAGGATTTCAAGCGCCCCGATCTCGGTGTCGTCGCCCCGCCAAATGGTGGTGAGCGTTTCCAGCTCGGAAATGACATCGTCGCGCTTGAGATCGCCGAGCGTGTAGCGCAGCGCCGCCTCACGCAGCCGCCCCTGCGCCGCGGCCGGACGGTCCCAGGAATCCGCCGCCGTGCGATAGGCTGAGAGCGCTTCTTCGTTGCGGCCCAACCCCTCCGACAATCGCCCGACGAGCACGGAGATCGCCGGCTGCAGCTCGCGCGGAAACCCGATGGTTTCGATGTCGTTGAGTTCGTCACCGGCGCCGCCAAAATCGCCCACTTCGATGGCGGCGTGCATCTCGTCCTTAAGGGCAACTCGCTGCAACTCAATCGGCAACGTAGCGATGGCCGCTTCGACGGTCTTGAAGCTGTCGCGCGCCTGCGCCCATCTGCCCTGCCCCGCATAGGCGAGCGCGCGCCACAGCGGCGCATCGTGCAGATCGCCAATCGCCGGATTGGCGAGATCCTTGAGAGCCTCGTCGGGCCTATTCATCATGACTTCGGCGACGGCGCGCAACACGTTGGCGGAAACGTCCTCGACACCCGAACGGTCCGCGGCCAGAACCACGTCGAGCACGCCTTTGGCCTCCGGATACATGTCGCGGGCAATGTAGAACCGCGCGAGGTCAAGCCGCTGCTGCAAGCGCTTGCCCGGCGGCGCGCTGGCCGAAGCGGCAATCAGCTGCGACTGGCGTTCACAGAAGGTCGATTGCCGGTCGAAGCCCCAAACCTGCGAATCGAACATCACCGGCCGTAACGCGCTGCCGTGCAGAACGCTTTGCAGCGAACTCGACAGGGTCAAGCCGCCAGGCCGGCTGATGATGACCTTGTCAGGAGCAATTTCTACATTTACGTCGTCGGCGAGCGGCTCGACCACTACGCCTTGGGTCGAGGCCAGCGCATGGAATTCGACGAAATCTTGTTCATTAACGAAACCACGGGCTGGAGCAAAGCCGGTTACGACGAAAAGATCGTCGCCAACTTCGGAATCGCGGACGCGATGCAATTGATGCGGTTCCTGGAAGGTGACCGCAATGCTCGCGCGATTTGGCCCGATCATGTTGCGGGCGACGTCGAGCGCGCGCGTCGGATTGACCATGGAATCGCCTATGGTCACCGTCCATCCCGGCCCTTCGGTCCCGACGCTCGAAAGATGCGGATGATCAAGCCGGATGCGCACGATGCCGGCGGCGCCGTCGCGGGTGAACTCGGCGCCGCGAATGGTACGGCTCGCTTCGCCGTCGAGCGCGGCAAGGTCGATGGCCGATTTCGAATCGAACACGATCCAGAGCGAGTCGGCACGATGGAAGACAGCGGCCGCCGTGGGAGCCAGGAACGGGAATGACAATTTCAGGTTGGCGCCCTGGCGGGACAGTTCGACAGCGACGGTGTCGGTTGCCTTCCTGTCGCGCGGCAACGGCGCAGACGGGTGCGGGGCCGCGCTTGCCGGCGTCTCGGATTTATCGGCCGCCGCCGGAGCTTCGGCATTCTCCTGAGGCGGAGACGACGGCGGGGCGAGCTCGACGGCGCCAGCGGGCGCCGAGGGTGCGGTCTTCGCGTCGGCCGGCTTCGGCGTTTCCGGTGGAATCGGCGCGGCTGCCGCCTTGGCCTCCGCCGGCTTCGGCGCTTCCGGTGGAATCGGCGCGGCTGCGGCCTGCTGCCCGACGGGACCTTGCGCGGCGGCTGTCGCAGACGACGCGACACCGGGCTTGCCGGCGGCCGGCGCTGCTGCTTCCGCGGTGCCTGGCGCGACAGCTTCAGGATTGGATTTCGCAGACAATCCGCTTTCGAGAACCAGGTTCGGCACGCCGTTTGCGGCGGCTTTGTCGTGGGCGGCCGCAGCGGCATCAGCGTTGACGACGTCGACCACGTAGCCCTTGCCGTCCCGGAACGTACGCACGTCAACTTTGGAGTGGAAGCTGAAGCGGACCAAAGCCGAATCCTGCTCGACTTCCGCATTGATGGCGGCAACCGCCGCCGGCAAAGCCGCCTCGGCGTCGGTCAGGTCGAACGTGAGCGCGGCGTCGAACGTCAACGTCAGCCGCTCACCGGCGCGATCCGCGGATACCGCAATTTGATCCGGAACGTCGAACACGTAGCGTGTAAAGGTGGGCTGAGTCGCCACATGCACGCGCACCGGCGCGAGCTTCTTCTGCTGCTCGTTCTGCTGCGCGAGCCGGGCGAGCCGGTCGGCTTCCCGCGCGCGACGGGCCAATTCCTCGACCACGTCCTGTGGCAGGCCCGGCGGGGCCCCGCTCCAGGTCTCCGGCAACAGATCGACGAAGAATTTCCCGCCAGCGGCCATCGCGTGGACCGTCACCTTGCGCGCCAGCGCCAGGCGAATGGCGCGGCCGTCGGGATCGCGCCGTGCCGCGCCGATGTAGTTCGGCGCTTGCATTGACAGGCTCTCGACCGGAACCAAGACCGGCTTGGCGAAGCTGATGATCAGCACATTGCCGGCTGTGTGCGCGCTGGCGTCGGCCTCCTCGCTCAGGGCAAAGACGAGCCGGGCGTAGCCGGCGCTGACGTCGGCGTTGACGGCGGCGCGCAACGGATCGGCCCTGGAGGTGCCGGGCACCACTGACCCGACAGCGAGAACCAGGAAGCCGGACGTAAACGCCTTTCGGATGGTGCCGCACGCCATGATTTGATCGACCGACGCCACATTCATGCCGACGGCGCGCTCGAAGCCCGGGGCTACGCGCCGACACAACACCTCGGGAAGAGAGGCGTAAGGATAGGGCCGCCCGTTTAACGTAGGATTAACGGCTTTTTCAATGATTCCATGAGGTTATGAAGGGGGGCGATTACCGTGGACCGCACCGGCGAAAAGCGATGCACTGGCTCCCCCTCCTCTGCGCCATTCGCCATTCCCCTTTTCGCCACAGGCCGACCGGAACACCTGCCGGCTTTGCCGCGAAACCGAGCAGCGGCCGCGGTTGGCGTCGTCATCGGCATCGTCGGCCGACGCTTGGACCAGAACGGCCGACGGCAAGCGGGACTGATCCGAAACCGGGTGTTGTCCCGGCCCGGGAGCATGTACATGCATGCGCCGTGCACCCATTGGATGGTCCCCATGCTCGGCGCCTACCCTGCGAAACGTCCCGACAACACGTCATTGAAAACCGCAGCGTGGGTCGATCTCCTCGATCCTACCGATGCGGAGAGGTTGGCGTTCGAAGAAGCCTTTGGGCTGCGCGTGCCGACTAAGGAACAACTGGTCGAAATCGAGTCCACCAGCCGGCTGCGCACCGAGGGCGATGCTCTCTATATGACCGCACCGCTCCTCTTTGCCGCCGACAACGAACCTTGGATCTTCGCCCCGACCGGCTTCGTGCTTGCCAAGAATGTTCTGCTCACCGTGCGCTCTTCGAAACTGACGGCATTCCACACGGTGATAACGGAGCTTGCGGCAAGTGAACAAATCGAGCCGGCGCACGCCTTCGTGCGGCTCCTCGAAGCTTTGGTCGATCGCATGGCCGATCTGCTCGAAGCCAGCGCCCGCGACCTCGACGACGCCTCGCATCTCATCTTTCGGCCGGAGGCGCCCAAAGAGGCGCGTTTGTCCCACGAGACCGCCAAGCTGCGCCGGCTGATGATCCACACCGGCCGCATCAGCGAGCGCATGGCGCGCGTTCAATATACGCTCGTGTGCCTCGATCGGATGGCGAAATTCGTGGTCGAACGCTGTCGAGAATGGATCGCGCGCGACGCAGGCAACCGGCTGCAAACCGTCTCCTCCGATATCGCCTCGCTGGTGCAGTTTACCGAGGGGCTGGTGAGCCGGGTGCAGCTTCTTCAGGACGCGGCCAGCGGCATCATCAACATCGATCAGAACGAGGTCATGAAGGTTTTGACCATCGCGTCGGTCGTCGGCATTCCTCCGGTTCTGGTCGCCGGTGTCTACGGAATGAACTTCAAAAACATGCCGGAACTGGATTGGACCTGGGGTTACCCCTTTGCGTTGGCGCTCGTCGTCATTACTGGCTTGCTACCGCTTATTTGGTTCAAATGGAAAGATTGGATCTAAAGCGAACACGCGTCTCAGTCGATCGCGTAGCCGACCTAGCGCATCAGCGCACCGCCGTCGACGCTGATGGTCTGTCCGGTCACAAAATTACTGTCGTCCGAGCAGAGATAGATCAGCGTCGAGATGAGATCGGCCGGGACTTGCTCGCGCTGAATGGCGCGGGCGGCGATGCCGGCGACACTCGCCTTGCCGGTCCAGTCTGGATTGACGACGACCGCTTCGCTCATGGTCAAGCCCGGAGCGATGGCGTTGACGCAGATATTGTGCGGTCCGAGCTCGCGCGCGAGCGAGCGTGTCATCGACACTACCGCGCCCTTCGACGTCACGTAATGGAGCAGGTTGGGCGTGCCCTTGAACGCCGTGCCAGACGCAATGTTGACGATGCGGCCCTTCTTTTTCTCGATCATGACCGGAGCAACAGCCTTGGCGCATTGAAACGTGCCGCGCACATTGACCTTCATCACCCGGTCCCACTCGTCCTCGCCAATGTCAAGAAACGGCTTCATGGCGAGGTCCGCGAACAGACCGGCATTGTTGACGAGAATATCGACGGTGCCGAATTCCCTCACGGTATCCGCCACCAGATGATCGACCGAATCCTTCGAGGTGACATCCGCGCGAACATAGATCGCCGGCCTCTGCGTCTGGCCGATACGCTCGGCGACCGGACTGCCATCGAGCACGTCGGAAACAACCACCTTGGCGCCGGCTGCAGCCAGCCCCTCGCAGAAGGCGGCGCCGATGCCCCGCGCGCCGCCCGTGACGATTGCCACTTTGTCCTTGAGCCGCGTATCCATGTTTTCCTTCCCTCGGTTGCGCGGCAGTGTACGAAGCTATTCGCGCGGCGCAAGCCGCGGCGCGTCAGCGTTTGCAGAACGAACTCATCTCGACGAAGAGCGGCTTTGCCGGCCCGGGTGAGAACAATCGCGTCCTGGTTTCGGCAACACGACGCGAAACGGTTCGCCGATGGGGTCGTCGCGAGCAAACGAATATAGAACGGCGACCCCGCCCAACATCTCGCCCGGCCCGAGAAGACCAGCCGTTGCGGGATAGTGCCGTTGTGGGAACACGAAATTTGTCGGAACGTCAGTGACGCTCTCGCTCTTGTAGCCCCGGCCGTTCAGCGCGCGGACATTGAGTCCAATGCCGCCCGCCGCACCTTTGCATACCAGGTAGAAATCGCTCTCGGTCGGGTCATGAGGTTTCGCATGCACGATCGCATAGTCGGTGGGCGTCATCCGCCATCCGTACCAGGCATACTTCCCGGCCGATGCCGCCGCGGCAGTATTGCAACCGACGACCGCAAAGCGCTGCGACAATGATGAATCTTTTCAAACGGCTCATTCAGGGGCTGGCGACGCCAGCGGCTTGCCTTTGTCGACGACGTAAGTGATGACCAACTTGGTCGGCTTGTCGCCGTTGCGCGCACTATGCGGGACTTCACGCAAGACCTGGTAGCTATCTCCCGCCTTGACCTTTTTGGCGAGCTGTCCTTGCACCAAAAGCTCCAGTTCTCCTTCCAGGATGTACGCGGTTTCAAAGCCGGGATGAGTGTGCCGGGCAACGTTCGCGCCGGGATCGATTTCGACCAGCGCCGTGAGGGTTACGTAGTTGTCGGGAAAGTCCGCCTTCTCGATGACGGTTCGCTTCAATCCGGCCGTCTGAGCTTCCGCCCTATCGATCGCCGTGGCGGCAAAACCGGCCACGGCGCAGATCGCGCAGGCGGTGAAGGTTCTTCGCGACAGCATGACACCTCCCTCTCTTGGATGACAAGGGAGAGACTACCAATCGGAAGTCCTCAGACATAGCGGGAAAGATGCGGCACCATGTTCAGCAAAAACGGTCCGGCCGTGGCCTCCACGACCGGACCTGCATATGCACGGAATGCTTTGTGTGCGCCTAAAGCGGCCGGTGCATCCGACCTAACAGCCATCCGAGACCAAGCGCGATGACCGCGGCCGTATAGGGCTGAGTCTCGATAGTATTGCGGATCGCCTGCTCAAACGAGCCTACCGTCTTTCGCGCCGCCGAACTCGCGGTGTCGACTACATCGGCGGCGCTTTCGCGGGCCTGCCCATAGACGTCTTGTGCGGCATCACTAAAGGCGTCAGCCACGCCGCCGGCTTGCTTTTTTGCATCGCCGAAAGCGCGATTGAAATCGGTCGGTTTTGTCGAAGCCTGGACCATGGTGGTGTTTCCCTGGCTGAGGTGTGGGTCTGGACATAAACGCGCGAGAGCCCGCTTCGGTTCGATCACAAGGAAGTTTTTTCCCGCATCAATGCGCGGCTTGACGCGGGCAACCAAACGGTTGGCAATGCCGCCGAAAAGGCTATTCTTGGCGTTAGGGCCGGGCGCGCAGATCATTTGCAAGGCGCCGCTCCGGTCGCCCGCAGTTACGAGCCAGATTTGTCAGTCGCTGGACGGGGGCCGCCTTTGCGCAGCCGGACGCCACCTGCCAAACGCTTGGGCGCGATTCCGAACTGCGCCGGGCTGATGACGCGTCTTGCCTGCGCGCGAGCGCAAGACGTCGGCATTGATTTGCCTCCCTTGTTACAGGGAGTAGGCTTGACTGTTCGAGATATTGAGGTTGAGAGCGTTCGGCTGAGTGTGGCCGCGCAGATCGATTGTCTCAATGTGCTCGCAGAAGCGCTGAATGACCGGCTTCTCGGTTTCCACGTGGCTCAAGAGATGGATCTGCGGCGAACCGGATTCCTATACTACGTTGCCGCATCTTCCGACGTCCTCGGCAATGCTCTGCAAGGAATCGCGCGCTGTTCCAGAATGTTCAACGAAGGCATCAAGCTGAAAACGGACTTCGGCGATGCGCTTCGCATAGGCTTCGAGTATGCCGGCGTCTCCCGACGATCAGATCGCCATCAAATCGAAGCCTGGATCACCGCGATTGTCCGCTGTTGCCGGGAGATCACCGGCCGCGAGCTTCAACCCATCGCCGTCCGGATCATGCATCAGCGCATCGCGGAGTCCGGCAAAATCGACGGCTTTTTCGCGCGTGCCGCCGAGTTCGGCGCCGACAAGGACGAGGTGTCGTTTCCCGGCGAGACCGCAAAGCTGCCGACGCCGACCGCTATCTCAACAGGCTTGTGACGGATATTGCGAGGACGTGCTATCGCACCGCAAGGCGCGGTCGGGCGTAATCCAGGCGGACGTCGAAAACGCTATCGCAGCACTGCTGCCGCGCGGCCAAACGCGCATCGAAAGCGTTGCGCAAAAGCTTGGCGTCAGCCCGCGAACGTTACGACGGAAGCTCGCCGCAGAAGGCGTCACCTTTGCCGGCATCCTGGAGGACTTACGATTCGAATTGGCCAAGCACCATCTGGCCGAGCGGGATCTCTCGATCACTCGCATCGCCTGGCTACTCGGCTACACTGAAGTTAGCGCATTCTCGCACGCGTTCCGGCGTTGGACCGGGCGCACGCCTCGCGCGGATCGTTCCCGGCGGCAACGCCGGGCGACCCCAGTGAGCGTGAAGCGGCGGTTTCAACGGTAGCCGATCGGTGCAAAGCCACGCTGTGGCACCGCAAAGCAAATTTTTGTCCCGAGATCGCAAGTTTTCGCCTGCCGCCTGCATTACGTGACGGCAACCACGAATCCTACATACCGATCCTGGATATCAAGCGGCACGAATAATGATGATCGACACTATTAAATACCTGCGCGAAACGGCGCAAACATGCGCGCGCCTCGCGCGCACCTGCCCACATGTGGCAACGTCGCATGGGCTGGAGGAAGTCGCCGTCGACCTGATGCAGAAAGCGAAGGAGCTGGAGCGCGAGTATGGGGCCTGACGCCGCTCGCTGCTTCGCGAAAAATCTATCGCGCTCGCACGCCGGCCAATTTTGGTGGCAGTTTCGACCTTTCGACGGCGTTCGCCTTGCCGCCAGCCTGCATGGCCTCGAGTTGGCGCAAGAGCCTTTCAGCGAAGACCGCCGTGGCAATCGGCAGTGTACGCCCGCGCAACCGCCCGAACACGAGGTTGGCGCGCGGCACGTCGCGGTCGTCGATTTCGCGGGCGATGACGCCGAGCTTGTTGCCTGCCGGCAGTGTGCCGATGGTGATCTGGAATGAGATCAGTCCGGCGTTGATCACAAGGCCGCGCAGCATCTCGAACGAGTTCGATTCGGCTGCGATTTTGAACGTCAGCCCGGTACGCGCCGAAACCTCCTCCAGCAATTGCCGGCCACCAATCGATCGCGCCGGCAAGGCGACCGGATAAGCCGCGCAGTCACTCAAGCGCAGCACCCGCCGCGAGGCGAGCGGATGATCTTTCGCCATAACCACGACTAGTTGCTGCTCGAGCGTCATCAAAGGCTGGAAGTTGGTGAGAAACGGCGGCCGGAAGACGATCACCAAATCGACTTCGTAAGCCGCCAGGGCCGCCATCGCCCATTCGTGGTCGACCACCTGCAGATCGAACGAGACCAGCGGATGCGATTTTCTGAATTCGGCAATCTGCCGCGGCAGAAAATCGAGTGCCAGCGCCTGACTGCAGGCGATCCGCACGGTGCCGCGGCGCAGCCCCTTGAGATCCTCGATCTGCGATTTCATGCGTTCGGCTTCGCCGCTCTGGCCGCGGAGGTAGTGGACAAACACCTCCCCGGCGGCCGTCAGCCGCACGCCGCGCGGCCGGCGATCGAATAAAGCGGTACCAAGTTCGTCCTCGAGATCGGCGATGCGCCGATTGACCGCGGAGGCAGTGACATTGAGCCGGTCGGCCGCCTTGCGGATCGATCCCGCGCGCGCGACCTCGTCGACATAATTCAAAATCCGCAGATGTTTCATTGCCGGCGCCAACGTGCCTCAAGTGATGCTTTTTCGACATCAGTCTAGCAAGAAATCAGCGGCAGATGGCAACACTCGTTCGCGCTAGCTTGCGCGTATCGAGTGTTTCGCGAGTGTTGCCGATGAATCCGTCACCGCCGCCCGCGGTGGATGCCGGACGAAATCTCCGGGAGAGCCCCGTCAGTAGAACAGCCGTAATCCAACAGGAGCCTCCATGAACTTGCTCTCTCGCCGATCCGCCGTCGCGCTTGCCGCCGCGATCGGAATAGCCGCTCCGCTCGTAGCCGCGGCGCCCGCCTCGGCCGATACCAAGCTCAAGATGGTGCTGAACTGGAAATACCAGGGCCCGCAAGGCTGGTTCTTCCTGGCCGATGACCGCGGCTATTTCAAAGCCGCCGGCCTCGACGTTACACTCGACCAGGGCAACGGCTCCGGCGCCCCGATCCCGCTGGTCGCGAACGGTACATACGATGTCGGCTTCGGCGATCTCAACGCGCTCATCGAATTCGACGCCAAGAAGCCCGAAGAGGCGCCAATCGCCGTTTACGTGATTTACAACCGGCCGCCGTTCACGATTGCGGTGAAGGCCGATAGCCCGATCAAGACCCCGAAGGATCTGGAAGGCAAGACGCTGGGCGGCTCTCCGGGCGACGGCGCCCTCAAGCTGTTCCCGGCATTCTGCAAGACCACCAAGATCGACTGCTCGAAAGTGACCATCACCAACATGCAGCCAAACCTGCGCGAGCAGATGCTGATGCAGGGGCAGATCGACGGAGCATTCGGTTACGTCAATACCATCCGCTTTTCCGCCAAGCTGATCGGCGTCGACCCGGAAAAACAGATACGCTTCTTGAACTACGGCGACTACGGCATGGATCTTTATTCCAACGGCATCATCGTCTCGAAGAAGCTCGTTAGGGACAATCCCGCGGCGGTGCGCGGTCTGGTTGCTGCGATCAATCATGGGATCGAAGACGCGCTCAAGGATCCTGACGCCGCGGTGGCCGCAGTAGCGAAGCGCGAGCCGCTGATCAAAGTCGCGGTCGAGCGCGAGCGCCTGGACGCCACGCTCAAGGACGAGATGAATCATCCGGAGATTTCAAAGATCGGGCTGGGCAACGTCGATATGGCTCGGCTGAAACGGTCGATCGATATTCTGGTCGACGCGGTCAATCTGACACGTACGCCGGCCGTCGACGAGATTTTCACACCGGCGTTTCTGCCGCCGGCCGACGAGATGCCGAAAAAGCTGTTCTAAGTCGGCGCGGCGCGGGCGCGGGGGGGTGGGGGGGGGGGGCGCGGTGCAGGCAAAGGTGGTTGTAATTGTACCGCGGTTTGGGGTGTAGGTTG